>Ga0196978_1001167_pt1 | contig 12106 bp, 8 predicted proteins | sample S3v_2013CmetaG_FD_155491 | JGI IMG/M metagenome (GOLD analysis project Ga0196978, IMG submission 155491) | Soil microbial communities from Anza Borrego desert, Southern California, United States - S3+v_20-13C | ecosystem: Environmental > Terrestrial > Soil > Desert | place: USA: California... | reverse complement strand
CTGCTCTGCGCCGTGCCCGGGAATGTGCCGCTCGATTATTCTTCGCGCTGGGGCTGGGTCGCGCCGCCCGACTCGAGCACGGCTATGCTGCTGTGCAGCGTCTGGGTCGCGGCGCTTTGCATGACTACGCTCACGCTGCTGTTCGCGCACGCGCTGCAGGGGCAGAACGGGAAACGAAAACGCCGCCAGGCTTTGCTCATCGCCGCGGGATTCGCGCTGCCCACCATTGCGGGAACGTTCACGCAGGTGCTCGGCCCGGCCGTCTGGGACATCGAGCCGCTGCCGCTGAGCTCCACGTTCATGACCAGCTTTTCAATAGCTGCGATCATTGCGCTCGCGCGCTACAAGATGCTGCAGCCGCGCATCGAAGAAGCATCCGGTCTCGTTTTCGACACGATACACGATTACATGTTCATCGTCTCCGGCGACGGCCGCCTGCGCTTCGTCAATCCCGCCGCCGCCGGCGCCGTGGGCATCGACCGGAGCAAAACGGAAGAATACCTGCTCGGCGATCTTTTTCCGAACGACCGGGAAGCTTATAACAAATTCAAAACGGAAGTGCTCGATCGCCTGCGCCCCGGCAAGCCGCTCGAAGGCTGCAGCGCGTTCCTGCGCAATGTGAACGGCGAGAAAATTCCCGTGCTCGTTTCCGCCGCCGTGCTCAACACCGGGCAGGGCTCGAAAGACATCCTCCTGCTCGCCCGCGATCTCACCGAGCGCCGCCTCGCAGAAGAGCGTTTCAAAGAGATCGAAGAACGCTTCAGCCTGCTCGTCGGCAGCCTGGAAGATTACGCCATCTTCATGGTCGATACCGCGGGAAAAGTGGCGAGCTGGAATTTAGGCGCGCAGCGCATCTACGGCTACACCGCGCAGGAAATTATCGGGCGGCACATCTCCGTTTTTTATACCAGGGACGAAAGCGAGCACGACGAGCCTTCCTACAACCTGCGCCTGGCGCGGGAGAACGGGCATTACAAGAATGAAGGCTGGCGCCGGCACAAGAACGGCGGGCGCTACTGGGCCGACGTCGTTTACACCGCGCTGTTCGACGAAGCCGGTCACCTGCGCGGCTACGCGAAAATCACGCGCGACATCACCGCGCGCCGCGAAGCCGAGGAAGCTTTGCAGCAGAGCCGCTCGCAGCTCGCCATGGCCCAACAGCTGGCGCAGATCGGGAGCTGGGAATGGGACCTCGTGCACGATCGCATCCGCTGGTCGGACAAGCTGTACGGCATCTTCGGCCTCGAAGCGGGCGCGGCGCTGACGGAAGAGCTGATCCTCGAACGCGTGCATCCCGGCGACCGTGATGCGGTTGCGCAAGCCTTCCGCGACGCGATCGAAACGAGACGGCCGCACAATTTTTACTACCGCATCGTGCGCCCCGACAAAACCCTGCGCTACATCCACGCGCGCGGCGAAGCGGTCGCCGACGAAAAAGGAAAAGTGCTGAAGGTGATCGGCACCGGGCAGGACATCACCGACCGTTTGCAGGAAGAAGAGATGGACAAGCTGGCCGTGGCCGCGACGCAATCCAGCAACTCCGTGCTCATCACCGACAGGGCCGGGCGCATCGAATGGGTGAACGAAGGTTTCACGCGGCTGACCGGTTACAGCCTGCAGGACGTGCGGTACACGCACATCGGCATCCTGCGCAAAGGCCGGAGCAGCGAGCTTTCGCAGCAGGCGGACATTTACGGCTCGCTCATCCGCGAGAAAAAACCCCTGGCTTACGAAAGCAAAAGCTACACGAAGCAGGGAAAATTGTACTGGGTGATCACCACGCTCACGCCCGTGCTCGGCAACGACGGCGAAGTGGAACGCGTCATCGCCATCGACTCCGACATCACCGAGCGCAAGCAGATGGAAGATGAATTGATCACCGCCAACCGCCTCGCGGAACATTCGCTGAAGAAAGGCAACAAAGCCCTGGATGAATTGATGCGCGCGAAAAAGCAGCTGGAAGAATCGATGCGCGTGAAAGAACAATTCCTCGCCAAGATGAGCCACGAGATCCGCACGCCGATGAACGCCATCATCGGCATGTCGGACATCCTGCAGGAAATGCAGATGCCGCCCGAGCAGGAAGAATGCGTCGACGCGATCAAAATTTCGGCGGAAAACCTGCTCTCGATCATCAACGATATTCTCGATTTTTCGAAAATAGAATCCGGCAAGATCAGCTTCGAGGCGGCGCCTTTCGTGCTGAAGGACGTGCTGAGCGGCGTGGCGCAGACCATGCATTTTTCCGCCGAACGGAAGGGCATCGCGTTCAGCTGCTCCGTCTCCGGCGATCTTCCCGCAGTGGTGATCGGCGACGCGGTGCGCCTGCGGCAGATCCTGCTCAACCTCGCCGGCAACGCGATAAAATTCACCGAGAAAGGACGCGTGACCGTGGAAGCCAAACCGGTGCTGCGCAACGGCGAAATGCACACGATCCGCTTCTCCGTCAGCGACACCGGCATCGGCATTCCTTCCGACAAGCTCGACACGATCTTCGAAAGCTTCAACCAGGTGAGCAACAAAACGTCGCGCAAGTACGGCGGCACCGGTCTCGGCCTGACGATCGTGAAGCAGCTGGTGGAAATGCAGGGCGGCATCGTGAACGTGGAAAGCTCGATGAACGAAGGCTCCACTTTTCACTGCACGCTCACCTTCAGGCAGGCCGACCCGGAAAGCCTGCAGCAGGCGCAGGAAGAGCAGCAGGCCTTGCCGCAGCTCGAAGGTTTGCGCGTGCTGCTGGCCGAAGACAACGAAATGAACCGCATCGTGGCGCTGAAGGTGCTCAACCGCTGGAACGTGCAGGTGGATTCCGCGCCCGACGGGTTGACCGCCATCACCATGCTCGAGCGCGCGGACTACGATCTTATCCTGATGGACATCCAGATGCCCGAGCTCGACGGCTACGAAGCGACGCGTCACATCCGCCGCAACATGCCCGCCCCGAAATCGCAGGTGCCCATCATCGCCATGACCGCGCACGCCATCGTAGGTGAAGCGCAGAAATGCATCGCTACGGGAATGAACGATTACATCTCGAAACCGTTCCAGCAGCGACTGCTCTATGAAAAGATCGCCGCGCTCGCAGGAAGAAAAAACAAGCCTTCGGAAGAAACGCAGCCCGAACCGCCGAAAATTCCGCTGACCGCCAGCGGAAATGCGAGCGGCAATGAAAACAAGAAAGCGGGCACGCACGACACCTCCCGCAGCAGCGACCTCAGCTACCTGCAAAAAATTTCGGAAGGCAACGGCGATTTCGTGAAGACGATGATCCGCACCTTCCTCGAGCAGATTCCCGCGATGCTGGAAGACATGGAACGCAGCCTGCAGGAGAAGAACTGGCCCGCGCTCAGCGGCGGCGCGCACAAGCTGCGTTCCAGCGTGGAGTTCATGGGCATCCACAGCATCGAGCAGACGGTGCGCGAGATCGAGCAGAACGCGCGCGCGGGCGTGAAGCTGAACGAGCTGCCGGAAATGGTCGCGCAGGTGCAAAACGCGTGCGGCAGGGCGATGGAAGAATTGAGAACCGAGATCGAAGCATACACGTAGAACGGATATACCCTTTATGAAATGTATCATCATCGATGACGACGAAGTGGCGCGCACAGCGCTGGAGCATTTTGTGCGGCAAACGGATTTTCTCGAGCTCGTCCGGACCTTTCCCGACCCCGTGCAGGCCCTCTCCTACCTCAGCCAGGCGCCCGTCGACCTGGTGTTCCTCGACATCGAGATGCCGGGCATGAACGGGATGGAATTTCTCCGCGCCGTGCAGCAGCGCGCTCCGCAGGTCATTCTCACTACCTCGCACCCGGAGTTCGCGCTCGAGGCATTCGAACACCAGGTGGCGGATTACCTCATCAAGCCCCTGGATTATCCCCGCTTCTTCAAAGCCGTTATGCGCGCGCGGGCCATCGCCGGAACCCAATCCACGCCCCACGGCAACGACGATTCCGTTTTCGTGCGCAAGGAAAAAAGCATCCAGCGCATCCGCCTCTCCGACATTATCTGGGTGGAAGCCTTAGGCGATTACGCCGTGCTGCATACCGCCGACAATCAGTACGTGATGCACACCACGCTGCAATCCATCGAGAAAAAATTGCTGAAGCAGCATTACATGCGCGTGCACCGCTCCTTCATCGTCCGCATCGACAGCATCGACAGCATTGAAGATTACACGATCCTCTGCGCGGGGAAAGAGATCCCGATCGGGAAATCGTACAGGGAAAAGGTGTTCCGGCAGCTGAAAATGTTCTGAGAAAAGAGCGCTTAGCTCTTAGAACTTAGCGCTTAGTGCAGCCGCACAACCTCACCCACTTTTTTTCTTAATTGTGTTTTTACGCGAAGATTTTTGTGCGCCTGGGAAAAACTAGCTACTAAGTGCTAAGCGCTAAGTTCTAAGAGCTAAGCGCTAATGCATCATCCACACTTCCACCCCGAGCTCCTGCTGCAGCTGCACGCGCTTCAATTCGAGCTCTTCTTCGTTCGTTCCGCAGGCCAGCGTGACGTAATACATGCCGTTGTTCACCGAGTGATACAGGCAGGCTTCCACGCCTTTCGACTGGAACGTGCGCTCGTTGCGCTCCGCGTTCGATTTCGAGCGGAATACGCCGCCGATGAGGCGCAGCTTGGGCGGTCCGCTCTCGAGTGCCATGGTGGATTCATACGGTGGGGCGGGAACGGCGGCCGGCGCTTTTTTCGCTTCCGGCCTGGCAGGCGCGCTGGCCGCCATGGCGATCAAGGGCTCTTCGGCGCGCAGGATGGGCTTGGGCTTGTTCACGCTGCGCGGGAGAAATTTCGTCGAAGCGAGCGCGTAGCTGAACGAGCGTTCTTTTTTAGCGGGAAGCGTGGCGGTGGCGGGCGTTGTGCGGGCAGCGGCATTCGCGGCGAGCAGCGGCGTTTCTTTTTCGGCTGTTTTCGTCAGCAGGGGCAATGAAATTTCAGCTCCGCCGAAACAATACAAATGCCCGTCGCGCGAAGCGATGTAGATGCGCCCTGCGTGCGCCACCGGCGTCGCTTCAAAACCGCCTCCGCGTTTCGCGAGCTGCGTAAAATTTCCTGTGGCATCGTAAGCGAAAAGCTGGATGCCCGCGTATCCCGCAGCAACAAGGCGATTGCCCGAAAATACCGGCGTAGAGATCGAGGGCCCGATGTTCTGCTTGAATTGCACGAAAGGTGTGGGAAATAATTTTTCGCCGTCCGGCCCGGGAACTGCGGCGCCCGGCACGATCGAATCATAGCGCACGACGCAGAGCCAGCCGTCGATGCCTGTAAAAGCCGCTAAACGCGGGAGCGTTCCGTCGTTGTACGCATCGTTCACCGCCGCGCTGCCGATCACGCCGCCTTTCCAGGAAGAAAATGCGAAATCGCCAGTAGGAAAATACCACACCGTTGCTTCTTCCGGCGTCTTGCGCGGATCGAGCTTCAGCACGCCGCCCTGCCCCGCGATGTATTGTTTTTCCACGGCGATGAGCAGGCAGCTGTCCGCAGTCACCACAGGCGTGCCGTCCAGGTCGGAACCGATGAAGTAATCCCAGTCGATGCTTTTCGTGCGCAGGTTGTAGCCGTACACGTGGCCGGAGCCGGAAGCGATGTACAGGTGATCGCCGAGCTTCACGGGCGATGCTTCCGTAACGAGGTTGCCGCCGTGCCGCGCGCGATCGCTTTCCGCGTACAAAGGCAATTGCTGGAAAATGCGCGGGCTGCGGCAGGAATCGTTCAGGCTGTCTGTTTTTCTCCCGGGATCGAACGCGATGAAGCTCGCATTTTCCAAACCGAGGTATGCCGTATCCTGCAGCACGAGCGCCGAGCCGTCCACGTCGCGGCTGTAGCTGGGGCCGCGCTTCACGTTCATGCGCCAGAGCTCTTCTCCGCGCAGATACGAGATCGCGCGGTAGCTGTGCACGTCCTCCGCGCTCATCGGCGCGCCGATGCGGCTGCCCTGCAAAATGACGAGACGATCGAGCGGATCGCGTGCGCTGTCGTTGCGCCAGATCGTGCCCGTGCCTTTCAGAATATCGTCGAAACGGTATTCCCAAACCAGCGCGCCCGTCTGCGCCTCGATTTTTTTCAGGTGATGATCGTAGCAGCCTTGAATAAGAAAAAGCTGCTCCTTCTCCCGCACGAGCAGCGGCTGCCCCGTCCAGCCCGCGCCCGCCCACTCTTCCACCCCGCGCTCCGCCGACACGATCGTCGTGCCCGAGCCGAGGTAGCTGCGCCAGATGAGATTTAAAGAATCGCCGATGCTGTCGCCGTAATAATTGCGCTGTTCCCCCCCGAGAAAAGTCCCGACGAGCACCTGAACAGAATCCGGGACCGGTTGTTTGTACAGCAGCGCCGTGTGCTTCACCCGCGGCTCGCTGCGCACGCCCGGCCCGACGAGAAAAGTGCAGGCCAGCAACGTCGTCATGAGGAAGACGAAGAGGCTGAGAAAACGGAGCAGTTGTCGTATGCCGGGAGGCATGGGTGGTGGAAAAGGAATGTGAAGGTATAAAAAGTAAGGGAAATGAGCGGAATCGGTCAGTTGAGCACGCGTTCCCTCTCCACTCCGCTCGGGTTGACGCTACTTCATGCGTATGCGTTTGCAACGTCAACGAGCGGAGTCGGGAGGTACTCAGTTTTTACTAATTTCGCCCCACACTAACCGAATCAAATCACACACCCATATATGAACTACGATCTCATCGTCATCGGCAGCGGCCCCGGGGGCTACGTGGCTGCCATCCGCGCTTCGCAGCTCGGCCTGAAAGTCGCTGTGGTGGAGCGTTCGGAGCTCGGCGGCATCTGCCTCAACTGGGGCTGCATTCCCACCAAGGCCCTGCTCAAAAGCGCGCAGGTGTTCGAATACCTCAAGCACGCTTCCGATTACGGCATCCAGGCGGGCAATGCGCAGGCGGATTTCGGCGCGGTGGTGAAACGCAGCCGCGAGGTGGCGGGCGGCATGAGCAAGGGCGTGCAGTTCCTCATGAAAAAAAATAAGATCGAGGTCATCGCCGGCTACGGGCGCATCAAGCCCGGCCGCAAGGTGGAAGTGGAAGGCGCCGACGGCAAAAAAAATCTCATCGAAGCGAAGCACATTCTTCTCGCCGTGGGTGCGCGCTCGCGCGAACTGCCCAACCTGAAGCAGGACGGCAAAAAGATCATCGGCTACCGCGAAGCCATGAGCCTGCCCGCGCAGCCCAAAAGCATGGTCGTGGTCGGCTCCGGCGCGATCGGCGTGGAGTTCGCCTATTTCTACGCATCGATGGGAACGAAAGTCACGATCGTGGAATACATGCCGAACATCGTTCCTGTCGAAGACGAAGAAGTTTCAAAGCAGCTCGAGCGCTCGTTCAAAAAGATCGGCATCGAGATCATGACCGGCGCAAGCGTTGAAAATGTCGACGCTTCAGGCAACGGCTGCAAGGTGAGCGTGAAAGCGAAAGATGCTATGAAAACGCTCGAAGCGGATGTCGTGCTTTCCGCCGTGGGCATCGCTGCGAACATCGAGAACCTCGGTCTCGAAGAAGTGGGCATCGCGGTGGACAAAGGAAAAATCCTCACCAACAAATATTACGAAACGAACATTCCCGGCTACTACGCCATCGGCGATTGCGTGGGCGGGCAGGCGCTCGCGCACGTGGCCAGCGCGGAAGGCATCATCTGCGTGGAAAAGATCGCGGGACATCATCCCGAGGCGCTGGATTATAAAAACATTCCCGGCTGCACCTATTGCCAGCCCGAGATCGCCTCGGTGGGCATGACGGAGAAACAGGCCAAAGAAGCGGGCATCGAAATCAAGGTCGGCAAGTTTCCCTTCTCCGCCTCCGGCAAAGCCAAAGCCGCCGGCGCCAGCGACGGTTTCGTCAAGCTCATCTTCGACGCGAAATACGGCGAGCTGCTCGGCGCGCACATGATCGGCGCGAACGTGACGGAGATGATCGCCGAAATCGTGGCCGTGCGCAAGCTGGAAACGACGGGCCATGAGCTGATCAAAACCGTGCATCCGCACCCCACGATGAGCGAAGCCGTGATGGAAGCCGCTGCCGCGGCGTACGGGGAAGTGATCCACTTGTAAAGGATACTTGAGATAAAAAAGAAACCGGCTGCGTTTTCACGCAGCCGGTTTCTTTTTTATCAGATCGTAGAAGGCAACCTTTAAAGGATCTTACACTAGTATCTATTTAGGCAGCCACTTATACATTCTTCCCGGGTTGCGGTGCTTGCGTCCGCGCTTGCCGTTCTCATCCGCTTCTTTCTTGCGGATCTCGAGCACGTTCAGGCGAATGCCGAAATTGAAAGAGGCGTCGCAGACGCCGAACAGGTCGCCTTCCTCGGTTGTCATGCGCACCTTGAATTCCCCGAAACCGTTGACGCGTTTCCCGAAATCATGGTTGAAGCCGAAGCCCATGTTCGCCGCGATCCAGTTCTGCTCGAGGAGCATGCCGTACCGGTATTTGTTGTTGTCGTTGAGCGAAGGGCCCACGTAGGTGCCGCGCCAGTCCATGAAGTCCACTCCTAAAATAGCGCTGAATTTCAGGTCGCTTTCGCCCACGTCGCAGATGAAATGCCCGTTGATGTCGGCGTTCCAGGAGTAGATGTTCTCCAGCGCCGGGGCCGTGTTGTGCGGAAAATGATAGGTGAATTCGCCCGAAAGCCCGAAGAAGCTGCGCGTCAAATACATGATGCGCCCGTTCATGCCCGCTTTGTACGAGCCCCGCACTTCCTTGCGGTTATTGATCACCGAATAATCGAAAGCCCCTGCAATGCAAAGCTTTGATGTTTTCTCCGACTGCTGGGCGAACATGGAAGAAGAAAATGCCAGCGCCAGGAAGAGTGTGTAGCGTTTCATCATGAACAGAACCGTTTAAATAAAAAACTTCAGGGGACGTTTTGGCTTTTACAAGGGTACGCCGTTTTCTTTTCATTTCCTCAGGATTTCGGCCCTGCTGCCGTATCGCTCGACAAGTGGAAGATTTGAGTGGTTAAGTGGCGAGAAAATGAAAAGGCCGGTCTTTCGACCGGCCTTTGTCGGGGTGACTGGACTCGAACCAGCGACCCCCACGTCCCGAACGTGGTGCGCTAGCCAACTGCGCTACACCCCGATAATCTTGTAAAACGGGTTGCAAAAATACGATTTTGAAGGAACTGGAAAAACTTAATCCATTTTAATTCGTCCGGAACCTGCTTCATTCCTCCTCCGTCCGAGGCGATCTTTTGTACGCCAGCTTCACCTTGAACTTCTCCGCGAACGCTTCCTGCGTCAGCAAAAATTCCTCCAGCGCATCCTCCTCCATGCGGCTGATGCGGCGCTGCAGGAACTCGTAACGCGGGATCAGCGCGTCGTTCGGATCGAGCGTATCGAATAAATGAAGCGTATCCGAATCGGCGACCTTCGTGGTGTCGACGGTGTCTTCGGTATAAAGGATCGGCAGCAGCGAGGCGTATTTACCGGCGGTGCTCTCGTAAACGAGGAACAATTTGATCGCGGCTGCTTTCAGGCTCGTGTCGCCTTGCCAGGCGGGCAGGGCGCGCAGCGTGTCTACAGCTTGCAGCGTGCGGCCGCGGAAGCGCTTGATCTGCGCATTTACGGCTTTGCGCTGGTTCGAATCGAGCGCTTCGGCGATGTCGTTGCGGTAAACGCTCAGCGTGTCGTGCAGGGAGATGATGAAATCATTGTACGCCGCCGCATCTGGAAAACGTCCCACGGGGATCGCTGGCTTTTCAGGCTCCGGGCAGGCGGTGCAGAAGAGCAAAAGCAGGGGAAGAAAAAACGCTGCGGGTTTCATGCGGAGCCAAAGGTAGCGCGCGGAAATAATTTCAACATGAAATAAAATCCGCGCAGCGCGCCGCTTCGTAATTCGATCGGCGTGAAGCTCATCCGTTAAAATGCTTCCGAATCCTTGAAGAATAGAAAAAAGACTATTTTTGCTCAGACCAACTCATAGGAAGGAACCATACACACCCGTATGAAAAAAACGTTCTTCAGGCCGCTCGCTGTAAGTGCCGTTACAGCCCTCGCCTTCTCCCTCTCTCTCTCCTCCTGCAGCAACGAAGGTGAATCCAACGACAACGACAGCCTGCCCCAGGACACGGCCGTGACGCAGGATTCTACGCCGACAGTGCAGCAGTACGCGCAGGTGCCTTCGCCCGGCGAAATGTTCACCTTCATGAAGATGGTGGGCGCGCAGAACGCCAAGCCAGAGGTGCTCAACCCGACGGCCAACCAGACGAAGTACGAAAGCAAAAAAGACCGCGCCGTCAACTTTGGCATATATTCTGCTGATCTGCTGTACTGCAGCACCTTCAAGCTGCCGCAAGCGCTGAAGTATTTCGCCACGGTGAAAACCATGGGCGACAAGCTGCAGGTCACGACCTCGATCACGCCTGCCGATGAAGATCGCATCAACAAGAACATCGGCAACTCGGATTCGCTCGTGGCCGTTTCGAATGAAAAATATTACGCCGCCTTCGCCAACCTGGAAGCCAACCAGCGCGGAACGGACCTCAGCCTGATGCTGGCCGGGGGATGGGTAGAAAGCCTTTACCTGATGACGACGATGGTGAAGGATTTCGAGAAGGACAACAAAGCCGTGGCGCGTATCGGCGAGCAGAAATATTCGCTCGACAACCTGGTCGAGTACATGAAGAAATATGAATCCGACGAGGATGTCAACACCGTGCTCAAGCAGATGAACGAGCTGAAAACGCTGTTTGACGATATCCCCGCGGCCAATGACGCCGGCACCATGAACAGCAAGAACGGCAAGCGCGTGCTCGGCGGCGGCGGCTCGAAAGTGACGATGACGAAAGAACAGTTCGAACGGATCAAAGCCAAGCTCACCGAGATCCGCAACGATTTCATTACGGTCTGAACGATTGAACGGAAACAAAACAACATAACCGAAACATGACGATCAAAGCCCTTTTCCTCGCCCTCACCGCCGCACTGGCCGCGCCCGCACTGAGCGCACAGGATTGCGCAGGATTCCATAAGAAAGCCGGCTGCAGCCAGGCTTCCGAAGACGGGTTCATCTACAACTCGCAATCGAAAAGCGGCCTCTTCGCCCCCGGCACCGCCTCCAACCTGAAAGTCGTGTTCTACGAAGGCTTCGATTACTCCATCTCCCTCTGCGGCGATAAGGCGATCGGCGCGGAAATGGCTTTCAAGCTGACCGACACGAAAACCGGCGAGATCCTTTACGACAACGCCACCGACAGCAAGGCCCAGCACATGGAATTCTCCTGCGAGACCACCCGTCCCGTGACCATCACCGTCACCGTGCCCGGCTCCGCGCCCGCCGGTGACAAGAAGAACGTCAAGCCGCAAAACGGTGCCTGCGTCGGTGTGCTCATCGAGCAGAAGCCTTCTGCGAAGGTCGGCTTCTAAAAAGCGATCGGTTTAAACTCACTGAACGGCTCCCGGATGGGGGCCGTTCTTCGTTTATGCCACTCTACGTCCTGCTGAAAATCTTAACTTTACCCTCCTCAAAAATTCCAGCCATTTCCATGAAAAAACTATTGCTTCTCCCCTGCTCCCTGCTCGTGCTCCAATGTTTCGCGCAGGAAGAAAAAAAATGGGATGTGAACAACCCGCCCGGGCCTTACAAAGAAGTCGAATTCACCACCAGCGAAGGCACCTGGATGAACCTCGACGTGAGTCCCGACGGGAAAACGATCGTGTTCGACCTGCTCGGTGACATTTACAGCCTGCCCATTACCGGCGGCACAGCCGTTGCGCTGCAGAGCGGCCACGCTTTCCAGGTGCAGCCCCGCTTCAGCCCCGACGGCAAGAAGATCAGCTTCACCAGCGACGGCGGCGGCGGCGACAACATCTGGGTGATGAACGCCGACGGCAGCAAATCGAAGCAAGTGACGAAAGAAAATTTCCGCCTGCTCAACAACGCGGTGTGGACGCCCGACGGCGAATACCTCATCGCGCGCAAGCACTTCACCTCCACGCGCTCGCTGGGCGCGGGCGAGCTCTGGATGTACCACGTCAGCGGCGGCGAAGGATTGCAGCTCACCAAGCGCAAGAACGATCAGCAGGACCTCGGCGAGCCCTGCATGAGCCCCGACGGCCGCTACGTATATTACAGCGAAGACCTCTATCCCGGCGGCCACTTCCAGTAAA
>Ga0196978_1001166_pt1 | contig 12116 bp, 10 predicted proteins | sample S3v_2013CmetaG_FD_155491 | JGI IMG/M metagenome (GOLD analysis project Ga0196978, IMG submission 155491) | Soil microbial communities from Anza Borrego desert, Southern California, United States - S3+v_20-13C | ecosystem: Environmental > Terrestrial > Soil > Desert | place: USA: California... | reverse complement strand
GACATGCGCCGCTATCTCGATGTTCAAATGAAAGCGGACGATCCCGCCGTGCGCCGCGCGCAAAAGGAAACCACGCGCGAAGGCCCGCAGGCCGTGGGACTGGGCTGGATGATCACGCAAGGCGCCTCGGGAAAAAACCTCATCTGGCATAACGGCGGCACCTTCGGCTTCTCCAGCTTCCTGGGTTTCATGGAAGATCGCTCAACGGGCATCATTATTTTATCGAACAGCGGGAAACCGGTAGATATGCTGGCGATGCAGCTGCTGAGAAGAATGCAGAAATTGAATTAGAAACGATCTGCACCTTCATCTTTTTTTCTTCTTCCCGCGCGTGTAAAACTCCGGCGGCTTATTCTTCAGCCATTCCACGAACTTTTTGATCTCCTCGTGCGCCAGCAACTTTTCGATCGTGAAATAATGCTGCTGCAACTGCCGCTCGGTAAACACGTCGTGAATTTTGCTGTGGCAGATCTGGTGCAGCTCCACCGTATCGGTGTATTTCCCGCCTTTTGATTTCGGGATGAGGTGATGCAGGCTCGTGCGGCCGCCGAGCGGGCGTTTGCAAAGCGGGCAGAGTTTTTGAATGGTCATTATTTAAAAATAATAATGAACATCGAAAGCGGGATACCCCGTCATGAGGTTTAATGCCATGCGAAACCGGCGCCCGTGCTGCTGTCCTTCGTTATTCGATGTTCCGTGTTCGATATTCTTCTGTTCAATTTCGTACTTTCACTCTCCCATGACACCAGCCGCGCTCCGCCTTCCTTTTCATTTCGACGAAGCATCGCTCCTGCGCGATCTTTCGCTATGCCTGGAAGCTTCCTGGCCGCAGCATTTCAATCAAAAAGATTACGAAGGCGATTGGAGCAGCATCGCGCTGCGTTCGATTTCCGGGAACGCGCAGGATATTTCCTCGCACCCCGGCGCACGATACCGCGACACGCCCCTGCTCGACAGCTGCACGTATTTCCGCGCGCTGGTGGATCAATTCAAATGTCCGCTCGAAACGGTGCGCCTGCTCCGCCTCGCGCCCGGCAGCGTGATCAAAGAGCATCGCGACCAGGGAACTTCTTACGCCGACGGCGTGCTGCGCATCCACGTGCCGGTGACGACCAATGAAAAAGTCACCTTCCTCGTCGGCGGCGAAAACCTGCGCATGCAGCCCGGCGAATGCTGGTACGCCAATTTCGATCTCCCGCACAGCGTGCGCAACGAAGGCGGCAGCAGCCGCATCCACCTCGTGATCGACGCGCTGCGCAATGAATGGACGGACGATCTCTTCGCCGAAGCCGGCTACGATTTCGAAGCGGAACGCAAAGCGAATGAGCCTTCGCAGGAAACCAAACGCCGCATGATCGAAGAGCTCGCGCGCCAGGATACGCCTGCGGCGAAAGAATTGCTGGCGAAACTGCTTGCCGAAGATGGAAGCCGCAGCTGAGCCCGCGCTGTCCTCCTGGATACCGGCGATGATCCGCAAACGCGGCGGGCAAGCGCTGGTCGAATGGCTGTTCACCGGGCAGGAAGCATACTCCGAACCTTTTTTCGACGAGACGATCGCGCACTGCCGGAAGCACGAACGCAACAACCGCATCCGCATTCCTTCCAGCACGCTCGATTTTATTTCCTCCGCGGCGGAAAGCACCGACGGCATTTCACCTTCCGCATTCATCTTTCACGTCTCGCGCTGCGGCTCCACGATGCTTACGCAGCTGCTGGCGCAAAGCGAACGGCACATCGTGCTTTCCGAAGTTCCTTTCTTCGAGCAGATCTTGCGCGAGCCCGGCCTGAACGAAACGCAGCGCGCGCAATTGCTCCGCAGCGCGATCGCGCTTTACGGCCAGCGGCGCAGCGGGAAAGAAGAACGGCTCTTCATCAAGCTCGACGCCTGGCACGTGTACGAAGCGGAGCTCTTCCGGAAATTATTTCCGCGAACGCCTTTTATCTTTTTGTACCGCGAGCCGGCCGCCGTCATCCGTTCGCACGGCAGGCAGCGCGGCATGCACATGATCCCCGGGCTCGTGCAGCACCCGCTTCCCGAAGAAACGCTGAGCGCCACCGACCTCGACGCCTACGCGGCGCAGGTGCTGCGCTGCTATTACGAAGCGGGCCTCTCGCTCTGCAATGCCGGGGCGCACGCGGTGAATTACAGCGAAGGATTGATGGAAGGTTTGCTGCGCGTGTGCGCACGCATCGGCATCCGCTTTGATGAGAAGCTGCTGCAGCGCATGCAGGAGCGCGGGCGTTCGCATTCCAAGCACCCGGGACAGGTTTTCAGCGAAGCACCGGTGGAGATGCTGCCGCAAAATGAATTTTTTCCCGCCGCGCAAAACGCCTGCGCGCAGCTGGAAGCCCTGCGCAACAGGCAGATCGCCGTGCCCGCCTGAGAAACGCGCTCGATTTTCGCTACTTTTGCGCCATGAAGATCACGCCGCATAAGCTTTCCGACATCGCCGCGATCCTCGGCGCCGAATTCGACGGCGATCCGGCGCACGTGGTCACCGGCCTCAACGAAGTGCACTGCGTGGAGCACGGCGACCTGATGTTCGTCGACCACCCGAAATATTACGACAAGGCCTTGGCCTCGGCAGCCACGACCGTGCTCATCAATAAAAAAGTAGAGCGTCCCGAAGGCAAAGCGCTCATCTTCCACGAGGAGCCGTTCACCGCGTACAACCGGCTCGTGCGCCACTTCAAGCCGCTCGCATTTTCCCTCAAGCCCGTCAGCGATACGGCGCTCGTGGGCGAAGGCACGGTGCTGCATCCGAACGTGTACCTCGGCAACCGCGTCACCGTCGGGCGCAACTGCATCCTTTATCCCGGCGTAGTGATCTACGACGATTGCCACATCGGCGATAACGTGACCATCCACGCGAACACCGTGATCGGCAGCGAAGCATTTTATTACAAGCGCCGTCCCACGCATTTCGAAAAGCTCATCACCTGCGGCCGCGTGATCATCCACGACGACGTGGAGATCGGCGCCTGCTGCACGATCGACCGCGGAGTTTCCGGCGACACCGTCATCGGCAAAGGCACGCGCTTCGACAACCAGGTGCACCTCGGGCACGATACGCGCGTGGGCGAGATGTGCCTCTTCGCTGCGCAGGTCGGCATCGCGGGCGTGGTCACCGTAGAGGACAACGTGACGATGTGGGGCACCGTCGCCGTCACCAGCGACGTGGTCATCGGCAAAGGCGCGGTGATCCTGGGCGCATCGGCCGTTTCCAAATCGCTCGAAGGCGGAAAAACGTATTTCGGCGCGCCGGCGATCGAAGCGAGGGAAAAATGGCGCGAGCTGGCCGCCCTGCGGCAACTGGGTCGCCAAGGAAAATAGCAGCCGTCTTTTCACACGAGGCTGCGCACCTGTTTTTTAGCGCGCAAGGCAGCAGCGCCCGGGTCTCAAAGCCTGTTTCCCTTTAACTGTTCCTTTTTCCCGGGAGGCCGCACGCGGCCTTTTTATCGTCTTCATCCGGCAATTCATCTAATTTAGTTTCCCCCGCAGAGGTGAAGGCTTACCTTTGCCCGGTCAATTTTCATGAAAAACGGAGAGGACAGAAGATCCAGGCCGAGGCTGAAAGATTTCAAGCTGAACGCGCTGCTCGAGGTAACGAAAGCGATCAACAACAACTTTCCCACCTCCGAGCTGCTGACGATCTATGAGCAGATCGTGCGCGACAAGCTGAACATCGGCAAGCTGGTGCTGTTCAGCAACCAAGACCCGGGCTGGGTCTGCCTGCTCAAGTACGGCGTGACCGATCCGTTCATCGACAGCATCAATGTCGAGCAGGAGTTCGGCGGCATCTCCGAGATCCGCACCATGGATTTTACCAAGCGCGCGCTGCAGAAATCGTTCGAGATCATCGTGCCCGTTTTTCACAAGCAGCGCCCCCTGGCCTACGTGCTCATCGGCGACCTGAACGAAGACCAGCTCGAGCTCAGCCCCACCATCAAGCATTTGCCGTTCATCCAGACGCTGACGAACATCATCATCGTCGCGATCGAGAATAAAAAATTAGCGAAGGAGAACATCCGCCAGGCGGCCATGCGCAAGGAGCTGGAGCTGGCCTGGGAAATGCAGCGCATGCTCTTCCCTTCCGCCCTGCCTGTCAATGAGCGTTTTGAGGTCGATGCCGTTTACCTCCCGCACCTGCAGGTCGGCGGCGACTATTACGATTTCATGCAGCTGAACGAAAATGAATTCGCGTTCTGCGTGGCCGACGTGTCGGGCAAGGGCGTACCGGCGGCGCTGCTGATGTCGAACTTCCAAGCCAACCTGCGCATTCTCCTCGGCCTCATCCCTTCGCTCACCGACCTGGTCAAGGAACTGAACAGCAAAGTGAACAGCAGCGCGAAAGGCGAAAAGTTCATCACGCTCTTCGTAGCGAAATACAACACCGTCACACGTACGCTTACGTACATTAATGCCGGCCACAACCCGCCCCTGCTCGTGAGCAACGGCAGCGTGAACCTGCTGAAGATCGGCTGCACCGGCCTGGGCATGTTCGACGAATTGCAGCGTGTGAAAGAAGGCATCATCAACATCACGCATCCGTCCACGATCACCTGTTACACCGACGGGCTCGTCGAATTGGAAAACGAAAAGAACGAGGAATTCGGCGTCAAGCGCCTGCAGGATCTCTGCGTCGTCAACCAGCACCTGCCTCCCAAGGAGCTGCACTCTCTGATCATCGACGCGGTAGAAGCGTACAAAGGCGACATGCCGTACGTGGATGACATTGCGTTGTTTTCCTGCAGGGTTTTTTAATTCCCTGGGCCTTTTCGTAACTTCCATTACATGAAACGCCTTGCCGTCTTCCTCGCCGTCGTATTTTTTTTCAGCGGCTGCACTTATACCTGGCTCCATTCCCCGCTGGGCATTCTCGGCGCGGGCAGCTACCCGCACGTGGAGATTTACAAGCTGGACACCGAAAAGCAGCACGCTATCCGTCTCGTAGACGATTTCAAAAAACAGCACGCGGAGCATGCGCCGCCGCCCTGGGTGAACGAAAAAGGCGAGGTCACGATTTACCAGGATCACCACGATCGCAGTTGGTATTTTTTCTGCCTGTACGATCCGGAAGAAAGCATGCTCTATTATAGCTTCCTGAGCGATGCCACCTGGAAAAAAGAAGGGTCGACCGAGCTGGCTTTTAACGGCATTCAGCCTTACGACCGCGAGACGCGCCGCCGGGGCGCTTTCCGAAGGATCAACATGGAGCTCGAATTCGGGGAGAACATGCACCGCCTGAAACGCTTCAAAAAATTATTCGTGGAGCCGCTGAGAAAGAAGCTTAAAAAGAGACCGTGAAAAAGATCTGCTGCCTGGATCGTTAGTCCCGCCGGCTGCCCTCAGGCATCGCCGGCAAGGCGTTTCGTTCGCAATGGCTATTCCAGGTTGGGAATGAGGAATGGAGAAGTATGAAGGCCTGCGAAAGCCTACTCCGAAATCCGCTTCACTTCCATCTTCGTCTCCGGCGCGAGGTAGAGATCGCACGCGACGAGCATCGCGGCGAAGCCCCAGAAGGGAATGGCGGCTTTGTCGGTGTCGAGGAAATTATTCAGCGAGCCGTGCACGAAATACGTGAAGATGCCCAAATAGATCGCCAGCATCATCGAGCGCATTTCTCCTTTCGGCAAACGGTGATACAAGCGCCAGCCCGTCCAGAAGATCGCGATCACGACGGCGAGAAAGCTCAGCGTGCCCAGCACTCCTGATTCCGTCAGCGGGCCGATGTATTCGCTGTGCGCGTTGCCCATGTCGCCGGCATTGGTGCTGATGATCGTTTTTTCGCTCGAGAGCTGGTACGGCGCATACAGGAAGCTGTACGTGCCCGGGCCCCAGCCGAAGAAAGGCCGTTCCTGGAACATGCGCCAGGCCGAGCTCCAGCGGTTCATGCGCTCGAGGTTCGAAGCGTCGGTAGTGATGTTGGAGATCGATTGCACGTGCTTGGCTAAATCATCGGAAGTATCCTGCCGATTCTGCTCCAGGTTCATCATGATGTCCGTCCACGACGACCAAAGGAACAGCATGCCGATCACCCCGGCGAAAGCCAGCCATTTGAAACGGATGCGCAGCACCAGCACCAGCATCAGCGCCAGCGCCGCCACCAGGCTGATCCACGCCGCGCGCGTATAGGAGAAAATGAGCGCGGTGGTGTAAAGCAGCAGCAGCAGGAAAGCGAGGATGCGGATGTTGTTCGAATACGATTTGTTCCAGGCGAACATGATGATCACCGGGTAGAACATCGCCAGCAGCGCGCCGTACGCCGTGTGGTCGTTGTAGAACGGCGACATCACCCAGTGCGCGGAATCTTCGTCGAAGTTGAACTGCGCGTGCCAGTAGAGCGTGTAGAAAATAACGATCGCCAGCGGCACCAGGTACAGCCAGGCGAAACGTTTCGTGTTGCCGTACTCGCGGAAGAGGTGCACGCCGAGGAAGTAGAACGGGATGACGAACCAGAGGCGCGAGATGAAAAATTTGATCGAGACCAAAGGCATCTCGCTCGTCACGCTGGTAATGGCGATCCACACGAGGTTGATGATGATGGTGATCGTCACCGGGTGGCGCAGCAGGCGGCTGTCGATGGTAGGATCGTGCAGGCTGCGCAGGAACCAGAGGCAGAGAATGCCGGCAAGCACGGGCTCGACGGGCAGGCTCAGGCCCAGCATCATGTCGCCGTCGCGCAGGTTGATGGAAAGCGGGGTGAGAAAAACGCAGGCGAGCAGCAGCTTGTCCAGCGCGAACACCGCCAGCAGGAACACGAGCAGCACGCCGGGCACCAGGTTCAGCCAGTAGAATTCGCAGAGCATGGCAATGCAATTCACCAGCAGGAAAAGGCCGGTCAGGCCGTACACCCACCAAAGCGTGCGCTTATCCGACGCCGCCTGAACCTTATCATTCAAAAACTCAGGCAACGTTGCGTTCCTCTTTTTTCGATTCCGCTTCGGCGGGGAGACGCCGTTCAAGAAGGATGAAGACGATGTAAGCGAGCAGCAGCGCCGCAGCCGCGAAGGTCGCCATGATGATCCAGCGCACCGGGTACGATTTGGTGTCGGCGGGGAAAGGCTTGGTCACCACGTTGGAATAGGTGAGCTCTTTTTTGAGATCGCTGATGGCTTTGTCGTACTCGGCCTTCGCGCTGGAATAATCGCTGCGCACCCGGTCGAGCAGCTCGGTGGTGCTCACCAGCTCGCCGCCTTTTTCCTGCAGGTTGCGGAGCAGCGAATCCACTTCGCGCATGCGCTCGCGGGGCGTGCCGCCGCCTACCATTTTAAAATAGCTCTTGGTGGCTTCTTTCGACTGCGCGGAATAGTCGAGCAGGCCGTAGCGCACGCGCAATTGGCGCAGCACGGCTTCCAGCGAATCCATCTGGATTTTCTTGCGGGCCATCTGGTCGCGGTAGATCACCACCACCTCTTTCGTTTTCGCCCGCTGCAGGCTGCGCGCCTTCTGGTCTACGAAGCTGATGAGGGAATCGACCATGCGCGAGGCCATGTAGGGATCTTCATCCAGCACCTCGATCTTCACCGATTCGAATTCTGTTTTGCGCACGCGTACGTTCTCTTCGTACGCCAGGTTCAGGCGCGTGCGCGAAGCCTTGGTCGCGGTATCGATGCCGTAATGCTTATCGAGCTGGAATCCCTTCACCATCATCGTGCGCACGTCGGCCGACTGGAACAACTGCAGGAGCTGCTCGGTGGGCGTTTCCATGCTGTACGGGATGAGGTTGGAGGGGTAAAGGATCGCGGTGGATTTGAATTTCGGCTTGATGAACCATTCGCCCGAGAACGTGAAGCCCAGCGCCAGCGCAGCCACGCAGATGATGGCCAGGTGAAGACGGCGCTTCATGGCGATCTGCAGGAGCTCGGAATTGCTGAAGGGAGATGATTTCATGGTCGGCAATTTCAGCTTAAAAGCGGGCCAGCTCAGGCTGCGGCTCTCTCGTTGTCCCGGTTTTTTTTTTGTCCCTGGCGTTCGCTGCCCCGGAGGCGGCGGATGTTATCGAAAAGAATGATGCCGATAACGCCCATCACTAAAGCGCCCAACGTACATACGGTAACGATGAGCCAGCGGACTGGATAGGATTTTTTTTCTGCGGGGAAGGCGTGGTTCACGATGAATTTCGAGGACAGCGACTGGTCGACGTCGAGCTTGGCCTCGTCGTATTTCGTTTTCAGCTTGTTGAGCTGCTCGCGCTGGATGTAAAGGTTCTCGCGCACGGCCATGTAGGCGCTGCCGTATTTGGCGATGATCTGCAGCTGCTCGGCGAGCGCAGCCATTGCGCGCTGGTCGCCTTTGCCTTTGGCGATCACGTATTGCTCAGTGGTCACTTCCGACTGCGATTCGTAATCGTACATGCCTTTCGCGTTGAGGCTGGCCAGCGAATCGGTGAGCATCTGCACTTCTTTCTTGCGCTGGCTGTATTCCTTCTCCACGATGGAGAAAGCCTGCTGCGCGCGGTCGAGCTGCATGCGGCGGCGGGCGGAATCGAGCAGGGCGGCGATGTCGTTGGCGATGTTCGCGGCCATCTTCGGATCCTCGTCCATCACTTCAATTTTCACCGACATGAATTCCGTGCGCTTGAAGGTCACATTCTCGATGAAGGCTTCGTAAAGGCGGGTGCGCTTGTATTTGTCGTTGGGATCGATGCGGTAATGCTGGAGGAGGTGATACTTTTCGCAGATGCGGTTGCGGATCTCGTCGGCGTTCAGGATCTGCAGCATCTGCTCGGCCTGCTCCTCTTCACCGTACTGCAGCACGTCGCGCTTGCCGGTGAGGTCTTCCGCGATGAGGTCTTTGGAAGGGCTGCTGGAAGCTACGGGGAACATGATGACCGTAGATTTGAATTTCTCGCGGATGATCAGCGAAACCGCCGACGAGCCGATCGCCGCGACCAGCCCGATAATGATCAGCGGAATGCGCCACTGCCAAAAAAACTCGAACAGGTTCGTCGATTCGAAGATGTTCCTGTTTCTGTCCGTATGCTCCATGGATGATATCCCCGTTTGGTGCCCTCTTTTACCGGGGAACGGCAAAAGTAGCAAAATTCACGAAAATCACTGCAAATAGGGCCCCGGGAGAAGGCGTTTGGCTGGGGGATAACGTTAAAAAGAGGGATTTATTGTGCTTGTGTGCTAGAAAATAAGAGCCCGGCGGGACCGGCGGGAAAAGGCAACGGCTGCGCCGCTAAAAGGCAACGCTTCGCTTGCAAAACACACTTCCTCCCTCTGTAACAAGATTTTAACTGTTTTTTGTTTTTGCCTTTTGCCCCTTTCGCGGCGCAGCCGTTGCTTTTTAGGAACGTACCAAGGAACGTACGGGGAAACGTATAAAAGAATATACCAGGAACGTACAACCCCACTCGCCTATCCGTATTTGACGATCCGGTAAATTCCTTTGATGCTGATCAACCTCGTCGCAAACGCCCAGGCCAACGAAACGCAGGTCATCACGATGAAGCCGGGCACCCAGCCGTGCTTGCCGGGCGGATTGAAATACGTGTGGCACACCATGTTGATCGCGACCACGCCTGCCAGGTACACGACCAGCGTAACCAGCAAGCGCGTGTTGATGCGGAAACGGAATTTGCGCTGCACGATCAGCACCTGCACGATGGCGGTGAGCAGCTGCGTGGTCAGGCTGGAGATGGCGGCGCCCAGGGCCTGCAGGTCGAAGACGCGGATGAGCAGGATGTTGAGCAGGATGTTGATGATCATGCCGCCGCCCGCCATCAGGTTCAGCTCTTTCATATTTCCATTGGCCGTGAGCAGCGTGCCGAAAACGTACGTGGTGGAGATCGCCGTGAAGCAGCACATCAGGATCGTGAACACAGCCGCCGATTGCTCGATATGCTCGTGGTAGAGCAGGTTCATCAGCTCTTTCGAATAGAATGCGCAGCCCACGCCCACCACCAGCGCCGCGGTGATCAATAAGGTAAACGCCAGCTTCACCAGCTGCTCCACCGACTCCTGGTACTTCAGCATGCGCGAGAACATCGGCAGCAGCAGCACGGAGAATAAATACGCGATCATGTTCACCGCATCGAGCAGGCGATACGCTTTCGCATAAATGCCCGACTGGTCGGCGCCATTATAAAGACTGAGCGTTTCGAAACGTTTCACCTGCTTCACCAGCAAGGGATCGTCGGGCAGGCCTTGCGCGCGTTCCTCGCTCAATTGCTGCGCCAGCTGCTTGTGCTTCCATTCGATCACCGTTTCCTTCTTCGGCATCAATCGCTCGAGCATCACCGAATCGATGCGGTTATAAAAGGTCATCAGCAGCACGAGCACGGCGAAGGGGAAACTTTTTTTCAGGATCATCAGCGAGAACGGAAGATTCCATTTCAGCTTGAGGAAATCCGTTTTGCCCACGACGATGAAGAACGCCACGGCGGCGGTGAGCGCGTAACCCGCGGTCTGCGCGTACACGAACCACATGATGTCGATCTCCTCGCCCACCACGTTCGTCCACAGCATCGCGCCCACGATGCCGATCATGATCACGCGGTCGAGCACGGAGATCAGCGCGTCGGTCTTGAACAGGTGCAGGCCCAGCAAATTGGAACGCAGGTACAGCACCATGGAGATGAGGAACTGGTTGAAGCCCAGCACCAGCAGCAGCTTCGTCAGGCGCAGGTCGTAGCCGATGAAGAAGCCCACGAGCACGGTGGCCACCATGTAGAGCAGGGCCAGGGCCAGCTTGAGCACGAAGAGGCTGGAAAAATGCTTCGTGAGCAGGTGGCTGTTCTGCGCAATGTTCTTGTTGTTGAAATTGGTGATGCCGAAATCCAAAAGGATATTCAGCAGGAAGGAAAAATTGAAGAGCGCGTAATATTCGCCGTACGCCTCGTTGCCCACCTTATCCTGCACGCTGGGCTCGATGATGAGGATCCAGAACGGCTTGATCAGCAGGTTGAGGAAAAGAAGGATAATAAGGTTCGTGACGAACTTCTTCTGCATGCCCGGTGAAAAGTGGGGCCAAAGTTATTCTTTTTCAGGGGAAAGGATGAGCTGGAAACCCGGGCTCATTGTTTTCAAAAAAATCAGGAGTTGCGTACTCTGGAAGTCGTGGCCATTCCGAATTATCGGCTTCGACAATATGGAAGTTTTATGATTGCCTGTGGCCACACGACACTGCTTGGACTTCTCTGGAGATTTTAAAAAGAGGGGTTATTTCTACCGGACATCGGCAACGCTGTTTGCAGAGACATCAGAGTAGATCGATTTTGCGCCGTTGGAGCTGCGCCGGAAAGCTAAAATCACGCAGGAAGCTGTAAATGATAAGATCAGTAACGGTATAAGACTTTAAAGCCGGCTCCTGAAAGAATAGAGCGGCTTACGCTGGATCTTATTTCACGAAAATGAAATTCTGCTTGCGATGCTTTTTCGGATCATAATCGACAAGCGCATCGCCTTCCACCACTTTCGTTTTATATCCCAACCCGCTCAGCAGATCGAAGCAGCGCTGCCGGTTCTCGTTGTCCCACAATTCGATGTACACCACGGGACTCCAGCGCTCCAGCAACTTTTTCGTGCCGGCCAGCACGAAGGATTCGAAATTCTCCACGTCCATTTTGATGCCGCAGACTTTTTCTTTTTCAGAAAATAATTCCTGCATATTATCCAGCGCGTGCAGCGGCACCCTGATGCGGATGCCCTCGTTGCGCTCGGTGATGCTTTCGTGCACCACGTGGCTGAGCCCCTGCAGCTTGGCGCGGCCTTCCACCGGCATCACCATTTCCACTTCGCCTTCGTGATCGCCCAGCGCGCAGGCCCGCACCTCGACGTTCTTCAATTGGAAATGTTTGATGATGCGTTCGAGCGCATGCAAATTATCGGGCATCGGCTCGAAGGCCAGCACGCGGCCTTTCTTCAGCTTGCGCGAAAGGTGCACGCTCATGATGCCGATGTTCGCGCCGATGTCCAGCGCAGTGCCGTCTTCAGGCAGCAGGCGGAGGAAATGAAAAAAATCGTTTTCCTTCGCATCGCTCTTCAGCGTTTTCACCTTGTACCAGGAAAAAACGAAAAGGTAATTCCTGAATCCCAGGAGCTTCTGCAAAAGGAACTTGACCGCGTTCTTCACGGGCGCAAAGGTGGTAAAATTTCGGATTTCCGAT
>Ga0196978_1001162_pt1 | contig 12129 bp, 8 predicted proteins | sample S3v_2013CmetaG_FD_155491 | JGI IMG/M metagenome (GOLD analysis project Ga0196978, IMG submission 155491) | Soil microbial communities from Anza Borrego desert, Southern California, United States - S3+v_20-13C | ecosystem: Environmental > Terrestrial > Soil > Desert | place: USA: California... | reverse complement strand
GCTTGTCTTAATGTGAGTGAACATGCTGGTTTAGTTGCTTGTATTGATTGAATAAGTTTTGCGGCTCAACTTCAACAAACGTAGACTGATCCTCATCCACATTTTGGATAAGGAAGACTTTGTTTATTTTAGGGAGTAAGGACTTGTATTCAGATTCTGATAATTCCTTTTCGAGTAGAGGAAAAAGGACAACCTGTTCTGAGATTTTAGGATAGAAGCCACATATAATATTGTTCGAATGCATTTTATCGAATTTTTGAAGAGGGCTATCGATAAAGACGGAGAATTTAATGTTTGACTCATCTACCAATGTCTTTAATAATGCAGTAGCGTAAAGCTGCTGCTCACCTTTCGAAAGGGCATCCTTAATAATCAACTCACCTCGTCTGTTGAATAAGTTGATATCAATAATATCATCTGCTATCTCGACATCAACTCTACTAATGAAGGATGACTTATGCATTAAATTATTGAGCTCTTCTTTGAGACGTTGCTCAAGAGCTTGCTTTTTCTCGTTCTTCAGCTTCGTAATAAACTTTGAAAGCTTATCAATTAACCGCTTTGCTGTTTCATCTTTCGCTAAATCTGTAGCCTCAAGATTTATTTTCTTTGCTAACTCCGAAACAAGCTTGGATTTATTCGAGATTTCCCGTTGCAAGCCTCCGATTTCTTGGTTTAGCTCTTGAAGCTTCCGATCAATTTCCTCGATTCTGCTATCGAGCAATTCTTTTTGAGCTCTAATCTCTTTAATCAAGAGATCATTCTCTTTTGACTCTGCATTACTTAGCTTGCGAACGATCTTATTGAAATAGATGCGGTTATTTTTATATTCATTTGCAAGTTGCCGAGCAGTAAAGCTGAATGCATTTCTAAGATTAGAAAATATGGCATCGAACTCATTCTTTTCTGCATCTGAGAAATTTAATAAGACTTGAAAGTCTTTCTGGTTCCGCCCTCGCGAGCTAAAATGCTCTACAATGTACTTTGATATAGTGTCTGCAATTTTTCTTGCCTGCTTTCCGTTTAAGTCTAACTGCTTTGCGTTCTCAATGATTTGCTCTCTTACTAAGCCAGCCTTTTTCTTAATCAATGCAGGATTCATTGTATTCTGAGCGTGCTCGATCTCATCTGTAACCTGGTTCTTAACTTCCATAAACCGATTACCGGCAATTGCGAAAGGAGCCAACTCTAGTAAGTCTTTAAGCTTGGCTTTTATTGCTTCACACTCATCTGACAGTCGATTTTTCATTCGCTTCAAATCGTGAAGCTCTGAAACCGACATTGAGTTTCCTTCGCGGATTAGCTTTTCCTGATATTGTTCCGACGCCTGCTTTTTGGAAGTTTTTTCTTCGTGAAGAATCTGGATTTGTTGTTCATACTCTTCAATCAGCTTTTTGTCCTGCCGTATCTCTTTCTGTAACTCCTCAAACCTGGTCTTCTCCTTATCGGAAGCAGAGTTTCTCCTAAAACGAATTCGTAGATCTTCTAGATGATTTCTTAAATCTTCATACTTCTTTATTCCTAAAACCTCTGAGTAAGCTTTGCTTAGACTTCTCTTTTCTTCGATTGACTTGATTTCAGCAAGGGATACGATTTTCTCAGCGTCGAAGAAGAAAAACTTTGCCACCTCTTTAGGTAGCACAAAGTCATTAATAAAGATTTCATGCCCTACCTCACGTGTAAGTTCATTCTCAGTATCGTCAATGAAAATCTCTATGCTTTCCTCTGACTCAACGGTGTTAAATTTTCTATAGATTGTCACCTCTTTACAGGGAAGAGACGGAATGAAAATATCTCCTAATACTACCCGGACACTATATTCAGTTACACCGTTTGCTTTGGCTAGTCGGTTAAGATTGTTTGCAGCAAATTTCTTATACCCCCCAGATTCATATATTTCCTTTCTGAACTTATCATCAACATCCACCATTAGCTTTCCATACAAACACCAAACTAAAGAAGTTAACAAGGTTGTTTTCCCGAAACCATTGTTCCCAGAAATAACAGACACTGTTTTTCCATTGATCTTTGGAAAATCAAGTCCGTTTTGGCCATGATAAATGCGATAGTTTTCTAAAACAATTTTTTTGATGTACATGGCTTATTTCTTTACGTATTGCTCGAGACGATTCTCAATATCATTCTGCAAACCCCGATTATTCATCAGAATTATCTTTGACTTTTGAATCGTCAGCAACTCGTTTATGAGTTCAAAATCTTCAGGGTCTTCCTTACAGACCTTTTTTAGCAGCTCTTGTTCCTTGATCAATTTCTCATCGCTGCTCTGGAGTGTTATGTTAGTTCCATAAATCTTGTTGTAGATATCAGCGACATTATGTTTAAAGAACCCATCTCTGAACCACGAAACCTGGATTGCAACCATTTCCTGGTAAGTGATCAAATTCATATCTCCGTGCTTCTTTTGTATCTCCTTTTGAGCCTCAAACAGCTTTTCGAGAAAATGCGCACGGAACCATTCTTTATATGGGCCTAATGCACCTTCTTTTTCAGTCCCATCTCTTCTTCTCTTCTCACGATACTCTTCGCTATCACGAGATACTGCTAATAAATCCCTCAGTTCAATAAGTGGTTCCATCCATTCTTCACCATTCTCGACCAACGCTTCCATTGACTTATCCCGCTTTACAACTGTGCATACCCAGCATCCGAAACGGCTGTTACCACATGAAGGAGTTGACTCGTCAATTACTAAAGGACAATCCCCACTGTTAGCATTTTTGTATAGAGTAATAAGCTCTTTATTTATTGCACCCCACGGAGAGGATACTTGATTGAGGTATTTCCAAAGATCATCTGTCGATACATCACTAATTGGAGCATATACAAACGCTTTCGATAATTGAGTGTGCTTTCTAAGACGATCACCTTTGCGTATCTCGTGCTTCTTTATACTTTTCGCTCTACTTGCACTTTCATCAGATCGAGTACCTAGTAAAATAATAGCCTCACCTTCTTGGCTAATTCTTTCAAGAATGAATTGGGTGGTGGGGTTAATTTTTAATCTTTCAGTGCACCAACGAAAAATACTATTGGGCGCTGGATAGCCCTTTCCTAATAAGTTTACCCAAAAAGTTTCCTCGAGCTTCGGCGTTGTGTGATGAACGATAACAGGCATACTTTGCTCTGCTGCAGCCCGTTTGATTAGTTCAAGCACTCTTGAGGTATATTCAATAATTTTGGGGTTCTCTACCAAAGTATTGTTACAGACTACATAAATCTTTCTGCTTCTAAGACCATCTGGAAGTTCTCTTATAGCATACCAGACCAACTGCAAAAGCATTGTTGAGTCTTTTCCGCCGCTAAAACCAACAATCCAAGGTCTTTTGTCGTCCTCAGTTAAATACTGATCTTGAATCTCCTCTTGGATAATCCTGGGATTGAAATCCATAAAATATTTTAAGGTTGTGGTGCTGTAAATATAGAAAAACCGTATCCCTTTTTCTAACAAAGGTTATCCACAAACACCTGATAATAAAGCTCTAATTAGATTGTTTTGTAGACTAAACTGTGAATTTAACTTTGTTTTCCTACTCGCAGGAGTCCTTAAATCGCTCGGAAACCCCAGTTAATCTTCCGGAAACTTTTCTACCCCTCCGGAAAGTCGCTCGGTCCTTCAGAAAGATAGCGTCCTATCTTCGAAGCCCCCATCCCTATCCCAGCGCAAAGCCTGCCCGCCTTGCAACTCGCAGCGCAGATTCCAGGATTCTGGTAAGCGCACCCGCAAATTGCAGCGAAGCCCCGCGGTGAGTGGCGGCCATCCCGGGGATAGCGGCCTGTTCCCGGGAATGGTGACGACGTTCTTATGAATTGTGCCGGCGATCCCGCGCCTTACAATGCTGTCCCCGCGGATGATGGCAGCGTTCCAGCGGATTGTGCGGCGGTTCCCGAGAATTGTGTTAACGCTCCCGTGAATTGTGCGGCAATTTCCACGGATGGCATCAACGTTCCCGCGAATTGTGCGACCGTTCCCGCGGATTGCATCAACTTTCCCGCGAATTGTGCGACCGTTCCCGCGGATGGCATCGACGTTCCCGAAAATTGTGCGACCGTTCCCGCGAATTGCGTCGACGTTCCCGAGAATTGTGCCAGCGCTCCCGCGAATTCCGCGGCCGTTCCCGCGGATGGCATCAACGCTCCCGTGAATTGTGCGACCGTTCCCGCGAATTGCATCAACGTTCCCGAGAATTGTGTCAGCGCTCCCGCGAATTCCGCGACCGTTCCCGCGAATTGCATCGATGCTCCCGAGAATTGTGCAGCCGTTCCCGAGAATTGTGTCAACGCTCCCGCGAATTCCGCGACTGTTCCCCGGAATTGCGCGGCCGTTCCCGCGGGAAGCACCGCTGAAGACTTGAACGCGATGAACCACCCCGCGCGCGTTGGCAAATTTTTTCTGCAAATGCCCATTTTCCCAAGGAAAATGCCCATTTCCCCCGCGGCACAAAAAAAATAATGTTAAGCGCGTATCTATTCGTTGATACCATCGTTCTAGCATGAAAAATAAGATGAAGAAAGCGATACTGCGAGATGGTTCTTCTGTCCTGGGGCAGAAAAAATAACTCAAGCTTTTCCCGGGTTCAGCTGCCCGTGCGTTTCTCCGGCCGGGAAGCGCACATCCAGGCCCCTGCCTTTGTACCGGCAGGGGCGGTACGACTGGCCGCAGCGTGCAGCTGCGGACGCAGCTTATGCCCGGCCTCCGCGGGAGGGTTCCCGTGAACTGATTTATTAATCCCAAATCTGATCAACTTATGAGTGTCTCTTATTTGCCGGCGACCGACGCGGACCGCGTGGTCTGGCTGAGCAACTTCAGCAACCGGCTGGGCCAGTACCGTGTGGCCCTGGGCCTGACACAGGCCGAAACCAACAGCGTCGTGGCCGACGCGGACATGTTCGCCTACATCGTGCAATTGCAGGGTGCGGCGCAGCATTACGCGCAGGCCATTTCCAACACCAAGCGCCAGCTGCGCAATGCCGCCCAGCAGGTGGCGATGCCCGCGCTTCCCAACCTGCCGAGCATCGGGACTGCCCCGGCAGCGGTGAGCAGCGGCATCTTCAACCGTCTCGCTTTGCTCGTGACGCGCATCAAGCAATCCGGCGCGTACACAGGAGCGATGGGACAAGACCTGGGCGTGATCGCGCCCGTGCACGTGATCGATCCGAACACGATGATGCCGAACCTGAGCATCCGCCTGGAATCGGGCTTCCCGCTGCTGAAGTGGAAGAAGGGTGATTCGGATTCGATCAACATCTACGTCGACCGCCGCGACGGGAACGGCTTCGTGCTGCTGGCGCACACGGTGAAGAACAGCTTCATCGATACGCAGGCCCTGCCGCCGAATACGTTCACCGTTTCCTGGGATTACAAAGGGCGCTACCTCATCGGCGACGATGAGGTGGGGCAGTTCTCGCAGGTGCTGTCGATCAATGTGCTGCGGGTGAGCTGAGTGATTTGCTTTCATTTGAACAGCCTTCCTGTCTGCAGCGGGGAGGCTGTTTTTTGCAGCACAGGGTCAAGAATATATCGAGGTAGATTTTCTGGAAATAGTAATAAGAAACATTCTAGGCTTCATCCCTAATCGAAATGCGCCTTAATTCCAAAACCCCGATCTTCACTTCATGAACCTCACCTCCTTCACCACCACCCTCCTCCAATCCGGCCAAGTCACCATCCCCAAAGAATTCTCCCCCCTCGACCCCGCCGATCTGACAGCAACCACAAAGACCCTCTCCCGCTTCCACGAAACCGACAAGCTCCACCTCCCCACACCCGCCCCCGCCTTTGATCCCACCGCCGCCCTCTGGTCCGCACAGTACCTCTACCGCGCCACCCAGCTCACCCTCCTCCGCGACGCCGGCGACGAAGCCGTAAGCGAACACCTCCTTCCCTACGAAGGCGAAATGAATGCTCATGCGATTTACTCCGCAGATCTCGTACTGCGCCATCTGCCCGAGCTGCTGGGCTTAGCCAAAGGACTGGCGCCCGACGATGTGTTAGTTGTGAATCTTCACGCCACCGCCGCCCGCTGGCCCTTCTCCTCCGTCGGCATCGCCATCGACGCTCACGAGAGCGAAGCGATCATCCTCGACGATCCCGCCCTGCGCATCGCCTATGCCGACCGCATCATCCAGGCGCGCGACAGGAAGCGTTTGGAAAATCCGCTCGTGGAAGAATTGGTGAGAGAAGCGCTGGGCGATCACAAAGCGGCGCTGTGGCCCGAGCTCGTATAGGGAAATTTCTGCTTTGGAATTTCAATCCCGCTATTTGGTATTTTAGTGTTTGCATTTTCACATTACCCCGGATCCGTCATGAATACATCAATGCCGAATGATTTAGAGCCGGTCGACCGGCTCAACCGCGTCCTGCTTCATTTGAAAGGAACGTTCGTAGGAAAGGACGACATCGTCGACCTGATGGGCATCTGCCTGGTCGGGCGCGAGAACTTGTTTATGCTCGGGCCGCCGGGCACGGCCAAGAGCGCGCTGGTGCGCGAGCTGGCGAAGCTGATCGAGGGACGTTCGTTCGAATATTTATTGACGCGCTTCACCGAGCCGAATGAATTGTTCGGGCCCTTCGATATCCGCAAGCTGCGCGAGGGCGACCTGGTGACGAACACCGAGGGCATGCTGCCGGAGGCTTCGCTCATTTTCCTCGACGAACTGCTGAACGCGAACAGCGCCATCCTGAACAGCCTGCTGATGGTGCTCAACGAGCGCGTGTTCCGCCGCGGCCGCGAAACGCGCGACCTGCCTGCGCTGATGATCGTGGGCGCGAGCAATCACCTGCCGGAGGATGAATCGCTGCAGGCGCTGTTCGATCGTTTTCTCATCCGCGTGCAATGCGACAACGTGGATCCGGAGCAGCTCAGCGAAGTGCTGAACGCGGGCTGGAAGCTGGAGCAGAAGAGCGATGCCGATCGCCCGAAGATCAGCGCGGACGAGATCCGCCTGCTGCAGCAGTGGACGTCTGCCGTCGACCTGCAGGGCATTCGTCCCGCCTACATCGAGCTGGTGGAAAAGCTGCGCAACGCCGGCGTGCAGGTGTCCGACCGCCGCGCGGTGAAGCTGCAGCGCCTCATCGCCGCCAGCGCGCTGGTCTGCAAGCGCACGCAGGCCATCCGCTCCGACCTGTGGGTGCTGCGCTACATCTGGGACACCGAAGAGCAGCGCGAAGTGATCGCGGGCATCGTGGGCACGGCCGTGGAAGCCGACGAGGAGAAAGAGCGGCAGCACCCGCGCGCCTCGCGCAGCAGCCTGCCCAACGCCGACGAGATCTACAAGGAAGTGCAGCTCATGGCCGAGCAGTGGGAAAAAGCGGAGACCAGCGCCGCCGAGCGCTCGGTGATCAAGGACCGCCTGCGTTACCTCAACGGCCGCTGCGACTGGATCAACAATGAAGAGCAGCGCAGCTTCGTGCAGCAGCCGATCGACCGGCTGTGGCAGAAAATCATGCAGACGGGATGAAAGAGCTCGTGCTCCTGCTGGCGGAAAAAGATATCGCCGCGCTGGGCGCCGTTCGCTGCTTCCCGGGTTTGAAGGCGGCGGCGGAAGGCGATCAGGTGTGGCTGCGCGGCATTCCCGCCGCTGAAAAAGCAGCGCCCGAAATTCGCTGCCTGCCTGCGCTCGCTACTTTTTTTCTCGACGAATCCGAACGCTTATTCCCGCAGGGCGGCGCGACGCCGGTGCAGCGATTAGGCGCGCACAAATGGCTCCCGCTCGCTGAATTCCTTCCCCTGGAATTGCCCGTCTCGCCGCTGCCGGGAAAGCAAAACGAAACGTATGCGCTGCGCCTTTCTCCCTCGGGAAGAAATGAAGCGGGACAGGCCTTGCTCACCACGCTGGGCGAATGGACGCGTTACGCCGATCGCGCGCCGCAAGCGCGTTTGCAAAAAATAAAATTCGCCGTTTCCGAAAACGACGAGGTGCTGCTGCTCGGCGCGCCGCTGCTGCCGCTGCCGGGAAAAGAATACTGGCTGCGCGACGACCTGCTCTTGCCCTGCGGATTCGATTTCGATCCGCCTGTGCTCGCGGCCTTCGCCGCTGCGCAGCTCAACCCGGGGCAGGATGCCGTGCTGCTGTTCGAGGCGGACGGCAGCTGGCAGCGCATTCCGAAAAAAGAATTTGTCGCGGCCGGGCGCAGCGCTGTGCGCCTGACGGCGGAAGGGAGGAAGCATGGATAAGATCGCCGCGCCGGCGCTCGCTTATTTCCAGCCCCCGCAAAATTATTTCTGGCGCTGGGCGGAAAAAGGCGCCGTGATCGAATGGATGGACGGCGCGACGATCTGCTACCGCGAAGATCTCGCGTACCTGCTGCAGCAGCTCAGCCGCAGGGGACTGCCGCGCCTGGGCAGCGTGGTGATGGTGCTGGCCGCCTGCCGCGACGAATGGCAGCGCGACCGCGGCGGGCTGAGCACGCTCGCCGCGATAAAAGTTTACATGGAGGCGGCCGGCGTCGACCTGTTCGAAGCGCGGGGACAATTCGAGTCGGTTTCGGAAACGTTCAAGGATGCGCTGGCTTTTCTCGACGTGGTTTCGAAATTGCCGCGCGAATACCGCACGGGGATCAAGCGCGGGCAATTGCTGCTGGAGATCTTCGACGGCGCCGCCCCGCAGGTGATCGCGAGCGAGTCGCGTTTGCTCATCGGCGATTTTGAAAGCGGGCAATTGGATGAGCTGCTTTTCGATCAGCCGCCGCCGCGCCTGAGCACCGTGCGCTTCGCCGCCGATCTTTCGGCGCTGAGGGATGCGTTCAAAAAATTCCCGGCGGAGGAGCGCCTCGAGCTGAAGCTGCGCACCGGCCTCAGCGAGCTGCCTGTTCCCGCGGAGATCGAGCTGCCTGCACCTACCTCGCCTTCCGCCGACCTGCTCGAGCAGCTTTCCGCCGATCCGAAAACGGCCGCCCTCGCGCGCCTCGCGCAGCGCCTGGTCGCGGCGCTGAACATCCCGATGCATGCGCAGGGCAGCAGCGATCAGTCTTTCGGCGGCGTGTCCGACATCAGCAACCGCGGCAACTTCGATCGTTTGCTGCTCAGCGAGCTGGCGCACGACGATCACACGCTGACGGCGCGCCTGGCGAACAACGAAGCCTTGTACCTGCGCCGTGAAGAACTGCCCTCCAACCGCGATCACCGCCGCTTCATCCTCATCGACACCACGCTGAAGATGTGGGGCACGCCGCGCGTGTTCGCCCTCGCCGCCGCTTTGGCCTGCGCGCGGAAACGAAAAGCGGACACCTCGCTGCACGCCTTCGCCCTCGGCGGCCGCGCTCAAACGGCGCTCGATCTCGAAACGAAAGAAGGCGTGACGAGCGCGCTGGAGCAGATCGATCCCGCATTGCACTGCGGCGATGCCTTGACGCGTTTTCTCGGGGAGCAGGAGCGCAGCGGCGCGAACGAATATTTTTTCATCACCGGCGAATCGATCGGCGGTAATCCGGTCTTTCTTCCCTTCCTCACCGAAGCGCAGCACACGCTGAATTACGTGATCACGGTAGCGCGCGACGGCAGCCTGCAGTTTTCCGAATGCATCGCGGGAAGAAAAAAAGCATTGTCCACCGCGAAGCTCGACCTCGACGAGCTGCTGGCGTCTCCTGTGAAAACCGGCGGCACGATCGTCCCGGACGATGCTCCCGCATTTTTTAAGGAGCGCCCGGCCCCGCTGTTCCTGCCGCCTGCGAAAGTGCTGGTCACCCCGAAGAATACGCACGTTTCGCCTGCGCTCGGCATTTTTTCCATCACGCAGGATCGCCGCCTGCTGCGCTGGAAAAACAAATCGGAGGGCGCGAGGGAGCTTTGCGCCTTCATCGAAAAAGGCGAGTATTTTTTCGGCACGAACGAGCGCAGCACCCTGTTCCTGCTCGTGCGCAATCACACGCATTCGTTCCTCAAGCTTTATTCGTTTTACCTCGACACGGGCGAAATGGACGCGACGGATTTTCCCGGGCGAGGGCAGGCCCATGCCTGGACGATCTTCGACGATGGCTTGTTCTACATCCAGCACAGCGGCGGCGCATGCAGCGTGCTCGATCCGCTGAAGGGAACGCTGGAGCTGGCGGATGCCGCCGAGCGCGCAAAAATTCACGAGCACATCACCGCGGCCGCGCAGCAGCAAAACAACGTGTTCGCAGAAGCATCGCACGTCAACCGCAGCTCCCATACGCTGAGCAAGCTGCGCGACGTGTACGTCAACGAGCACGGTGAGCTCGCGCTCGATCAGCGCCGTTTCACCTTGAGCGGGGGCGCGATCGTGCTGAGCAATCCCAAAAATGAGCGGCAGCCGCAGCAAAAGAAGATCCGCCCGGTCGTCAACCCGGCTTCGATGGATGCGGTTGCTTTCCCGTTCTACAAGAACAAGCAAGTGCGCTTCACGCGCTACACCTGGAAGTGCGGCAGCACGGCCATTCTCGATTCGCGCGGATTGCTGCACCTGAAAAGCTGCGACCGGGGCATCCCGGAGATCACGCTGCTGCTGCTCGCGGACAAGGCCTGCGCGGGCTGGGCGGCGGACGGGAAAGTATTCGGCCTGCCGTATTATACCGGGCTGAAAGAAAAAGGCATCGTGGCGCCGCCCGTTTTTATGGTACATTATCTCGAACCTTTCATCGAACGACTGAGGTGAAACTTTCGCTCACAGCCACCGAGCACGCCGCCGGCAAGATCGCCGCCGCTTTTATCCGCGGGAATTCCCCGGGAGACTGGCTGCGCGAGATCGACGCCTGGCAAGTGGACGCACGCTCGCTCACCTGCTACGTGCTGCCGGAAAGCCTGCAGTCGATAAGCGCGGCGGGTTTGTTCGTGATCTTCCTCGAAGGAAAAATTCCCGCCGCTGCGCTGATCCGCCAACCGTACCAGGCGCTCGCGAATAAATTGTTCATCCCGCTGCACGCATCGCTGCAGCCGCAGACGCAGACGGATGAGCTGAAGCGCCTGCTGCTCTGGGAGGTTTCGGTGTTCCATCCCACGATCGGTCTTGTCGGTTTTGAATTTTCGGATTGCCTCGAGCTGCCGGCGCTGCTGCGTTTTCCCCCGCGCACGGAAAAAAATTGGAGCTGCGCCATTCCCGGCCTGCCGCCTTCGCCGAAATTGAACCGCATCAGCATCGCGGAATCTTCACCCGAAGAATTGATCGACGCGCTGAACAACGAGATCGAGCGGAAGCCGCTGGACGAGATCAAGGACAAGGATGAAAAATCCACACCGGGCTCGCGCCTGAAAGATTCGCTGGCCCGCGGCGCTTTGAAAGGCGGCGTGCTCATTACGAAAATGCTCAAAGGTTCGCCTTCGGGAAACAGCGGCGGCGCGGGCGGTGGAGGAAGCGCTGGTTCTGACGGCTCACCCGGCTGGTTCGATCGCCTGGATAACTGGATGCATTCGAAGCTCGACGATCTGGAGAAAAAACGCGAGAACGAATTGAAGCGTTTGCTGCGCCTGTTCGACGAGAATTCCGACGAAGCGCTGAAGTATGCGCTGCCGCTGAGCTCGCCGTACTTCAACCGCGGCACGTCCTCGCCGTCATCGCGCCTGGGAAAACGGGACATCAATTTCAACCTGGGCCTGCTCGGCGGGCGCGGCGCGGCGGATTATTGGGATGTCGGAAATTATTATTCCGACCTGCGCACGAAGTACCTCAACGCGGCGCGGCGCGAAACGGATGCGGGGAATTTCAAGCGCGCCGCCTACATCTACGCGCAGCTGCTCGGCGATTTCAGCTCGGCGGCGAACGTGCTCGTGCAGGGAAAATTCTACCGCGACGCCTCAGCGATCTACCAGAAGCACCTCAACAACAAAGCCGCCGCCGCCGGCTGCCTCGAGAACGGCGGTCTTTTGCTGGAAGCGATCGACCTGTACATCGAGCTCGGCAAAGCTGAAAAAGCCGGCGACCTGTATCGCAAGCTCGGCCAGGAAGAGCAGGCGCTGAAACAGTACGAGCAGTGCGTGGCGCAGTCTCTTTCCGCGAACGATTACCTCGAAGCGGCGCGCATCACGGAAGACAAGGTGAAAGCGCCCGCGCAAGCGAAAGAGCTGCTGCTGCAGGGCTGGACGCATGCTTCACAGGCGGGCAGCTGCCTGCTGCGTTATTTCGAAAAAACGGCCGAAGACGGGCAGAGCCTCAGCC
>Ga0196978_1001161_pt1 | contig 12129 bp, 10 predicted proteins | sample S3v_2013CmetaG_FD_155491 | JGI IMG/M metagenome (GOLD analysis project Ga0196978, IMG submission 155491) | Soil microbial communities from Anza Borrego desert, Southern California, United States - S3+v_20-13C | ecosystem: Environmental > Terrestrial > Soil > Desert | place: USA: California... | reverse complement strand
TTCCTTATGAAGAAAATCCTCATCGCCAACCGCGGCGAGATCGCCCTGCGCGTCATGCGTTCCTGCAAGGAAATGGGCATCGCCACAGTAGCCGTTTTTTCCGAAGCCGACCGGCACATGCCTTTCGTGAAGTACGCCGACGAAGCCGTGTGCATCGGCCCGCCGCCTTCCTCGAAATCCTATCTCGACGGCGATAAGATCATTTCCGTGTGCCGGCAGCTCGGCGTGGACGGCATCCATCCCGGCTACGGTTTTCTCTCGGAGAACGCCGGCTTCGCGCGCAAGGTGAAAGCCGCGGGGATCGTTTTCATCGGCCCTTCGCCCGAAGCGATGGACACGATGGGCGATAAGCTCTCGGCGAAAGCCGCCGCGAAAAAATACAAGATCCCGATGGTGCCCGGCTCCGAAGGCGCGATCAGCGACGTGGAGGAAGGCAAGCGCATCGCGAAGCAAACCGGTTTCCCGCTGCTCATCAAGGCCAGCGCCGGCGGGGGCGGGAAGGGCATGCGCATCGTGGAGCGCATCGAGGATTTCGAAGAGCAGATGAAGCTCGCCGTCAGCGAAGCCACCTCCGCCTTCGGCGACGGCTCGGTGTTCATCGAAAAATACGTCAGCGGCCCGCGCCACATCGAGATCCAGGTGATGGCGGATGCGCACGGCAATATCGCGTACCTCTTCGAGCGCGAATGCTCGGTGCAGCGGCGCCACCAGAAAGTGATCGAGGAAGCGCCTTCAAGCGTGCTCACGCCCGAGCTGCGCAGGCAAATGGGCGAGTGCGCCGTGAACGTGGCCCGCGCCTGCGACTACACCGGCGCCGGAACCGTGGAGTTCCTGCTCGACGAGAACCGCGATTTTTATTTTCTCGAGATGAACACCCGCCTGCAGGTGGAGCATCCCGTCACCGAAATGATCACCGGCATCGATCTCGTGAAAGAGCAGATCCGCGTCGCGCGCGGCGAAAAATTATCCTTCACGCAGGAGCAGCTCGCCATCACCGGCCATGCGCTCGAAGTGCGCGTATACGCCGAAGATCCCGCCAACAATTTCCTGCCCGACATCGGCAGGCTCACCGCATATCGCCGCCCGCAAGGCACCGGGGTGCGCGTGGACGACGGCTACGAGGAAGGCATGGACATCCCGATCTATTACGACCCGATGATCGCCAAGCTGATCACCTACGGGAAAGATCGCCGCGAAGCCATCGCGCGCATGCTCCGCGCCATCGCCGAGTACCGCATCACCGGCGTGGAAACGACCCTCGATTTCTGCCGCTTCGTCCTGGAGCACGAGGATTTCGTTTCCGGCAACTTCGACACGCATTTCGTCAAAAAGAACTTCAGCCCCGAAAAGCTGCTCGTCTCCGACCCGCAGGAGGCTGAAATAGCGGCTATTGTGGCCGCCGGCCTGCTCTCGGGCCATAAAAAAGCGCAGCAGGCCGCGAAAGCGGGAGCCCCCGGATCCGCCTGGCGCAAGAACCGCTCGGGTGCGGCGGATTGATTGTTAACAATTTTTGCGTCGAAAAGTCATAACTTAGGGGTTACCAGCGCGTTTAAGTGGTATCAATCGCCAAATGGCACGCTTCTTGAACCTTCCCTGTAAGATGAAAACCGTAAACGCTATCCTGCTTTCGCTCATCCTCCCGCTCGCCGCCCTGGCGCAGGAGCAGAAGCCGCTGACTGTCGGTGACCTCGACAAGTACCCGAAGCAAATGGTATCGTACACGGTGCAGAACGGCGATACCACGTTCAAGCTGGACATGTACACGACGGTCATCGTCGCCGACCTGACCTTCAAAAACCCGAAGGACAAGCAGAAGTACGACAAGCTGAAGCGCGACGTGAAGAAAGCGTACCCGTACGCCCTGCTCGCCAAAGCCAAGCTCCAGGAATACGACAACCAACTGGCCCTGATCAAAGGCGAGAACGAGCGCAAAGCGTTCGCCGAAAAGGCCGAGAAGGAGCTCATCAAGCAATTCGAGAAAGACATGCGCAACCTCACGCGCAGCCAGGGCAAGATCCTTTGCAAGCTGATCGACCGTGAGACCGAGCGCACGACCTATACCATCGTCAAGCAATACCGCGGCTCCTTCGCCGCCGTCATGTGGCAGGGCGTAGCCCGCATCTTCGGCGGCAACCTGAAGGACGATTACGACCCGAACGGTGACGAGCGAACGATCGAGCACATTGTGGGCTTGATCGATATGGGAGTGATCTAAAAAAACAACAACCAAAAATAAAAGCGGGAACAGTTTTGTTCCCGCTTTTATTTTTTACAGCTTCATCGCCCGCAAGCTGTCCAGCAAGTGCTGATCAGGATGCTCTGTAGTTTTGATCAGCACGCCTTTTTCATTCCATTGTTTCCAGGAGCCTATTTGTTTGTTCCTGTACCGGAGTCCCTGTTCCCTTATTTGCCCGTTGCAGTGCCACCAGGTTGAAAGGCCGTAGAAATGATCTTCATATGTAATTCCTTCAAATGCGACCTGCCCGTTCGCGCAAATTTCTTTTCTAAGCTCCAGCTTTCCGTCTTTGCTGTAAAGTATGACGAGGCCTCCAGTGCTGTCAGTGGAAGGCATCTCCATTTTTTGTTTTCGGTCGCCGAGAAAATAGTTGGTGACCTGTCGCGACGGATCCGGCTCGAATGGCTCGATCGAGGTGCTGTCAAATTTCAGGCTCTCAGTGATTATTTTTTGCCTGAGGGCTTTGTACCAGCTATCATCAGCAAGACTGTCCGTTTGGGTAAGGTCGTCCGCTTTCGCAGGCGTTTCTTTGCAGGCATGGCATAAGCCGGCAATAAATACAAGCGCGGACAATATCGTTCTGTTCATCATGACTCCTTCTAATGAATGATTGCTACTAATGATTCCTACTACTGCGCCCGCAGTCCCAAAAACACCAGCATCGCCGGCAAGGTGATCGTCATCAGCGTGATCACTTTATTGACGTCGATCTTCTGCGTTTTCTCTTCCGTTTCGCTGCACTCGCTGCAGGATTCCATGCTCAGCATCTTTCCTTCTTTATCGTAGGTCACGAACAGGTCGACGTACTTGCCGATGGCTTTGATGCCGTTCGTTTCGCGCTTGAGAAACGGGAACGTGCGGCGCTCGGTGACGCGGTATTTGTAGATGAGGATTTCCACCGAATCGTTCTTCGATTTCAGATCGTAGGGCGGGATGCCGAGCGCGGCGGAGACTTCCGTTTTCGTCATGCCGTGCTTCAGCTCGAGCACCTGCTCCACGTGCGTATACTTCGGCGCCTGCACGATGCAGGAGCTGAAAAAGCAGGCGAGAAGGGCGAGCGCGAGCAGTTGACGCACGGGGCTGCGTGTTAGAGGTTAGACGAGCTCTTTTTTCCGGAAACGTTCCGCAACGACCAACTCTTTCGTGCCGCCGCTGTAATCGTAAAATCCTTTGCCCGATTTCACGCCGAGGTGGCCGGCGGTGACCATGTTCACGAGCAGCGGGCAGGGCGCGTATTTCGGGTTGCCGAAACCTTCGAAGAGCACGTTCATGATCGAGAGGCACACGTCCAGCCCGATGAAATCCGCCAGGTGCAGCGGCCCCATGGGATGCGCCATGCCCAGCTTCATCACCGTGTCGATCTCTTCCACGCCCGCGGTGCCTTCGTACAGCGTGATGATCGCTTCGTTGATCATCGGCATCAGGATCTTGTTCGCCACGAAGCCGGGATAATCGTTCACTTCCACCGGCACTTTCTTCAGCTTGCGCGAAGTATCCATGACAGCTGCGGTCACGGTGTCCGTGGTCGAGTAGCCGCGGATCACTTCCACGAGCTTCATCACCGGGACCGGGTTCATGAAATGCATGCCGATCACCTGCCCGGGACGCTTCGTCACCGCGGCGATGCGCGTGATGGAGATGGAAGAAGTATTCGAAGCCAGCACCGCCGATGCAGGCGCATGCTGGTCGATATCACGGAACAGTTTCAATTTGATCTCCACGTTCTCCGTCGCTGCCTCAACAACGAGGTCGGCCTGCTTCACGCCTGCGGCGAGATCGGTGAAAATTTGAATATTGCCGAGCGTGCTTTTCTTTTCGTCCTCGCTCAGCGCGCCTTTCGCGATCTGCCGGTCGAGGTTCTTGCCGATCGTGGCCAGCGCGCGCTCCAGCGCTTCTTTGGAAATATCGACGAGGGAAACAGAATAGCCATGCTGCGCGAACACGTGCGCGATGCCGTTGCCCATCGTGCCCGAACCGATTACGGTGATGTTTTTCATGAACTGGGAATTTTTTTAGGTAACCGGACAAATTTAGAAGTTTCTGCGACTCTCTCTCAACTCACCCCCGGCCCCTCTCTCCGCCTTCGACGCAAGCTCCCCGGTGAAAATGCAGCTCCGAATTTGCGACGCGGCGAAGCATGATCAAAAAATTTAGCACCTATCTCGCCGCGTCGGAGAGAGGGGCCGGGGGGGAGTCACTTCCCGCGTCCCTGCACCACGATCAGCACCGTGTAGATGAGAATTTTGAAATCCACGTACAGCGACATGTTCTCGATGTACAGCAGGTCGTACTTCAGCCGGTCGATCATCTGGTCGACGCTTTCGGCGTAACCGTATTTCACTTGTCCCCACGAGGTGATGCCCGGTTTCACCTTGTGCAGGTGGCGGTAGTGCGGGGCCTGCTTCACGATCTGGTCGATGTAATATTGCCGCTCGGGGCGCGGGCCGACGATGCTCATCTCGCCGATCAGCACGTTGTAGAACTGGGGCAGCTCGTCCAGGCGCGTCTTGCGCATGAAACGTCCGAAGCGCGTGATGCGCGGATCGTTCTGGCTGGAGAGCGCGGGGCCGGTTTTTTCGGCGTCGACGAACATCGAGCGGAACTTGTGGATCATGAACGGCTTTCCGTGCAGGCCGATGCGCTCGTGGCTGTAGAAGATCGGGCCCCTTGAAGAAATTTTTACGCCCAGCGCCGTGATCATGTACACCGGCGAGAAAACGGTCAGCGCGATCAGCGACACGACCACGTCGAAAATGCGCTTCAGCGCAGCTTCCCAGGCGGGCATGATGCTGCGGTTGACTTCGATCAGCGGCGCGCCGAAGATGGAGGTCATCTTCACCTGTCCCGAAAGAATGTCGTACATGTCGGGAATGATCTTGATGATCACGTCGATGCTGTCGAGCTGGTTGATGATCTCGTTGATCTTGTCGTGCTCCGACGATTCGATGGCGATGATCACTTCCTCCACTTTGTGGCTGCTCACGATCTCGTCGAGGTTTTCCACTTCGCCCAGGTGCGGCACCTTCGCTTTCAGCTCCTGCGAATAACCGTTGCGGCTGTCCACGTGCACGAAGCCCACGAACTTGTTGCCCCAGGACTTGCGCTGGCCTTCCATCTCGCTGAACAGCTTCAGCGCGTTCGCATTGCTGCCCACGATCACCGTGCTGAAGCCGATCTTGCGGTTGCGGATGCGGCTGTTCGTGATGGAGGAGAGGATCATGCGCCCCGTTGCCGTCAGCAGGAAATGCGAGAGGAACAGTTGCAGCAGCAGCAGGTAATACGCCGTGTACGTTTTTCCGTAAGTGTTCGGATCATCGTCCAGCAGCAGCGTGAAGAACAGGATCACCACGCCGATGAGGCTGATCATGAACGTCTGCCCCAATTCCTTCAGGCGCGATTTGCGGTAGATGTTCCGGTACGTGCCCGTCAGCGCGTACAGCAGCAGCCAGAAGCCCGTCACGCCGCCCAGCCCCAGCCAGAAGCGGGTATCGGACACCGCGATGTCGTAAGTGAACGGAACGCCCTCGATGTCGGTCTTGCGGTAGCTGTAAAATAAGACCCACGCGGTCGCCGCGGCCAGCAGATCGCTCACCAGGTATTTTAAGACCTGCAGGACTTTATTCATAAAGCTGTATTCAAAGGCGGCGTTTGGTGTACCGGGTGATCAGACGCTACTCGAAAAAAAGTTCCTGTACTGACCGGTGAGGAGTGAAGCATGCAAACACGCTCGTACTGCTCACTCGTCACGATCGCAGGTTCTTCATTTTATTTTTTTTGCATCCTGATAGTTCCCGCGATCAGAGATGCAGCAATTTGATATTGTCCAGGAAGATCTCCGCAACGCTCACGTCCGACTGCTTGGGCATCGCGAAATAAATTTTGAACGTGTTCGCGATCGGCTGCTGCGAAGCGGTCGAAGTGAGGTCGATATAGATCTTGTTCCAGGTTGCTGAAGGATTGACCGTAATCCAGGGGCGCGCTTCGTTCTGGTCGGTCATCATGCCCACCACGAAGGGATTGTTGCATTTATAATGCAGCTCCAGGTACACCGGGTGCCCGTCGGTGGGCAGGTCGTAATTGCCGGAGGATTGAACGCGGCATTCGAAGGTATCCGCATCCAGGCGCACGTAGCCGCAGCCGTTGCCTTCGAAGGCGTGGCCGGGAATGGTGTCTTTCTTGAAAATGTTCGTGAAAGGCGCGCCCGGCATGTCGTTCAGGCTCAGCCCGGGATTTTCGAAATTCTCGAGCCAGGCGTAAGTCACGCTGGTGAAATATTCCACCCGCGGCCGCAGCGTGAGCGTTTGCCCGCGCGCCAGCGTGGCCGTCGTGTCGTGAAAACGGAAGAAGGGATAGATGGCCCGCGTGGCGTTGATCCCGTTCTGCAGCACGCCCGCCGCGACCTTGATGTTTTTTTCGCCGGCGTTCAGCACCGGGATCGTGGCGGGCAACTCGAAGCCGCCGATCAGCTCGTTGTCCACGTACACCCAGGCCTCCGTGAGCTGCTGCGCCGCCGTGCCCTGCACCTGCGTGTTCACGTTCACCAAGTCGATGCGCTCGATGCGGACGTACGAGGGAATATCCTCCGCCGGGTCGACCACCTTGCAGGTGCAGAGGCTGATCGAGGCGAGGAAAAATGAAAGTACCGGTACGCTCCTGGTAGAGATTTTCCGCATTGAATACACGTTGCCTTGCGACGTAAACGGGCCTTGTTGCCGTTTATTGCGTAGCGGCCGCAAAATTAGCGGTCATTTTGAGTTGATCAATTATTTTATGGGCAACGTCGAGGGCTTTGAACCCGTCCTCGATGGGCACGGGAGGCATGGTATCGTTCAAAATGGCGTCCGCAAAGGTTTCCAGCTCCATGCGGATGGCGTTCACGTTCTCCACTTCCGGGCTTTCGAACCAGATCTGCTTCCTGCCTTTTCCTTCGCCCAGGTCGATGATGACGTCTAAGGGCCCGGGCTCGCCTTCCACGGTCTTGAGGCGGATGACGCTCACTTTTTTCTCGAGAAAGTCCACCGCGATGTACGCGTCTTTGCGGAAGAAGCGCGATTTGCGCATGTTCTTCATCGAGATGCGGCTGCTGGTCAGGTTGGCCACCGCCCCGTTGTCGAACTCGATGCGCGCGTTGGCGATGTCGGGCGTTTCGCTGACCACGGCCACGCCGCTGGCGCTGATGCGGCGGATGTTGGCTTTCACCAGGCTGAGCACGATGTCGATGTCGTGGATCATCAGGTCGAGCACGACGGAGACGTCGGTGCCGCGCGGGTTGAACTGCGCGAGGCGGTGCGTTTCGATGAACATCGGGTCGGCGCAGGATTCGCGGGCGGCGAGGAAGGCGGGATTGAACCGTTCCACGTGGCCCACCTGCACTTTTACGTTCGCTTCTTTGGCAAGGCGGATCAGCGCTTTTCCTTCATCGATCGTGTTGGTCAGCGGCTTCTCGATAAAGACGTGCCGCGAGCGCTTCAGGGCGCGGGAGGCGCAGTCGAAATGATACAAGGTCGGCGTCACGATATCCACCACCTCGCAGGCCTCGATCAGGCCGTCCATGTCCGCCCAGGCCTTCACGCCGAATTCTTTTTCCACTTCCTGCGCGCGGGCCGGGTCGGCGTCGTAAAAGCCCACCAGCTCGTAACGTTCGATCTCCTTCAGCAGGCGGATATGGATCTTGCCCAGGTGTCCCGCCCCCAGTACGCCGATTTTCAACATCGCTGTCTTGATTTTTTACAAAAGTAAGCCAGGATGCAGGCCCGGGCGTGATTAACTTTGCGATATATCAACAGCAAACAGCTTAAAAGGTACCCGGCAAGCGCTCTGTGACGGCTGACGCGTGTTTGCATCGTTCACCCGTCACAAAGCCGCACGGTTATTTCAGCATGGAAGACAACTACAGGCACAAAGGTTTACGCAAGAAGCTCATCCAGGAAGTCGCCGCCAAGGGGATTACGGACCTGCGCGTGCTCGAGGCGATGGAGCGGGTGCCGCGGCACGTGTTCATGGACAATGCCTTTCTCGAATTCGCTTACCAGGACAAAGCTTTTCCCATCGGGGCGGGGCAGACGATCTCGCAGCCGTATACGGTGGCGTTCCAGACACAGCTGCTGCAATTGAACAAGGGCGAGAAGGTGCTGGAGATCGGCACGGGCTCGGGCTACCAGACGGCGGTGCTGCAGGAGATGGGCGTGAAGGTGTTCACCATCGAGCGGCAAAAGGCTTTATACGATAAGACGCGGCAGCAGCTGCCCGCCCTGGGCTACGATCCGAAATTCTTCTACGGTGACGGTTATAAAGGTTTGCCCGCTTTCGCGCCATTCGATAAAGTGCTGGTCACCGCGGGTGCGCCTTATGCGCCGCCGGCCCTGCTCGAGCAGCTGAAACCGGGTGGAAGGTTGGTGATCCCGGTGGGCGAGGGGGAGGTGCAGATCATGACCTTATTTGTCAAGACCGGGCCGCAGGCTTTCGAGAAACAGGAGTTCGGGGCGTTCAAGTTCGTGCCCATGCTTAGCGAGCGTGCCTGGAAGTAAAAAGAGGCTTCGGAACAGGTTATGAACAGATTTTCGTGCAAAACTCCATTTTTGTTAATAAAAGCGGATCAAAGAATATTAAATACCTTTGGCCCCGACCGGGAAAACCCCCGGCTGCAAGAAGTCAAACCAAAAACACACATTATGAAAAAAACATCACTGTTTGTGGCAATGGCCTTCGCTGCTACCACGGTCTTTGCACAGGATTTAACCTCGAAGAAGGGTGAGCCCATCCTTCCCGAAGCTGATGACTGGTCGATCGGAGTAGACGCAACGCCGTTCCTGAACTATGCCGGCAACCTGTTCAACGGCAATTCATTCAACAACGCCCCCACCTGGAACTTCCTGAACACGAACCAGACGATCATCGGCAAGATGTTCATGGATGAGAAGACCGCTTATCGCGCCATCCTGCGCATCGGTTTCCAGAGCACGAAGGAAGTGGCTATGATCGCCGACGCGACCGTGACCACGCCCCCGACTTACCCGAACCTGCCCTCGATGAAAGAAGATACCTGGAAGCACAGCCAGCGTTTCATCGGCCTCGGCGGCGGCATCGAAATGCGTCGCGGCAAGACCCGCCTGCAGGGTTTCTACGGCGGCGACTTCATGTTCTGGATGAGCGGTTCGAAAGACGTTTACGAGTACGGCAACGCCCTGTCGGCTTCCGGCACCGTAGTCACTCCGAACCCCGGCACGACCACCAGCTTCAACGGCGGCGCTAACATGACCTTTGACACGTACGGCAACGCTGCCCGCGTGACGGAGTACAAATCGGGTTCGACGATTGGCTTCGGCGTTCGCGGTTTCATCGGCGCAGAATACTTCATCCTGCCCAAGATCTCTGTAGGCGCTGAATTCGGCTGGGGCTTCGGCATCACCACCACCGGCGCTGACAGCGAAACGGTTGAATCGGTTGGCGGCACCGGCCCCTCGGTCGGCACGCAGACGGTTGAAGGCGGCAAAGCTTCGAGCATGATGCTCGACGTTGACCGCAACGCTTTCGGCACCGGCAACGGCAGCCTCCGCATGAACTTCCACTTCTAGCAGGAAGCAAAATTGATACGATCAAAAACCCGGCTCTGCCGGGTTTTTGGTTTTTATAATGCTCGTGCAGACGAAGGATTGAAGAGCGAACACCGAACATCGAATGACGAAGGAGCGTCCTTCATGATCGGTATTCTGCTGTTTAGAAATGCTTCGTGATCCGATGCCCCGTGTTCGACGTTCGTTGGTTCGGAATACGCAAAATGAAATTTACTTGAACCGCCGCGCCGTCTCGCGCTGCATGTCGCGCTTCTTGATGTCCTCGCGCTTGTCGAATAATTTCTTGCCCTTCGCCAGGGCGATCTCCAGCTTGGCCAGCCCTTTTTCATTGATGAAAAGGCGCAGCGGGATCACGGTGAGCCCCTGGTCTTTTAATTTTTCCTGCAGCTTGCGCAGCTCGTGCTTGTTGAGCAGCAGCTTCCGGTCGCGGCGCGGCTGGTGATTGTAGTGCGTGGCTTTTTCGTATTCGTCCACCTGCGCATTCCGCAGCCAGAGCTCGTCCCTGTCGAATACGCAAAACGCTTCGGTGATATTCGCTTTGCCCCCGCGGATGGATTTGATCTCCGTGCCCGTCAGCACCAGGCCCGCCGTGAGCTTGTCGAGAAAGCTGTACTCGAAAGAAGCTTTCCGGTTCTTGATATCGATGGCGGGCTGGGTCATGAGGAAAAAGCGAGCGGCTTTGTTATTCGTGAATCGTTATTCGTTATTCGATCCTGGTGAATCGTTGATCGTATTTGCGGGAAACGGTATGGCTCAAAATACAAAAAGGCATCCGCGTATGCGAATACCTTTTTATGTGCCCAGGGGGAGACTCGAACTCCCAAGGGATACCCCAACGGCTTCTGAGACCGCAACGTTTACCAATTTCGCCACCTGGGCAGGTGGAACAGAAGTGCAATGCTTATTGGTTCTTCGTTATCGGTTAATAGTGATTGATATCGTGTCGGCAGGCCGTGCGCCGGAATGTGCGCCCGGATAACGAACAACGAAGAACAAATAACAATTTCAAAGAACGTGCCCAGGACTGGATTCGAACCAGCACGGTTGCCCGCCACCCCCTCAAGATGGTGCGTCTACCAATTTCGCCACCTGGGCATTTATTCTGCCTCGTGCGTCTACCGCCCGATAGTTATCGGGCTTCGCCACCTGGGCAGAGGAGTGTTTCCTGCCTCGGTGCGTCTACCGCCCGATAGTTATCGGGCTTCGCCACCTGGGCAGAGGAGTGTTTCCTGCCTCGTGCGTCTACCGCCCGATAGTTATCGGGCTTCGCCACCTGGGCAGGGATTCCAATAAGCAGGGACGAAAAGCTCATCCCGAAAAAGCGAATGCAAAGATACACAGTTTACGGAATTACAAAACAAGCGGTTCAAATTCGTTCAGGGAGCCGCGTAAACGGATGAAAAACTTTTTCGCTGGACGTTGTGCGTTGTAACGCGATTATAAAGCGCGGGAAAATCAGGCAAATACAGGCTGCGCGTATTGCTGAGCTTGCGGGAAGGGACGGGGCACTATAAATTTGCCGCCCCCGAGAGAGAGAGAGCCCCCGTTAAAATTCAAAATAGCATTTTCATACTTGACGCAGGGGCTATGACGAGGTTTTCTACCGAACTGGAGCGCAAGCTTTCCGAAAAACTCCAGGAAAGCAGGCATTTTATTGAGCTGGTGGCGAACGGCACGCCGGATATGCTGTATGTGCTCGACCTGGAAAAGCGCAAAGCCGTATTCATCAACAAGCGCGTGATCGATATGCTCGGCCATGATCACGATCTCTTCGAAGCGCTGCACCCGGAAGACCGCGCCGATCGCCTGAGCCATCTGCAATCCTGCCGCCGCCTGAAAGAATACGAGACCAGGGAGATCGACCTGCGCATGCGCGTGAAGGACGGAAGCTGGAACTGGTTCCGCGTCCGCGACATGGCTTTCAAGCGCAAAGACGACGGCAGCGTGGCGCAGATCATCGGCATCGCGCAGAACATGCACGGGCAGCAGTCGGCGGAGCGCACGCTGAAAGCCGTTTTCGAAGCCGTGCCCGCTGGCATCCAGCTTTATAAAGCCGTGCGCGACGGCAATCACAGGATCATCGATTTTCAATTGCAGATGATCAACCGTACCGGCGAACTCGTGCTCGGTGAGCAGACGGAGACCGGCATGCTGCTTTCCACGCTGCAGCTCAAGCCCGGGCAGGATCTCATCGGCAACATGATAAAAACGGTACGCAGCGGCGAGCCGGGGGAAGACGTGATCTGCTTTTCCGCCCGGAACTGCACGCACTGGCACCTCGTGAAGTACCGCAAATTCGAGGACGGCGTCGTTCTCACG
>Ga0196978_1001160_pt1 | contig 12135 bp, 10 predicted proteins | sample S3v_2013CmetaG_FD_155491 | JGI IMG/M metagenome (GOLD analysis project Ga0196978, IMG submission 155491) | Soil microbial communities from Anza Borrego desert, Southern California, United States - S3+v_20-13C | ecosystem: Environmental > Terrestrial > Soil > Desert | place: USA: California... | reverse complement strand
GCTTTTCGGCGAAGCGATGCAGCTGGCGGATCAAACTTTTCCGAACGAATAAATCATGTGCGGCATCAGCGGACTAGTCGCCTTCAAACCCCTGCCCGGTCTCATCGGCGCTGCACGCGGCATGAACGATACGCTGCGCCACCGCGGCCCCGACGGTGAAGGCTACCTGCTCGCCGGCGAGAACGGAAATTGCGTTCCCGCTTTCGGAGAAGATACGCCGCGCAGCATCGTCGAAGCCCGCCTTCCCTTCTCTCCCGCGCGCTCCATCGAGCAAGCGCCGGAAGATCTTCGCCTGGTCTTCGCGCACCGCCGCCTCAGCATCATCGACACCGGTCCCGCCGGCCACCAGCCCATGTGCGATGCGCGGCAGAAATTGTGGATCACCTACAACGGCGAGCTCTACAATTACATCGAGCTGCGCGCCGAGTTGGAGCGGCTGAACTACCGCTTCATCACCAACACGGATACCGAGGTCATCCTGAACGCCTACGCCTGCTGGGGAAGCGAGTGCCTGCAGCGCTTCAACGGCATGTGGGCCTTCGTGATCTACGACACGGAGAAAAAAATTCTTTTCGGCGCGCGCGACCGTTTCGGCGTAAAGCCTTTTTATTATTTCCGCAACGAGAACGTGTTCGTTTTCGCCTCGGAGCAGAAGGCCCTGCTGAAAAATCACTTCGTGGAAACGCGCCTGAACCTCGCCGCGGTGGCGGATTATTTTGTCGCGGGCGAGATCGAGCACGAAGAGGAAAGCTTTTTCAAAAACATACTGGAGCTTTTTCCTTCCTGCGCCTTCGAGCTGGAATTGCGCAGCGGGAAATTCCGCAAGTGGACGTATTACGAGCTGCCGCTGAACGAGCGCTTCGAAGCTTTCGATGAAAAAAAATTCGACGGGTACAGCACGCGCATCCGCACCTTGCTCGAAGACGCCGTGCGCCTGCGCCTGCGCTCCGACGTTCCCGTAGGCTCCTGCCTCAGCGGCGGGCTCGACAGCTCGGCCATCGCGGGACTGATCACCGCGCAGGTGGGAAAAGATCCGCACGCGAACATCGGCGAACGCCTGAAGCTGTTCACCGCCGTTTTTCATGAGCCGTCCATCGACGAAAGCCGCTGGGCGAAGGAAGTGGTGCAGCGCACCGGCGCCGAATGGCACACCGTCACGCCGACGCAGGAAGAGCTGATCCGCGACATCGAGAACCTCGTGCGCTGCCAGGACGTTCCGATCTGGAGCACCAGCACGTATGCGCAGTACCGCGTCATGCAGCTCGTCAAAGACAGCGGCATCAAGGTGGTGCTCGACGGGCAGGGCGGCGACGAATTGTTCGCGGGCTATTACCCGTATTACGTTTTTTTCTGGGGCGAATTATTTCGCAAGCTGCGCTGGAAACACCTGCTGGGCGAGCTCGGCGGTTACGGTACTTTCCGCGGCGCGGTCAACTACTGGATGCGCGAAGGCTTCAAGCAAAAAACGATGCCCTCGCTCTCGCCCGCGCGCCAGGTAAAGATCCTCAACGCTTACTTCCCCGACCTGAAATATCTCGACAAAGGCCTCGTCGAATTTTTCATCCAGCGCCGCGAAGAAAAAAAACAACCCGCCCCGAAAAGCCTGAACGGCATCCTGCACCGCGAATTCGTGAACACGCGCCTGAAAGCGTACCTGAAATGCGAGGACCGCTGCAGCATGTGGCACTCGGTGGAATCGCGCACGCCGTTTTCCGATGATCACCAATTAATTGAATATTTGTTCAGCGTGCCGGGCTCGTACAAGATCCGCAAGAGCGAGAACAAAGCGCTGCTCCGCGCCGCCGCCGCACCCTACCTCCCCGATTCCGTCCGCACCCGCCGCGACAAGCTCGGCTACGCCACCCCGAACAACGCCTGGATCACGAAAATCAAAGACCAGCTCCACCCCTACTTCGCGCAGGAATTCGACGGCATTCTCGACAAAAAAGCGCTGCTCCGCGATTACGACAGTTTTTTCAATGTAGAAGGCAAGCCGGAGAACGGGAGGGTTTTTAAGTTTATGGCGTTCGCGGTTTGGAAGAAGGTGGGGGGATTTTAAAAGGTGCGCTAATGCGTCGCCGCCCTGCCCGGATCTTTATCCTTGCTCTTACATTTTTCTGCCGCAACATGAATAATGCTGTCCTTTTGTCAGTTCAAAACCTTCGGGCAAGATACTTGTTGATACATATAATATCCTTCAGATTTTCGTAATTTTGAAGGACGAAATAAAATCATTCCTCACTATAAAAATCAAAACAAAACAATGGCAACTGAGATAACCGACTCGAATTTCCAGGACATCGTCGCGAATTCCACCAAGCCTGTAATGGTCGATTTCTGGGCGGTATGGTGCGGTCCCTGCCGGATGGTGGCGCCGATCGTGGAAGAAATGTCGAACGAATACGACGGCAGGGCAGTCATCGGCAAGCTCGACGTGGACAACAACCCGAACGTATCCGTGCAATTCGGCATCCGCAACATCCCGACGATCCTGTTCTTCAAGAACGGTGAAGTGGTCGACAAGCAGGTGGGCGCAGCGCCGAAGGCCGTGCTGATGGAAAAGCTGAACAAGCTGCTCGCTTAAGATTTTTTACAAGATCGCAGCGGCGTCCGGCAACGGGCGCCGCTTTCTTTTTCAGTACCTTTATTGGAATGGAACTCGATCAGCAGCAACTGCAGCAATTCACGCACCTGGAGCTCCTCGCGCGGCAGGTCGTCGAAGGATTCATCACCGGTCTTCACAAAAGTCCCTTCCACGGTTTCTCCGTCGAGTTCGCCGAGCACCGCATCTACAACACCGGCGAGCCCACCAAGCACATCGACTGGAAACTCTACGGGCGCACGGATAAATTATTCGTCAAGCGCTACGAGGAAGAGACCAACCTGCGCTGCCAGATCGTGATCGACAATTCGTCCTCGATGTATTTCCCGCTGCCGGAAAAAGGACAAACAGTCAGCAGCAACAAGATCATCTTCTCCGCCCACTGCGCCGCCGCGCTCATCGAGCTGCTCCGCACGCAGCGCGACGCCGTCGGGCTGAGCATCTTCGCCGAGCAGCTGGAGCTGCACACGCCCGCGCGCAGCAGCATGGTGCATCACAAAATGCTGTACTCCGAATTGGAAAAATTGCTGCAGCCCATCACGCCCGAAGTGAAGCGCAAAACCTTCGCCGTCGACGCGCTGCACCAGATCGCGGAAAGCATCCACAAACGCTCGCTCGTCATCCTCTTCAGCGACATGTTCGACTCCGGCGACGAGAACGACGAGCTCTTCTCCGCCCTGCAGCACCTGAAACACAACAAGCACGAGGTGATCCTCTTCCACGTCACCGACAAAAGCAAGGAGCTCGATTTCGAATTCGAAAATCGTCCGTACACGTTCGTCGACATGGAAACGGGCGAAGAGGTGAAGGTGAACCCGAGCGAGATCAAGAGCACTTACACGCAGGCCATCGCCGATTTCAAGAAGGAGCTGGCCCTGCGCTGCGCCCAGTACCGCATCGATTTCGTGGAGGCCGACATCAACGAAGGCTTCCGGCAGGTGCTGCTTCCGTACCTGCTCAAGCGGACGAGAATGCTCTGATAAAAGCGCTGCGACCGTCCCTTTTTCTTCCCGCCAAACCCGAACAACGCTGCTATCCACGTGTTGTTAATCCGTACATTTGAGCGTTTTTTTCGCTTGAGACCCTATGTCTGACGGACATCACCACAAGCTAAACAAGGTCACCGCCGCAGGCCTGCTGGTCACGCTGGGGATCATCTTCGGCGACATCGGCACATCGCCGCTGTACGTGATGAAAGCTATTGTCGGCGATCGCCCCATCGACAGGGAGCTCATTCTCGGCGGCATGTCGTGCATCTTCTGGACGCTCACGCTGCAAACCACCGTCAAGTACGTCATCTTCACGCTGCGCGCCGACAACAAAGGTGAAGGCGGCATCTTCGCGCTGTACACGCTGGTGAAGCGCACCAAAGTGAAGTGGCTGCTCATTCCCGCCATCGTCGGCGGCAGCGCCATCCTGGCCGAAGGCATCATCACGCCGCCGATCTCCGTAGCTTCAGCGATCGAAGGGCTGCGCAACATTCCCGCGCTCAAAGACGTGAACGTTCCCACGGTGCCCATCGTCATCGGCATCATCACCATCCTCTTTTTTCTTCAGCAGTTCGGCACCGATCTCATCGGGAAATCGTTCGGGCCGCTGATGCTCATCTGGTTCCTGATGCTGGGCACGCTCGGCTTCGCCAATCTCTGGGGAAATTTCGGCACCCTCGAAGCGCTGAGCCCGCACCACGCCATCACGCTGCTCGTGAAATACCCGGGCGGGTTCTGGATACTCGGCGCCGTCTTTCTCTGCACGACCGGAGCGGAAGCGTTGTATTCCGATCTCGGCCACTGCGGGCGGCAGAACATCCGCGTGAGCTGGATCTTCGTGAAGAGCATGCTGCTGCTGAACTACCTCGGCCAGTCGGCCTGGCTGCTGGAAAATAAAGCGGGGTACCAGGTCGGGCAGAACCCGTTCTACGAGCTGATGCCCGAATGGTTCCTCATCCCCGGCATCATCATCGCCACCATCGCCACCATCGTGGCCAGCCAGGCTTTGATCAGCGGCTCGTTCACGCTCATCAACGAAGCGATGCGCCTGAACTTCTGGCCGAAGGTGCGCATCAAATATCCCACCGCGCTCAAAGGCCAGCTCTACATCCCTTCCGTGAACTGGCTGCTGTACATGGGCTGCGTCGGCATCGTGCTGTACTTTAAAGAATCGTCGCGCATGGAAGCGGCGTACGGCCTGACGATCATTCTCGGCATGCTGATGTCTTCGCGGCTGCTGACGTATTTCATGCGCATCAAGCGTTACCCGCAGCTGTTCATCCTCGTCTTCGTGGTGGTGTACTTCGTGATCGAGATGGCCTTCTTCGTTGCGAACATGAGCAAGTTCACGCACGGCGGCTGGATCAGCCTGATGATCGCGCTGGTGCTCGTGTCGCTGATGTGGATCTGGTACGACGCGCGCAAGATCAGGAACCGCTACGTGGAATTCGTCAAGATCGCGGACTACTTGCCCCTGCTCGATGCGCTGAAGGAAGACCAGACCGTGCCGAAATACGCCACGCACCTCGTGTACCTGACGAGCGCAGATCATAAAGAGGACATCGAATCGAAGATCGTTTACTCCATCCTGCAGAAGCAGCCCAAGCGCGCGGACGTATACTGGTTCGTGCACGTGCACGTGGTGGATGAGCCGTACCGTCTCGAATACAAAGTGACGCAGCTCGTGAAAGGCGATGTGATCCGCATCGATTTCTACCTCGGCTTCCGCGTGCCGCCGCGCGTGAACCTGATGTTCCGCAAAGTGGTGCAGGACATGGTGAAGAACCAGGAAGTGAACATCTACAGCCGCTACGAATCGCTGAACCGCCAGAACGTGATCGGGGATTTCCGCTTCGTGGTGCTGGAAAAATATTTGTCGAACGAGAACGAATTGCCCTTCTACGAGCAGATCATTCTCGACATTTATTATTTCATGAAACCCATCACGCTGTCCGAAGAACGCGCCTTCGGTCTCGACACGAGCTCCGTCACGGTAGAAAAAGTGCCGGTCGTGATCGCTCCCCTGCGCGAGCTCAACATGAAGCGCCTCGACGTGCCCAAGCCTCCCGCCGAAGCCGAAGAGCAGAAAAGCAGTCCCGAGCCCACGAAGCCGCCCGCGCAATAACGTTTAGGCGTTCGGCCATTTTTCGTTCGGCCGTTTTTCGTTCGGTATCTAGTTAAAAACGTAGTTGCCTTTCACATCCACGCTCACCTTCGCCGGCATTTTCTTTTCCTCGAAATGATCGTAGCCTTTCTTCAGGTTCGTCCAGAACGCCGCATGCGCCGCGTAGTCTTTTTCCGCCAGCAAAGCTTTCAGGTTTTCTTCGCTGAGGCGCGCGGGGAAGATGTGGATGGGAATGTTCTGCTGTCCCGCATTCTTCGCTTCCACGCAGAGCACGTAAACCTCTTTGATCTTGTCGTCGGTGATCGGGATGCAGCCGATCGTTACGCAGTTGCCGTGGATCATGATGGCCCCGCCGGGATCACGCTTGCAGGCGAACACGCGGTCGGCCGCATTCGGGTAGCTCACGCCCAGCGAAAGATGGTACGCGCTGTACGGGTTGAAAATGTTGACGTGATAAAATCCTTCCGGCACCTGCAGATCGCCCTGGCAGCGTTTCGGGCCGAGCACGCCGGAGGCTGAGCAGATGTCGTACGTGGTGTACAGCTGGTACGCCGCGCTCTTTGCCGATTTGACCCACAGCTCCAGCTTGCCTTCCTGCTTGAAGCCGCGGATGCACACGTTCACCGAAGCCGTATCCACGCCCAGCTCCGCGAGCCGCTTTTTAACGCCCGCCCACTTTTCCGTGTACGCCGCTTTCACGCGCGCAATGCGTTTCTGCTCGGCGCGGAAGCCGGTGCCGGCTTTGAAGGAAACAGTGACGAAGCCCAAGAGAATGAAAAGAAGAGCGAGGTTTTTCATAACGTGATGGTTGAGCGAAGATCGTTTTTCAAAAAGCCGAAACGCGTAACGGGTGAGCGGTGACGAATGATCTTGCTTCGCGGTTCATCACCGGTCACCCGTCACAAAGGCCGTACTTGATTTCGACCTTTTTCTAAAAATAAGAGAAATCAACATTCGCGCCAAGTTATTCACATGCTACCCGCATGGCGCTTTCCGCATCGCGCGCTGGCGTTTACTTTTGGCGGAATGAAAGCCGTCAGGATCGCCTGGAAGATCGCCCGCAACAAATACCTCGTCACGCTCGTCGCGCTGGGCGTGTGGCTGCTCTTTTTCGATAAGAACGATTTGTTCTCGCAGATCGACCTCACGCGGCAGGTGAACAAGATGAAGGCCGATACGCTTTATTACTCCCAGGAGATCCGCCGCAACAGCGAAGGCATGAACGCGCTGAAGACCGATTCGAAGGAGCTGGAAAAGTTCGCGCGGGAGAATTACCTGATGAAACGCGACAGCGAAGACATCTACATTTTCGTGCGCGAAAGCAGATAAGCGGCGCTTCCATTTCCCCTGGAAGCCTGTCTTTCCGCATTTTTTTAAGCCTTTTTTATCAAAAGTCAAATTTTCCGTCACCGGGATGCTGTCCGGGTCTTGTCCGGCGTCCCAAGGGAAAACGACCACCTAAACCGGTTTTGCCGACAAAAAATAAAAAAATCTTACATCCGGTAGAGTCTGCGCGTGATCAGTTTATGCGCCCCGGCGGAAGGTTCTACGTTTGCCAAGCGGATCCCCCTCCCCGCGAAACGAACTAAAAAACAGGACCCTCCATGCATTACCCACGCTTAGGCGCACTCGTAGCCGTGTGCCTTTCACAGATCGCAGTTGCCCAAAACGCCGGCATCAGCGATGTCACTCACACGCCGGAAGCCTCCGCAGTCCTCGACGTCTACTCGACCACGAAAGGATTGCTCGCCCCGCGCATGACCCAGGCGCAGCGCGCCGCCATCTCCAGCCCGGCGACCGGGCTGCTCGCCTTCCAGACGGACGGCACTGCGGGCTTTTATTATTACACCGGTTCTTCGTGGACGACGCTGGCTTCCGGTTCCGGCACGCAATGGACCAGCAGCGGCAGCAACGCGTATTTCAATAACGGCAACATCGGCATCGGTACGGCGTCGCCGAGCTCGCTGCTCAACGTCAAATCCACCAATCCCACCTCCGGGTCCATTATCTTGTCCATGTTCGAAGGCATTCAAAACGCAGGAAGCTCCTCGAACTACGTGTGCAACTGGATCAGGAATAATTCCAGCACGAACAGCAAGGCGGCGCTTCTCATGGGCGGAGCCACGCTGAGCACCAGCTGGGCCATCGGCAACGATATCAATGCCGACAATTCGCAGAACTTCTGGATCTACGATTTCAACAGCTGGACCACGCGCTTTTTCATCGACGCTGCGGGCAACACCGGCATCGGGAGCATCACGCCCACCTCCAGGCTGCACGTCAGCGGTTCTTTTGCGCTGCCGCTGAGCACGCAGACGGCCAGCTACACCGCCACCTCATCGGATCACACCATTCTCTGCAACGCAGGCAGCATGACCGTCACTCTCCCCGCCGCCTCCGGCGCAAGCGGTCGCGTGTACGTGATCAAAAAGATCTCCTCGACGGCGGGTACGATCACGATCGACCCCAACGGCACGGAGACGATCGACGGGGTGGCGACGAACACGTCCATCAGCGCGCAATACCAGAGCCTCACGGTGCAATCGAACGGCACGAGCTGGTTCATTATCGGGAAGAACTGATGCGCGCGCCTCTTTTTCTCCTGGTCTTTTCAGCGGCGCTGCACCTGCACGGGCAAGGCCTGCTGAACAACGGCGCGAAGCTGGTGCTCGGCACGGGCGTTTCCCTCGAGCTGCGCGGATCGAACGGCGACCTCACGAGCGCCGCCGGCAGCAGCATCGACAACCGCGGCGCGATCAACCTGCAAGGCGATTGGGTCAATAACGCCGGCAGCGCGCTCTTCATCAACACCGGCAACAACGGCGAGGTGAGCTTCAACGGAACGGTTGCGCAAACGGTCGGCGGGTCAGGCGCGATCAATTTTGAAAAGCTCCGCATCGCGAACACATCCGGCGTAACGCTGCAACGAACGATCGCCGTCAGCGGCACGCTTACGCTGAGCAGCGGCGCGCTGCGTCTCGACACCTGCACGCTCAGCCTCGGCAGCGGGGCAGGCAGCGCGATCAGCCGCAGCAGCGGGTACCTGGTGAGCGAGCAAACGAACAATTCGGGAAAAGTGAAGTGGAGCATCGGCACGAACACCGGGCTGCACGTTTTTCCGTTCGGCACTTCTTCGGGTGAGTACATCCCGTTCGCGCTGGAGCTCACCGCGGGCGACATCGGCCAGGTGACCGTTTCCACTTATCCCACCAACGTGAACAACCTGCCGTATCCTTCCACGCCCGTCGCCGTCACGCATGTGCAGAACGCCTCCGGCAACGACAACAGCATCAACACGGTCGACCGCTTCTGGCAGATCGACAAAACAGGTGCAGGCGGAACCGCCACGCTGACCTTCACCGCAGCTTCCGTCGAAGCCGGCAGCATCAGCGATCTGAAAGCGCAACGCTGGAACGCGGCCACGCAAGGCTGGGACGCGCCGCTGAGCGGGCAGACGAACACGCCGAACAGCGTGACCGTTCCCGGCGTCACCAGCTTCTCACCCTGGACGATGGCGGGAAGCAGCTCACCCCTGCCGGTGGAATTGCTGAGCTTCGACGCAGCCGTGAAAGAAAAGCACGTGCTGCTGAGCTGGATCACCGCTTCGGAAACCGACAACGATTTTTTCACGATCGAGCGCACGAAGGACGGCGTGAATTTCGAGACCGTGGCCGTGGTCGACGGGGCGGGGAACAGCACGCAGCAATTGCGTTACGGCATTCCCGATCCTGCGCCGCACAGCGGGATTTCCTACTACCGCCTGCGGCAAACGGATTTCGACGGCTCGTTCTCGCATTCGAATTTCGTCGCCGTCACTTTCGAGGAGGAAAATTTATTCGATCTCGTCGTGGCGCCGAATCCCGCGTCGGAACGCATTAATGTATCGGTCTTCGGCTTGGAAGATGCGCCGGTGTCCGTTATCGTGCGCGACCTGCTGGGGAACGAATATTATTCGCGCAGCTTTACTGCTGAGAACGGCACCTTCGCCGTGTCGATCGACAGGGAGCAGGGCTTTATGCCGGGCGTGTACATCGTGCTCGTTTCTTCGGAAGGAAAGCAGCGCAGCCGCAAGGTCGTGGTGCAGTAATTTTTCAGGAGCCTTTGTACTCGCCGAACGCGTTGCGCATCACGTCCGCAATTTCGCCCAGCGTCGCGTAAGCTTCCACGGCCTGCAGGATGTGCGGCATTAAATTTTCCGTGCCGCGCGCGGCGTTCCCGAGCGCCTGCAGCAGTTGCCGCACCTTCGCCTCGTCGCGGGCAGCTTTCACCTGCTGCAGCTTTTCGATCTGCGTCTGCCGGATGGAATCGTCGACCGTGAACAGGTCGCCCACCGGTTTTTCTTCGACGCTGAATTTGTTTACGCCCACGATGATTTTCTCGCCGCGCTGGATCTCGTTCTGGTACTTGTACGAAGACGCCGCGATCTCGTCCTGCATGTAGCCCTGCTCGATCGCCGCCACCGCACCGCCCATCGCGTCGATGCGACGGATGTATTCCCAGGCGGCGGCTTCCACTTCGTCGGTCAGCTTTTCAATGAACCAGGAGCCGGCCAGCGGGTCGACGGTATCCGCGGCGCCGCTTTCGTGCGCGATGATCTGCTGCGTGCGCAGGGCGATGCGGGCGGCCTCTTCCGTCGGCAGCGCGAGGGCTTCGTCGAAGCCGTTGGTGTGCAGGCTTTGCGTACCGCCCATCACCGCCGCCAGGGCCTGCAGCGTAACGCGCACGATGTTGTTCTGCGGCTGCTGCGCGGTAAGCGTGGAGCCGCCGGTCTGCGTGTGGAAGCGCAGCATCATCGCGCGCGGATCTTTCGCGCCGAGCTCTTTCGTGATCTTCGCCCACATGCGGCGCGACGCGCGGAACTTGGCGATCTCTTCGAAGAAATTATTGTGCGCATTGAAAAAGAACGACAATCGTTTCGCGAACACGTCGATGTCCAGCCCTTTTTCGATCGCAGCCTGCAGGTACGCTTTGCCGTTGCTGAGCGTGAAGGCCAGCTCCTGCACCGCCGTCGCGCCGGCCTCGCGGATGTGATAGCCGGAAATGGAGATCGTGTTCCACTTCGGCACTTCCGCGCTGCAGTACGCGAAAATATCCGTGATGATGCGCATCGAAGGTTTCGGCGGATAGATGTAGGTGCCGCGCGCCGCGTATTCTTTCAGCAAATCGTTCTGGATCGTGCCGGAAATTTTTTTCAGGTCGGCGCCTTGCTTTTTCGCCAGCGCGATGTACATGGCGAGCAGGATCGAGGCGGTGGAGTTGATCGTCATCGACGTGGTGACGTCTTCCAGCTTGATGCCTTCGAACAAAATTTCCATATCGCGCAGCGAATCGATCGCCACGCCCGATTTGCCGACCTCGCCTTCGGAAAACGCGTGATCGGAATCGTAGCCGATCTGCGTGGGAAGATCGAAGGCCACGGAAAGGCCGGTGGTGCCGTTCTGCAGGAGATAATGGTAACGCTTGTTCGATTCTTCCGCCGTGGAGAAGCCCGCATACTGCCGCATCGTCCACAGCTTGCCGCGGTACATGCTCGGCTGCACGCCGCGCGTGAACGGGAATTCGCCCGGCTGCTCCTCCGGGATATCGGTCTTCGGATATGTACGCTGAATTTCGATGCCGGAATCGGTGGCGAACGACGCCTTGCGTTCCTGCTCTTCCTTCGTCTGGGCCATGGCGGTGATTTGCTGCAAAAATAGGGATTATCGGGGGCGCAATTCACCCGGGATGAAGTTCGGCTCCGCGCAGTTGCAAAAAACACGCCGCCCAAAAGTATCCTCGTTTTTCCACACTCCCGCAGCGATCTCCGCAGCAAACCGCGCTCATTCGCAGGGCATTCGCCGAAGCCCAATGCTGGCAGGCCTTTTGAGCGATTTCCATCGGATCAAAAAAGAAGAAAGATGAAAACGTGCAGCCTGATTTTTTTATTCGCGCTGGGCCTGCTCAGCTGCGAGAACAAGCCGAGGAACGTGGACGAGGGAAAAGACGAAGCGATCCCGCCGACCATGGAAGTGAGGGATTCCCTGATCATCGACACGATCGAAACGGAGCGTGACAAGACCGATACCGATCGCGATTATCGTTAAGTGAAAAAGTAATTTCCGGAAAAAGAAAAACCGCCCCGAAAGGCGGTCCTGTCTTATCGTACGCGGCGTGAGAATAGTTTCCTGAAGTACGTGTCACCTCGAGCGCAGTCGAGAGGATGCACGTATTAAAATACTTGCCCCACTTCTTTCTTGATATACTCCACCGCCACCTGCGTCGGCATCTTGTCGATCTGCTGCGAGATCTGGATGATCATCTGGCTCAGCTCCGCGCCCGTGGCCGTATCCGGCAATTTCGAAGCGGCGATGTTGATCAGCTTGGTGATTTCCTCCTTCGCCGTCTTCACCATTTCCCAGGCGTGGTTCGACATGTAGATC
>Ga0196978_1001159_pt1 | contig 12137 bp, 9 predicted proteins | sample S3v_2013CmetaG_FD_155491 | JGI IMG/M metagenome (GOLD analysis project Ga0196978, IMG submission 155491) | Soil microbial communities from Anza Borrego desert, Southern California, United States - S3+v_20-13C | ecosystem: Environmental > Terrestrial > Soil > Desert | place: USA: California... | reverse complement strand
TTGCGGTCGTTCACGTACGTGCCCGACCAGTATTGCGCCGCGTGGTTGCCGCGCCCGCTGGAGTCGGCCATGTTGCCGTCGAATTTATAATACGCGATCAGGCCGCTGTAAACGTTGACGGCGGGCGCGGTGGAAAGATTGATCGTTGCAGTGACCGGCGTGCGAGCGCTCTCGCATGCGCCGACGACGGAAACGTAATACGTCGTCGTGCTGTTCAGCGAAGGCGTGACGTACACCGAATCGGTTTCACCTGCGATCGGCGTGCCGCCGGTGGGAGCGGTGTACCATTGGTAATATCCGCCCACGGGCGCGCCCGCAGCGGTGAGCGTGAGCGCCCCGGGTCCGCAGCGCGAAGCACCCGTCGTAGCCGGTGCAGCAGGAAGCGGCGTAACGGTAACCGTTACCGCCGGCGCAAGAATATGCGAGCAGGCGTTCGAGCTCACTGTGGCGACGAGATGGAATGTTGTCGTTGCCGATAAATTTCCCGTGGAGAACAGCAGCGTGTCGCCGTGCCCGCTTTGCGCCGCGCCGACGTTCGCGCTGGTCGAAGCGTTCTGCAGCTGGTAGCTCACGCCGTTCTGCGAATTCAGCAGCATGATCTGCGTGCCGGTGGCGGGGCAAACGCTTGCCGACACGGAAGAAATTGCGAGCGTATCGTTCTGCTCGAGCAGCAGCGCGCGGATCTCGGTGAGGCTGAGCGCGCGGTTGTAGATGCGGAAATCGTCGAAGCTCGCGTTGGCGTATGCGTCGCCGCTCCACTGGCTGCGGCCGATGTAGTTCAGCGTGCGCAGCACGTTGTTCGGCGCGCCCATATTGCCCTGCGCGGCCTGCACGCCGTTCACGTAAATGCGCGCGACGCCCCCGCTCCAATGCAGCACGAGGTGCGCCCACTGGTTGAGCGGCGTTTGGATGCTGGGGCTGCTGACCTGTCCGGCGGAAACGGTGTTCTGGTAAACCTCCGTCGCGGGACGTCCCGTCGTTCCGTTCGTGTATGCGAACAGCACGTTGTTGTTCGCCTGCCCGTTCGCAAAATCGAAGATGCGGGCCCAGCTGCCGTTCGATGCGGTTTTTATCCAGCAGCTCACGGTGAAATCGCCGCCGCTGAAGTACGTGCCGTCGGGCGCGTCGATGTAGGCGTTCGTGCCGTTGAAACGCAGCGCGCCGTTCGGATCGTCGAAGCGGTCGGCGGTGGAGGTGACGCCGCCGAAAAGCGTGCCGTGCAAATTATTTCCGCTGGCGTCGTTCGCGTTGCCGTTCATCGGGTAATGAAGCAGGAGCCCGCTCGCGAGTGAAGCCGGCAGCGGCGAATTTTCGCCGGGATCAGCTGCGGATTGATTCACGGTCACTGATACGGTCGCGGTTGCGCTGCAGCCGCCTTTCGTGTACGTGAGCGTGTACGTGCCCGTAGCCGCAGGCTGCGCGCCGGCGATAACGGGATTCTGCTGTGTGGAAGTAAAACCGTTCGGGCCGGCCCAGGAATACGTCGCGCCGCTGAGCGTGGCGGCGAAGAGGGTGACGGCGTTGCCCTGTCACACGGGGCTGTTCGAGGTGGCCGGGCGCAGCTGCATCACGAAAGGCGCGGAGATGCTGCCGGGCACGTCGTTCCAGTTGCCGGTCGTGCTGTTGATGGTGGCGTAATCTTCGTTGCCCGAATTGTTGGGCTCGCCTACGTTCCAGTTCGTGTACGTCACAGGTGAGCCGTCGGCCCAGACGAAATTTCCTTCGGAGGCGGCGTCATTGAAACCGATGAACGGTGCGGTGTTCACGGTGAGCCCGTCGCGGATCAGCGTGTTGGTCACGGCGTCGGGGATGCTTGCGAGAATACCTCCGCTGCCCTGCGAGGTCGTCATGCCCTGCGACCAGGTCTGGCTGATCGTGCTGACGAAATAATTATTTCCGCTGCTGCCGCCGATGAAGCGGAACTGCGAGAGGTTGACGAGATCGCCGAGCACGCCGTTGATCGTGAGCGCAGCGCTCGAAGGGCTGACGCTTGCAGGCGCTGAAGCTGCAATGCGCAAACGGTAACCTGCTCCCGTGGGAACGCCTGCAGGTATGGTCGCGTTGAACGTGCCGGTGAGCGCGGTGGAGCTCAGCGTGGCGATGCGGACCGGGTACGTAAAATTGCCTGCCGCGTCGGAAAGCTGCAGCGTGTATACGTTGCCTGTGGACATCGTGCCGCCGGTGACGGAAAAATCCACCGTGATGTTCTGGCCTGCGCAAAGCGTGGACGGCGTCATATTGTCGATGCTGATCGCGATCACGTTGTTCGCGGCAAGCGCGGCGATCTCGGCGGTGTTCAGCGCGCGGTTGTACACGCGGAACTCGTCGAGCGCGCCGTTGAGCGGGTACCAGTTGCTGGCGAAGCGGCCGAGCACGAGCTGGCGCGTATTCATCGTAGCGAAGTTGGGCGCGCCGGCGACGGTGCTGACGAGGTTGCCGTTGATGTAAAAGCGCTGCTCGGTCGTGTCCATGACGTATACGCAATGCACCCACTGTCCTGTCGCGTAAGGATTGAGCGGCGCCGTGATCGTCGTCATGCTCACGTTGCCGACGCTGTTGTTCAGCGTGCTGCCGTTGAGCGCGCAAAGGTGGTACAATCCGCCGCCAGCGTCGCCTTCCTTCGCGAAAGGACATTGCCAGCCGCCCGCGACGATGCTGCCGGAGCCGTTCGTGCCGACATTGCTGTTCAGCTTCATCCAAAAGGCGAAGCTGGCCTTGCTGCTGAACTGCAGCGATGCGCTGTTGGGAACGGAGATCTTCCCGGCATTGTTCGGGCCGCCGAAATTGTACGCGGCGCTGGCATTGCCCCACTGGTCGACGACCGAAATGGCGCTGCCGGAGGGCGTGCCGTTGTTGCTGTTGCCGCTGGCGTCGTTCGCGTTCCCCGCCAAGGGATAATACGCCACCAGCCCGGAAGACAGGTTGACCTGCGCGCCGAGCGAAGAGACGAGGAAGATCAGCAGCAGGCTGAAGGCACGCGCCAGCTTCTTGTTTGTTTGTTTCATGTCCGTTTTGTTTTGCAAAAGCGTTTACAAACTTACTGCCGCATTGCGCGGCGGACTTTTCACAATACCCCGCTAAAACGGTTTTGACAGGGGTGATGGAGGGTGCTGCTTGCAGAAAGGCTTGTGTTATCAGGCGATTGCGGCTTGCGTTTGTGAATTCACACGAATGGAAGATGGCGTTACCAAAAAACACGGCGGCACAGAGGGCAAGGAGAAAAAACACGCAGACGGCGGACGCCCCGCGTCCCCCGTGCGTGCGGTGTCTCAGCGGTAAAATCGCAGGACCTTCCTACCTTCGCAGCGCTTATGAAAACGATCCTCATCATCGGCGCGGGCCGCTCTTCTTCCTCGCTCATCCGTTACCTGCTCGATCATGCGCAACAGCATGACTGGCAACTGCGCGTGGGCGACGTGTCGAAAGCGGCGGCGGAGCAGAAGACGGGCGGGCATGCGCGCGCTTCGGCGTTCGGGCTCGACATTGCGAATGTGGAGCAGCGCGAGGAGGAGATCTTGAAGGCGGATCTCGTCGTTTCGATGCTGCCGGCTTTCATGCACGGCGCGGTGGCGCAGGATTGCGTGCGGCTGGGAAAACATCTGGTGACGGCTTCATACGTGTCGGACGAGATGCGTGCGCTGCATGAAGAAGCGCAGGGAAAAAACGTGCTGCTCCTGAACGAGATCGGCCTCGATCCCGGCATCGATCACATGTCTGCGATGCAGGTGATCGATCGCGTGAAGGAGGAGGGCGGGAGCTTCCGCGCATTTTATTCGTACTGCGGCGGGCTGGTGGCGCCGGAGAGCAACGACAATCCCTGGGGCTACAAGTTTTCCTGGAACCCGCGCAACGTTATTCTTGCGGGACAAGGCACGGCGCAATACATCGAGAACGGGCAGTACAAATATTTGCCGTACAGCCGCCTTTTCAGCCAGGCGAAAACGATCGAGGTGGAAGGCTGGGGAAAATTCGACGCGTACGCCAACCGCGATTCGCTTTCGTACCGCGCCCCGTACGGTTTGGAAACTATCCCGACCATGCAGCGCGGCACCCTGCGCATGCCCGGCTACTGCCGCGCCTGGAATGCTCTCGTGCAGCTCGGTCTCACGGACGATACTTTTAAAATCAAGAACGCGGATCAGCTCAGCTACGCGCAGCTCGTGGAAGCATTTCTTCCCGCGGGAACGGGAACGATCAAAAAACGTTTAGCAGAATTTCTCGGCGAAAAAGAAAATTCCGAAGCCCTGCAAAAGATGGAATGGACGGGCATTCTCAGCGATGAAAAAATTCCATTGAGCGAAGCTTCGCCCGCGCAAATTTTGCAGGAGCTGCTCGAGCGCAAATGGCTGCTGAAGCCCGGCGACAAAGACATGATCGTGATGCAGCACGAGTTCGTGTATGAGCTGAAAGGGAAGACGCATCAACTGTTCAGCTCGCTCGTCGTGAAAGGCGATGACCAGGTTTATACGGCGATGGCGAAAACCGTGGGGCTGCCGGCGGCGATCGCGGTGAAGTTGATCCTTACCGGGAAACTGAAATTGAGCGGGGTGCAGATCCCGACGATCAAAGAGATTTATGAGCCGGTGCTGGGGGAGTTGGGAACGTTGGGCATTCGCTTCCAGGAACGAGAAGCGTAGAAAAACAGAAAACAAAAAGCCCGCTCTCATTCGAAAGCGGGCTTTTTCATTATAGTTTTTAAAAATTATCTCGGTCTTCCCAGCGAATCCGTCGTCATCGGGATCACTGAAGGCGCTTTTGTCCCGGTCGTATCCACTGCAGGCGTGTCTTCCGGGCGGCGGAGGCTCGAGCCCGGCTCGGAGATGCCGAAGTTCGCTTTGTCGCCTTGTTCGGAGATGCCGAAATTCTGCTGGCCGCTGCCTTGCTCGGAGATGCCGAAATCGGCTTTCTTGTCGCCCTGCTCGCTGATGCTGAAGCCGGCTTTGTCTTCCACTTTATCGTTGACCTTGTCGGCAGTTTTTTCTTTGGCTTTTTCCTTCGCCTTTTTACCGGCTCTTTTGCCTTTCTCTTTCAGTTTGTCGCCGATCTGCACGCCGACGGTTTGCGCCTGCGCTGCAGGAGCCGCGGCCAGCAGGAAAGTAAAAGCAACGAGGAAAGCGATAATACGTGTCATGGCAATTGGTTTGAGGATGATCAAAGATAGGCAAACCGGTGGTCCCGGGCTGCTCCAATTGGGGGATTTAGAATGTTAAAACGGATGATTTAAGGATGATTCTCCGTCGAAAACATCGAAATCCGAAATCGCACCTCCGAAATCCAAATTACTTGGGCGACCCGGTCTTGCTATCCGTGGAGGGCGCGGGCGCGGTCTTGCCGGCTTTCGTGCCTTTGGGACGCTCGGTGGGCTGGCCTTTTTCGCTGATGATCATGCCGGCTTCGTCGCCTTTCGCGTCAGCGCCTTTCGAATTTTTTTTCGCTTTGGCTTTGGTCTTTTCTTTTTTCACGGTGTCCTGCGGAGGATCGCCGGCAAAAGCAGGGTTCGTCCAGGCAGCCAGCAACAATGCGCAGAATGCAAGCGGAAGTAAACGTTTCATAGGGTGGATCGTATAGGTTTTCTACCAGTGAAGGAACAAAATTAATGCCATCGGCCGAAAGCTGTGAGCTCACGGTCGATGTTTTTGCATAAGCCTCTAAAAACGAATAGGATACAGGGTTTCGCTCGAAGCTGGATCCGCCTCAAAAATCATCATCCGAACACGGATAGAACAGCCAGCCGTGCGGGCCTTTGCGCATGCAGTATTGCTTGCGCTGTCCAACTTTGTCGTATACCGAAATAGCATATGTGTGCGCTTCGCCTTTGAATTGTTTCGTGTATTCGAAATGCTGGCTCAGTTTTCCTGAAGCAAAAAATTCTTTGCAGTAGATGTATTCACCTTGTTTCAATTGATGGATGGAAAACACGTTCCCATCCTTACCCAGCCATTTGTATTCGCCGTCGAGCAGGTGTGGTTTTCCCGGTGTGGGCTTGGGCTTGCCTGACGAGGATTGCAGCGTAAAATTCTTTTTAACGCCTCCCATTGGATAAATGTTCTCGCCGTGATCGTAATACGTGTACCGGTAATACAGCGCTTTGCTGCTGTCATTAACCTCTTTCCAGGTAGCGTCCAGGTAAACAGTCCACTTGCCGTGCTTTTTGCCTTTATCATCGAACCGGTTGAGCACTTCGGTTTGCGCGAATGAACTAATGCCTGCGCAGAGAAAAATAAGCAGGGAAGCGATGGTTTTCATAGGACGATTTTTCGGGTATAATGAGGAAAAGGAAGAAAGATACACGTACCCGTTACCTCTTGCCTCCGTTCGGGTCGAATTTACGCCATGCGCATAGTAAGGTAAATACGAGCGGAGTCGGGAAGGAGCGATTACTTCAACAACTCCAAGGCCTCCTGTATGGTGATGGGTTCCCCTTTGAAGAAGGCCAGCACGAAGGCATCGGGAAATCCTTTTTCGCGCATCTCGCGCTTAAGGTTCGTGATCTGCTCGTAATTGTTCGTGGTGCCGACGGTGTAACGGCTCAGGCCGCTGCTGGTGATCGTTCTTTCCACACCAGAGATCGCGTTCAGCTTCGCCTGCACTTCCGCGGGCGGCTCGTTCTTGAACACGCCCAGCTGCACTTTGAAGGCGACCAATGTTTTGCTCACGTTGCCACTGCTCGTCATGCTGTCGGGCGGCATCGGCTTCGCGATCTCCGCGCCGGCATCCGTCAGGGCTACGCGTTTTCCATTCTTGTACGCCACGATGAACGCGCCTTTGTAGCCTTTCACCAGCATGTTCACTTTGTGTCCCGCTGCATCGTCGAAAGTGGAGAACGAGCCGGTGAGGTAGCGGTAAATGCCGTCGTCGCCTTTCACTTCGATCAGGTCGGGCACGTCGGCGAAAACGTTTTTCGATAAACGCTTGCGGAACGCGCCGAGCTGCACGCGGAAGACGAGTTTGCCGTCGGCAGGCAATACACCGGGATCTTTGGGATCGCCGATGACAGGATCTTTCGGGTCCTTGGGATCGCCGATGACGGGGTCTTTCGGGTCTTTGGGATCTTTCGGATCACCCGCGATCGGATCTTTCGGATCAGTCGTATTGAATACGCCGGTGACTTCTTTGTACGTGCCGTCAGGCGCTTTGTACACTACGGCCGCCACGCTGATGCCTTGCTGGAGGAGCGTGCGCTTGCGTTTTTCCGCTGCGCGCAGGTCTTCATATTGGCCCACGGTGTAGATCACGGAAGAGTCGGGCAGCACGGTGCTGCTGATGTCGCCGATGCTCAGGAATTTCGTCATCAGCTCGTTCGGCAAACCGTTTTTATACGTGCCTACGGAAACCGCGTAGGTTCTGCGCGCAGGGCCGGTGTAGGGTTGCCCGCCGGATTTGAGGATCACCGTTTTCGCGAACTTGCCGGTGGAGTCCATGTACATTTCGTAGGCGAGCTGGATGAGCGAGTCGGAGAGGAATACGCCGCGTTCGTTCACCAGCGTTCCGGGCGAGGGCAGCTCATCGTCGCGGTAATCGGGCACGAGATCGTTGTCGCTGTCGACGGGGCAGCCGCGCGCATCCACTTCCACGCCGGGAGGCGTACCGCCGCAGGAATCTTTGAGATCGATCACGCCGTCCTTGTCGTAATCCGCTTTATCGAGCGCGTACCAATCCACGTCTTCGTAAATATCGCGGCCGGTGGAGTCGAGCGTTTTGCGCGGGCCGGAGAGCGTGTAGCGCAGGGTGACCGAAGTCATCATGAAATGATCGTTGCGCGCGTCGCCCTGCCGCACGCCCAGGCTTTTTTCCGTCACGCCGTCCACGTAATCCGTCAGCGCGAAATGCATCGTCGCGCCCACCTTCGCGTCCCAGTTGTCGGTCAACTTGAACAGCACGCCCGCGCCCACCGGCACCGACCAGGAGCGCTCGGGATATTTGCCGAAACCGTCGAGGTTCTGCTCGCGCACGTCGGACTCATAAACGTAATCGCGCTGCAGCAGCGAAGAGAAGGCGGCATTCGGATCGTTCTCGTCCATGTTGCGGATGGAGCCGTCCGACCAGTAAAAATATTTGTTGCCCGCCGCGTCGAAGAGATCGGTCTTGCTCAAGAATTCGAACGACTCGAAGCCGGCCGTTACGAAAGGCAGCACCTTCGCGCTGTCTTTGAGCAGGTGCGAGAAATTATATTCGAGGTGCACGCCGCCCACGCGGATCTCCGATTCGAAATTCAGGTTACGCGTGATCAGGCGCTCGTTCGCGCCGAGCTTTCCGAAGAGCGTGTAGAAATTGAGACGCAGGTAAGGCGTGAGCTCCTGCCCGATGCTCATCTCGTAGCCGACGCGGCTGACCTGGGGGCTGATGAAATGTTTCGCGTAAAGGTCACCGAAATAGGAGAACATGCCCGTCCCCAACCCGATCGTCGGCTTGAAAACGAACGGCTGCGGCGCCGGCCTTTGCTGGGCGGAGTCATTGGTGAGCGAATCATCCTGGGCGGAGAGGCCCGATTGGGCGAAAGCGCCCGAGCAAAAGCATACTGTCAGCGCCAGATATGGCAGCTTTCTCAGCATAAGAGGGTTCCTTTACAAATATAACCGAAAAACCATGCTTGGTTACGATTATGAATATGCGACGGAAATCAGATCAGCCTTAATCGAAATGCGAATCACTACGAATATACGAATGATGAACGCTACGCTCTAAAACGTTTGAGCGCTCCACCATTGGAATACGTGATTCGTAAATTCGTATGGATTCGTATTTCGATTCGATCAAAAACCATTTTCATTACCGCACCCAAGTCTGCCGCGTGATCATCAATGCTTCCTGCACGGTGATGCGCTTGCCGTTGTTGTACGCGGTGACGAATGCATCGCGCACGCCGCGGCCGCGGATGTCCTCGCGCTTGTTGCGCGCATCCGGGTAAGCGCTGAAGCCGCCGACGAGATATTTGTTCAGCCCGTCCTGCATTTCCATGTCGATCTTCTCGCTGATGTTGAAGGTGCCGGCGAAAACCGAAGTCTCCACCATGCGCCGCATCGCGGCGATCTGCACGCGGTAATTCACGCCGGTTTGCGCGGGCGTAACGCTCGTCACGCCGGTGCTGCCGGTGGCGCCTGTCGATCCCGTGCCGGTTTCGCCGGAGCCGGTGCTCCCGGTGGAACCAGTTGCGCCGTCCACGCGCGCGATGTCGCCGGTGGGCCCGGTCGCGCCGGTGCTGCCGGTGGCTCCTGTCGTTCCCGTCGCGCCGGTGGAAGTGATGGCGGCGGGATTGCCGGTGACGCTGATGCCTGAAGGATCGAGGTTGATGATCTTGCCTTGCTCGTTCTCCACGTACGAGAACAGCCCGTTGATCGTCTGCATTCCGTCGACGTCGGGAGAAAGCACCACTTTGTAGGAAACTTTCAGATCGCCGCGCTCGGGAAGATCGAACCAGGTGAACTTGACCTTATTATTTTCGAAAGTGAATTTCGATCCTTCCGTTTCGCCTTCCACGGCGGTGAATCCTTCCGGCAGCGTCTCTTCGATTTTCGCGAAACTGCGCAGGTCGCCTTTGCTGATGCTGATCTCTACGTTGAATTCGCCTTTCGCCGTTGCGGGCGCGTTGCGTTTCACGATGATGTTCGCGGGCGGCTTGGCCATGCTGTCGACGGGCTGCGTGCCGGTAGTTCCGGTTGCGCCGGTGATCATCTCCCCGGCTACGGTGAAGGTGTGCGGATCGAGCGTGACGGCAGCGGAACTGCCGTCTGCATCGACGTAGGAATATTTCCCGGTGATCTGTTGCTCGCCAGAAGCGTTGCCCGGAACGGTGACCTTATAGGAGATCTTCAGGTCTTTCTTCGAAGGAGAAGAGTACCAGATGAATTTTACCTCGCCGTTCTCGAACAAGAATTTCGCGCCGTCCGTCTCGACCTCCGCGGCGGTGAAGCCTTCGGGCAGTTTGTGCAGGAAGCGCGCGAAATCTTTGTACTCGCCTTTGTGGATCGTCACGTCGACGGTGAAGGTCTCGCCGGGCTTCACGCTTTTCGGGGCGCTCAGGTCGAAGGTCGGGCCGTCGGTGAAGAGGCCGAGGAAGAGCAGCACGAGCAGGTTCGGAATGGCGATCAGTGTTTTTGCTATCATATGCGCTTCGGGTTTGCGGTCATTGTTCGAAGAAGTAATCGATCAGGCGGTTGATCTTCTCCACCGTCCAGTCGCCTTCTCCATTAAAAAAATCGTCGATGGCGGTCGTGATCTCGTTCGCCGAGATGAAACCGTTGTTGTCTTTGTCCGCGGGCTGGAATTCCGCCGGAATTTTTTTCGAGGGCATCGATGAGCTCGTTCCTCCCGTGCCCGTCACCGTTCCGCCGCCGCTGAGCATCTTCTCGATCTTGTTCAGCGTCTCCAAAGAAGGATTGGCCTGGAACAGCGAATCGCGCAGCGCGGCGATCGAATCCTGCGCGGCATTCTGCGCGATCTGCTCGTAATTCAGCGACACGCCGTCCGCATCCACCGTCACGCCGCGTTTCGTCTTCGGCTCTTTGTCGCGGTAATCGGGAACGCCGTCGCGGTCTTCGTCGAGCGGGCAGCCGTTGTTGTCCACGCTCACGCCTTTCGGGGTGCCGGGACATTCGTCGCGGTTGTCCGCCACGCCGTCCTCGTCGTAATCCATTTTCTCCAGCGCGTTGAAATCCACGTCGGCGTAACGTTCCTTGTCCTCCGTTTTCACGCTGCCGAATTTGTAATGGATGGAAGCGGAGAGCAGCAGGTAGCCGTCGTTGCCGCCCTCTTTGAAATTATCGATGTAATCGGTGAAGCAGATGTTGTAATTGCCCGCGACGGAACCGCCCAGCTTGTGGCCGAAGTTGAAACGGAAGCCGAGCCCCACCGGCACGACCAGGCTGCCGCGCGAATAATTCGTCGTGGAATCTTTCAGCTGCGTTTCGTACGTGTAATCGCGCTGCAGGAAAACGGCGGTGGAATTCGTATCGCTCTCGGCCGCGCTGCGGATGCTGCCGTCCGACCAGTAATGATACGTGCGGTTCTGCGCGTCCTTCAGGTCGCCGTGCGGATCGAAGATCAGGTAGCCTGCGCCCGCGGTGATGTAAGGTGCGAAATGCGCGCCGCGCTTCATGATCGCGTCGTTGTCGAAATAAAAAATGCCGTGCAGTCCGAATTGCATCGCCGTCGTTTCGAAATTCAGGTTGCGCGTCAGCGAGCGTTCGCCTGCGGCCAGCTTGCCGTACGTCACGTCGAGGCCGGCGCCCGCGAAATTGCCGAGCCGCTGCTGCACCGCGAAAGTGAATGCGGGACGCGCGGAAGTCTGCAGCGCGCCATCTTTCCCGACGTCGCCGCGGAACACGTTCACGCCGAGGCCGAGATGAACGGAAGGCAATTCTTTCGGCGCGGTCATGCTGCTGTCCTGCTGCGCGAGGGCGGGCAGGGCGGTGAACAAAAGACTACTTACTGCTGCAGCTTTTCTCATCGGTTCCGGTGTTTTCCTGTTTCGCAATCCGATACACCAGCAACGAAGCATTCCGTTGCATCACACTGCACGTCGATCCAAAACAAAACTATCGGAAAGCGCTCCCGCGCTCAGGTACACGCTTTTGCAATTACAAACAGGATTCTGTTAATAAGGGACGGGGAAGCCGCTGAAGCCCGCTACCAGCAAGGGAAGGAGAGAAGTGTGCCTGCGCTTTTCATTGGAGAAAAGCGCGAGGCGGAGATGTTAACATGCGATTGTTGAAAGTGCGCGGGTGAAGCAGGTCTGTTCTTCGCGCCCGGGCCTGCGCGCAGAATTGAGAAGCCGGGGCGCTCCGGGTTTCCTGATGCGCGTAAAAAAGCCCCTGGCCTCCGAAGAGGCCAGGGGCGGCGATTGCGAATGGTTTCCCGGAAGGGAAACATCAATAATTCCTGGAGGAAAGTTTCTCAATGCTCAGGACTCAATTCTCAATTCTGAAGCGGGATCAGGATTTGCGGTACATGCACCGTCCGCACTAGAAGTTCGGCTTCAGCATGTACCTCGAGTAGAAATCGTCAATGATCTTCACCGCTTCGTCGGCGGTATCCACCACCGAGAATAATTCCAGGTCGGCGGGGCTGACGTTGCGCTCGGTCTCAAGCATGCTTTTCCTGATCCAGTCGAGCAGGCCCGACCAGTATTCGGTGCCGAC
>Ga0196978_1001158_pt1 | contig 12146 bp, 14 predicted proteins | sample S3v_2013CmetaG_FD_155491 | JGI IMG/M metagenome (GOLD analysis project Ga0196978, IMG submission 155491) | Soil microbial communities from Anza Borrego desert, Southern California, United States - S3+v_20-13C | ecosystem: Environmental > Terrestrial > Soil > Desert | place: USA: California... | reverse complement strand
ACGACAGCCAGCGCGAAGTGCCGAAGTTTCTGCGCATCGCGGACGAGCTGAAGTCGCAGTACGGCGTCGAGCTGCCCGCGCGATTCGTGGCCGTGGACAAATCGAAGCAGCAGCCGGCCGCGCTGCTCACCGGCAAATCGCTGCAGAAGGTGGCCACCTTCATTTACTACCGCGGCGACCGCGAGCTCGGACGGATCGAAGAGCGGCCGCAGGGGCTGTTCGAAGACGACCTGCTGACCATTGTGGCGAAGCAGTAGATGGCTCCGACCTTCGGCCGCCTTTTGCAGATCGTCGGCATGGTCATTCTGCCCATCGGGCTTCTGTACGGACTCGTCAAGGGTGAGATCCGCACCGAGGTTCAGCTACTCGCTTTGGGCGGATTCCTATACGTGCTCGGCTGGATTCTGGCGCGCGAACGACGATGAGATACACCGTCGTCCTCACCGCCGATTTTCCCGCGATCACCACGTCGCTGCTCGCGCCGCAGTTCGACGTCATCGCGCATCCCACCGAGCACGATCGCAGCGAGGATGACGTCATCACGATGCTGGCCGAGGCGGACGCCGCGATCGTGTTGTTGTCGGATCCGATCACGAGGCGCGTGCTCGAATCGAATCCCAACCTGCGCATCGTTTCCAACTTCGCGGTCGGCTACAACAACATCGACCTCGAGGCCGCGCGGGAGCTCGGCGTCACGGTCACGAACACTCCCGGCGTCCTCACCGAAGCGACGGCCGATCTGACGATGGCTCTGATCCTCGCGGTCACGCGGCGGATCGTCGAAAGCGACACCGCGCTGCGCAACGAAGGCCGTTGCGAATGGGAGCCGCTCGCCTGGCTCGGTGCATCGCTGCAGGGAAAACGGCTCGGCATCATCGGCATGGGGCGCATCGGAAACGCCGTGGCAACGCGCGCGCGGGCATTTGGCATGGACGTGATGGGCGTGCGCCGCGGCGACTCGCTCGATGAGCTGCTCGCAACGACCGACATCGTCTCGCTGCACGTCCCGCTCTCGCGCGAGACACACCATCTCATCGACGCGGAAGCGCTCGCGAAGATGAAGAGCGGCGCATATCTCATCAACACGGCGCGTGGGCCGCTGATCGATGAGGCAGCGCTCTGCGACGCACTCGAACGCAATCACCTGCGCGGCGCCGGCCTCGACGTGTATGAGCGCGAGCCGCAAATCCATCCGCGCTTGCTGCGGATGCCGAACGTCGTACTCCTGCCGCACATCGGGTCGGCGACCGAGGAGACGCGCAATGCGATGGGACGCATCGCCGCGACGAACGTCCTCCTCTTCCTCGGCGGCGCGGACCCGCTGCACCGAGTGGTGTAATGCAGGTGATGAGACTCGATCGAAACCAAACCGTCCTGGTCGTCATCGACGTCCAGGAAAAGCTGATACCGGTGATCGACGGCGCGGCCGACGTCGTCCGCAATCTCGAGCGCCTCATCCGCGGCTGCCACATCCTCGGCGTGCCGTTGCTCGTCACCGAGCAATACGTGAAGGGCCTCGGCCCGACCGTCGAGCCGCTGCGGCGCGCTCTCGAGGAGACGAGCGGCTACGAGCCGATCGAGAAATCATGCTTCTCCGCATATGGGTGTGATGCGTTTTCGACGCGGCTCGCGGCGCTGGGCAGGATGCAGGTGCTCGTGGCCGGCGTCGAAACGCACGTCTGCGTCTACCAGACTGTCGAAGACCTCCTCGCGCGCGACCTCTCGGTCAGCGTGATCGCGGACGCGGTGTCGTCGCGCACGCCGCGCAATCGCGAGCTCGCACTGCAGCGCCTCGTCTCGGACGGCGCGTCGCTGAGCTCGACGGAAATGGCGCTGTTCGAGCTCACGGTCGCGGCGAGTTCCGATGAATTCCGCGCGATCAGCCGCCTTGTGAAGTAGAACTTCTGCGGGAGCGGGACGGTACAGCGCCGTAGCGCCGCCGCCCTTACGATCTGCACAGTCGATCCAACTCATTTCCGCTTCCGCCGGAGGTCCGCGATGCACCGTGGTGTGGCCGTGCTCTTTCTTTCTTTCCTCGTGATCGTTCCGCACGTTCTCGATACGATGCGCGCTGTCGGCAATAACGGACGCTCGTCGCCGTACGTCGCCGATCTCGCCACGACCATCATCTTCACGGACTCGACATTGACAGGCGCGATCGCGAACTGTCCGCGTACTCGTTCACCGATCCCACACTCTCGGACGCGGTAAAGCTCAAGGCCGTCCACATTACGGACTTGCGAACGGCGCTCGTGGAGGCACTCGCGTGGTTCGGGTACGTCAAAGCCGCACACGTGACGGAACTGCGCGACGCTGCGCGGTAGCGGAGAAAAACGCCGCGGGATCACCCGCGGCGTTTCTCTGCGGCACGCAACCTGCTCTCCAGTTATTAGCAGTCAGCACGAGCAGTGGACGTGTGGCAGGGGCGATGCGGCTCGAAAAAAAAATCCTGATCGTCGATGACGACGATGCAATCCGCGCATTACTGATGACCGTGTTGCGGCGACGCGGCTTTCGCGTCGACACCGCGCGCAACGGCATCGACGCGATGGAGCGGCTGAGGGCATGCTGCTACGCGTTGATCGTGCTCGATCTCATGATGCCGCGCATGAACGGTTACGAAGTGCTCGCGCACCTCTCGACGCTGCCTGCGAACGCGCGGCCGTTCGTGCTCGTGCTCACGGCGGGACTGGAGAAGGGGAAGTTCGACACCTCGCTGGTGGTCGGTACGATCCAGAAGCCCTTCGACATCGAGCTGCTCGTCGATACGGTCGCCGGCTGCGTCGGCGCTCTCGAAGGATGTTCGCAACCCGACACGTGCAGCGATCAGCTCGCCGCTCCTGCAGTGCTCCCCGAGCAGCCGAACTGAGTGGCACGCCTTTTGGAATTTTCGGGTCACTTAAAGGAGCATGAAATGACCGATGAACCGAGAGTGCTGATCGTCGAGAGCAACGACGCGTTGCGCGCGATGCTCTTCACCATCCTTCGCCATCAACCGGTCGGCGTCGACACCGCGGTGACGGCGGAGACCGCGCTGCAGAGGACTTCGCAGTGCGACTACGCACTCATCCTGGTGGACATGGACATGCCCGAGAAGGCGGGCGAGAGCTTCCTCCAGCAGTTCAACGAACAGCGACCCGAAGCCCCGACGTTCATCCTGGCCGTCCGCGATCCGAAGAACGATACCTATCTCGATCCCGACCTCGTTTCCGCCGTGCTGAACAAGCCGCTGGAGATCGACATGCTCGCGGAGCTCGTACGCGAATGCGCGCAGGTCGTGCCGCCCCCCGAAGAACCGCTGCCCTGCCCGACGCCCGCCGAAAGCGACCTTCGCTCGCAGATGGAGCGCGGACCGTACATCGCCAACTGAGCACTGACGCTGAGAAGGTCATGAATGGTTGAGGTCATCGGCTGGAGCAGCTCCATCGTTCTGATCCTCACCATCGCCACGCAGATTGCCAAGCAGTGGCGCGATCACACCAGCGCCGGCGTCTCCACCTACCTCTTCGTCGGACAACTCGCCGCGTCGGTCGGCTTCACGATCTACAGCCTCATGGTGCGCAACTGGGTCTTCGCCGTGACGAACGGCATCATGGTGCTGAACGGCTTGATCGGCTACGGAATCACCGTGCGGCACAAGCGGTACAGTACGCGTCCGTGAATTCGCGCCGCATCGGCATCCTGTACATCGTCATCGCCGCACTGCTCTGGTCGACCGGCGGCATCGGCATCAAGGCGATCGACGATCCGCCACTGAAGGTGACGTTCTATCGTTCGATCTTCGCCGCGATCACGTTGTTCCTTCTGTTCCGCCGCGACGTTGCGCGCATTCCGCGCACGCCGGCATTCTTCGCGGCGATCGTCGCGTACGGCACGTGCCTGACGACGTTCGTGATCGCGACGCGCTGGACGACCGCCGCGAACGCGATCTTCCTCCAGTACGCGGGCGTGGTGTGGGTGCTGCTGCTCTCACCGCTCGTGCTGCGCGAGCCGATGCGGCGCCGCGACGTCATCGCCATCGTTTTCGCGCTCAGCGGCATGGCGCTGTTCTTCATCGGCAAGCTCGAAGCGCGCGGGATGGCCGGCAACGCGATGGCGCTCGTGTCGAGCGTCTTCTTCGCGATGCTGATTCTCGCGCTGCGCCGCGAGCACGACGCGTCGCGCGCGGCAGTGACATGGGGCAACGTGGCCATCGCGGTCGTGATGTTGCCATTCGTCGCGAACGATCTCGCACTCTCCCTTCGCTCCTTCCTCGCCCTGCTCTTCCTCGGCGTGTTCCAGATCGGCTTCGCGTACGCGTTCTTCGTGAAAGGGCTGCGCTACGTCACGGCCACGCAGGCGTCGCTCACCGGCATGCTCGAACCGGTCGCGAACCCGATCTGGGTCCTCCTCTTCCTCGGCGAGCAGCCATCGAAGTTCGCGATCGCGGGTGCAGTCGTGGTGCTGGCCGCAATCGCATGGCACACGATGCAGGGCGAGCCCGCAACGGAGATGCCGGCGGTGGATTGAGTTCCTCGGGTTGCTCGGAGTGACAGGAACCGCTTAGTTTCCCCCGTCCGAGGAACTCCGAGGAACCCGAGGAACTCCGAGGAACTGCTTCTCTGGCAACCGTCCTGCACAATACCCGCTCCCGATGTCGACCACGCTCATCGAACCCGCCACGGGCGAGCCGCTCAGCGACGTCGAACGCGGCACCGCAGAGGACGTCGATCGCGCAGTGCAATCCGCCGAGCGCGCATTCCGCGGCGAGTGGCACCGCATCAACACCCGCGATCGCGCGCGACTGCTCAACAAACTCGCGGCCCTCATCCGCGACAACGCCGACGAACTGGCGAAGCTCGAATCGCGCAACGTCGGCAAACCGATCAGCGAATCGCGCGACGAAGTCGGTCTCGCGGCGAACGTTTTCGAGTACTACGCCGGCGCCACTAACAAAGTCGGCGGCCAGACCATCCCCGGCGCCGCACCCGGCGTGCTCATGTCGTTCCGCGAGCCGGTCGGCGTCTGCGGAATCATCGTGCCGTGGAACTTTCCGATCGCGATCACATCGTGGAAATCGGCGCCCGCACTGGCGATGGGCAACACTGTCGTACTCAAGCCCGCCGAGCAAACACCACTGACCGCGTTGCGCGTCATGGAGCTCGCACGGGAGGCCGGGATCCCGGAAGGCGTCTTCACCGTCGTCACCGGGGCCGGCTCCGAAGTCGGCGAAGCGATCATCCGCCATCCGCTCGTCCGCAAAGTCGCCTTCACCGGCTCGACCGAAGTGGGCATGAACGTGATGCGCATCGCGGCCGACGATGTGAAGCGCGTCTCGCTCGAGCTGGGCGGCAAGTCGCCGAACATCATCTTCGACGATTGCAACTTCGATCGCGCCATCGCCTCCGCCGCATCGAGCGCACTCGGCAACGCGGGTCAGGACTGCTGCGCGCGCAGCCGCATCTTCGTGCAGCGCTCGTTGTACGACCGCTTCGCGCGCGCGCTGGTCGACAAGTTCGCGTCGATCCACGTTGGCGATCCGCTCGAGGACGCAACCGAGATGGGGCCGCTGGTCACGACCGCACATCGCGAGCGCGTGATGAAGTACATCGACAGCGGGCGCTCGGAAGGAGCGACGCTGGCGTGCGGCGGCGACACGCCGGAAGGACGCGGCTCGTATCTGCGCCCGGCCGTGTTCCTCGACGCGAAACCGGAGATGACCATCGTGCGCGAAGAGATCTTCGGTCCGGTGGTCGCGGTGATGCCGTTCGACGATGAAGAAGATGCAGTCCGCATGGCCAACGACTCGCTGTACGGACTCTCCGGCTCGATCTGGACGCGCGACCTCGGCCGCGCATTGCGCGTCGCGCGCGCGGTGCAGACCGGAAATCTCTCCATCAACTCCGGCAGCAGCGTGCACCTCGAAGCGCCCTTCGGCGGCGTCAAACGCAGCGGTCTCGGGCGCGAGCTCGGCCTGCAGGCGCTCGACCATTACACGGAGTGGAAAACGGTCTACGTGGACGTGACATGAGCACGATTGATTTGCGCGAGCTGAAGCGGCTGGTCGAAGACGGTGCCATCGACACGGTGCTGGTGGTGTTCCCCGACATGTACGGCCGCCTGGTGGGCAAGCGCATCGTCGGCCGCTTCTTCGTCGAGCAGAGCGAGATCCACGCATGCGATTACCTGCTCGCGTGCGACATGGACATGGATCCGGTGCCCGGCTATCAGTTCACGAGCTGGGCGAAGGGCTACGGCGACTTCCGTCCTGTTCCCGATCTCAACACGCTGCGCGTCGCGTCGTGGCTCGACAAGACCGCGATCGTGTTGTGCGATGTTTATGAAGAAGAACGCGACGAGCTGGTGCCGTATGCGCCGCGCGGAATCCTGCGCAAACAACTCGCACGCGCCGCGGAGCAGGGGTATGTCGCGATGGGCGCGTCTGAGCTGGAGCTGTATGTCTTCAAGGATTCATACGAAGACGTCGCCAAGAAAGGCTTCATCAACATCGAGCCGATCGGCCGGCTCATCGAGGACTACCACATCTTCCAAGGCACCAAGGAAGAGTTCCTGATCGCCGACATCCGCCGGCATCTCGAACGCTCGGGCATCCCCGTCGAATCCTCCAAGGGCGAATGGGGACCGGGACAGCAGGAGATCGGTCTGCGTTACACGGAGCTGCTCGAGATGGCGGACCGGCACACTCTCTACAAACACGCGGCGAAAGAGATCGCGTGGCAACACGGCAAGTCGGTCACGTTCATGGCCAAGTGGGACGAGCGCTACGCCGGCTCGAGCTGCCACATTCACGCGAGCCTGTGGAACAAGAAAGGCGAGCCCTTGTTCAAGGGCGACGAATCGCTGGGTCCCATCAAGTGCTCGAAGCTCTTCCGCTGGTTCCTCGGCGGCTGGATGGCGCACATCCGCGAGCTGTTCCCTTTCTTCGCGCCGTATCCGTCGTCGTACAAACGTTACGTGCCAGGCTCGTTCGCGCCGACCGGCATCGCGTGGAGCTACGACAATCGCACGGCCGGATTCCGTATCGTCGGCCACGGCTCATCGCTGCGCATCGAATGCCGCACCGCCGGCGCCGATGCGAACGTCTACCTCGCCTTCGCCGCGACGCTGGCCGCGGGACTGGACGGCATCGCCAAACAAATCGAGCCGCCCGATGCGTTCGAAGGTGACGTCTACGGCGCACTCGAATTGCCGCAGGTGCCGCACTCACTGAACGAAGCGATCGCCGCGCTCGATCGGAGTGCGTTCGCGCGCGAGACATTCGGCGCCGAAGTGATCGAGCATTACCTGCACTTTTTCCGCACGGAGCAGAGAAAGTTCGATGCTGTGGTCACAGACTGGGAGCGGAAGCGCTACTTCGAGCAGGCGTGATCGCGCGGGACGACCAGAGGCCTCCGGCCTACCGTCGGTCGACATGCGCGAGCAGCCACTCGACCTGCACGCGCAGCGCCTCGGGCGCGAGCTTCGGCCATAGCCAGTAATGCACGTCGCCCGGCAAAGTGCGAAATTCGTCCGACAGCGACAACCCGTGCCCCGCCTTCGGCACGACCACGATCCGGAAATCCTGGTTGCCCGCTTCCTTCAGATAGCGCTCGAGCTTCGGCACGTTCTCCTGCGGCGGCACGACGTAATCATCTTCGCCGTAGAGCGCGAGGAACGGGGTGCGAATCCTGCTCAAATCGGCGGCAGGATCGTATTGCTTGGCCCGGACCCACAGGATGTCTTCGTAGTCTTGTTTCTCCGGCAGGTCGACGAACCTGGCCCAGCGCGTCGTCTTCGCTTTGCGCACCGATTCCTGCAGCGCCTCCCAGCCGGTGCCGCTGTATGCGAAGCCGGTCACGAGCCCCATGTGCGCAGCCGCCGCGGCGTACTCCTGCGGCGTGAAGTCGATGCCGGAGCGGCGCATGTTGTATTGCGCGACGTGAATCTGCTGATCGCGGACGCTATCGGCGGGACCGACCGTGGTGATGATGAACGCGAGTGGCACCGGCGAACGATTGGCGACGATCGCCGACACCCACCCGCCGGCGCTGTTGCCACGCACGCCGATCTGCTTCGCATCGATCTCCTTACGGCGTGCGAGGAAGGAGATCGCCGCGACGGCGTCGTTCGCGAGGTCATGCATCGTCGCCGAGTCGTAGTTGCCGGTCGATTCACCCGCGCCGCGCTTGTCGTAAATCAGGCTGGCGACGCCGCGTTCGGCGAGCAACCGCGCCCACCCGCGAAATCCGGCGCGTGTCTGCTTGCCGCGGCCGTGAATCGACACCACCGCAGGATGCGGTCCGGCGCCCGGCGGCAGGTACAGCGTTCCGGCAAGCGTGACGTCACCGCTCGTGAACCGGACGTCCTCGGTCACCACCGGCACCGTCACCGGCCGCAGCGCGCGCTTGAGATGCACACGGATCGGCGGAACGAGACCGCCGGACGTTCCGACCATCTCGCCGGCAAGAGCGTCGAGGTGCAACGTCGCGGGCTGCTCCGGCGTCAGCTCGAGCTTCACGACGTTCCCATCCTGCGTCACCGCGACCGCCGGCCGCTCAGCGATCCAGTCGCCGACGCGAATGCGCGCCTTGAGCTTGTCGCCGTCGCGGAAAAAGTCGACGTCGACGATGCGCGCCGAACCGTCGCGCATCATCGCGCCCTGCCAGTAGCCTTCCACCGACTCCTGCGCGCTGACCAGCGAAACCAGCAACAGCGCAGCGGCGAGAAACGAAACGCGCATCACGCACCTCCGGGACTCGTCTAACATTCAGCGAGCGATGCCTCGCAAAAGTAGAAACGAATCTACCATAGTAGACGCAGTGTCGGCACCAAAGCTGGGCGCGCGCATCCGGGAGTTGCGGCAGCAACGGCAGCTCACGCTCGAAGCGCTGGCCGAATCGTCGCGCGTGAGCCGGGCCATGCTCTCGAAGCTCGAGCGGGGCGAGAAGAATCCGACGCTGGTCGTGGCCGCGAAGATCGCCGCCGCGCTCCGCGTCTCACTCACCAGCTTTCTCGGCACCGAAGAAAAGCGGCGGACGGTGGTGGTGATTCCGAAGGAACGGCGGATGGTGTTCCGCGACGCGGAGACCGGCTTCGAGCGGCAACTCCTCTCGCCGACGTTCGAGAGCCGCACCCTCGAGTTCGTGCGGCACCTGATCCCGCACGGCGCGTCGTCAGGCGAGCTGCCGGCGTATCGGAAGGGGACGGAGAAGTATCTCGTCGTCGAGCGCGGCACGCTCGTCGTCACGCTCAGCGGCGAGGACTATCGCGTCGGCCCCGGTGACGCGCTCTACTTCGAGGCCGACGCACCGCATCGATTCACCAATGCGGGCCGCGGGGTGTGCAGCTACTTCCTGGTGATCAGCCAACGCGCCGCATCGTGACGCACCGAATATTCATCGCCCGGGCGCCGTTGATCGTCGTGATGGCCAAGGGCGCGAACACGCGAGCGGCCGTGCTCGCCGCGGCGATGAATCTCATCCCAGCGGCACCGGTCGACCTCTTCCGCTTCCTCAACGTGCCGGCGATCGTCTGGACGATCCGCCGCGTTCGAGGCCGCATCTGCAGCGACGCGCACGCGCGTCGCACGCGGCGCCGGCGCATCCGCGTCGCGTGGTGATCACCCAACGCTGCGGATCCTGATGCCGCCGTTCGTCGTGCGCAGCCGCAGCGACGTTCCGCCGCCGTTGATCGTGCCGCGCAGCGAGTTGCTGCTGGTTCGCGTGGTCATGACCGGCAGGTCGCTATCGATCGAGCCGTTCGTGGTCGAAGCGTCGAGGTCGGCGGCGGCACCGGCCGGCAACGCCACCTTGATGCTGCCGTTCGTGGTCTCGAAGCGGAGCGGCTGACCCTGCGCCACGCGCACGAGCTCGGCGTCGATCGAGCCGTTCGTCGTCGACGCGTCGAGCGAGCCCGCGCAGCGCTTCACATCAATCTTCCCATTGGTCGTGTCGAGCTCGTGCTGGCCGGTGACGCCATCGAGATGAATGGTGCCGTTCGTGTTGGTGACGTCGACGTTCATCGTGCGCGGAACGGTGATCTCGTAGCGGACGCTCGCGTCGACGTGATCTCCGGCGAGCCAGTCGAGGATCGAGCCCATGCCGTGCTCGTGCTTCGGATAGTGCGTCATGACGGCGAGGCCGCCGTTGCGCGGTTGCATCTCCACGCGCAGCGCGGCCATCGCTTCCTTCAGCTCATCGCGATCGCCGTCCACTTCCTTGACCGCGACGACGCGAACCTTCGACCGATCCCACGCGTTGATCGTAATGCGGCCGTTGACATTGGAGAGTGTGAAGGTCGCGCCGGCACGGACGTCGAACGTGCGGTCGATCGTTTCGGACAGCTCGGCGGCGCCGGCAGTCGTGGCGAGAAGCAGGGTCGCGGTAACGAGAAGTTTACGCATGGGAGTCCTCCGCTGTGTTGCTAGGTACGACTCTTGGTACGGACGCACCGCGCCAGGGTTGCGTAGAATCGCCCGCGCATGCGCCGCGCCGTCACCGTCGCCCTCCCCCTGGCCGTGGTTCTGGTGCTGTCGATCTGGCGCGCGCAGGGGCCGCCGCCACGCGACGCGCACGCTCCGGCGGACACCTTCTCGGCGACGCGCGCGATGAGCGTCTTGCGCGAACTGCTCGCGGAAGGGATCCCGCATCCGGTCGGCTCGCCCGCGAATGCGCGCATCCGCCAACGCATCGAATCGCGCTTCCGCGCCCTGGGTTACGACACCGCCGTGCAGCGACGCTTCGCGTGCAACGGCAACGCACAATGCGCGACCGTCGAGAACATCATCGTTCACGATCCCAACGCGCCCGCAGGGGATACGATCCTGCTGGTCGCGCATTACGACTCCGTTCCCGCCGGTCCCGGCGCGTCCGATGACGGGATGGGCGTGGCCACGCTGCTCGAAGTGGCGCGCGCGATCCGCAGCCACAAGATGGTCAACCGCGTCGCGTTCCTGCTCACCGATGGCGAAGAAGCCGGATTGCTGGGTGCCGAGGCGTTCGTGGCGGATGAGACGCTGCTGCGCGACGTGGATGTGGTCATCAACTTCGAGATGCGCGGCACGCACGGCGCGAGCAACCTCTTCGAGACCAGCAAAGGAAATCGCTGGCTGATCCGGCACCTCGCGCGGACGTTGCCGCGGCCGCAGGCCAGCTCGTTCTTCTACACCATCTATTCGCTGCTGCCGAACGACACGGACGTCACGGTGTTCAAGCGCGCAGGCAAGGCGGCAGTCAACTTCGCGGCGATCGGCGGCGTGAACTGGTATCACACGCCGCTCGACGATCTCGTGCACGCCAGTCCTCGCACCCTGCAGCATCACGGCGATCATGCGCTGGCCACGTTGCGGGCGCTCGGAGCGGCCGATCTCGCCGCGCGCAGCCGCACCGATGCCACATATTTCGACGTCTTGCAGTTCTTCGTGATCTGGTGGCCGCAGGAATGGACGCTGTGGATCGCGATCATCAGTCTCATCGCGTTGTTGTTCGCTGTGCGCAAGACGCCGCCGCGATCGATGACCTTCGGCGTGCTCTCGACTTTCACTGCGCTGCTCTTTGCCGGAGCGGGCGGCATGGCCATGTCATGGCTCGTGCGGCTGCGCAGCATGGACGTCAACTGGGTGGCGCGGCCGTTGGCTGGCATCCTTGCGCTGGCTTTCACAGGACTCGCGGCCGCATTGTTCGCGGCGGCATTGCTCGATCGGCGCAAGGATGCGCGCGGCATGCTCTACGGCGTCGCGATCGTGTGGCACGCCATCGCCATCGCACTCGCGATCGCGCTGCCCGGCACCGCGTATCTCATGCTGATGCCGGCGCTGGCGGTGACGATCTGCGCGCTCGCGAAGGCGAGCGAGGCAACGACCAGCATCGTGGCGGCGACTGTCGCCGCCATCGTGATCTTCCCCATCGGCATCATGATCTACGAAGCCCTCGGCGGCGGCCTCATGGCCGTGATCGCGCTGATTGCGGGAACGCACGCGACCCTCATCGCGCCGCTGTTCGCTCGCGCGCGCAACGGTGTGGCCGCGATCGCGCTGGCGATCGTCTGCGCGATCGTCGCGTTGCTGCAGCCGTCATTCACGCGAGAAAAACCGGACGTCATCCCGCTTTACTACGTCGACGATTCCGGTGCGGGAAAACCGCAATGGATCACGTACACGGTCACGCCGG
>Ga0196978_1001156_pt1 | contig 12154 bp, 7 predicted proteins | sample S3v_2013CmetaG_FD_155491 | JGI IMG/M metagenome (GOLD analysis project Ga0196978, IMG submission 155491) | Soil microbial communities from Anza Borrego desert, Southern California, United States - S3+v_20-13C | ecosystem: Environmental > Terrestrial > Soil > Desert | place: USA: California... | reverse complement strand
CAAAGAGCTTCTGGTCTACTGGCTGCTCGTGCTGGCGAGCCACGCCTCGAACTACTACCAGCGCTACCGCGAGGGCGAGCTGCGCGCCTCGCAGGCGCAGTTGCAGGCCCTCAAGATGCAGCTCCACCCGCACTTCCTCTTCAACGCCCTGCACTCCATCTCCGCCCTCGTCCACAAAGACCCGGACGCGGCCGACAAGATGATCGCGCGCCTCGGCGACTTCCTGAGGCTGACGCTCGACACGGCCGCGACGCAGGAGGTGGCGCTCCGGCAGGAGTTGAACTTCCTCAACTGCTACCTCGAAATCGAGCGCATACGCTTCCACGACCGCCTGACGACGCGCCTGCACGTCGAGCCGCAGACCTTAGGCTGCCGCGTCCCGAACCTCATCCTCCAGCCCATCGTCGAGAACGCGATCCGCCACGGCGTGGCGGTGCGCTCGGCGCCCGGCCACGTCGAGGTGCGCGCCGAGCGCCGCGGCGAGATGCTGCGCCTGCAGGTGCGCGACAACGGGCCGGGGCTGCCGACCGAGCCGGCGGCGCACAAGAAGTCCGAGGGCGGCGTCGGCCTCTCGAACACGCGCGCCCGCCTCGCGCAGCTCTACGGCGCGGCCTACCGCTTCGAGCTGGAGAACGCGCCCGAAGGCGGCACCGTCGTCACCCTCGAAATCCCCTTCCAGAGCCTCGAAGAGAAATCGGACGCCGCCCGCCCCGCCCGCGTCGTCGGCCGCGAACCCGCCTTCAGCAAATAAGTTTAGGGACGGCGCCGCGGGCGGCGGCCGGTGTGCCTCAAGTTATGCCGGGGCTGACCCCGCTGTCACCCGAGACCCGCCGCCCGCCCGCGGCCCCGCTCTTCACCCGCGAACCTGAAGGCGGCGCGCGTGCGGTTTCGCGCCTGTTTTGCTATAAACAGATGCCGGATGTCAGGCGCCGGATGTCGGAAGGGGATTGTCCCTTTCTAACATCCGGCGCCTGACATCCAGCATCTTTCAAATGAATCCAGAACGCATCAGAAACTTCTCGATCATCGCGCACATCGACCACGGCAAATCCACGCTGGCCGACCGCCTGCTCGAACTCACCGGCGCGCTCTCCGAGCGCGAGATGGAGGCCCAAGTCCTCGACAACATGGATTTGGAGCGCGAGCGCGGCATCACCATCAAGGCCCACGCCGTCCGCCTCGACTACCGCGCCGGGGACGGCCAAGCCTACGTCCTCAACCTCATTGACACGCCCGGCCACGTGGACTTCTCCTACGAGGTTTCGCGGAGCCTGTCGGCCTGCGAGGGCGCGCTTCTGATCGTGGACGCCTCGCAGGGCGTCGAGGCGCAGACCCTAGCCAACACCTACCTCGCCATCGACAACAACCTCGAACTCGTCCCCGTCATCAACAAGATCGACCTGCCGGGCGCGGAGCCCGACAAGGCGCTCGAACAGATCGAGCACGTCATCGGCCTCGACACGCACAACGCCGTGCTGGCCTCGGCCAAGACGGGCGCGGGCGTGCCCGACATCCTCGAAGCCATCGTCCGCGACATTCCCGCCCCGCAGGGCGACCCCGCCGCGCCCCTGAAGGCGCTCATCTTCGACTCGTGGTACGACTCCTACCGCGGCGTCATCGTCCTCTTCCGCATCATCGACGGCTCGGTCAAGCCCGGCATGAAGATTCGCTTCTTCAACACGGGGCGCGACTATCAGGTCGAGACGCTGGGCGTCAACCGCCCCCGGCCGACGCCCATCGACCGCCTCGGCGTCGGCGAGGTCGGCTTCCTCACCGCCTCGATCAAGACGGTGGCCGACGTGCAGATCGGCGACACCATCACCGAGGCCGCGCGCCCGACCACCGAGCCGTTCCCCGGCTTTCAGGAGATCAAGCCGATGGTCTTCGCCGGCCTCTACCCGGTCGAGGCCAACCAGTACGAGGAGTTGAGGGACGCGCTCGACAAGCTGCGCCTGAACGACGCCTCCTTCTTCTACGAGCCGGAGTCGTCGGCCGCGCTCGGCTTCGGCTTCCGCTGCGGCTTCCTCGGGCTGCTCCACATGGAGATCGTGCAGGAGCGTCTGGAGCGCGAGTTCAATCTGGATTTGATCACGACCGCGCCGGGCGTGCGCTACCGCGTGACGACCACCGACGGCGAGGTCATCGAGGTGGACAGCCCCGCGAAGATGCCCGACGCCGTCCGCATCGCCAAGATCGAGGAGCCGGTCATCGAGGCGACCATCCTCACCTCGGACGACTACCTCGGCGGCATCCTCCCGCTCCTCGAAGAGAAGCGCGGCGTGCAGAAGAAGTTCGAGTACATCGCCGAGAAGCGCGTGATGCTCGTCTACGAGCTGCCCTTAAACGAGATCGTCCTCGACTTCTACGACCGGCTCAAGTCGGTCTCGCGCGGCTACGCCTCGCTCGACTACCACTTCTCCGGCCACTGGGAGTCCGACCTCGTCAAGCTCGACCTGATGGTGGCGGGCGAGCCGGTGGACGCCCTCTCGGTCATCGTCCACCGCTCGACCTCGCAGTCGCGCGGCCGCCTGCTCGCCGAGAAGATGCGCCAGCTCATCCCGCGCCAGCTCTTCGAGGTCGCCATTCAGGCCGCCATCGGCAACAAGATCATCGCCCGCGAGACCGTCAAGGCGCTGGGCAAGAACGTCATCGCCAAGTGCTACGGCGGCGACATCTCGCGCAAGCGCAAGCTCCTCGAAAAACAGAAAGAGGGCAAGAAGCGCATGAAGCGCGTCGGCCGCGTCGAAATCCCGCAGGAAGCCTTCCTCGCCGTCCTCAAGGTCAACGAGTAGAAACCCGGCGGGCCCGCGCGGGTGAAGACCCGCCGGGCGCGCCAGCGCAAGGCCCCTCGCCCCCGGCACGCGACCTCGCAGCGACACCCAACCTGAAGGAGAGTTGTGAGATGAGATTCCCCGTGCTCGTCATCGCGTTATGCCTGTCGTCCGTCGCCGCCGCCGCGCAGCACCACGCGGCGGGCACGGCCCACGAGCCGCCGCCCGTCCGCCTGCTCGAAGGGCTCGGAGAGTTCCACCTGCCCGTGCGGACTTCGGTGCCGGAGGCGCAGAAGTTCTTCGATCAGGGGATGATCCTCGTCTACGGGTTCAACCACGACGAGGCGGCGCGCGCCTTCCGCCGCGCCGCGGAGCTAGACCCGAAGATGGCGATGGCCCACTGGGGGCTCGCCCTCGCGCTCGGGCCGAACTACAACCAGACCACCATCCCGCCCGACCGCATGCGCGCCGCGCACGAGGCCGCGCGGCGGGGTCTGGCGCTCGCCGCCGGCGGCCCCGCCCACGAGCGCGCCTACCTCGAAGCCCTCGCCAAAAGGTTCTCGGCAGACGCTCACGCCGACCAGAAAAAACTCTGGGCCGACTACCGCGACGCGATGGCCGAACTCGCCCGCCGCTACCCGGACGACCCGGAGGCCGCGACGCTCTGGGCCGACGCCGCGATGTTGATGAACGCGTGGCGCCTCTTCGACCACGCGGGCAAGCCCGCCCCCGGCACCGACGAGATCATCGCCGCGCTCGAAGCGGTGCTCCGGCGCGCGCCCGAGCACATCGGCGCGCACCACCTCTACATCCACGCCGTCGAGGCTTCGCCCGCGCCCGAGCGCGCGCTCCTGAGCGCCGACCGCCTCGCCGCCCTCTCGCCCGCGGCCGGCCACCTCGTCCACATGCCCGCGCACATCTACATGCGCACCGGCGACTACGCGCGGGCCGCCGAGAGCAACGAGTGGGCCGCCAAAGCCGATCAGGAGTACATCGACCGCGGCGGCCTGCGCGGCATCTACACGGCCGCCTACTACAGCCACAACCTGCACTTCCTCGCCGCCGCCCACAGCATGCAGGGCAACTACGCCGAGGCCATGCGCGCCGCGCGCCGGCTCGAAGCCAACGTCTCGCCCTACCTCAAAGACCTCCCCTTCTTCGAGAGCTTCCTGCCGACGGGCACGCTCATCGCCGCGCGCTTCGGCCGCTGGGACGACGTGCTGAAGACGCCGGAGCCGCCGGCCTCGACGCCCATCACCAACGCCCTCTGGCACTGGGCGCGCGGCATGGCGCTGGCCTCGACCGGCAAAACGGGCGAGGCCGAGGCCGCGCTCAAGACCTACCTCTCCAAGTCGCGGGCCGTCCCGGCCGAGACCGGCTACGGCCAGAACACGGCGCGCGCCGTCTTCAGGATCGGCGAGCACTTCCTGAACGCGCGCCTCGCCTCCGCGCGCGGCGACCGACGCGCCGCCATCGAGGAGTTGCGCGCGGCCGTCGCCGCCGAGGACGCGCTGGCCTACGACGAGCCGCCCGGCTGGTACCACCCGCTCTCGCGCGAATCGCTCGGCGGCGCGCTCCTGCTCGACGGGCAGTACGCCGAGGCCGAACGGGTCTTCCGCGAAGACCTCCGCCGCAACCGCCGCAACGGGCGCTCGCTCTTCGGCCTCGGCGAGAGCCTCAGGGCGCAGGGCAAGGCGCGCGAGGCCGAGCTCGTCCGCCGCGAGTTCGAGCGCGCGTGGAAGAGGGCCGACACGCCGCTGAGAATCGAAGACCTTTGACAATGGGACAGTAGACAGTAGAGAGTAGTCAGTAGCCAGTAGGCGCTGCGCGCTACAACGATTGACGCTGACACGCGAACGATGCGAGGCGACTCTCTTTCTACTGACCACTGACTACTGCCTACTGTCTACTTCTTTATGCACGTCACGCGGGTCGAGCTGGAAAACATCAAGTCCTACGGCGAGGGCGAGCGGCGCGGCGACTTCTCCTTCGAGCGCGGCACGACGGCCATCGTCGGCCCCAACGGCGCGGGCAAGACGACGATTCTGGAGGCCGTCGCGTGGTCGCTCTTCGACGTGCTCGACTACAGCAAGGACGACTTCCTGCGCCGCGGCGCGAAGCGCGGCTCGGTGCGCGTCACCTTCCAGAGCGACCTCGACGAAAGGCTCTACACCGTCTACCGCGACACCGGCAGCGGCTACTACGTCTACGACCCCGAGCTGAGGGTCAAACTCCAGCAGGGCAAGGCCGACGTGCGCAAGTGGCTCGACCAGCACCTCGGCATCGAGCCGGGCACAGACCTGCGCGCGCTCTTCCGCTCGGCCATCGGCGTCCCGCAGGGCCTCTTCACCACCGACTTCCTGCAAACTCCCGCCGACCGCAAGAAGTCTTTCGACCGCCTGCTCAAGGTCGAGGAGTACCGCGAGTCGGCCGAGCGCCTGCGCGACACCTCGGGCCTCATCAACGAGCGCATCGCCGAGGCCCGCGGCCGCATCAGCGGGGCCGAGTCGCAGCTCGCGCGCCACGAGGAGCTCGCGGCCGAGCACGCCGCCGCCCGCGCGCGCGCCGAAGAACTGGGCGCGCAGCTCGCGCTCCTGCTCGAAGAGGCCGCGGGGCGCGAGCGCGTCGTCGCCGAACTCGACGAGTCTGAGCGCCGCGCGGGGGAGGCGCGCGCGCGGGCCGAGCGCGCCGGGGTCGAGCGCGAGTCGGCCGAGCGCCGGCTGCGCGAGCTGCAAAACGACCTCGCGGCCGCGCGCCTTGCCTCCGAGCGGCAGCGCGCCGCCGAGTCTGACTACCGCGCGCACCTCGCGGCCCTCGAAGCCCTGCGCGCCCTCGAAACCGTCCGGCAGGAGCGCGACCGGCTGCGCGAAGAGGCCGCGGGCGTCTCGCGCCTGCTCGCCGAAGCCTCGGCCGACGCGCGCCGCGTCGGCGACGCGCTCGCGCGCGCGACCGAGGCGCGAGCCTCGCTCGACGCCGTCGAAGAAGAGGTGGCCGCGCAGAACGAGCTGGAGCGGGAGCGCGAGCGCCTGCGCGACCTGCTCGCCCGCGCGCGCGCCGCCGGCCAGCGCCTCGCCGGCCTCGACCGCGAGTTGGAGCTGCTCCGCAAGCAGCACGCCGAAACCTCGAAGCGCGTGCGCGCGGCGGAAAGCTTCGCGGGCGCGCAGGAGCGCGCCGACAAGCTTGAGAGCGAACGCCTCGGCGTCGAGACGCGCCTGAGCCGCGTCGAGCGCGCGCTGGCCGAGCGCAAGCAACTCGCCGCGCGACACCGCGAGGCGGCCCGCGACCTCGAACGCCTGCGCCGCAGCGTCACCACTTTGGAGCGCGAGGGGCGCGAGTACGAGCAGGCGGCGCGTTCGGCCGAGGGGCTTTCCGCCGTCGAGGCGCGCGAGCGCGAGCTGACCGAGCAGGCGGCGCGCCTGCGCGCGGCCATCGAGCGGGACGAGCGCGCGAGCGCGCGGGCGAAGGGCGGCGTCTGCCCCATCCTCAACGAGCAGTGCAAGAACCTCGCCGAAGAGGGGCGCACCTTCGAGGATCACTTCGGCGACCAGCTGCGCGCCAACCGCGCGCGGCTCGCCGAGGTCGAGCGCGAGCAGGCCGGCGCGGCCCGCGAGCTTCGCGCCGCGCGCGAGGCCGAGAAGTCGGTCGCGCGCTTCGAGACCACGCGCGCCCGCCTCGCCCACGACCGCGAGCTGCTCGCCGAGCGCGAGGCCGCGCTCGCCTCCATCGACGAGGAGACGGCCGCGCACGCCCAAGCCTCCGAGCAGTTGCGCGACGAGTTGCAGGCCGAACTCTCCGGCATCGACATGCTGTGGAAGACGGCCCGCGAGGAGGCCATGCGCTACGCCGAGCTGGAGCCTTTGCGCGCGCGCCTGCGCGAGATCGAGGGGGAGGGCAAGGCCAAGCGCGACGAGCGGGCCGAGGTGGCCGCCGTGGCCGGGGCCGAGGAGGCCCTGCGCGAAGACGCGGCCCACGTCGAGCGCCGCCTGCGCGAGCTGGCCGACCCGCGCGCGCGCGCGGCCGCCCTGCGCTCCGAGGCCGCGCGCGCCCCCGAGCTGCGCCGCGAGGAAGAGGCCGCGCGCCGGAGGCTGGACGAACTCGACCGGCAGGCCGCGGCGCTCGACGACGGGCTGAAGAAGTTCGCGCGGCTCGACGCCGAGTGGTCGGCCGCCGCCGAGCGGCGCGAGCAGACGGCCGCCGCCTACCGCGAGTATCTGGAGTCGGCCTCGCTGGCGGCGACGCTGCCCGCGCGCGAGGCCGAGGCGGGGGCCGCCGGGGAGCGCGCCGCGTCGGCCGCGCGCGAGGCCGCGGAGGCCGGGGCGGAGTTCGAGCGCGCGCTGGCGGCCTACGACCGCGAGCGCCACGCGGGCGAGCGCGGCCTGCTCGCCGTCGCGCGCGAGACGGCGGCGAAGACCTCCGCGCAGCTCGACGCGGCGCGCGACCGCGAAGAGCTGCTCGGGCTCGAAGTCGCCCGGCTGGCCGAGGTGCGCGAGGCTTGGCAGAAGGAGCTGCGCGAGGTCGAGCGCCTGCGCGAGCTGCACGACGCGACCGACTTCATCCGCGACACGCTGCGTAAGGCCGGGCCGCTCGTCACCGAGAGCTACCTCTACAACATCTCGATAGACGCCAACCAGCTCTTCCGCGAGATCACGGGCGAGGGCGGGCGCGCCCTGCGCTGGACGAAGGAGTACGACATCGTGCTCGAAGAGGAGGGCTACGACCGCGCCTTCGTCAACCTCTCCGGCGGCGAGCAGATGGTGGCCGCGCTGTCCGTGCGCCTCGCGCTGCTCAAACAACTCTCCGACATCCGCGTCGCCTTCTTCGACGAGCCGACCGTCAACATGGACGCCGAGCGGCGCGAGCGCCTCGCCCTCCAGATCGGACAGGTCAGGGACTTCGACCAGCTCTTCGTCATCTCCCACGACGACGCCTTCGAGGAGACGGTTGACCACGTCGTCGCCGTCTCGCGCGGCGCGGTCGAGGAGGTGGCGTAAGGGGCGCCGGGTTTAAGAAGAAGCGGGCCGTGAGCGATGCCGAGTAAAAAGAGGGCGGGGGGCGGAAAGGAAACCGGCGCGGGCGAACCCGGCGCCCGGCACGCGTCGCCCGGCGCCGAAAACGTCAAAGAGGTTTTGATCTACTGCGACGGTTCGAGCCTCGGGAACGGGCGCGGCGAGGAGCGGGCGGCGGCCGTGGCGCTGCTGGGTTACAGGGGGACGTGGCGCGCGTTCGGGCTTTATCTGGGCGAGGCGACGAACCAGCAGGCCGAGATCGCGGCCGCCGCGCTCGGCCTCGAACAGTTGCGCGAGCCGTGCCGCGTGACCGTGATGAGCGACTCGCGCTACGTCGTCGAGACGATGTCGGGGCGCTTCCGGCGCAAGGCCAACCACGAGTGGTGGGAGCGGCTCGACAAGGCGGCCGGGCCGCACCGGGTGCGCTGGGAGTGGCTCAAGGGGCACGCCGGGCACGCCGAGCAGGAGGCCGTTGACCGCGCCGCGCGCAAGATTGCGGCGCTCGGCCGCGCCGACGAGGGCGTTTTAAGTGAAGCCGCCTCGACGGCCGCGGCCAACGCGGGCGGGGACTAGGCGGCATCTCAGCGACGAAGGCCGCGGTGGTCGGAGCCCCCGAACGCGCTGCCCCGACGGGGCGAGAGGAAAGTTTATGAAGCCGCTTTCGCTGCCCGCGCGCGCCGCGTCGCTCGCCGCGCTCCTCTGCCTCTGCGTCGCCCACGCGCCGGCCGCGCCCGCCCCGCAGCGCGAAGCCCCCGCCTCGCGCGCGCGCATCACGCGCGCTAAACGGCCGGCGCGCGACTCGTGCCCCGCCCTCGGCGGGACGGTCTACGACATCAACCGCGCGGTCGTCGCCGGCGCGCGCGTCCGCCTCACGTGGGACGAGGGCCGGAAGGAGTTGACGGCGACGACCGACGAGGAAGGCCGCTTCCGCGTCGGGGCTCTGGAGCCGGGCACCTACGCCCTCGCCGTCGAGTCGAACGGCTTCGCGACCCTCAGACAGGGCGGGCTGAAGCTCGAAGCCGGCGAGGCCGTGGCGCTCGACGTGACGCTCGAAGTCGCCGTTTACGCCGGCTACTGAGCCCCCGCCCCCGCCCTGCGCCGGTGCGCGGTTCCTGTTAGAATACAGGGCCGAACGCCCCGGACAACTTCATGTTCACACGAGCCGCGCGCAAAGCTTTGAAGGGCGCGAGCCGAAGCATCATCTGCCTCGCGCTCGCCGCCTCCGCGTGCGCGGCCCTGCTCGCGTGCGCCGTCGCGGCGCGGCAGACCTCTTCGCGCGCGTGGCTGTGGCAGAACCCTCTGCCGCAGGGCAACGCCATCTTCGCCGTGCGCTTCGCCTCGGACAAGCGGACGGGCTGGGCGGTGGGGGCCGACGGCGTCATCCTGAGCACGACCGACGGCGGCTTCCGCTGGGAGGAGCAGAAGTCGGGGACGAACGTGCCGCTCTACGGGCTGGCCGTGCGCGACGCGAAGACGGCCGTCGCCGTCGGCTCGCGCGGTCAGGTCTTGACGACCACGAACGGCGGCGACCGCTGGGAGTTGCGCGCGACCGGCGTCAAAGACCACCTCTACGGCGTGGCCTTCGCGCCCGCGCCCGCCGGCGGGGCGAAGGGCGACGACAAGAAAGATAAGGACGACGACAAGGCGGAAGCGACGGCCGCGGCGCATGGCTGGGCCGTCGGCAGCTACGGGCAGATCGTGAAGACTTCGGACGGCGGCCGCACGTGGGCCGCGCAGAAGTCGGGCACGCGCCTTCACCTCTACTCGGTCTCGTTCGCCGACCCGCAGACGGGCGTCGCGGCCGGCGACTCCGGCACGCTCGTCGTCACGAAGGACGGCGGCGCGACGTGGTCGGCCCTCCCGGTCGCGCCGGGGCTGCCGTTCACGAGCGTCGCCTTCGCCGGCTCGTCGCGGAGGGCGGTCGCCGTGGGCTTGGGCGGCGCGATCTACCGGACGGAGGACGGCGGCGCGACGTGGTCGAAGGTCGAAGCCCACCTGCGCACCGACCTGCTCGCGGTCTTCTTCGCCGACGAGCAGAACGGCTGGGTGACGGGCGACGAGGGTCAGGTTCTGACGACCGCCAACGGCGGGACGACGTGGTTCCCCGTGAGCGTCAAGACGCGGCCGCGGCTCGCCTCGATCCACTTCGTCGACGCGCGGACGGGCTGGGCCGCGGGGCGCGACGGGCTGATCCTGCGCACCGACGACGGCGGCATCGAGTGGCGGCGTCTGACCGACGGCGGGCGCGACGACCTCGCCGACATCTTCTTCCTCGACGAGGAGCGCGGCTGGGCCGTCGGCTCGAAGGGGCGCGTGCTCTACACCTCTTCGGGCGGCAAGCGCTGGACGCTGCGCCTGTCGGGGACGACGGCGCGGCTGCACGCCGTCTTCTTCGTCAACGAGGTGAGGGGCTGGGCCGTCGGCGAGCGCGGCACGGTGCTCGTCACCGAGAGCGGCGGGCTGGCGTGGGAGGCGGTCAAGACCGAGTTCGAGGAAGACCTCTTCGGCGTCCACTTCCGCGACGAGAAGGTGGGCCTCGCCGTCGGCGCGCGCGGCCGCCTCCTCCGCACCGAGGACGGCGGGCGGACGTGGCGCTCGCGCATCTCGAACACGCGCAACTGGCTCGAAGAGGTCGCCTTCGCCGACCACGAGACGGCCGTCGCCGTCGGCTCGAACGGGACGGTGCTGCGCTCGGCGGACGGCGGCGAGAACTGGGACTACGTCTCCGTCAACGCTAAGGAGTGGCTCTACGGGCTGGCCTTCGCCGACGCGCGGCGCGGCTACGCGGTGGGCGAGCGCGGGCTCATCCTACGCACGGACGACGCCGGCCGGACGTGGCAGGATCAGGAGTCGGGGATCGGGATTAACCTTTACTCGGTGTCGCCAGCCGACCGCGACGACGTGATGGTGGTGGGCGATCAGGGGCGCGTGCTCCAGACGAAGGACGGCGGGGTGACGTGGGAGATGCAGCCGACGGTGACGAGTTCGGCGCTCTTCGCGGCGGCCTACCGCGGCGGCTCGGACGCGTGGGTCGCGGGGCGCGGCGGCACGATCCTGAAGCGCACCGACTCCATCGCCACCGTCAAGCTCCCGCGCCCGAAGGCGGCCCCGGCCATGCGAGGCGGCGCGCCGCCCCGCCTCCAGCCGCAGGAGGTGGCCGACCCCGCCGCCCCCATCATCGAAGACGACATCCCGCGCGCCACCCCGCCGACGGACAAGCCTTGAAAGGGTGAAGGGCGTCGGGCGTCGGGTCGAAGACAGATTGTCTTCGACCCGACGCCCTTCAGCTTTTTCCGCGTCAGCGGACGGGATGCTCTTTGGCGTAGGTGTAGGCGAAGTAGGCGGCGATGAGGTGAACGACCCAGCCGAGCATGCCCGCCGAGCCGATCCACGAGACGCCCGTGAGCAGGAGCCAGAGGATGCCCCACAGAACCTGCCCGTTATAAATCTGCCCCAGCCCCGGGATGAGGAAACTCAACAGGCCGGCGATGATCGGATCACGCATCTTTCACAAACCTCCCTTCCCCCGGCTATACGCCGCCCGCCGGCGTGGGGTTTCGAGTTAAAGGCGGAAGCCCGGCCGCGGGGAGGGCGCCGCAAGCATCATCATCTTAACGTTGACGATGCTTGCGGCGCCCTCCCCGCGGCCGGGCTTCCGTTTTGGACTTACTCCTCGACGCGGCGGACTTCGATGATCTCGCCGCGGAAGGTCTTGAGCACTTGCTGGACGAGGGGGTGGCTCTCGGCGATCTCGCGCAGCCGCTTCTGTTCGAGTTTCTCTTCGTCCTGACGCGAGAGCGGCAGGTCGTCCGACTCGCCGGGGACGCGGACGGCGAAGCCGACGCCGACCTGACGCCCCAGCGCCTCGCAGCAGACCTCGCGCAGAAGGCGCATGTTCTCCGGCTTCGACAGCGCGTCGCGCAGGTGCTTGCCCTCGGGCGCGAACTCGATCTGCACCTCGTCGCCCTCGACCACGACGCGGCGCGCGCCCTCGACCGCCGCGGCCAGAAAGGGCTTGCCGCGCCCTTCGAGGCCGCGCTTGATGAGGGCCGTGGTGTCGTCGGCCCCGGCAGCGTGCGGCGCGGCCGACCCGGCGTGCGGCGAACCGAGCACGACCGGCGGCCCGGCCGCGTCCACGCCGGGCCGCACCTCGTCGAAGAAGGAGGGCGGCTCCGGCGCGTCGAAGAAAGGCGGCAGGCCGTCGTCGAAAGCGAACGGCGGCGCATCGCGCGGAGACGGCTCGCCGAGCGGGAACGGCGCTTCGTCCGGCGGCGCGGACGCGCCCTTTTTGGGCGACGGCGGGACGAGTTTGAGGGCCGGCGGCGCGGAAGTCGCCGCGCGCCCCGCCCCGAAGTTTTGCGACGCGACGGGCGGCGG
>Ga0196978_1001155_pt1 | contig 12157 bp, 9 predicted proteins | sample S3v_2013CmetaG_FD_155491 | JGI IMG/M metagenome (GOLD analysis project Ga0196978, IMG submission 155491) | Soil microbial communities from Anza Borrego desert, Southern California, United States - S3+v_20-13C | ecosystem: Environmental > Terrestrial > Soil > Desert | place: USA: California... | reverse complement strand
CGAGTGGCGCTTTAACCATCGGCACGATAACTTGTATCGTGCCCTGTTAAGACTGCTGCGGGAGTACCCGCTTTGACTGTCTTAACTTCATCAGACCCTATCATTTTATCCCGCGGTGGAATTACCTAAGCGAGTTTCCAGTCAGCTCAATATTTTCCAGCCTGACTTGGGCCCTTCGCTGCTGTAAACGTAAACATGTGGTAGTGACTCACTAGTTTTATGGAATAAAGTTTTTTTGCTCAAAACAGGCCGTTTTCTGAAATAATTGTTGCGCAATTAACTTACCCTCTCTTATAACAACCGGCGATCGCGATATTTCCTAATGCGGGAATAGAGTAACAATCAGGGCCGAAGTAATAGCACTCGATGCTCTTGCACAAGTGTCAGTATGAGTCCTCAACGCTCTACACCCTGCTCGACTCGCAGGACCGAGTCGCCGTGCATCCGACTCTTTACATGCGGTATCTGCTGAAGCGAGCGCGGCCGGTTGAGTCCCAACGCCAAATCGCTTACGTGGTGAAGCTCCATTGTCAATGGGTTGAGGAAAGTTCCCGGCTCCGGGATTCGTCGGTCGACGAGGCGGTGGCTTGTATTGACGGCGACGATATTTTGGACTGGATTAACGATCAGCGGAAGACAGGTGTTTCTGAGGCGACAGTCAACAACCGCGAACTCCTGGTCCGCGAGATGTACCGGTGGTTCACCACCGCTTCCGGAGGGCGCGTTCGTACTGACTTGCCTTGGTGTGATAAACCCTACAGCAAGACTCCGCACAGCAGGCTGCCACGCTTCGTAACGAAAGAGCAGGTCATCAGGCTCCTCAAAGGCATGCACAACGAGAGCCAGAGGGTGGCCGCGCATTTCATGTACGACACCGGCGTGCGCGTCTCAGAGTTAGTGCGCCTGACAAACCGGTACCTCCCCCAAGAAAGTGACTGGCCGGAGGAGGTTAACTATTATCCCCTTCTCGTCCCGGGGAGCAAGCCTTATGACGGGAGAAAGTATAAATACCGGTACACGATCATCAGCAGGCCGGTGCTCGCCAGGGTCAGACGTTACCACGCGACCCCAGAATACATAATGGCGAAAGCAGCAGATATGCCGGGGCCGGACAAACCCGTCTTCCTTAATGTTCACGGCGGGCCGCTCACGAAGGACTCGGTGCAAAAGGGCATACGGGACGCCTGGCTTCGACAGGGTGGGCGTTTTAGGGAAGTTTCTCCCCACCGACTGCGGCACGGCGCCGCTTTCTCGATCCTGCAGAGTGAGTTCGGCAAGGAACTACTCGACAGCATGCTTATCCTCAAAGGCGTCCTCGGACATAGTCAACTCAGCACCACTGAAATTTACAGCGCCATCCCAGTCACCGCGCTACAGTCGGTCGCCGGGAGGCGCGAAGTGCGACTCAAATACCGGGAAGCCCAGGACATCTACGACGCGACGTACCTGCCGAGGTACATGAATACGGAAAGGAGAGGACGATGGCGCCGATGATCGCTAAGGTGTCCGGCATGTCCGCGACTCCGCCCGAGCCCACCGAGGCCGAACCTTACGTGCAGTTGTACTGGCTGTGCGAGCGTTTCGCGAGGCGGTACGCACTCGAAGGGACGAAAATCTCTCACCGCAATGCCATGAGCGCTTATGTGAGGTTCCTGCGTCAGGCCCACGGCTACGACGAGCGGCTTGCGGCAGACCCGCGTTACTTCCTGTCGGTGCATTGCGATCAATTTACCCTTTACAGCTTCGACAAGTATTGGCGCAGTGTGGGGCACAGCACTGCGACAGTTACGACCCGAGTGTTGAGCCTGCGACAGATGTTCAACTACGGTGCTGAGAAGAAACTCACCGCGGCCGACTACTTCTACCTTCCCACGTTGGATTATAGGGGGTGCCGCGGAGAGTTTCGCGACGCATACGAGGCCGAGGAGCTGGAATTCATCTGGCGGAAGTTCAAGCCTGAAATCGACTATGCGAGGAGGATCGCAGCCGGCTACAGGCCGACGGGAGCGGGCCGCGACCCGCGGCGGGAGCCGAGGCGCCAGCGGCCGTGGGCGGAGTGGGAGAATGTAGTCTGGTATTTCGAGAACGTACTCGACTGCCGGCCGTTTATGGCGACTACGAAGTCCTATCATCACCACGGTGGCTTCTTGAGCGCAGCACACAAGTACTATGGCGGAGTAAAGGGTGTCTGGCGCCGGCTAGGTGTGGCACCGATGATTGACTTCTTCATCATCCTGCCCCTCGCAATGAAGTTATGCTGGGAGACCGGTCTTAACAGCGAATCCCTGCTAGGTCTAAAGCGGGACTGCTTTCGTGAGGCACACCCCCTGACGAATCTTCCTTACTTGCGGTACTTCAAGCAGCGTTCCACCGGGGAGAAGGACCTACACCTGCACCTCTTTGACGCCCCCAACAAGGCCGATTTGTCGCTCGAGGCCAAGCAGTCAGTCGTCATCGGGAAAACGATCGAGCTTATTAAGAAGCTGACAGAGCCCCTCGTCGGCAAGGCGGCAGATGAAATTAAAGACTGCCTCTTCATCTACCAACACTGGCGGGGCATCGCACCTCATCCCGGAAACATAGTGCTCCTCAGCTCTAAAAATATCTCCCGCTGGGCCAAAACCTTCTTCAACCAAATGCCGGGTGAGCCTGAAAGCGGTCAGCCGAGACACCTGAACCTAGCACGGTTCCGTCCGACCAAGATAACTCAAATGGTACGAGAAGGGCGAGACATCTTCGACATTCAGGCTGCCGCAGGACACGCTCATACTTACACGACGGAACTTTACATTGTGGGGCGACAAATCGCCCCCCAGGCACGCCGAGACGTGTCAGCGGCCCTGCAGCATATACACGCAAACAGGGAGGAGTTCGAGCGGGAGCCGAAGCCCTACGCGACGGCCGAAACGACCCGCCAGAGTGGCGTCATCTATAAAGGGGTGTTGTGTGATTGCAAGGACGTCTGGAATCCGCCGAAGAAGGTAAGACAACTCCCAATCTACAAAGAGGACCAACCCTGCACGCTTTACAACATGTGCCTGACTTGCCCGAACGTTATCATTACAAAAAAACACCTGCCGCCACTTGTCGCACATAAGAGGGAAATCGACCAGGCACTGTCCGACAACAACCTGGGAAACACGCCGGCCGCCGCGCTCTACGAGAAGAACATGGCGGTTCTGGAGGGCATCTTCTTAGAGTTCCCGGAGGAAGACTTGGTTTGGGCCCGAGAGATCGCCGAGTGCGCTGATTACCACGTCGACCCGGTGACGTATAGGGGGGTGGATCATGGCTAAGTCGAAACCCCGCCGCCTGAGGGAACCAGAGAAGATAGATCTAAACATAGACCTGAGAGAGATCCTCGAAGGAGGATTTGTTTTCCGCCCAGACCTACACGTGTCGGCGAATTCCTCTTACGGTGACGCCATTTGGAATTGGAACGACCCTACGAACGAGCGACTCGAAACCTACTCCCCCGACAGGCTCACAATTGATTGGCCGGAGCTGGCGTCTACTTACGATCTCACGGAGGAAATAATAGCCGACCTACGAAAGTACAGCTTCTTGCGTTACAGCCATTCGAGGGCCATCTTCCCTGAGAATACAAAGGGGAATGCTCATCCTGCGACAGTCATTAACGAGATAATTCTGGCCGCCAAGTTCATCTCTCACCTCAGGCGGCAGCTCTCTGAAGGCGGCGTGTCCTTAATTGATAAACTGAGCGATATTGAACCGGAGGATCTCGGCAACGCGCTGTCGACATACCGGCAAAGCCAGCATCAACTTCTTAAAAAGGTCCTCACCAGCTTGTGCAGCCCCGCCCTCGGCCGGCTCCTCGGATGCGGGCCGCTCAGGTGGAACCAAGACGATGTACGCACACTCGACTGGAAAATCGAGCAGGCGGAGCCATACGCGCGGTTAGAAGACGGCCTCTTCCGTTTCCTCTCCAACGAGGCGACGACGGACGTGAAGCAGTTTCTCTGGGCTCTAGGAGTCGAGCCGCAGGACAGAACAGTGCTCGGTGAGGGGAAGAACAAATATCTTTCAGCCTTCGAAAACTTTAAGGAACTCTTCGAAGAGTACATGGAGGTAAGGGCTAAGTTCATACTGGTAAGTTCGGCCGAGCAGAGTAAGCATGCGCCCAAGTATCGCAAATGGTACCGCTCCCGAAAGAAGTTGACAATCGTGTTATCCGCCTTGGTGGAACGCGCTAGGGTGGCGGCGCAACTACTCGTCGCTATGTACACCGGGGCGAGGCCGGGCGAACTCAAGTTCTTCAAGATGAACTGCCTGCGGCGCGATGACGACGGGTGGTACTTGGCGGGTACGGTACTTAAGAGGATGGATTTGAACGCCCCGCCCGACAAGGAACGGTGGGTCGCAATCCCCATCGTCCGTGACGCGGTCGCAGTTCTCGGGCGGGCGGCGAGCCTGGTAAAGAGCCCTTACTTATTCCACGGGAGTATTTATCGCGGCGGTGAGGGCGGGGAGGAGGCCCGTAAGATTAAGGGTGTAAACCTTGGCCGCAAATTCGAGGATTATCTTCGCACTGTCGATGAGGAAAGGAGGTGGCCTGATGCGTCTATTTATTTGTACATGTTCCGTCATTCTCTGGCTTACCAGATGCGAAAGGCAGGGCTTAACCTCCCCTTCATCACATTCCAACTAAAGCACAGTTACGATGCCCTGCAACGCAGGATCGGCGACGCGACGCTCGGCTACGGGGGCATCGGGGCGGACTCGGCGCAGAAGGCGATCCAAGCAGCGAACCTGGAGTTCACGCGGCAAATCTACCACCCGGACGCGCCGGTGGCCGGCGGCGGAGCCGAGCAACTCAAGATGCGACGGGCCGCGTATTTCAAGGGTATGGCGATACACGAGGTCGACGACGAATTGCGCCAGCTTGCCATGCGGGGGAGCGCGTTGGCCGACGTCGGCGTAGCCCTTTGCCAAGGCCAGAAGGAAATCGTGGTAGACGGGGTTAAAGAGGACCCGCCGTGCATGGGGCAACTCCGCTGCAATCCCGTCCGCTGCTCGAACGGGATAATCCCTGCTTTCAAACTGCCACTGTGGGAGCGCGTCGAGCGGGAGGGCAGAATCCGCGCCGCCGACCCTGAGTTCGCCCACGCCAAGGCTTACCACAATGAGGCCGCGGATGAGGCGGCGGCGGTTATCAGATTATTGCGCAAAGGCGAAGCCGGGGAGGATAACGGAGAGAAATAGTATGCCGGCAGCGCCATACGATGAGCAGAACGCCGCTGATTTCAGGGAAATGACGACAAAGATCGACAGTGCCCTGAGAACAATAGAGGAGGATCCAAAGATCCCGGCCACTGAGAAAGAACTCGCACGGCTCGCCGGCTGCAGTCGCGGGACACTGCGTTACCGAGCGTATCCCCTGCAACGGCTGAAAAACATTAAACTGGAGCGTAAACGTAAATGTGAGGGAGTAAACCCAGAGGAAGCCACAAGGGAGGTGAAGACGGCGGAAGAGCTTCTGCGCGAAGAAAAGGCTACTTTACAACAGCAATTGCACAACAGCCGGACGGAAGTCGCCATCTGGGTCCAGAAGCACCAGGAACTTAAAGACGAGCATTCCCGCACGCTGCGTGCCAATCAGTTGTTCAAGGCAGAGAGGCAAACGCTTCGCGAAGAGAACGGGAGACTCAAACAGAGGGTCAAGGAGCTGGAGGCGGCTCAAGGCATCAGGCCTGCCAACGATGTCATTATACCCTTTCCGACATCTCGCCAGGCCCGGCATAGGTCAGTATCGAAAAGCACAAAGAAGAAAACTCGGCGTGCCCGGCGCGGTTGATGTCGTTGATGTCTGAGCGCAACATTCCTATTTCGTATGAAGGATCGGTGTGTTAAGTGATGAAAAAGATCGATTGGGGTGGGGAGCAGATTATGACCGGAGCTATTCAGTTCGGTGATGATTTGCCTGGCTTATTCATCAGGGGCGGAGAGTGCATAGGTTTATCAACAGCAGTTCAGAGACTACTGGAATGCATAGGGGCTGATACCCTTCAGCGGAATCCTGTCTTGCTAGAATGTCTAATGATCTTAAATGAATTAAGGGAAACAATAGAAAGAGACGACTTAGTGAGGGGAATCATTACACATGTGACGCGGAGGAATAAATGCGGGATAGATATTAAGTGTTTAAAGTGTAATGACGAGCCGCCGTGAACAGATAGCAAGCTGGATAATTCTCTATGACGCACATGAGACATCCTGATGTGGGGATGACCGAGTAAGCTCTTAGAAGGAGCCATCCTCGCAAATCAGTCTTATCACTTCTTCCGGTAAAGATTCTACGATCTCCCTCCACACCGAACTGATCTCACCTTCTTGGGCTTCTGCGTAGAGTGATCTGCCGCCATCTGCCCTATACCGCAGGTCGATCAGTACCTTGGCCTGAAGGGTCAGCGGATTGCCTTCGGTCAGCACCACCACAGAGAGCGCATCTTCCCTAACGTACCTCTTACTTACACGCTTCTTCCCCGACATCACCTCGATCAGCTCCCGCTCTGCCTCCCTGGTCGGGGCATTCTTGATGGCGTTCAGCAGCGCGACGTAGAACCTGGTGAACGCCTCCTGGCACTGCTCGTATACCGAGTCCAGCAGCCCGTTGACCTGGATTGGCGTCCAGGATTCCCCACTCGGCAGGCTCAAGGAGAGTTCTTCTTTACGGACGGCCTCGCGTACGGCCTCCCTGACCAGGTCTGTCAGCCGGTCCGTGATGGTGTCTATCTTGATAGCGGCCGCCCAGCGGGCCTCACTGAAGCGGCCATTTGTTAGCCACTCGTCGAGCGCTGAGCCGTACTTGTCTTCCAGCGTGCGCTTAAGGAGGGGCAGGCGTTCCACCAGTATCTCCTTGATGCAGTCGAGGCAGGCCCCGCCTAACATCAGACTTTTTAGCTGCCCGCACCTCCGGCACTCGGTCTGCGGTTCTTCATTAATGGCTGGCGGCTGATCCTGACTCATTGGCGCTAAGAGGCTAGGTGTAACGATGGTCAGGAATCCGATTTCGCATAGAGCTGTTTGCCGCCCTCAGAGTGGAGGAACCACCAGGCGTAGATGGCCAGCGCCGTCCCCAGCGGGAAGAGCCAGACGAACAGGACGGCCGAGGCGAGGGCGAGTATCCTCCCCCAAGGTTTTCTCCTCAGCAGCCCGTACGCGGTAGATAAGAGAAAGGCCATCAAGAGCAGGCCGACCGGGATCATTACCTTCAGCTCTGTACTAGAGCGGATGCGTTCCAACTCCCTCTCAAGAGTAATTACCCTGACCAACTCCACGAGGGCCGCCAGTGCCAACAGCCCTCCCAGGAAGCCGTAAACGAGTCCCAGCGTCTTATTGTGATCCTGAGGCGTCATCGTCGCTCCAGCCCCTCCGCATGCACCCTACCGACGTCCACGCAAGGGACCTCTTCGATCCCCCGCAGGGTCTGGAACTCGACCCCGAGGAAGCTCTTCCTGGCCAGGGCGAAGGAGTTGACGAAGTAGGGCCAGAACTGCACCCTGACGGCCGTCTCAGAGACTTTCGCTTTCCCCGCCGCAGGCTTTGAAGTGATCTCGTAGCTGATTACCAGCCTCCTGAAATGGCTCCGGATACCTTCCCCCTCAGGCAGGGGCCGATCTATCAGGCAGTAAGTAGTGGCGGCGTACTTCTCGACGGCACGCGTGACTGTCATGTGTGACTCTATGCTCTGGGGCCAGCGCAGGGTCTCCAGCATGGGGCCGACGCCGAAGGTGACCGCATCGTCAATCGGCTGCCGCTCGCGGAGCAGGCCGATCAGGGCGGCCATCACTATCGGGTCTCGCCCGGCGGGAAGCCCCTGCGCCGAATCGCTGCGCACCTCGAACCGGTAGGTAACGTCCCCAATATCTCGCACGGTGCCTTTGGACGCGAAGACACGGCAGTTAGTTACCTGAGCTTCACCCAGACCAGAAAGCACATAATCAGCCATGTTAGCGCCGAGCAACTGACGGGCTTCAGTTAAAATCTTCTGCTCCGGTCCAACTGGCTTGAAGGCGAAACTCACGCAGGATGTGCTCCTCAATCTTCAGCAATGGTAATGACGGCAGACATTATTCTTTGATATCTTTAACTCTACTTTTTCTTTGAAAATTTCTGTTACGTTTATGAGTGAAGCGGCTTAACAAGCTATGTAATGACAGCCGCCGCCTACCAGCATCCCTCCCAAACAGCGGCACCAATCGAAGGCAATCCAAGTTTAGTTCTACTTAGACTATTTATCAAGAAAAGCGGGCGGCTTTTCTCAGAGGAGAGGGTCGCTTTTCACCTGTCAGGAGGTCATGCCTGATGGGTCAAAATAAGCCGCTCAAATACATTCCCAAGAGGCTTGGGACTAAGCTCAGACAGATCCGTGAGGCGTTAGGTCTTACCCAGGAATCCATGCTCCAACGATTGGACCTTCCACCCGTCATTACGCAAAGCACTCTCAGCGCGTATGAGCGGAATGCGAAGCTTCCTCCATACTATGTTCTTGCTCGGTACGGTGACGTCGCAAACGTTTGGATAGATGTGCTCGTTCGTGATTCACTAGATTTGCCAGAAAGGCTGCCCAGTCCGACTAGAACGAAACACGGCGGCATTCAACAACTTCCCAGTAAACGCGTGCGATGAGTTGATGCCTCTTTCGTTGAGAGGCATCAACTCACACGGGGTTCTTCTCCCCGTCCGCTACCAAAACCCTCGCACCTTAAACATTGACATCTTAAATAGTTAGGGCTATCTTGCACTCTCTACCAGCGTACTTTTCGCCAACGGCATTAGTACTTTCATTTGCTTCACGATGCCAGAGGAGAAATAGGAGCCTCAAGTTGACAACGATCACCCCCTATTTCGCGAGGGATACCAATGGCTAAACTTCAATTCTTCCCAGGTGAACGTCTGGTCGAAAATTTTGCCCTCAGACTCAGTAATGGGGATGTTGATCTCCGTTGCACAGTCGTTGAGAAGTGGGTAGAAAAGCTTGCACGATCTGTTAGTTGTGGCAGATCCCGTAAGTTCATACTTAAAAAAACATTGGGGATAAGTCTAACGGAGCGAAAAGAGCTGGAGGCAGCGATCTCAAGCTCTTTAGGCAAGGGCATCGCCGAATTAAAGTCAGAGATTAGGAGCAAGAGCGGTCTAGAAATAAGCTTTGAAGAGACCCACGAGGAGCAGGAAGAATTCAGTATTCAAGCACCCAAATGCGGCCGCACTACGCTCCAAGTGTATCAGCTACTGCGCCTGTACAACTTCTCTTATAGAGACAATCGCTCATTTTTGAAACGTTGGTTCTCATCTTTAAGGAAGTTTCCGCGAGAAATGGAGGAATGGCTCAACCGCATTTACGACATGTCAATGACGGATGACACCGATCCAGACTGCTTAATTATGTATCCAGAGTGTCAAGGTGCATCCGAGGGACGTGAGGGCCTCGTTAATTTAGACTTTGAAAACTTTGGCTTGCTGGCTAGTTACAGACGCGGCGACGATGGGATCGTGCTTATAAATCTAAACGTCTCAGTGCCTGCCAAGAACATTGAGGAATTAATGTATTCAGAGGTAACTTTCGAGCGGCGCATGATCCCCCCTCACCTATTATTTTTGAGTGGGGAACATAAGGATAAGTTATCTGCAAGGGTGTTACCTTACCAAGGGGAGTTAGCGAAAGCTCGACAAATTAGGACGAGAGGCATTCATGAAAGAAGAATGTCTTCCGAAAGCATTCAATCGGAAATCCCCTCATACATAATGAGTGGATTAATAGGCGCGACGATTATCCTGCTGCTAACGACAGAGTCCGGGCGGGAGATACTTCGGAGTACCCTTAATATAATTAGTGAAAGCATTACTCCGACACACGTAGCTACAACAGAGTATGAGGGCAGGGCAGCAAGGGGCGTATCAGCATCGGCTGAATCAGCAAGTGAAGCTGAACCTCGAGCTACATCAGCCGGCGGAGTAGCTAAGCAGGATACTGCTGGTGCTTAAAGGAGCGCCGGTCAAATGTAATCGCTCTCCTAAAAAACATTTATTTCCAATCTTACATTCGACAGCAGTTGTCAAGGGTCACGGCGGCGCATCTAAAGTTCCGCTTCATAACATTGAGTGTGCGCCGCCTACACTCGCGCTGAAGGACGGCGCTACGCGCCGACAAAATCACAGCGCTCGTATAAGGTAGACAAAGAGGGTATATATTTTTCGTATTTGGATTAAGAAAGCCTCAACTTAAGCCTTGTAATAACCAATAATTTTTTCTTCCATAAAATGCTTCCGTGGTGCGCGACCTTGACGACATCCGCGCGCAGGTCGGCGGGCTCATTCGCGAGCGCGGCTTCGGCCCGGCGCTCTATGTCGCCCGTGAGGAGGAAAGTGCGCCGGCCGTAGCGCAGGCGCAGCACCAGGGAGTCGTCGTTGCCGGAAGCCGCGTTCGGGTCCGGCGTGCGCGCGGGCCAGAGCACGTCCGCCTCGACCGCGCCGAAGCGCAGGCGGTCGCCGCGCCCCACGAGCCGCACCGGCAAGCCGTATTCACGCGCGGTCGCTGTGAGGCGCGCGAACTCTTCGTCGTCCGCGGGCGCGCGTGCGACGATTGCGGCGCGGACGCGGAAGTTGCGCGCGATGTCGTTGAGGCCGTCGATGTGATCCGCGTCGGCGTGCGTCGCGAGGATGTAATCGACGCTGTCCAGGCCGCGCCACCAAAGGTACTCCGAGACGACCGCCTCGCCCACGCCGCGCGTGTCGCGCTCGAACGCTTCCATTTCGTCGTCAGGTGCGCCGCGCCGCGCGAAGTCCGCCCGCCCGCCCGCGTCCACCAGGAGCGTCGTCCCGTCGGGCATCGTCACGAGCGCCGCGTCGCCCTGGCCCACGTCCAGAAAATCAACTCGCAATCGGCCGTCCGGTCTGCCCGCGCTCAGCGGGTGCCAGACGATTACGGCAAAGAGGAGCGCGAGCGCGGCCCCCGCGTACCGCGGCCCGATGAGACGCTCGACCATTGAAGTCTCGTCGCTCGCCGCGCGGCGCTTCAACGGGTGCCAGCGTGCGAGCGCGTAGCCCAGGGCCGCGAGGGGCGCGTAGTAGACGACGTAAACGGCCCTGGGCCAGTTCGCGTACTCTGGCAGGCGCGCGCTGGCCGCGCCGACGGCCGTGAACGGGTCGACGCTGTGCGTCATCAGCCAGCAAAGCTCTTCCGCGAGTTTGAAGAGCGGCGCGGCGAGCCACGCGCTGAGTTGCGAGAGCAGAAGCGCGGCGACGGCCGCGAGCGCGAGCAGGGCCATCAGCGCGCCGACCACTATATTGAGAAGGAGCGCGGCGAGCGAGAGGCGGTGGAAGTAGATGACGAGCAACGGCAGGAGCGCGAGTTGCACGCTCGCGGAGACGACGAGGGCCGTGAACGAGTAGCGCAGTGCGCGCTGTAGGTGCAGTCTTTCGAGGCGCGCGGCCAGCGGCGACTTGAAAAGTTTGTAGCTGTAGTTTGACCTTTCCAGTTCGCGCCGCCACTCTCGCTCGCTCCAGAAGAGCGCCTCGGCGAGCAGGCGCAGGGCGTGCGGCGCGCGCGGCGGGTAGGGCGTCGCGCGCGTAGGCCGCCACTGGCCCACTTCTCGCAGCTTCTCCAAGAACGGCCAGGCGAGGGCGACAATCGCCAGCACGGAGAGGAAGGTCAACTGGAACGAGGGGTCGAAGAGGTCCGCGGGGCGGCAGACGAGCAGCACGAGCGTCGCGCCGCCGAGCGCGTTGAGCGAGTTCGCGCGGCGGTGCAGGACGGGCGCGAGCGCGACTATCGTGAACATCCACGCCGCGCGCACGACCGCCGCCTCCGCCCCGACCGCAATCGTGTACGCCCACAGGAAGGCGGCCGACGCTATGAACTGCCACGCGCGCCGGCGCGTGACGCGCCGCATCAGCAGCAGCGCGAGGCCGCCTATGAAGCTGAGGTGAGCGCCGCTGATGACGAGGACGTGGAAAGTCCCGCCCTCGCGGAATCGCTCGGCCGCGCCGCGCGATAACTGGTAACGGTTGCCGAGGAGCGCCGCTTTCAAAACTCCGCCGGTCTGAACTGAAAACCTGGCGTCAATCTCGTAGAGCATTCGCCGCCGCCACTCGTAGAGCCAGGCGAGCGGGAGGAAGACGCGCTCGTCGTCGAGAC
>Ga0196978_1001154_pt1 | contig 12191 bp, 13 predicted proteins | sample S3v_2013CmetaG_FD_155491 | JGI IMG/M metagenome (GOLD analysis project Ga0196978, IMG submission 155491) | Soil microbial communities from Anza Borrego desert, Southern California, United States - S3+v_20-13C | ecosystem: Environmental > Terrestrial > Soil > Desert | place: USA: California... | reverse complement strand
GCTGGACGAGCAGCCGGATTCATGGCTGGAACCCAGTACTGATCCACGACGGGGTCCGCTGGCGACTCCGGTTCGAGGACGAATCGGACCTACGCATTCCGCATCGAGTACGGCTATCAATCCAAGGGAGGGCGCGCGGATCGGCGCGCCGCCCCTGCATCGTCGCGCGCGCCGCTGTGCATTCGAGACTGCGTCATCACGAATGCAGAACGGTGGCGTCTTGGCACAATCAGATCGATCTCTGGCGTCGTGTGCCGCTCGCGCCCATCCAGGCCGGACCTTGCAGCGGCAGCGACAGCCGCACGATGTTGGCCATCGTGCTGCCGAACTGGCGCGTCAACGATCCGGTGTTGTAGGGGAGGCCATACCGCACCGCGAGGGCTCGCACGCGCGGAGCCAGCTCCGGATATCGGTTGCTCGGCAGGTCCGGGAAGAGATGATGCTCGATCTGATGGGAAAGGTTGCCCGATAGCACGTGAAACGTAGGGCCGCCCTCGATGTTGCAGGAACCCAGGAGCTGGCGCAGATACCAGCCGCCGCGCGTCTCCCCATCGACCGCCTCGCGCGGGAAGTGATGCACGCCGCTCGGAAAATGTCCGCAGAAGATGATGACGAACGTCCATACGTTTCGCACGATGCACGCGGCTGCATTGGCCGCCATGACGATCAGCAGTACCGCGAGGGGCGAGGGGCCGGCCCCGACGCTCGCCAGCGGCAATGCGAGCACGGCGCCCAGCGCCGGCCACAACACGAAGTCCTTGCGCGCCTGACGCAGGACCTTGTGCCAGATGCCGACGAGGAGCCGCCGAACGCGCGCGAACGACTTCTTCCCAGCCACCATCTTGTTGAGCTCGAGGTCATGCAGGCAGATGAACCATTCGAAGAACAAGGCCATCATCACGGCGTTGAGCGGATTCAGGACGTAGAACGGATGCCAGCGCTGGTCGTCGGTCACGCGCAGCATGCCGTATCCGATGTCGCGGTCCTTGCCGTGCACGTTGGTCCAGGTGTGATGCACGACGTTGTGCGAGTGCATCCATTGGTCCGACGGGCAGGCATGGTCCCACTCCCAGGTGCTGGACTGGACGTCGGGATCCATCATCCAGTCCCACTGCGCATGCAGTATGTTGTGGCCGATCTCCATGTTCTCCAGGATCTTGGCCAGCGCCAGCATGAGCACGCCGGCGACCAGGACACCCCAGAACGCGGCACCGCCTGCCAAACCGCTGCGCCACGCGGGCAGGAAGAGCAGACTCGCGAAGATCCAGAGGCGCCCGGCCAGCGCAAGGCTGCGCTGAATTCGGATCAGCCGCAGGATGTAGCTGCGGTCGCGCTCGCCGCGCGAGTCGATCACTTCCTCGCGCATCGAATCGAGCTCGCGGCCAAATTCCTCGATCTGCTCGCTAGTCAGGTGGGCTGTCGTCGTATTCGTGATCATCGCATCCTCAAAGGTCCAGCTCACAATTACCGGCTGCCGCGCTAACGCAGGGCTGCACGATGCTGCCGGTCTCGCTGATCACCTTGCCGTTGCGAAGGTCGCGGACGCACCCCGACAGCAGTCTGGTATCGCACGAGTGACAGATGCCCATGCGGCAGCCATGCGGCGGATTCAGGCCCGCATCCTCGGCCACGCGCAGGAGTGGCGTCTTCTGGTCTGCCGTCGCATGGACTCCGCTACGCGCGAATCGCACGTCGCCACCCACCGCGTCTGCGGGCAGCTCGGTGAAATCGGCCAGGAACCGCTCGACGTGCAGGTGGCGTGCCCGCCCAGCCTCGCGAAAATGCTCCTCCAGCGCTGCCAGCAGTCCCGGCGGGCCGCAGGCGTACACCTCGCGGCGCGTCCAGTCGGGGCAGAGCCGTGCGAGCTGTTCGCCGGTAAAATGACCGCTGATCTGCTGGCCTGTGCCGTGCTGGCGCGTAAAGACCTGTTCCAATCGGTATCGACGATGCTCGGAGGCCATGTTGTGCAGCTCGCGGCCGAAGATCACGTCGAGCTCATGCGGCGCGTAATGGATGTGCACGGTATCGGGAAGGCGCTCCTGCGCAATGAGGCTTCGCAGCATGGCCATGGCTGGCGTCACTCCGCTGCCGGCAGTGACGAACAGTGGCAGAACGGGCTGCGCGTCGGGCAGGAAGAAAATCCCCTGCGGCAGGCTGATGGCAAGATGATCGCCGACCCTGACCTTGCCCGCGAGGTGGGACGAGATGCGTCCGCCGCGAATGCTCTTGACGGTGATGGTAAAGCAGCCGTCGTCGCGCTGAGGCGCGGACGAGATGGTGTAGGTGCGCGTGTACTGCCGTCCGTCGACGGCAAGACCAACGCGCACGTGCTGCCCCGCGCGGTGTCGGCGCCAGCCGATCCCGGGCTTGAGCGTCAGAGTGCGCGCGTCCCTGGTCTCGTCCCAGACCTCCACGACGCGCGCCTGCAGGCGGTGGGCGGCCCACAGGGGATTGATCAGCTCGGCGTAGTGGGACAGGCGCAGCGGATAGGCGAAACGGTCGGCCATCCTGCCAAGCGGGCCAAGCAGGCGGTAGCCCTTGGGGCGTGGGGAGGAAAGCTCGTGATGCGGCATGTGTCGTGCTTCGGCCACGACCTACGTGGCCGTAACCTACGGATAGGTAACCTACGCGAGCGTAGCCCAGTCGTCAAGGGCCAATGCCGCATCCCGCAGAAGGTCGCGGACAGATGCCGTGGCCCCGGGGGCCGCACCATCCTGCAACCCTCCACTGATGCGTCGGGTGACCCGTCGCGCAGACGCTTCATGAGCCGGCCGCGCGTCCGGCGCCGATTGCGCGTCGCTGCGACTGCCGATCACGCAGGGGGGTACGCCACGTTGGCCGCGTTCTCGGCGGACCCGAACACGACCAGGCGGCGTACGCCACGTCAGCCGCGCTCTCGGTGGACTCGAACACGTGGACGTAGCGTGTCGCACCGGCCGGCTGATCACGCAGCATCGGTTGCTGCTGCCCTCGCCATCGGTGGCAGCGCCATGCCCGGCCCAGCGCGCACGATCGTAAAGGCGTCGATGACCGCATTGCGCGCGGTCAACAAGGGACGACGACGCGGGGACGTGGCGTGGTCACTCCGTGGTTTGCGCCGAGGGGCGGGACGAGCCGGCGCGTGATGCGTGGGACTCGGGTCGACGTCGATGATGCGCGCGTTTCGCCCGTGGCGATCATCCGGTAGCATGCCGCGCGATGCGATATCGCCTCCACTTGCCGTAGCGACAGGAGAACGACGATGGCCGATGACGATCCGGCAGCCGAGCTTGCCCGCCTCCGGGCCGAAAACGAGACGCTGAAACGGAGCGCCGCCAAGCCCGGTGGAGTGTCGTTCAAGGTGTCCGAGAAGGGCGGCGTTTCCGTTTACGGGCTCGGCCGATTCCCCGTCACCCTCTACAAGGAGCAATGGGCAAAGCTGCTCGATCGCACGGACGAACTGAAAGCGTTCATTCAGGCGAACATGGATCAGCTCAAATCGAAGGAGTAGGCGCGCTTCGCACCAGCCGGCCGCCCCGTCAGGCCGTCACCGCCGGCACGCCCCACGGCTGCGACCGTTGCCGGATCGCGCGTGCGAACAGCGCGGCCTCGATCACGAACAGAACGGCGCCGGCGGCGATCATGCCGCGGATCTGCCACAGCAGCAGGCCCTCCAGTAGGGGCGCCGGTGACCCCAGGCTCGTCGTGTAGGATGCGACTGCCAGGCCCGTACCGAAGCTGGACAGCACGTGCACCAGATACTCGCCGCTGGGCAGGCCACCCAGCGATGCACGTGAACGCCGCTCGATCAGCACGTCGACGACGGAATTGATCATGTCGATCGCGAACAGGCCGAAAGCGATGGCTGCATGGGTTTCCGTGGACGGCTGCATGCAAACGAGCAGCACCGAAAGAAAGACGGCGTGCCGGACCAGATGCGTGATCTCTTCGGCCACGCAGCCGGGCTGCGAGAAGAGACGAAAGCGGTACAGGTGGTAGTAGAGCACGTCGATGGATCCGATGGTTCCGACGACGGTCAGGATGGTCAGGGTGGTGATCATCGCGCGGCCTCCATCGTGATCCCGTAGCGAAGCTGCTCGTCTCCGTCCTCGAAGTCGGGCGCCGACAGCCACAGCCGCAGCAGGTGCCTCTTGCGCTCGGGCTCGTCCCAATCCTCGTACGAAGTGCGCTTGTGCAGGATCACCGAGTTCTTCAGCAACTGGATGTCCCCGGGCACGAACTCCATGTCGAGGTAGAGCGACGGATCGTTGGCGACCTGCTCCATCGTCTCGATGGCCTGGCTCTGCTGCACGGACAGGCGCGGAACGTCGGGCAGCTCTTCCTGCGCGCGACGGATGTACCAGGGGATGAACGAGGTGTTCAGGCTTCCCCCGCGCTCGGCACAGATCGGACGGACGAAATGCATCGGCGCTGGCATCTGCGGCTCGAAGTAGTGCCAGTAGAAGTCCTGGAACAGCACGGCCGCCAGATCGGGACGGCGTCGCAGTACCTCGTTGAAGACACTGACCGAGCTGACGATGCGGCTCTCGCCGCCTGATCGTGACGTTCGCAGGCACAGCAGACCGATGATGTCTGCACCATCGGTATGGAAGTCCTGCTCGGCGCGAGTCTTGTACAGCCGGGTGGCGGGATCGGACGGATCGGCGCCCGTGTCGCGAATGTCGGTCAGGTGCTCGCCGAGAAAGTTCTGCGGCACCGGCGTTCCCAGGTGAAGGCCGATAACCCAGTACACCGCCGCTGCTCCGTCCTTGCCGAGGCTCTCGACCGGTAATCCTCGAACCAGCACGAAGCCGCGCCCGCGATGGAGCGCCTCGCGCCAGGAGCGCACTGCCGGTCCCAGCGCCTCGAGGTCGACGTCCTCTCGGGTGACGCTGGCGAGCGATCGGCCAGCCAGGGCGGAAGCGATCCTCTCGGCAGCGGCAACTTCGGCGGTCGAAAGCCGATGAATCCACTCGTCCGTGTTGCGAAGCTGCGATCCGGTCCACGCGGCGGGACCGGGAATGGGGGCGCGCTGTGCCATGGGAGAGACCTCCATATCGATGTACATCAATGTATTGCCTAGTTGATCGATGAATGTCAATATATCGATATGAAGAAAGCTGCCGCCGTCCAGGCCGCGCCATGCTGCGCGCCCGTCCTTCAGGGAGATCTGGCCAAGGAGGATGCGCAGGAGCTGGCGATCGCGTTCAAGGCCATCGCCGACCCCGCCAGACTTCGCCTGCTCAACTTCCTGGCCTCGCAGCCGTCGGCCGAAACCTGCGTCTGCTATCTCACCGAGCCCCTGGGTCTTTCGCAGCCGACGGTCAGCCATCATCTCAAGGTCCTGCACGATGCCGGGCTCGTGGCGCGCGAGCGGCGCGGGACCTGGGCCTATTACCGCATCGTGCCCGAGCGTCTGTGCGAGCTTCGTGACGCGCTGGCGCCCGCGAAAGCATCCGCCCCGCGAACTGCAAAGCGTGCGGCAGCCAAACGATGAGTCTGGCGCGGCGTCTCACGGCTGAAGGCCTGGGTACGGCCGGCCTTCTCGCTGCCATCGTCGGGTCGGGAATGATGGGGGAGCAGCTGTCTGGCGGAAACGTCGCCCTGGCGTTGCTCGCCAACACGGCCTCTACCGCGGCCGCGCTGCTCGCGCTCATCCTGGCCTTTGGCGGGATCTCCGGCGCGCACTTCAATCCCGTCGTCAGCTGGATGGAGATGGCCAGAGGCGAGCTCGCGGCGCCGGAAGCGTTGGCGTACTCGACCGCGCAGATTCTCGGTGCGCTGGCCGGCGTCGCGTGTGCACACGCGATGTTCGGTCATGATGCGTGGACGCTTTCGACCACTGCCCGCAATGGGGCCTCGCAGGTTTTCAGCGAGCTGGTGGCGACGTTCGGCCTGGTGGCAGTGATTCGCGGCTGTTCGTATTCGCGGCCGGCCGCCGTTCCCGCAGCCGTGGCGGCCTACATCGCCTCGGCATTCTGGTTCACTGCGTCCACATCGTTCGCCAATCCTGCAGTGACGCTGGCCCGCGCGACCACCGACAGTTTTTCGGGTATTCGTCCCGGCGACGTGCCCCCGTTCCTGGCTGCGCAAGTGGTAGGCGGGGCGATGGCGGCCTCGCTCTTCGCATGGTTGCTGCCGCGCCCGGCGGCAAGCTCGCAGGTGGACCAGGGTGCGGTATCGGCGGAGGTCGTTTCGACGCTCCCTTCAGGCTGATCTCCGGGCTCAGCGGCCCGTGCGCCGCGACCTGTTCTTGTCGATGATCGCCGCCAGGATCAGGGTGAACGCCACCAGGCGCACGCCGTAGCGGGTCAGATTCCCCTCGTTGGGCGCTTCCGAAAGTGCCTGCACCACGCGATTGACGCCTTCGACGAAGAACGAGGCTGCAAACAGCAGGAAGAAGCGGTCTCGTCCCTGGCGCCAGTAGCGAAGGAAGATGGTCCCGATGACGAAGGACGCCATCGCGATCGCTCCCATCATGGTCTGATTGAGGCTGTCCAACGCTATTCCGTCTCCCAGATCAGACCGTAGAGCAGGAGCGTAACTGCGACCAGCGCCGCAAGGTTGCGCAGGACGAACAGGTCTATGTCGGGAAAGATCAGGTAATCCACCGCCAGGAGCGCGTTGTTGACGGTCAGCCCGGCAAAGCACAGGCCGCTCCACAAGAGCAGCCGAACCCCGCTTTGGCCGTAAGCGCGCAGCAGAAGGCCGGTGCAGGCCATCGCCGTGAGCGCACACAATGTGTAAACGAGAGCTGCCACTACTTGTCCTTGCGGAGTCGGAAGGCCTCCGCGAAGCGCCGTACACTCGCGCTCGGCTTGGCGTGAATCAGGTGCGTGACTTCGATGAGGTGCCGCGAGTAGGCGGTGGCGAGCTGGTCCACCACCAGCGCGATGTCGCCGCTGGAGGGCGCGTAGCGATAGGCACCGTGTGATTCGCTGGCGAAGCCGCGTTCGGCCAATACAGACAAGACGTGTGCGGCCACCGGCTTGCTCACGTAGAGCCGCTCGCCCGCCTGCTCCGCCGTCCAGGTCCGGTCGGAATGCTCTCGCAGCAAGAGGACGGCCTCGAGCTCCGGGACGGAGTCGATGGCTTCGGCAATCAGCCGTTTGACGTTGTCTGGGACGCCGTCCGCCATTTCCCCAATCGAGGCATCGAGCAGTGATCGCCTCGGCAGCACCGTGCTAGAGCAAACGAGCGTCGTTGGCGAGGATCGCACGCCCGCAAAGCCGGCAATGGCAGCCGCGACACCGAGCCGAGCCGGGGTCAGCAGAGAACGAACAGCAGAATGACTCCCGGCACGATGAACAGGATGAACCCGAACACGATCGCGATGATCTCGCCGGTCGAGTAGTAGCAGCGTCCCGGGCCTCGCACGCTCGGCCCGGCGTCCAGATCGGCCACCTGAAGCAGCTCGCCCTGGCTGTAGTCCACGTCCACCAGACGGCCGAATTCGGCTGCGACTCCGGTTTGGGTCGAGGTGGCATCGATACGCGTCTCGAAACCATCGAGGCGCTCGCGTGCGTCGGCCAGTGCCCTGCTCCAGGGCGCGACCGTCGCAGCCACGGCGACGGCGCGGCGTGCCGCGCGAGCCGGAACGATGGCGAGCTCGCGCGCTTCCTCGACGGATGCGGCCGCGGCAATTCGCTGCTGGCGCTCTCGAACGATCTCGACATGCGCAGGCGAGCACGTGTATTCGCCGCTGGCGATGGCGGCTCGGGTGGGAAGCCCGACTCTGGCGATGGCTGCCTGCTCGCTTTGCGCCGAGGCGTGCGAACTGTCGGGCTGGGCCGCGGCCACGATGCCCAGCCAGAGCCAGGCCGCGAAGAATCGGATGGTGACCAGGCGGACGGTTTCTGGGAGTGCCTTCATCGTCATCTGTCCTCGGTGGTCGGATTGCCGCGCGAGCGCCGCTGGCGCACATGATTGCTCGAATCGGCCCGCTCGAACAGAGGGGTAGGCTCCCCCGACAGCAGGGTTTTGTGCCGAATTTTGCTTTGCCCGAGGGCTGTGACACTCCCGCGCCATGAGCGAGATCGATACGTTTCGCGAGCAGACTCGACAGTGGCTGGGCGCGAATTGCCCTATGTCCATGCGCTGGAGCAGCAAGGGCAACGACGCATTCGGCGAAGGCCTGGCCTGGGGCGGCAGCAAGGAGAAGCACGCCAATCCGGACGTGCAGCGCTGGATGTCGGCGATGGCCGAACGAGGCTGGACGGCGCCGACATGGCCGCGCGAGTACGGCGGCGGAGGCCTTTCCAAGCCGGAGGCCAAGGTGCTTGCGGAGGAGATGCGACGGCTTCGCTGCAAGCCGCCGCTGATCGGCTTCGGCCTGACGATGATCGGCCCCTTGCTGCTGCAGTACGGCAGCGAAGAGCAGAAGAAGCGCTTTCTGCCCGAAATCGTCCGCGGCCAGGTCCGCTGGTGTCAGGGCTATTCCGAGCCCGGTGCCGGATCGGACCTGGCAGGGGTGCAGACGCGCGGCGTTCGCGAAGGCGATCAGTGGATCGTCAACGGGCAGAAGGTATGGACATCGTACGCCGACAAGGCCGATTGGATGTTCCTGCTGGTGCGCACCGAGCCGGACAAGCCCAAGCACGAAGGGATCAGCTTCATGCTGATGGACATGGACCAGCCCGGAGTTTCGGTGCGGCCGATCCTGCTCATCAGCGGCAGCTCTCCGTTCTGCGAAACCTTTCTCGAAGATGCGCGCGTTCAGAGCGACCACGTGGTCGGAGGCGTCGGCAACGGCTGGACCATGGCCAAGGCGCTGCTCGGTCATGAACGCAGCATGATCAGCGAGGCCTTCAACGAGTCCGAAGAGAAGAACGAACTGGTGCAGGCCGCCCGAAAGCACCTTGGCGTGGACGAGAGCGGACGCGTCCGCGATGCGGCGGTGCGCGATCGCATCGCGCAGCTGACCATGGACAAGACCTGCCTCGAGCTGACGCTGCGGCGAACCAAGGAAGCGGCCAAGCTCGGTCACCAGCCCGGCCCCGAATCCTCCATCTTCAAGTACTACGCCACCGAGTTGAACAAGGATCGCACTGCCGCCCTGGTCGGAATCTTGGGGCCGCAGGGGCTGGGATGGGAAGGCGAGGGGTTTGCCGAGGACGAGCTCGGCGCCGTCCGCTCCTTCCTGCGTGCCCGCGGCAATTCCATCGAAGGCGGCACCTCGGAGGTGCAGCTCAACATCATCGCCAAGCGAGTGCTTGGCCTTCCCGATTAGGAGCGGACCGATGGCATTGGTACTGACCGACGATCAGCAGATGCTCAAGCGCGCGGCCGCCGACTTCGTGCGCAAGGAATCGCCCGTCTCGCGCGTGCGTCACTACCGCGACAGCGACGATGCCACCGGCTTCTCGCGCGACCTGTGGCGCAAGATGGCCGAGCTCGGCTGGCAGGCCATTCTGATTCCCGAAGCCCATGGCGGACTGGGCATGGGGTACGTCGAGCTTGCTTGCGTGCTGGAGGAGTGCGGGCGCGGCCTGGTGCCCGAGCCTCTCCTGTCGACGGTGCTACTCGGCACCAACGCCGTACTGCTGGCAGGCAGCGATGCGCAGAAGGCCGACATGCTGCCCCACGTTGCGGACGGATCCCTCCTCTTGACGCTGGCCTACCAGGAGCAGGATTCGCGCTACGACCTTCACCGCTGCCAAACGCGCGCGCAGGCTCGCGACGGCGGCTACCTGCTGCGCGGGGAAAAGACGCTGGTGCTCGATGCCAGCGCCGCCGACAAGATCCTGGTGCTGGCACGCACGCACGGAGAGGCGAGCGATCGCAGCGGCCTTTCGCTGTTCGTGATCGACCGCGACGCGCCGGGCGTGCAGATCGTGCAGCAGAAGACGATGCACCTGCGCCCGGCCGGCATCGTTCGTCTGGATGGCGTCGAAGTCGCCGAGGCCGCACGAATCGGAGGAGAGGGCGTCGCGGGCCCGCTGCTCGAAGAGATCATCGACCGCGCCACAGCTGGCCTGTGCGCCGAGATGCTCGGAAACATGCTGGCGACCTTCGAGATGACCCTCGATTACCTGAAGACGCGCAAGCAGTTCGGCGTTCCCATCGGCAGCTTCCAGGCCCTCAAACACCGCGCCGCCAAGATGTTCATCGAGATCGAGTTGGCACGCTCGGCCGTCATGGCCGCCTGCTCCGCCATCGACGAGCACTCACCGCAAGCCAAGTCGCTCATCTCCGTGGCCAAGGCTCGCTGCTCCGACGCCGGCGTGCTGGTCGGATACGAGGGAATCCAGATGCACGGCGGCATCGGCATGACCGACGAACACGATGTCGGCTTCTACATGAAACGCCTGCGTGGAAACGAAATGACTTTCGGCGACGCCGCATACCACAGAGACCGATTCGCCACGCTCCAGGGATTCTGATTCCGCAAGCTCAGCACGCTCGGCCGCTGTCGGCGCCCGTCGTCGAGGTCACAGCGGCGACTTCCGGAATGCATTCAGTCGCCGACATAGCCGAGCGATTTCAGCCGCTCCATGGTTTCGTCGTCGATGTCGATCGACTTGCGGCCGCCGGCGGCGGCTTCGGCGGCGCGCTGGGAACGCCAGCGTGCTTCGAGCCAGCCCGACATCGCGGTCAGCTCGGCTCGGACGGCGGCGGGGTTGTCGCTGGCGCGGTCGTCGCGTTCATCGGGATCATCGGCGAGGTCGTAGTGCTCGATGGCGCTGCGCCGGGGATGGGTGATGCGATTGAAATGCTCGATGGTCTTGACCGCCGGCGTGCGGCGCGCGACCTGCAGGTTCAGGCCGAGCTTGTCGAAGAACTCGGCGTAGACGGCGTCGCGCTCGGCGCCGCTGCCATCGGCGAGGGAGCGCAGACTGACGCCCTCGATGTCGGGCGCCGGCGGAAGTCCGGCCAGATCCAGGAGGGTCGGGAAGACGTCGACCAGACTGACCTGCTCGGTGACTTCCTTGCCGGCGTTGGCATCGCCGGGAATGCGAAGCAGGAAGGGGATTCGCAGGACTTCGTCGTAGACGGTGCGGTGGTGGCCCTTGTTGCCGTGCTCGAAGAACTCCTCGCCGTGATCGGCGGTCAGCAGGACCACGGTCTTGCCGCTGAGCCCCTTCTGCTCGAGCTTGTCCAGAATGGCTCCGACATGGTGGTCGGTGAAGCGAATCTCGCCGTCGTACAGCGCCAGGATGTGCTCGAGGTCGCGCTTGTCCATCTTCGCATGCACGTCCTTGCGCTCGATGAAATTCCGCCCGTCGATGGTGCCCGTATAGTCGGGATCGAACATCCTGTCGTAGGGCGCGGGCGGTATGTAGTCGTAGTGAATGTCGAAGTAGTGCAGGAAGAGGAAAAACGGCGCATCGCCGCGCTGATCGAGCCAGGCCAGCGCCTGCTCGTTGATGGATGGGGAGGTGATCTGCTCGCGCGCCTCGCGGCCCTTGCCGACGTCGGCACTGAAGTCGACGTAGGTGTCCATGCCGCGCGCGTATCCGTAGTGACCGGCTACATACGGTCCGGAGACGTAGCCTGCCGTGTCGTAGCCGGCGGCCTTGAAAACCTGACCGAGTGTGGGGATCGACGGCAGCAGCACCCGCGTGTCCTCGACCACGCCGTGCGAGATCTGGTAGCGCCCGGTGAACATCGTCAGATGCGTCGGCAGCGTCCAGGACGAGGTGGCCATCGCGTTGCGGAACAGCACTCCCTGTCGTGCCAGTCGCGTCAGGTTCGGGGAGGTCTCGCGCTGGTAGCCGTAGGTGCTCAGGTGATCGGAACGCAGGCTGTCGAGGGAGATCAGCACGACGTTGTACCGCTCGCCGCTTCCGACCGGCGGCGTCTCGGCCGTCAGCGCCGCCGAGGCGCGCTCGACCGGAACGGCCGAGCTCAGGATGAAAGCGGCAACGGCTGCGCATTCGAAAGCGGAGACCGCCGCGTAGCGCCGCAGCCGCCGGCCGCGACCCTCGAAGCCGGGCGCGACGAACGCCGCTGCCGCTCCGGCAACCACCGCGACGACCATCGCAAGAAGGCCGCCGTCGACGACCAGGCTGCGCGCGCGATACGCCATCTGGCTCATCCGCATGCCGCTCTCGAGACCGAGTGCCGGGATCGCCAATGCCACGTGCACGATCAGCGCGACCACCGACCACATCACCACGTAGCTGCGCAGCGACCGCGGGCGCCGCTGGATGAGCGCTGCTACGGCGCCGGTGGTGATCCCGAGCACGAGCGTCATCGACGCCAGAACGGGC
>Ga0196978_1001153_pt1 | contig 12192 bp, 7 predicted proteins | sample S3v_2013CmetaG_FD_155491 | JGI IMG/M metagenome (GOLD analysis project Ga0196978, IMG submission 155491) | Soil microbial communities from Anza Borrego desert, Southern California, United States - S3+v_20-13C | ecosystem: Environmental > Terrestrial > Soil > Desert | place: USA: California... | reverse complement strand
GTAGGAAAAATCATCGTGGAACGGCAGGGCCAGCGTGTCGAGCACGACGGGCGTGAGCTGCTGGTTGCGCGCGGCGGCCTGGCGGTGGAATTCGATCAGCTGGGGATTGAAAGTGAGATCGAACAACGTTTCCTGCGCGCCGGCGTGGAGGGCGGGCAGCAGCGTGAGCAGGCAAAAGGATCGTTTCAGGAATTGCATTATGACTCTAAGTTACGGGGTATCTGTGGAATCTTCTTCGCTTTCTTCGCCGAGCTTCGACTTGTCGTGCGTGAGGAACAGGTCGACGCTGCTGCCGGGGCTGAGCATGCGCTCGCTGCTGGGGCCGGGACGCTGGCGGTAAACGACGGCGCTGAGCGTGTCGAATCGTTTTTCAAGCACGTCGGGAACAGGGATCGGATCAAGACCGACGTCCTGCAAACGCGAGCGCGCCTGGCGGTAAGTGAGCCCTACTAAGTTCGGAACGCGGATGTCGCCGCTGCCGTCGCCTTCGTTCTTGCCGACGATGATCCATATTTCCGTGCCTTTGTCGATGGGCGTGCCGGGCGCGATGCGTTTTCCGTTCTTGTCCTGCTGCTTCACCACGCAGCCGTTGCAGTCGGCCTTCTGCGTTTTGGAGCGGGGCTTCAGCCCGTAGCTTTCGGCAACAGCCATGGCCTGGCGCGCGGAAAGATTTTCCAGCTTCGGGCATTCGATCTTCGGCGCGACGGTGGCGGTGACGTAGAGATAGATCGGCCGGCCTTTCTTCACTTTTGTTCCGGGATCGGGGTCCTGGCGGATCACTTGCCCCGGCGGGCGCTTGGGATCGTACAGCGAATCGATGATCTCGTAGCCTACATTTTTATCCTGCACGAAGCCGTCGAGCGCGGTAATTTTCTGATCCACGAAGTTCGGCACGTCCACCGTTTCCCCGTGGCGCGTGTACAGGTCGAGCGACTTGAAAGCGATCCAGATCAGCAGCGCGAGCGAAAGCACCGCGATCCCGAAATGTTTCCAGAACGTTTTGCTTTTGAGAAATGCCCAGAACTTTTTCATGCGCGAACTCAGGCCTGCACAGCCTTGCGATTTTTCTTTTTGAAAGCGTACTCGAGGATGCGGTCGATGAACTCGTAGGGTTTGTACCGGCTGATCGCCGCCTGGTGGAAGATGCAGGTGGCGGGCGTCATGCCCGGCAGGGAGTTCACTTCTACGAAGATCACTTCTACTCTATCCACGTCATAAATACGCACGAACGCGTCGATCCTTGTGTAGCCTTCAATATTTAACAGACGTGCGGCCGCCCCGAGGGTTGCCTTCACCTGCTCGGATATCTCTTGCCGTTCTGCCGGGTCGGCGGCGTAGCGGGCCGGCGTGATGTTCTGCCCCTGCCCTGCCAGGAACTTTTCCTCCAGCGAAAGCACTTCACCTTCCGACAAAGCCTCCGAAGCTTCGAACACTTCGTAGGTGCATTCGCCTTTCTCGTTCAGCTTCGTGAGCATGCCGCCCGTCACTTCGAGAAAATGCTTCGCGTCACGCTTGCTGATCAGCTCTTCGACGAGGAAGACGCGCTTGGCGGGGAATTCTTCCTTCGGCTTGATGTGCAAAAGCTCCGCAGATGTTGGATCGAGCGCTTCTGTTTTTCGGAAGATCAGCTCGGCAAACGCTTCCAGCTCCGCTTTCGTTTTGATCTTGCGCACCGCCGAGCTGCAGCCGTCGTCGACCGGTTTGGCGATAAAAGGCCACTTGATGTTTTTATCGATCGCGGAGAGAATTTCTTCGCGGCGCCTGCTCCAGTCCTCTTCGCTCACGAGCATGTGCTCGGCAACGAGAAAACCGTTCTCTCGCAAAATCTCATTCGTGCGGTACTTGTCGATCGTGATCTCCGAGCTGGCTTTGCCGGAGCCGTTGTAGGGAATGCCGATCGCTTCCAGCTTTTCCTGGACTGCGCCATCTTCGCCCGGACGGCCGTGCAGCGCGATGAAGGCCGCGTCGCACAGTTCCGCCAGCTCTTCATAGCTTACGCGGCGCGGGGCGGCGAGATTTTCTGGCGTACCGTAGACTTCGGTGATCGAGGCGCCTTCGGCGATGATCCTGCGAATGACGGGATGCACGCTCCAGTGATCGATTTTTTCTTTGATGTCGTCGGCATTGTCCTTCAGCAGCGCGTTCACCGGGATGATATACAGCTGGTGGTCGTCGCTGCTGCCGGTGAGGAAAACGGGGATGGGCGCGTATTTCGTTGACGAGGCGAGTTTTTCATAAATATTGCGGCCGCTTTCTACTGAAATGTGCCGCTCGCTCGAGTAGCCGCCGAGGATCACCGCGACGCGGATCTTCTGCTCGCTGCTGCGCCTGGCTTCCTGCATGGCCGCGTCGAGGCGCGCGAGGGAAAGATCGTAGCGGTAGCCGTTCTTGTCGCCGCGGATGCGCTGCTGCAGCGAAGTGCGGATGATGTACGTGAGAAACTGCGAAGGGTTCAACCCGATCTCCGCCGCCTGGTGGAAGAAGAAGGAGGACGGCATCATGCCCGACGTGGTGTTCGGATCGTTCAGGAAAATTTCTCCGCCCGCCGTGATGAAGCCGTCGATGCGCGCATACACGTCGAAGCTCAGCGCGGTGAACAAACGTTCGCATTCTTTGCGGATCGCTTCGATCTGCTCGTCGGGCAATTGGATCGGCGTGATCTTGCGGGAAAGCCCGGGCAAATATTTGCTGCGGTAATCGAACAGCTCTTTGCCTTTGCGGATTTCAGTCGGCGGCAGCGCGAGCGGCTGATCATTCTCATCCTGCACCACGATGCAGGAGAATTCTTTTCCTTCGATGAAGCCTTCGATCAGCGCCTCGCTTTCCCCGTCCAGCGATTCGAGCACGATCGTTTTCGAGCTCCCTGCAAAATGCTCATCGAGCTCCTGCACGAGCGCATCGGGATGATGAACAAAGCGCAGCGTTCCCGCCTCTCCTTCGATCTGCCGGCTCAGCGGCATGCCGATGCCTTCGCGGATATCGGCGAGCACGCGGACGAATTCATTTTTCTGATCGGCATCCATTTCATTCCATTCGCCGGACCTGAGCTTTCGCGTGAAAAACGCTTTCGACAAAGCCGTAGTGAATGCCGCTTCGTCTTCAGGCACGATGCTGATGCCGATCGAAGAGCCCTGATTGCCTGCTTTCACGACGAGCGGGAACCCGATCTCTTTTTTCGCGCGCTCGAAAATTTTCTTCGTGTCGCTTTTTTTCCAGGCGCTGCGCGTGAGCGTAAAAAACTTCGGGCTGCGGAAGCCGGCGCTCGTCATTAGTTTTTTCTGCAGCGCCTTGGCGATGCCGATGGCCGAGGGAAGAATGCCGGAGCCGCTGTAGGGAATGCCGAGGTATTCGAGCAAGCCTTGAATGCGGCCGTCTTCGCCGTAGGGGCCGTGCAGGCAGAGAAAGGCAAAATCGATGAGGCTTTTTAATTCATCGGCGCTGACGCGGCGGCCGAGGCTTTCGATCATTTTCGCGCGCAAGGCCTCGTCGGGATTCAGGCTTTCGGCGTAGACCTGGAACTCGCCCGGCGAGGGCGGCAGGAATTCTACGGGCGGATAAAAATCGCGGATGGAGCCTTTGTAAATGTATTGCCAGTCGGGCAGGATAAAATTGCCGAAGCTGTCGATAAAAAGAGGAACCGGCTCGAAGAGGGCTTTGTTCAGGTTATCGTAGACGGTGCGGCCGCCCGCAAAGGAGATCTCGCGCTCCTTCGACTGGCCGCCGAACAGGATGCCGACGCGCATTTTCATAGGTGAACAAAGATACGGGAATTAGGGGCGGGGGAAAGCGTTCGCAGAGGCGAGTTTTGGGGATTATTAACAGGGTGGTGTTGACTCCCTCCGGGCCTCTCTCCGCTACGGCTGAGATGCAGTGCGAAACTTCTGATCATTACTAGCGCCGCATCACTAAGAGGGGAGCCTTTCTTCGAGAAAAGGCTCCCCTCCTGGCGTCTTCGACGCAAACTCGGCTCTAGCTGCTACCCGATCCTCCCGTCGAAGACGGAGAGAGGGCCGGGGGATGAGTTAGAAAAAGCTCGGGTTCGTCATCTTCGAATTCTTGTTCCCGAAAATACCCGTGTAGATCGCCATGAACTCCAGCGCGCCTACGCCCTTGCTCGCCACCGTCAGCTTCGAGATATTGAAATCGTAGTTGAAGCCCACGCCCCAGCCGGAGTAATCGAAGCGCACGTATGCGGAGGCTGCATCTTTCAGACGGTACAAGCCGCCGAAGGTGATCGATTTTTCCTGCTGGTAGTTCGTGTAGCGCGAACGTTCCTGCAGCTGGTACTTCACGCCGGCGCCGGCGTTGAGCAGGCGGTTCGGGCCTTGTATGGAATACAGCACGTTCGGCACCAGCGAGGCGTTGGAATTCGCGCCGAGCGCGATCTGCGCCGACCAGGTCATGTTCAGCTTGCGGTACAATTTGTCGCCGCTGAAAACGCCCACGACGGGACGGCCGATGTGCAGCATGGAAACGCCGAAGCTGTTCTTGAAACGCTCATTGGAAACGCTCGTCCACAAAAGCCCCGCCGAATAATCGAACCAGATGCGCGCCGAGCCGCCGCCTTCGAGCGAGGGCATGGAAGGATCATATTGCAACCCCGTCCACTGCGCGTCCCAGCTCATGCTTCCGAGGCTGATGCTCTGCTGCCCCATGCCCGCCTGGAAACCGACGGTGACGTAGTTCGAGGCCACGCCGCTCAGGTCTTTGTGATACGCGAACGAAGCATCGTAACGGTTCGTCTTCAGCGAAGAACTGCCGATCTTGTCGTTGTTGAACAAAAATCCCGCAGCGAAAAAATCCTTGCCCGACATCTTTGCTTTAAAGATGGGCGCATCCACGCCCACCGAGAGCGTTTTATACGGCGCACCGATGGTGAACCATTGCATGCGGTAGTTGTTCACCACGCGCACGTCGCCCGTGAAGGCCCCGGTGTTCGCGGGGTTCAGCGTGAGCGGCGACATGTGGTAGAGGCTGTAATGGAAATCCTGTGCGCTCAGCATTCCGCAGCCGAGCAGCGCGAACGTGAGCATTGAAATACGCGTGTAGTTTTTCATAGCGCTTTCCTCCTTTACCGTACCAGTGTGACATCGCCCTTCTTTTCGACGGACGTACCATTGTAGAATTCGGCTTTGACATAATACGAGAATACGCCGGTGTTCATCGGCATGCCGCGGAAGTCGCCGTCCCAGCCCGCCCGGATATCCGTTGTCTCGAACACTTTTTCCCCGATGCGGCTGAACACGACGAACTGCACCGTGCGCACGCCCGCGCCGCGCACGTACAGCACTTCGTTCGTTCCGTCACCGTTCGGCGAGAATGCGGAAGGCACGAAGAGCTCGTACTTCTCGATCACTTCCACCGTCATCGTATCGGAGCTCTGGCAGCCGAACGCATCCGTCATGGTGACCGTGTAGGTAGTTGTGACCGTCGGGCTGGCGATAGGGAATTGACAGTTGGTGCAGCTCAGTCCGTCGGGCGGCGACCAGGAGTATGTCCCGGTTCCATTTCCGCTGGCCCCGATCATCACACTGTTACCGATAGCGATCTGCGTGTACCCGGTGGTGGTCACTGGAAGCGTAGAGCCGACATTAACGAACATCGTGGTGGTGTCGCTGCCCGTTGCATTCGTCGCGATAAGGAAGACCGTGAACATGCCGGGCGTGCTGTAACAGATATTCGCGGGGTTCTGCTGTGTAGAGCTATTCGGCGTGCCGCCTGTGAAATACCAGGTCCACGAGGTCGCGCCCACGCTCTGATCGGTGAAGTCGATGCAGGTGCCCGGGCAGATGGTGCTGTCGCTGACGGTGAATGCGGCGGTGGGTACGTTGCAATTCTGCACGATGACACTCACAGTCGCCGTAGCGGTGCAGCCGTTCGCATCCGTGCCGGTCACGGTATACGTCGTCGTGGCCGTCGGTGAAACGGTCACGGAAACACCGGTTTGTCCGCCGGGTTGCCAAACGTATGAGCTCGCGCCGCCGCTGGTGAGCGTGGTGGATTGTCCCACGCAAATGGTCCCGTTCAGCGCGGTCGCCGTCACGTTCGGCGCAGGATTAACGACGATCGTAATGTTCGTGCTGTCCATGCAGCCGCTGGACGCGATGCCCACGAGCGTGTAGGTCGTGGTGGAAGTCGGCGAGACGACGAGCGGGTTGATCGTTTGTCCGCCGGGGTTCCACACGTAGCCTGCTGCACCGGAGCCGGTGAGCGTGACGCTGCTCGCCGAGCAGATCGTGTCGTCGCTGGCCGTTATCACTACCACGGGCAAGGGATTCACAATGTAAACTACCTGATCAGTGTCGCTGCCGTTGGCGTTGCTGACGATGAGCGTCACCGTGTAAGAGCCTGCGGTGCTCCAGAGCACGTTGGTAGGATTCTGCGCGGTGGATGTGGGCGGCGTGGCGCCGGGGAAGGTCCAGTTCCAGGAGGTCGGGCCGCCGGTGCTGTTGTCGCCGAAGTTTACCGGGTAACCTTCGCAGACGCTGGTGGGAGGATTGATCACGGCCGTGGGCGGTGAGCAAGATTGAACCGTCACAGTGACCTGCGCAGTATCGGTGCAGCCGTTCGAATCGGTGCCGGTGAGCGTGTAGGTCGTCGTCGACGCAGGCGTGTCGTTCACAGGAGATCCGCTGAGCGAACCGGGATTCCAGGTGTATGTGCTCGCACCGCCGGCAGTGAGCGTAACGCTTTGTCCCGAGCAGATCACGGAGCTCGAAGGCGTGGCGGTCACGGTTGGCGCAGGATTCACGGTGATGACCTGCGTGGTGTTGTCGCTGCCGTTCGGGTTGTTGACGGTGAGCGAAACCGTATAAGTACCCGCGGTCGTCCAGGTCACGAAGCCGGGGTTCTGCACGTTCGAAGTGGCCGGTGTTCCGCCGGGGAATGTCCACGTCCACGAGGTCGGCCCGCCGGTGCTGTTGTCGGTGAAGCTGATGGAATCGCCTGCGCAGATCGTGTTGCTGCTCATGGTGAACGAAGCGGTGGGCGGCGCGCAGATCTGCACGGTGACGGTGACCTGCGAAGTGTTTGTGCAACCGTTGGCATCGGTGCCGGTAACGGTGTACGTCGTCGTCGAGCCCGGCGTGTCGTTCACGGGCGAACCGCTGAGCGAGCCGGGATTCCAGGTGTACGTGCTTGCGCCGCCGCCTGTGAGCGTGGTCGTTTGACCGCTGCAGATGACGTTCGGTGCAGCCGAAGAAGTCACCGTCGGCAGCGGGTTGACGGTGACAGTGACTTGCGCCGTATTCGTACAGCCCGCGCCGGATGTGCCCGTCACGGTGTACGTCGTCGTCGAGGCAGGTGAAACGCTGACGGGTGATCCGCTGAGCGAGCCGGGATTCCAGGTGTACGTGCTCGCGCCGCTGCCGGTGAGGTTGGTGGATTGTCCTGCGCAGATCGTGGGACTCGAAGCGCTGGCTGTCACCGTCGGCAATGGATTTACCGTCACTGTAACCTGCGCGGTGTTCGTGCAGCCCGCGCCGGATGTGCCCGTCACGGTGTACGTCGTTGTCGAGCCGGGTGAAACGCTGACGGGTGATCCGCTGAGCGAGCCGGGATTCCAGGTGTACGTGCTCGCGCCGCTGCCGGTGAGGTTGGTGGATTGACCTGCGCAAATCGTGGGACTGGAAGCGCTGGCGGTCACTGTGGGCAGCGCATTCACCGTGATCACCTGCGTGGCGTTGGTGCTGCCGTTCGCATTGGTGGCGGTGAGCGTTACCGTGAACGTGCCGGCAGTGTTCCAGGTCACGGCGCCGGGATTTTGCGAAGTGGAGCTGCCGGGCGATCCGCTGGGAAAGGTCCAGTTCCAGGAAGTCGGTGCGCCGGTGCTGTTGTCGGTGAAGTTGACGCTTTGTCCTACGCAGATGCTCGTGGTGCTGGCCGTGATGGCCGCCGTGGGCGGAGTGCCGCTGCTAGGCACGCTGAGCGTGATGTCGTCGACCGCGAACGAAGGATCGGTGCCGACGCCGTCGTCGTTGTTCACCCAGCGGAAACCGATGCGCACGTTCGCATTGTTGTTGCAGGAAGCGGGCAGCAGCATCGAGAAAGCCGTCCAGCGTCCCTGTCCGCCGCAGCCGCTGTTGTTCGTTTGCGCCGTGTTCACGAGCAGGTTCCAGCCCGAGCCGTCATTGTACCACAGGCTCGCGTCGTCGCTCGGCGGTGCGCCGGTTTCGATGTAGTTGAATGCGATCGTAATGTTGCTCTGCCCCGTGCAATTGATCACGGGCGATTCGATGCGGCGGTTGGTTTGCGGGCAGACCCAGAAGCCGCAGAGGCCGCCGGCGTCGTACGCTGCGCCTACATCGCCGAGCGAGTTGGGGTTCGATCCTACGTGCAGGCTGGCGAGTGTGGCCGTGGGGCTGGCAGGCACGCAGCCGGTGCCGCAGATCGTGGGCGTATGCCCGTTCTCCGCGCAGCTGACGTACCAGAGATTCGGATCGGAGCCTTCCGCGCCGGTCACCGTTTGCGTCCACGCGCCGTTCGGGCCCACGTAGGCGTTGGCCTGGCAACCTGCATTACAACCGTTGTTGAAATTCTCCGTCCAGAAAACCGTTTGCGCGCTACCGGAAATTGCAGCCGACAGCGCCAAGGCTAGTAAGAGTTTTTGCATGGGTTTCAATTGTTTGCTTTCGCAAGATAAAAAACAAATCGTAGAAACCCTATTTACGAACCTCGTATGTTAAATTGATTTCAAGGAGTTTTCAACACATGCAATTTCAGGCCGGCAGCTTCGCGAGAAAAGCGAGCGTATCCATGCCGTCCGCATAATCCCAGAGCGCGGGGCATTGCGTTTGCCCGAAGGCCACCGGCTCCAGCGGGCCGATCTTTTGCGGGGCGACGAGGCATTGCATCCGGGATGCGTCGCTGCGCAGGCGCTGCCGCAATTCCTCTTCGCTGCCGTAATATTCATAGAAGAGCACGGCGGCGGGCGATGCGAGGCCGATATCCTCTTTCAGCAGCAGGAAATTATTATCGAGCAGCGGCACTTTGTTGAGCATATACACCGCTTTGTTGTAGTCATAATTGTTCATGTATTTGTTCGAGTTCATCAGCCGTTCGCCCCAGGGAAAAACGGATCGGAAGAACACCCCGAAATCATAGCCCTGCGGCACGAACAGCTTCGACACGCTGCGGCAGCCGAGCCCGTAGTAGCGAAAAATATCTTCCGACAGCGCGGCTAATTCTTCTTCCGTTTCTTTCCCGCTGAGCACGGCCGCCGAGTTGCGGTTGCCGCGAATGATGTGCGGGTATTTCGAAAAATAATATTCGAAGTAGCGCATGGAATTGTTGCTCCCGGTAGCGATGACGGCGTCCATCTTTTCCAGTTTGCCCGCGGCGATGCGGATGTGCTGATCGAAGCGCGGCTCGATCTCGGTGAGCAGGGCGGCGAGGGCGGGCATCAGGTGCTTGTCGTCGGAGGAAAGTTTCATCACGATGCGGTTGCCGCTGAGCAGCACGCTGAGAAAATCATGAAAGCCGACGAGCGGAAGATTGCCTGCCATGATCACGGCCACGGTCTTCAGCGGCTCGCGGGAAAGATCGTAGCGCGCGGTCCATTTTTCGAGATTCTCTTTCGCCAGCGCAGCGGCCCAGGCTTGCAGGGCGTGGCGGATATTCTCTTCCGTGAACCAGGGATTGAACTGGTGCTCGCGTTCGATGAGTGCGGCCAGGGCTTCGGCGGCGGGCGTAGCATTTTTGCCTTCGAGGATTTCGCGGATGCGTGATCCGAGCGCGGCGAAAGCGGAGATGCGTTCCTGTAAATTCATGGCAAACAATTCCGCCCCGGCGCTCGTTCTTTCTTTGTAATTTTGCCGGTAACGGTTTGCAAAACTAACAAGAACCGAAGCATTATGGCTATCAAGATCACCGAAGAGTGCATCAATTGCGGGGCCTGCGAGCCCGAATGCCCCAACCACGCGATCTACGAAGGCGGCGCCGAATGGCGTTTCTCCGACGGCACCGCGCTGAAGGGCCAGTTCACCTCGAAAAGCGGCTTCACCGCCGACGCGGAAGCGCCGCAAACGCCCGTGTCGATGGACATCTATTATATCGTCACCGATAAATGTACCGAGTGCGTGGGCTTCCACGATGAGCCGCAGTGCGCCGCCGTTTGCCCCGTGGACTGCTGCGTGGACGACGAGAATGCGCGCGAGACGAAAGAAGAGCTGCTGGCGAAAAAAGCCTCGATGCATTTGTAAACATGCCTTCTAAAAAATCACAATGCCACTTCGTTACGCGGAGTGGCATTTTTGTTGCAAGAGGCATCTATACTAACTTCGCGTAAACTCCGTTGTATTGTTGAATTTCCCGATGAAGCGCTTTTTTCTCCCCCTGCTCCTCCTCTGCTCCCTGTCCGCGATCCGCGCGCAGGCCGCCGCCGATCCGCGCGCGCAATTGGTGCAGTACGAAGATTCGCTGAAGCGTTTCGAGCAGGAGCTTTTTAAAGGAAAAGACGTCGATAAAGCCGCCGCCAACCGCCGTTTCGCTGCGCTGCTGGAGAAAGCGCTGGCCACGGAAGGATCGTTCCAGTTCCCTTTCGATTCGCTGGATTTCATCTCGCGCTTGAAGCCCGACGACGGCAGCTTCCGCATCATCACCTGGAACATTCCGAAGGAAGACGGAACGCATGAATATTTCGGTTTCGTGCAGACCTGGGACCCGAAAACGAAACAATCGAAGCAGTTCAAGCTGTACAACAAAGGCCGCGAGAACCGCAACCCGGAAATTTTGAAGCTCGGCCCGGAGAAGTGGTACGGCGCGCTGTATTATAAGATCGTCCAGAAAACTTTCCGCAAGAAAAAATATTACACGCTGCTCGGCTGGGACGGCAACACGAACGTGAGCTGGAAAAAAGTGATCGACGTGATCTCTTTCCGCACCGACGGCACGCCGGAGTTCGGCGACGATATTTTCCAGGTCGGCAAGCGCTACCAGCACCGCGTGATCTTCGAATTCAAAGCCGAGATGACGATGGCCTTGCGCTGGGACGATGAATTGAAGATGATCGTCTTCGATTTCCTTGCGCCCGAGTACGCCGGCATGAGCAATCCTCCCCCGCAATTTCTCATCAGCTCCGGCCGCTACGACGGCTACGCGTTCAAAAAAGGCAAATGGAATTACGTGGCGGATGTGAATGCGCGCAGCCCGAAAAGCAAGAATGACTCGAAGTACGTGACGCCGCATTGATCTGTTTCGCGCACGATCCTCACCGCAAAATTGAGAAGTGAGAATCGAGGACCTGTGCGTTTCGCGAAAATGATCTGCGAAGAATCATTTTGGGAACTGTAAACAAAGCCCCGTTAAAAGCGTTGTATTGCCAGGAAATGGTTTCTCACTTCTCACTATTCAATTCTCAATTCCGGACCACGTCCTACGCGAGCAACCGCCCCTGTGCTCCTTCCATTACCCGCCCCCGGCACTTGTTTTCACCGCCTCCCCTGCCCCGATCCTCACCCGCGTCCACCTCCGCGGGAATTCGTAATTTTACCGCGTTCAATCCAACCAGACATGCTTACCGCAACCAAGAAAAAAGCCCACAATTTCAGCCCCGGCCCCGGCATTCTCCCGGCCGAAGTGCTGCAGCAGGCGGCTGATGCCTGCACCAATTTCGACAACCTCAACCTTTCCCTGCTGGAGATCTCCCACCGCAGCAAGAATTTCGAAGCGGTGATGGAAGAATCGCGCGTGCTCGTGAAAGAGCTGCTCGGCCTGGGCGAGGGCTGGCGGGTGCTTTTCCTCGGCGGCGGCGCCAGCATGCAGTTCGCCATGGTGCCTTACAACCTGCTGCGCACCGACGGCTATGCGGCTTACGTGAACACCGGCGTGTGGGCGAGCAAAGCGATCAAGGAAGCCAAGATGATCGGCAGCACGAAAGTGATCGCTTCGTCCGAAGACAAAAAATTCTCTTACGTCCCGAAAGGCTACGACATTCCCGCCGACGCCGACTACGTGCACATCACCTCGAACAACACGATCTACGGCACGCAGATGAAGAGCTTCCCGAAATCACCGGTCCCGATCGTGTGCGACATGTCGAGCGACATTTTCAGCCGCCGCGTGAACGGGGAAGATTTCGCGCTCATCTACGCCGGCGCGCAGAAGAACATGGGCCCTGCGGGCGCGACGATGATCGCCCTGCGCGAAGACCTGCTCGGCAAAACCGGCCGCACGATGCTCAGCATGCTCGATTAC
>Ga0196978_1001151_pt1 | contig 12193 bp, 8 predicted proteins | sample S3v_2013CmetaG_FD_155491 | JGI IMG/M metagenome (GOLD analysis project Ga0196978, IMG submission 155491) | Soil microbial communities from Anza Borrego desert, Southern California, United States - S3+v_20-13C | ecosystem: Environmental > Terrestrial > Soil > Desert | place: USA: California... | reverse complement strand
TGAACGCGGAAAAGCTCAGCCTCATCTTCACGGCCCCCGCCGTCCCCGGCCTCTACAGGGTGGCCTATTACCCGACCGGGCACAACGATCCGGCCGGCAGCGATGAGCTCTTCGTTCAGGAGCCCGCCGTCTGAGGCGCGCACGCTTTTCTCCCGCCGCCTTGAGTTAAGCCTCCGGGATTATCCAGAGGCTTGCCGCGTCGCGCCGCACGACTCCTCGCGGACTCGATTGCGCTGGCAAAGAGAGACGGGTTCGGATTAAACTTCGACCGCACTTCCATGAAAGAAAAAACTCCACGCCCTCTCATTATTAGAACTATCGGCCAGCAAGGGCGAGACATACGCTCGTTCGACATGATGCCCGAAGGCGCGGCGAGCGGGCACGGCGTCGAGTTCGTCCCCGGACAGGTGGCCGTCCTGCGCGCGGGCGGCGAGCAGGCTTACTTCGCCTTCGCCAGCGCGCCCGAGGACGACGAGCTTGAGTTTCTGGTCAAACGCGGCGGCGGCGCGGGCGGCGCGATCTACGAGATGAAAGAGGGCGACCGCGTCGAGTTGGTGGACATCGTCGGGCACGGCTTCCCGTTGAGCGAGCGGAAGGGCAAGGACCTCGTTTTCGTCGCGATGGGGACGGGCGTCGCCCCTTTGCGCTCGGCCTTGCGCCACGCAATCCGTCACGCGGACGAGTTCGGCCAACTGGTCGTCCTTTACGGTGCGCGCACGCCGGACGATTTCTGCTACGGCGACGAGGTCGAGGAGTGGGAGGCCGGCGGCGTCGAGCTGCGGCGCGTCATCTCGCGGCCCGACGGGCACGACTGGTCCGGCCAGACCGGCTACGTGCAATCGCTCCTCGACCACGTCCTGCCTGACCTCTCCTCGCCCGTCGCCCTCATCTGCGGCTCGCGCGAGATGATCGTCCAGACCCGCGAGCGCCTACAGCAGATGGGCTTCGCGCCCGACGAGATTCTGACCAACTACTGAGGATGATGAACGCGGAGTGATGAGTGATGAATGAAAGACAGTTCTTAATTCATTACTCATCACTCCGCGTTCATCATTAAACTTCAAGCCCGACCGAGCGCATCAGTTCGAGCGCGTTGCTTCTTCGGACGACGCCGGGGCGCAACAGGTAATCGAAGGTCATCTTGCCGTCTTCGAGTCGGTCCTCGAAGTGTACGTTGGCGGCGCGCGGCGCGAGTTCGTCGGCGATGCGCGCCAGGGCCAGGTCGTGCGTGGTGACCAGGCCGATGGCCCCGCGCCCCATGAGGCCGCGCACGACACCCTCGGCCCCTATGCGGCGGTCGTGCGAGTTCGTCCCGTGAAGTATCTCGTCGAGCAGGAAGAGGACCGGGAGCGGGCCCGCCGTCAGGTCCACGATTTGCCGCAGGCGCGTGATCTCGGCGTAGAAGCGCGAGGCCCCTGCCTGTAGCGAATCCTGTATGCGGATTGACGCCCCGACCTGAAGCGGCGAGAGGCGCAAACGCCGCGCGCGGACGGGCGCGCCCGCGAGCGCCAGCACCGTGTTGACCCCCACGGTGCGCAGCAGCGTGCTCTTGCCTGACATGTTCGAGCCGCTGACGATGAGCACGCCCGGCTCGCCCGAGAGATTCAGGTCCGTGCGAACGTTTCTCGATTCGGGAATCAGCGGGTGGCCCAGCCCTTCGCCCTCGAAGCGCGCCGCGCCTTCCGCCAACTCCGGGAAGGGGTCGCGCGGGCGCTCGTAGGCGTAGCCGGCCAGAGAGCCCAGCGCCTCGAACTCGCCGACAGCGGCCAGCCAGCGCGAAACGGCCGGCCCGGAGCTTTGACGCCAGCGCTCGATAGCGATAGCTAACTGCGTCTCCCACAGCAGGACGAAGGCAGCCGGCGCGAAGATCATGTTGCGCCGCGCGTCCAGCAGATTGATCAAGCCGTCGAGCTTACTTATCTGCTGCGAAGGAGCCAGGCCTTCGACATCCAACGCCGCGCGCAACTCCGTAAGGCGCGGGCTCTCGAACCGCTCGCGCTCAAGGCGCGCGAGCACGCCGGACAGTAGCCGCAAGTCGCGCCCCGCGCGGTCGACCGCGCCGACGACGTGCTCCACGCGGTCGCGCAGCCTGAAACTGAACACCCTCCCGGCGATGAGCGCGACGAGAAACGGAGTCCAACCGAATCCCGCTATCCCCAGAACGAGGGTCGCCACCGCGAGCAGCGCCATCGCTATCGCGCCAGCGCGGAGCGCACGCGAGATGGGCCACGGCGCGGCGTCGGCCCAGGCCGCGAGCGCCCGCGCGTCGTCGCCCGAGCGCACGCCCTCGCCGAGCATCGCCAGGTCTTCCCGCAGGTCCAGTCGTGTGCGAAGCTCCGCGACCGCCGCCTGGCGAGCGCGCACCGCGTCTGGCTCCGCCGGGTGAAGCAGCCACTGCGCGAGCGTCTCTTCGCCGACCCTCGTCCGCGCGCGCGACAGCAGCTCGAACAGCGAGCCCTTGCCGAACAAGTCCAGGTCTTCCGCGTAAGGGTGCGAGTCGTCCGCGAACCTCTCGCCCGTCTCACCCTTCCCCGCCCAGTCATCGTCGAGCCTCGCCAACCCCTGCTCGTAATACGCGGCCGCGCGCTCGGCCCTGCGCCGCGCCTGACTGATGCGGTCCTGCACGTCGGCCAACACGAAGAAGACCGCCGCCGGGACGATCCACCACCACCAGGCCACCAAACCGCTGTACGCGAGCCAGACCAGCGCCAACCCCAGAGCCAGCAGACCGATGCGCACCAGCCCCACCTTGCGGAACCGCTGCATCTCACGCTCGGCGGCCGCCAGCCGCGCCGCGCGCCGCCGCTCGTATTCAACCCTGGGCTCCGTCCCCTGCACTTCCTTCAAGTCCGAACGCCCGTCACCCGTCTCTCTCATCCTCACAGCTTAAACCATCTGCCTTAAGTTCGCCGCCAGCGGCGAGGAATACTCGGCGGCTTATCAGGTCTCATCAATCTTCTTTGAATAACAGTTCATCCCTCACGAACGAAGTGACGGCTTCGAGGACGCGCTCGGGTTGGTCGCGGTGCGGGCTGTGGCCGCAACCGGGCAGGACGAGACTCCGCACAGACCCCCCACATCCTTTCTCAATCGCCTGAATCTGTAGAAGCGTGCCGTACTCGTCCCCCTCCCCCTGAATCGCGAGCACCGGTACCCTCACGCCCGGCAGGTACTCTTCGATATTCCAGGAGCGGAACAGAGGGTCTAGCCACACCCTGTTCCAGCCCCAGAAGGCGCACTCGACGTTGCGGCCGTGATGGCGCGCGAGCGCCTGCTTCAAAGAGCCCCTTTCATACTCCCCCGCGGCCCGCCTCACGCTCTCCACGCTCACGTCTTCGACGAAGACGTGCGGGGCTTCCAGCACGAGGCCGCGAAGCCGCGCGTCCCCCACGCCCCCTGCGTAGATGAGCGCGATTGAGCCGCCGTCGCTGTGCCCGAACAGTACGGCGTCTCGGACTCCGGCCGCGTCCAGGACCTCCGGGAGCGTGACCAGCGCCTCCGTGTGCATGAAGACGACGGGACGCGGCAGCTCAACGGGGTCCGAGTTCCCGTAGCCCGCGCGACTGTAGACGAGAGCGCCGCAACCCGTCGCCTCGGCCACGCGCGCCGGGAACTCGCGCCACGTCGAGACGGAGCCCAGCCCCTCGTGCAGGAACACGATTGTCGGCGCTTCGCCCGGCGGCCGCCCGTGCCACGCACACTCAAGCCAGCGCCCGCCCGCTCTCAATCGCGTCAAATTTTGATAATCAATCAAGTCCGTCTTATTGAACTATTCGCGAGTGTCTTTAACTCTATTTACACGCATTACGGAAAAATCCAAAGCCGTTCGTAAAAGCATTCCCTCTTCTTAAAATTTTATGGCCGAATGTAGGTTCTTGCATAAAGTGAGAATGTCCTAAGAAGGGAATCAATAACTTGCGGATGATGTTCGCTCATATAATGAGAAAATAGTCGTGCATAAGATGAGAATATCCGTTACTTTTCGTTCATATAATGAGAATTTCCGAACCGGCTCATTCTATTAGAGTCAGGGCGTGGAGAGGTGGCTTTTCCTAATGCATGACCTGTAGACGCAAGCCGTAAGTGTAGGCTGTCGAGAGCCGGTGATTGAATTGCTCTTTTTGCTAGGATGCTGTTCGCCGGCGTAGGTTAATTTGAGCATTCAGCGGCAACTTTCGTAAATGTTGGAGGATTCAAAAAAACATTTTCCTGACAACGGGCCAGAGAAAATAAACGGCTCCACCTAAAATAAAAAGAAGGATAAACAACCGAAAAAAGAATGTCTTCTTAAGGCGTGTGCGCTCGTCTTGCAGATAGGTGATTTCCAGAGCGATTTGTCCGGCGAAATGCTCAAGTCCTAAAGTATTTCGGGTGTAGTCTAAGAGCGATTGTAGCTGCTCGCTGTCTTTTCGAGCCAGTTGTCGTTTAAACGCCCAGAGATAATTTATGGAGCGCTGTTTGATAGCTCTCGCTAACAACGGTAGGCTATGTAGATCACCTCTTTGTAAAGAACCTTCCAGTAATTCAATCGCTTTGGTATCCAACTCAAAGCCTTCATCCGACCCAGAGTTTCTAAGCATAATACCCTTGCTAACGTAGCTCATCGCTAACTGATTGGCGAACTCAGCGTGTCCTTGCTCATTGACTAATTCCTCAAGAATTTCAATCCTTTTGTCATAGTATTTGGCTCTTTCCTTATTTTTGGTTTTAGTCTTTTTCGAATCCCAAAATGATTGATGAAGGAGTGGGAACAATCCGATATATGCGTAAGCTGCCATTAATTCCATAGGCATCAGTCGCCCTTGCTCATTAACTAAACCCTCAAAAATTTCATTCCCTTTGAGGGCCACTGTCTGCGCTTCATACAGTTTGCCGGAATTATGAAGACTGTCGCTTTTGAATTTATAAGCCAGCGCCAGGGCATAGAGTAAGTCTGAGCGTCCTTGCTCATTGACTAATTTCTCAAGGATTGCAATCGCTTTGTCAGATTCAACAATGGCCTCTTTGCGCTCTAGGAGAGATTCAAGGGCATACCATTTATTAAAATAAACTATTATCAAATTATCGGTAGAGTCCGAACTGGTCAGTGCGCCCGGCAGAGTCCACCAGACGGCCTGCGTCGTTGCCAAATCGTCCGTCTGACCTAGGCGCTTATCATCATCAGCTAACTCTTCAAGTATTCCAATAGCCTTGTTGTATTCGACTACCGCCTCTTTAAATTTGAAAAGGCTGTGTAGAGCCATCCCCAGATTGTTAAAGTTGCTGGCTTTGGATTTTTCATCTGTGAGCTTATCTTGCACAAGGTTGAGTCTTTCGATAATTTCTTGTGCCAGCCCCAGTTCAGTAATTTTGAACATGAGCGGCGTTGCGGCCAAAACCACGCTTTCATATTGTCCGGCCTGATAGTGTTGCTCCATTTCGTTGAAGTACGAAGAGAAATCTTCCGGTTTGTGACAGTCTTCGACGGGTTTATGAATCGAACGATAAAACTCGGCGGCACGGATGTTTAGTTGTCGGCGATTAAAGAATTGAGACTGAGAATCACTATCGGCTACTTCAGCAGGCAGGAGTTGATAAATATAATCCTTTACAGATTGCTCCAAACTAAAAAGACGAAAATAATTACCTTCTATCTCGCGTTCCTCGGCTATAATCGAACCACTTCCGCGTAGAAGTTGCCAAACGTCTGTGAGATCATAATCAGACAAGACAAACTTAATCGCTTCGACGGAGACAGGCTCACGAAAAACAGATAAGACCTGCCAGACTGCTCGTTCCAACGGGCTTAAAATCTCTAACTGCTCACCAATGAGCTTGGCATAGCCCTTTTCTAGATCAAATTTTGCGAAATCCGCGAAAAGCTCTTCTCGCTCCAGAACCTTTCTTAAAACAAGCGGGTTTTCGCGTTCCTGACTGTAATAGTCGGCGAAGGAGAATAAAGCTTTCGGAATATATCGCAGCTTTTCAGCTAGCACAGCCAGTAAATCCTCCGTCTCTCTTTCGTTTGAGCAACGCCAATTCGTGTTGAAGTCTACAGCCAGTTGTTTGAGATAATCCACGGCGTCCGCCGGAGGCAGATGCCCATCCATTACGAGGAGCGAGACACGGCCTGAGCCTTCAAAAATGGGGACTTCTCTGGTGGTCAAAATCACCCGCAGATTGTCCTTGTAGTTTAAGGCCAGCTCCAATAATTTCGTCAGCCGCTCGTCCTTCAACACGTTCGCTTCCGTCAGCACCGACTCGCAGTTGTCGAAGAAGAACCACACCTTGCCGAGCCTTTTCAGTTGTACAAACAGGAACCTGATTCTCTGCTCGTCATCCATCTCTTCAATCTTGAAGACCCCGCGCAGAAGAGATTTTTCGCCTTCCGCCTTGAAAACTCGGTCGAGCAATTCGGCAGAACGGAAAAAGATATTTTCGAACGTGAGGTCGCCCTTTTTTTGACCGTCGAAGATGGCGATTTCATTAACGATGTTTGTGTCCGCGATCTTATCTCGCGGGGCAATCTCTTTCAGCAGATGTTCCGCGAGTGATGTTTTGCCGAAACCGCCTGCGCCTTTAATGACTATGATCGGTTGTGGGTGGTTCAGGACAAATCTTTTCAACTTATCGAAGTCGCTTTCGCGATTAAAAAACTTGGTCGGGCGCTTATAATTGAAATCGCCCAAAACTGTACCTACTTCCGTCGTCGCCGCGCCACTTTTTTCCCTGTTCTCTTTTTCTCTCGCAATCGCATCCCTCTCCCGCTCTTTTTTAAGCTCCGCCAGAGTTTCTTTGATCTCCTTTAATTCCTGGTGAGTGATTTTATGAAGGTAAAAATTTTCTTCCCGGAAATCAGTGACTTGATTGATTAACTCGTTCAGTCCGACTCCAAGTGTCCCGAAAGCGTTAAGGTTTTTGCTGATACTATTGAGCAGGGCTATTTGGCTGAGGTGGGCCTGCGCTTCCATCGCGGCTTTGACCCGCGGGTTTTCTTTGTACTCTTCATTAAAGAGGATGCAGACCAGCTCAAACCAATCATATTTGTTCTTTCTGCGGTTCTCTATTTTTAGTTGAATGATTGAGCCACTAGCATTAGGAGACTCCTCCCAGCCATCGTTGATTTTGCCTTCGAGCAAACTTAGAGCACCTGCGCTAGAATCAACTCCGAAATAAGTGTTTTTGATGTCAGCTATGACAGCCTTCTTGATTTTCTCGCTGACCTCTTGCTGTGTGGATTCCGCGCCGGCCAGATTCTGTTGGTCGAAAATGGAGAAGATATCCTGGTAGTCGAGTCTGGCATCAAATATGTGGTCGGGTGGATTTTTGATACTGGCTTTTAGGTATTTCGACACTTCCGTCAGCCAACGAAAATCTTTATCTTGACCGGCCACGTGTTTGACTTTATCCAAAACGGAACTTCTATCTGTTTTGAGATTAATCAAACACGCTTGGCAGGCGAAAAAGGTAGCGAGTATTTGGGCTTTGCTCGCGGCCCTTTGCAAGTCGTAGTTGAGCGAATCCTTGTCGAGCGTATTCAGATTGCTCAGGAATCTTTGATAAGCTATTTTGCTTCCGCTCTTAAACCAGTCGTAGAAAATCCCGCCCACGGCCTGCCCGAAAATTGCTTCCGAGACTTGGCCGAAATCGAATTTCTCGTCTTGTGATTTACTGTAAAGCGAATACCCGACACCAACGACGCCTGCCAGGACACGTAAAGTTGTGGCCGCTTCTAGGAGCATATCTTTTGAAGAATCTATTCCACCGCGGCGTCAGGATAATCTAAAAGGTTGATTCTATAAAAGCCTTAGATAAGATTTATTCGCGGAAAATGTAGGCTAGGGCAGAAAGTGAAAATTCCATCCATATATAGTCAAAGGCTTACGCGCGGCGTTCGTTCATAAAGTGCTAAAACAGTTGTGCACAAGATGAGAATATCCGTAACTTTTCGCGTATATAATGAGAATTCCTAAACGGGGCGTCTTTCCCTTGTGCTATGCAATCTTGTTGTAATTCTTATTCTGGGCTTTTTAGACATTCTCGCCATACTTTTTGCTCTAGCTGCTTAACAAATTGCCGAGAAGGAGAATCTAGTCTACGGGAGACAAGCTGATCTCTGATTTCTATGACACTCTGTTCGAAGTACGCACTTAATTTTTTCCGTGTAATGGAATCTTCAACTTCATCAAGTACAACTTTTGTGTAGTCGGATTGGAGTATGCTGATAAACTTTCCCTCCGAGCCATAAGCGATAAGACCCTTAACGCGATAAGTGTCAAACAGTTCTTGTGTTGCTCTATCAAAAGATATGAAGTACGGGATGAAGAACCCCCCTGCTGTCTTCACCGTTGCATACTTTTCCACAACCCTGAACAGCATCATGTCCCATGCAATGTTACTCAACTTTTTTAGGGGTCTGTGGCACCCCTTATTTATCTTGCTCATGAAACTTACATCACTTCTCTTTTTGAAGTAACGCGCAGCTAACAAGAGTTCGCGGAGAAAGATGCGATGTAGCTGTTCGTGCATGAAGTCCAAAAGCATCTCTAACTTTTTGTCAAAATGGTTTTTGACAGGTGCGAACTCTATTTCAACAATCTTCAGAAACACCAAATAAATCAGGTAATGCATTCTCAGAAAAATCTTAATAGATTCTTTCCGTTGATCAGTGGCATAAAGCTTAAATAGCTCTTTATCCGCTTCATTCCATAAAGAAACCTCATCAATTGATGGCTTTTTAGACTTAATACTTTTGTAATTGTCTAAATAGTCAAACCACTTAATGTAAAACAGTGTCTCCCTAACATAGTTTGCATGCCCCGGCTTCATGTAATAGTTCTGTGCGTTTTCTAGGGCGTATTGTAATAACTGAAGTTAATATTTTCACTAGCGAGGAAATCCATAACGATATGGCTATCCTGATTACTAGGATTACCACCTGTAACAAACCTCTTAATCTCCCCGGCCACATTCGAGTCGAGCATGATAGAAAGATCGGCACTGACTGGTACTTTATTGTGCGATTTGAATTGCCTTATAATTTCATCGTCTATGAAATAGAGGTTGTCTGTTGAATACAAACATCTGGGGTATGCATCAGTAAGCGACTTTATTGTCCAAGTGCTTGTTGGTAGGACTATCCCGGCTGGCTGTGGACTTGCATAGATTAATCGCGCGCCATTGACTTCATGTAGATGGCTAAACCAAATGGCATCTACTTCATTAACATCAACAGCGTCTCTGATAAGATTAGCAATATATGCTAATTTTGCCGCATTGTGTGGCATTTAATAACCCGTCTCCAAATCCAACAACAGTCTCTAAATTTTTAATGAAAGTGCAATTTATATGGCCCTAGACGAGCAGGATTTTATTAACTCACATGATCTCACCATCAGAATGAGTAGAGAAGTAGGCCACCGGCATCCAGAATCTTTTAGCCTATTCTTTGCGAATTGGTTAACCTTTCTTCAGAGCTTTGTTTTCCCTAAATATGTAACACACTTCAATCCTAGACGAGTAAATGAGAGTGCTACTCTGCGGCAGTTCAGCCAAGACAACGAAGAATTATTTAATAGGCTAGACAAGTCACTCATCCATCAGTTAGCTCAGCAAAGATTTATAAGAACCCACGTGTTGGGTAATACACAAATAGGTGATGTTGAGTTTGTTGATGATCGGGTGCGTTGGGCAACCGACTACCTTCGGTATTTATTGGATATTAATCCCACAACAGTGGTTGGTTTAAATGAGGAGAATTCTGGCGAAACAGGTCAAAATGTTGACCTCAATCAGAACAGTTATTTCATAAATCAGCAACCGCTTACTGCTCTAATAGTTTTGTTATACCAAATTAGATGCAATTTATTTCATGGTGTAAAAGGCTATCGCAATCGCTCTAAGAGAGATGCGATTCTTACTTCAATCGGCGCTTCCATATTGCGGAATATTCTTGAGGAGATGGGACAATAACCATGTAAGAGTGTAGACCCTCTAGCTTACTCATAGTTACGAGTAAGCTAGAAATGGATTTATAACATCAATGAATTTTTTACTTCCTTGCGCTAATGCTTCTTGTGCATCTTGAACGTCTGTCAATGTCGGCAGACCTTCGACTACGATTTGACCTGCAAAACCGAGTTTCTTACCAGCGCGGGCGATTGCTTCATTAAGAGTCAAGAGAATCGAATTTCTTACTTCAAGTTTAAATCTTTCAAACCTTAAAAATCGATGCAGATCATAATATTCCGTTTTGAATTCATCATTGGGAGCTTGTCGCGCGTTCCAACCAATTAACTTTGTTGCCTCTGCTACTGCCATCTTTTGATCTCTACTAAATTTTTTCAGGTCATATGGCACTGGATGGATCTCACCCTTCATGCTTGAAAGCACAAAGTCGGGCATTGATGTTAGGCTTCCTTGCGCATATAAGGCATCCATCATAGGTGTGTACTCGCTCCGCATATATGGTGGAAGCTCAAACGTAATGAAGTTCTCAGGTGTTAACTCAATAACATCAGACGGTAATTCCGACTCGCGTACTACGCTCCCTGGAACATACTGTTTTAGTTTGCCCTTTTCCGCTTTTATTGAGTTGGGTATAACACTAAACAGGGTGAAAGCAACCGGCTTATTATCATCGTCATACATGTAAGCAATCTCATAGACCGCCTTACCGTAAGTCATCATCCATGCAGCACATTCTTGCGCGAATTCTGCTATCACCTCATAAAAGTTCCGCCTATAGTCGTTGTGACTAATAGCCTCTTCCACTAATTCCTCTATCTCAGACTCCGCGGGGTCTAAACGCGCATTAACAGACCATTTTGATCCGCTATAAGGCATAGCTCCATTACTGACATCCTCAATTAGCATCCTTGTGTAATGCGATTCCTCATAGTTCGGCAAGGAATTGAGCGCGGGATGATTTCTTGTTTCGTTCGTCTGATACCAGGTCTCAGATTGACGAACAAGTTCTACATTCTTTCTACTCCGATTTCTCATGACGCCTTCTTATCCTGTCCGCCAGCCCCTTTTTCTTCACTGTCCTTATTCAGCTTGCGATGGAGTCTCCTCGTTTGATCAGAAAGCTCAAGCTTAGATGGATCGAATCGCTTCATGAAATATTCGGCGAAGAATACATCATAGGGCTTATAATAGAGGGTCATACCGCCGCTTATCGCTCTGATTAACTTGCTAGGATGTCTCGATTCATCTTTGCGTGCGTACATAAAACCACGCGAGGACATTGAATCCATAAGCCCTAAACTTCTCAAGCGCCTTTCAAAATCTTGCTCCCAAGCTGCCCGCATATGGTCTCGTGGGTAAGACATGAAAGGCCACGGCTGACGCGCTATGTTAGAGCAAATAAACCGAGCTGTCGCTTCTTTGTCGGGGACAGTCTCAAAGTATTTGTCCCATACCTCTTCTACTTTGCTCCTAAAGTTTTTACCATCCAGTTCTCCAAACAAGTAAGCAAAGCCAGATATTTCGACCACATCTAAAAGCGGCTGTACGCTGAACCCGAATTTTGTTACAGGATCAGCAATCTGTAACGACGATAGGAGTTGGTCACGGGCTGTCAAACCAGCGGTGAAAAAGGTTGGAAATAGCCTACCAAATCGCGCCTCCTCACCTGCCGCTAAGGTCGAGTAGCATTCATCAGAAATGAATGCATAGGCATGTCCAAAGTAATCAGGCAGTTTGTCCGTCTTGGGTAAATATGCAAGACCAATTATTGCCTGTACTAACGCAGCCAATAGGCGCTCACGAACTTTGGCTATGCGACGGTCATGCGCCTCCCAATCAATAGTCGGACAGGGTCTATCTTCGACTCTACGAAGTTTGTTAAGAGCTTCTACATATCGCTTCAAAGCATTAAAGTGATATGCGAATTTATTGCAACCCTCTAATCCACGCTCGATGAGTTGAGCCGCGAATATTGACTTTTTTTCTTTAACTAGCGACTCAGCTTCGTCTGCGATTGCCTTCTCAAATTCAGTAAGAAGTTCATTACACGTTTGCTCAATAAATCGGATGAAACCTATTGCGACAACTTGTTGCCGATACCAGAGCGGGGTGATTAACTTTCCCTCGACGCGACGTTCAAAATCAAGATGCCTGCGGAGAATCTCCATCTGCTCAATAACATTTCTGGGCAGGCCCGTTTCGTAGATGCTTTCTGGTCGTCGCCAATTTATTTCAGCCACCTTAT
>Ga0196978_1001150_pt1 | contig 12216 bp, 10 predicted proteins | sample S3v_2013CmetaG_FD_155491 | JGI IMG/M metagenome (GOLD analysis project Ga0196978, IMG submission 155491) | Soil microbial communities from Anza Borrego desert, Southern California, United States - S3+v_20-13C | ecosystem: Environmental > Terrestrial > Soil > Desert | place: USA: California... | reverse complement strand
TTATACAGGTGCACGCTGTGGGCCTTGCCCGCGGAATCTCGCAGCGTGATCTCGTCCTTGGCGACCTTGGTCACGATGCCCGAGACCGGCGCGCGATGCGACAAGAAACCCGAGCCAATGAGCTCCACGAAGGTCTTGCCGCCACCGGCCTCGACCCGGACCATCGGGGGCTCACGGCCGACGACGCTGATGGCCTGCGCCATGTGGCGTGCCGACATCGTGGTGCGGCCCGCGGAGTCGTTCTGCATGAACGGCACCAGGTTCGTTTCGAGCGCGAACACCTGAGAAGTATCGGGCATCACGTAGTGCGCCTGGCCGAAGCCCATGTCGTCGCGCAACTCACCGTGGCCGTCGATCACCTTGATCTTGGTTCCGCGCGGCTTCGGGTGGCCGGCCTCCCACTTCACCTGGTCCGGCAGCACCACCACGGAAGTCGAGGCGCGTGCCGCGTCGACGTCCTCGAGCTTCTTGGTCTTCAGGTTGTAGAGCCGTGTCACCGGGCGCCGGTCCGGGGACGTGCGGACGCCGGCCGCGAGATGCGTCGTAACGCCGGGATTGCCCTCGGGCGTGAACACTGGGTCCAAGAATCCCAAGTGGCTCGGATCGATCGCCGTGTTGCTTGCCGTGATCTGGTGCTGGTTCTGAATGCCGCCAGGACCCATGATCGTCGTGGCGCTGCGGTCCGCCAGCATCGCGATGGGGTTGGTCTGCCGACTCGGCGCCGCGAGGCTCGTGGTGAAGGGGTAGTACATCGGACGCCGAAGCAGGTCAGGCATCACGACGTCACGCAGCACCTCGCTGTCGCCGGACAGCAGGCGTCGCTGCGTCGAGGGCTTCTTCATCGCGCTGCGCACCCGAGTCGCGATGTCCTCGGTGCTGCGCGCCAGGCGCTCCACGATGTGGTCCTTGGCGGTCCACAGCTCCTTGTAGCGCAGGGAGTCGATGGGGTCGGGGCGCGCGCGGTCTGCGGAGACGTCGATGAGTTTGCGGCTGGCCTCGAGCAGCATGGTGCCGTTGACCTGCGGGCTGTGTACGCCGACATTCGCCTTGGCGATCTCGGGGTCCAGTTGTGTCGAAGCGAACAGCGTCTTCACGGCCTCACCCGGATTGCTGGTCGGGGCTTCGCCGCGCCACGCCGTGTGCAGGCTGACCAGGTCCTTGTCGAGCTTCGACTTCTTCTTCGAACTCTCGAATGCCTCCTCGCCCCAGGCGCGCTTCATCGCGTCATCGCTGACGCCGAAGTTGTGCAGCACCGAATACAGCGGGATCTTGCGTCCGCCGATCTTCATGTACAGGTTGCCGGCTTCTTCTTGCTGGATGTCGAAGCTCTTGCCCTTGGCGAGCTGGAACTGCGCCTCGTATTCGCCGGGGCGCTCCGTTGCCTTGACGTAGGCGCCGGGACGCAGGCGCCACTGGTTGGTCAGCGTGAGCTCCTGACCGCCGATGATCCAACTGTAGTGCCGCGTCATCTTCGGGATCGAGGTGAGACGCTGCTTGCGCGAGACCAGGGTCTTGCCAGTGCTGAGATCGACGACCTCCACGGTACCGTGCACCGGAGCTTCCCAGCTGCGGCCCTGCTCGCGAACGCGCTGCTGCTCCTTGATGTCCTCTGTGCCCTTGTTGTCCGTGACGTTTAGATCTTTGACTCGAACCTCGAAGCGCCCGCTCTTGTCTTGGATCGGAAAGGTCTTTTCGATCTGCGACAACAGGGCGCCTTTCAGCTCTTCAAACTGGGCGGCCGGATCAGAGGTCAGCATGCACAGATTGTAGGTTTTCGACACCTACGGGGTCAACGTGCGTCTACGAAAACGACTTGCCTTTCGTCCTATCAGTTTTTGGAGGCAAACGTGCCCATAGACTCGCTACGAGATTTCGAGATCGCCATCATGAACGCGATCGAAGCTAACACCCGGGGAGGCGGCGATGGTTCAGCTGTTCCTGTTGTCCGCGGTACTCGGCGTGGTGCTCGGGGCCGGCGCGGCCGTTCTAAGACTGCAGCTACGCAAGAGGTGAAGGATGCCTAAGGGCGCGGTACGCATGGGGCGTCAAACGATTCCCGGGTTCTACGGGCGACCAAACGCACAACACGATGATATGACACCGGGCTGCGAACTGTGCCAAGAACCGCATATCGGTGTGCACAAGGAATGCACGATCGTGCTGCGTGGCCAGTTCGTATTCAACCCGGAACAGGGCATGACGATGTTCGTTGTGGATCCGGCTGCGGGCGTCACGGCGCTCGAGCTGCCCACGGGCCAGTTGGGCATCATTCTCGACCCATGCCCCGAGGCAAACGCGATCCACAACGAGTGCTTCCACACGCTGCTCACCGAGGTCGGCCTCAGCGGCATGGAAGACGAAGAAGACGAGTACGAAGACGACTCCGACGAAGAAGAGCTGGACGACGAAGAGGTATTCCGATGACCGCGTTTTCATTTCGCCAGACACAGAAGCTCGTGCTGTTCGAGGTCGCAAACCAGCAGGAGCGCGCCGCGGACCCGGGCAACCACAACGTCCTGTGCATCCCAGGGATCTTCGGGCCCGTGGGCTGCGGCAAGACGGCGCTGGCGCAAGGCGTGGCCGATGAGTTCGGACTGCCGGTGTTCAACATCAACTGCGGCGAAACCGCAGACGCCACGGACATCACGGGGTTCCCATTGCCCAGCGAAGTCGTGCGCAGCGAGAACGGTGACTTCGTTCCCTGGACCCTGAACCACGCCATGCATGTCGCGTGCACGGAGCCGTGCGTGCTGTTCTTCGACGACATCGACAAGCTGCCACCCACCACAGAGGGCGCCCTCATCGGGCTGTTCGGCAAGCGAGAGATCAAGGGACACAAGCTTCATCCCAAGACCCTCTTGATCGCCGCGGGCAACCGCGTCGGTGATGACCGCCTGGCGCACCAGCTCTCGGAATCCATGCGCCTGCGCCTGACGCCCATCGTGATGACGCCGACGCTGTCCGATTTCAAGGCCTATGCCCGAAGCACCAATAAGGTCCACCCCGTGGTGCTGGGGTACCTGGACTACCAGCCTCCACACCTGCATGCGCACCGCGAGGACGTGTTGAGGTTCCCGTGCCAGCGTTCCTGGACCGAGGCTTCGGCCTTGATGTTCGCGACCGAGGACCAGAAGAGCCTCCTTGGCAACAAGGAGAACGACGCCTGGCAGACCATCGTGGAGCTCAAATGCGGGGAACAGATCTCTGCGGATTTCTGGGCCTGGTACAGCCTCACGCGCAAGATCGACGTCAAGAAGCTCCTCACCGAGGGCGACCTCAAAATGGAGGTCGAGGAAAAGGATCGAGTCATGGCGCAGTACGCCGCGGTGTTCGCCGTATCGATGGAGCTCAACAATCGCGGCGTCAAGAAGGACTACGGCGGGCTCGAAATGTTCCTGGGCAAGATCGCTCCGGAGCTGCGCGTGGCCGCCATCACCCAGCTGCAGCCGAATGTCCGACAGCAAATCGCCAAGATGTTCCCCAAGGCCGGCGACGTCCTGCTGCAGGACCTCCTACGAAAGGATGACGAATGATTGACGAGACGGCGTCCGATAAGGAAGCGCTGGAGCGCCTGCGCCGTTCTCTTTTTGACCTGGTGATCTACGTGCCGCTCGCAGGACTAACAATCCTCGGCGACTCGATCAAGGTCAAAGAGGACAAGGACATCGAGACGATGCAGACCGATGGTCACTCGATCTTCTACAGCCCCGCCTGGGTCAAGAAGAAGCATCGAAATAGCAACACGTTCGATCTGCTGCACGAGTGGCTCCACGTGTTCAACAACCACACGCGGCGATGCGGTGCACGAGACCATGACATCTGGAACTACGCCTGCGATGTTCGTGTTGCACACGACGGGCTCGCACTGCTGCGCAAAGCGCGTAAGAGCTGGATCCTGGAGCACGACCATGTCCCCGCCCTGCGATGGGCCGAGGTTCTTACTGCGGAGCAGATCTACGACAGGTTGATCCAGCAGGCAGAGCAGCAGAAGAAGAATCCCCCGCCGCCGAAAAAAGAGGATGAGGAGCCGACACACGACGAACGTATGCTACCGATCGGGTACAAACCCGACATGCGGCCACCGACGCGCGACGAAGACGAGGAGGAACGCTTCGTTCAGAAGTTCCGTAAGTCCTTGGCGCAAGCCGCCGTTGCCATCGAGGCGGCCAACCGGAAGGGGCTCCGCGAGGTCTACGGGAAGGAAATGTATGAGCGCTTCGTACAGATCCAACAAGGCGGCATCCCCTGGCATCTACTGCTGCGGGGGAACCTGATCGATATCTTGGGCCGTGAGCGCGCCACGTGGTCGCCGCCGAACTTCCGGTTCTCCCCGCACCTCATCCTGCCGTCGTTTCGCGGCGACAAGCAACGCGAGCTGTTCATCGCTGTCGATGTTTCCGGGTCAATCGATCCGGCACTGCTGAATCGCTTCGCCAGCAATCTCGAAGCTGCGGCTACGCGTGCCACCAACGTAGTGGTGGTCTCATTCGACGCCGTGGTACGCGAAATCGTTGAGACGCGGTCCCCAAAGACCGTGCTGCAGCAGCTGAAGTTCCAGAGCGGGGCTCACAGCTACACCTCGGCACTCGACGTCTTCGCAATCGCAGCCACCCGCCGCCCACAAGCGATCGTCGTATATACCGACGGCGCTCTTACCATTCCGAAAGAGCCGGTTCGCAACACCTTCTGGGTTGTACCGGAGCACGGCCCCACAATGGACTGGGGACGAACCATCCACATGCGACACTCCTGGTGATCATGGAAAAGATCGTTGTTCCCGAGCACATAAAGACACTGGCACGTACCGCGAAACACTACGAAGAAGAGAACAGCTACACAAGCAGCTACGAGACCACCTCGACACATCCACTCTACGTGTTGGCGCAGTACTTCCTCACGCGGAGCGGAGAGAAGCGAGAAAAGATCCTGTGGTCAATGCTGCTGAAGCTCGGCATCAATCCACTGGAGCTGCCACGCGAAACCGTTGATCGACCCTACGACGAAACACACTACGGTACTGCGTGGCGTTTCAGCAAGGTGCCGCACCCGCTTCTTCTTGCTGCGGCCTTCGACGACAGCGACTCGCCGATTCCGGCGGCGAACTTCGTCAACCGGGTCAACGACGATTTTCCCTACGAAGCTGCCGATGATCCACAGAAAATACGCTACGCAAGATCGACCGCCCGTACCTTGTACTTCGACGCCCCGGAATGCGTATTCGTAGTACCGCCTCCGGTCACCTCGGCGCGGGTCACCGTCAATCTGGATTTTCGCCCGGAGCTTGCTGCTTGGTACACCCCAGGTGCTGTAGCGGCGCAGCTCGAACGCAGCGCGAGCGACGCTGCTCTGGTGCGACGCATCGCGGACACGCTAAAAGACGCCGGACGCGATACGGCGGTGCTGCAGCAAGCCGCGATGAAGCATCTGAAGCGCTGTACCGAAAGTGCGGCGACCAGCCATAACTTCAGACAATACGGCGATCTTGCAATGTTGCTGCGGCATTGTGAACGCGAGGCGCTGCTCGGTTTTGTCGGCGATAAAATCAAGCACAAAAGAGCCCACGCCATCCTCGGTGTCGCGGTGCCCGACGCGCCAAGAGAGTTTATGATCCAAGGTCTCCGCATGCTGTGCGGTGTCGAGGGCTTCGAAGTCATGCGCTACATGACGCGCAGCCCCACAGTTACGGAGCTGCAGAAATGCCGGCTCAAGGGTCTGATGCAGGTACTGTGGCGGATGCCCTGGCCGATCATCGAGCCCTTGATCCGTACCTACGAGGGCGACGTCCGGGCCCTGCTGCTCAAGGAAGCCCCGGAGAACCTGGACAAGGCACGGCAGGTCTTCAGTGACCACGAGAACCGCATCAAGCTGGCTCCCGAGAACATCGTGGAGACGAACACGCGCACGTTCGGGAACTTCGCCGAGTTCAAGCACGGTATCAGATCGCGATACGCCGCGGCGCAGCGGCTCCACCAGGAGCTCAAGCGCCTCGACCACGAAGTGGCCATGATCCTGCTCATGGATCACATCCTCCCGGTGCCGCATCTCGCCGAGGTGCGCGTGTTGCGCAACGACCGCGGGCTCGAGGCCGCGCTCGAGGCCTGGAAGACACCCCTCACCACGGACAAGTACCCGGGGAGCTCGACCTCGCGGTACAAGCAGCTGCCGTACTAGACGCCGCCAGGGCGCCGCGGCGGGAGCACCTCAGGCATCGGCAGCATGTTGATGGGCCCAGGCGCCCCAGGGGGCTGGGAGGGGCCACCCTGGGGCGCTGCGCCGGCGGCTGCTGCGGGGTCCCCGGGGACCGCCGGCAGCCCGGCTCCTTGCTGTTCCGCGACGAGCTGAGCCATCTCCGGCACGGCACTCTGCAGCTGGCGCAGCCACACCGCGGCGACCTCCGGGGGCTTCGTCGCAATCTCGCGGGCCAGCGCGGCAGCAACGGCATCCAGCGTGACCCCTTGGGGTCCGTTGACGCCGCTCTGCATCGCGTTGTCGAACGGCGACTTCTTCGACATCGTCTCGAGCGCCATGGTGTTCTGGGCGGTGACTTGGGCGCGCGCCTGTTCTTTTGCCATGATCACACCCTGGCGGCCTTGGATATGTGCCTGCATCTCGGCTCGACGCTTCATCAGCTCGGCGTTGATCGTGAGCTCCTTGAGCTGCAGCTCGGCTTCGTCCTCAGGCTTCAGGTCCATCTGCGACAGCATGGAGGTCTGTGATACCAGGCCTGCCTGGTTCGCCTGGAGAAGCAGCTGCATCCGCTGGGTGTCGTCCGCCATCCGGAAGGCCTTGAAGCGTGCGTCACAGCGCGGCAGGCCGAGGAACGTGGCGAAGTGCTTGATCACCCAGTGAACCAGGCGCATATGGGCGTTGATATTGCCCATGAAGCTGTTCTCCAGCATCCGCATGTTCACGGAGCTGCCGGCGTAGGTGCCGTTGCCGAAGATCAGGTCCACGGGGAAGCCCATGCCCACAACGATGTGCTCCGCCATGCTCTGGATCTCGGGCATCAGCATCAGCGACTTGCCGTTCTCGCCGATCACCTGGTGTCCCAGCGGGAATGGGAGTATGCCGTAATACGAAGGGTCCATGCGCTGCCGCGCCAGCTCACGCCGGATGTGGTCGCGCCAGTCCACGAGGTTGGTCGTGGTGAACGGGTCAGCGCCCGCGGTCGCCGGCTGCGGGAACAGGAAGATCTGCGGGACCAGATGCTGAAGAAGGACCGCCTCTTGGGCCTTCTTCATGATCTGCATGTAGTAGGCATCCTTCAGGATCGGCATCATCAGGGGCACGCCCCAGCGGTGCATCATTTGGCTGGGACCCGGGCGCCGCAGATGGAACACGGAGTTGCTGTCGAACACGATGGTGCGCTGCAGTCGTACCGCGTCGAGGATCGCGTTGGGCGTCGTTGCGACGAGATCCTTGCGCCCCATCGTGATGCCGTTGCGGAACTCCGCGGAGAAATCCAGCGTGTAGTCGCAGCGCCCCGTGGACTCGTTGGAGAACAGGCTGACGAACTCGGGGTTCCAGCGCTGCAGGTTGATGTCGCCCAGCCTAGGGTAGTAGCGATCCGTGGCGCTGGCCCAGTCGGTCTGGCCGCACTTCCGGCAGCTCAACCAGAACCCGTGGTTGTTGTAGCGCCAGTTCGCCCGGCACTTCGTCGCCTGTTCCTCGGCACCGCAGAGCTTGCACTTCAGGTACTTGATGAAGGGGTAGCTCGGACTGACGAAGGCGTTGCCGTAGATGAAGTAGTCCAGGTTCACTTCGACCTGGTGGGTCCGGTAGTTCAGCACGCCGTGCATCAGCTCTTCCCAACGACGCTGCACCCCGGCGTCCTTGTGGCTGAGCAGTAGATCGGTGACGGGATACTCCGACGCCTTGGTGTTGACCGCGTGGATCACGCCGTGCGTCAGGTGGAAGAACCGGCAGAAGCCGAACAGGGCCTTGATCGTGGGCGGCGTGTACGTTGACGCCAGATCGAAGAACGGGTTCGAGAACGCCTGGTACTGTCGACCCAGTACGTCGCTGCGGCTGCCTGTTTGGCTCAGCTGTGTCGCACGGCCCGGACCTTGTGCGGTGCCTCCGAAGAACATCGACATGCTATTCCGCCTTACGTCCTTGCACCAAGCGCTTCGCACCCGCGTCGAGTGCGCCACCGGCGACGATCTGAGGGATCAGCGGCAAGCCGCCGACTGCGGCACCAGCGAGCATGCCGGCGCCGAGACCTTTGACCTTCTGCCCCACGGTCTGTCCGCCAACGGCCGATTCATCTCCGCGCGCCAGGCTCGGCGCCGCCATGGCCACCGGTACGCCCAGAGCCATCGCAGCACCGCCGGGGCCCGCACCGCTGGTCAGTGTAGAGCCCATGGCCCGAAGAGCTGCACCTCGTTGGTTCGGATCCCGCATCGCTCGAACGATACCACGAACGCTGGTGATGCCAGCGTCCTGTAGTGCCTGCTCCTTGCGGCCCTTGGTCAGCGTCTCCGTGATCTCCCGCTGTGCCGTACCGAGCAACTCCTCGGCCCGGTTGGGGTTATGCCTGATCTCGTCCGCGGCGCGGCGGCGTAGCAGGTCGACGTGCTTGCCCGCGGCCATGTTGCCGCCCATGCCGATAGCGTCGGGGTTGTAGTGCCCTGTGAAGCCGTGGACCTGCCTTCGGCCGAAGTTGGCGATCTCCGTGCCAACTCGGCGCGCCGTTGCCGGAACCGCGCCCGCGGCGCTGAGCTCCGGGCGCAGCAGCCGAGTATCGCGGTACGCCCGGCCGGCGCCACCAGCAAGCCCGCCGAGGGCAGCGCCGCGTAGCGCTCCGCCCAGAACAGCACCGCGGCGCGTCTGGCCCTCGGCCGGTGTCTGAACAGCTTGAGATGCAGCGCCGATGCCAGCGCCGAGAGCGGCACTACGCAGCGGGCTGTGGGTCAGGTAGCGGACGACTTGGGTGGGGTTCATGCAAGCGCTCGGAGTTGACGCAGCAGTAGCTGCCGCATGCGTCTAGCATAATCCCAGGGCACCAGAAGGTGGTACACCAAGTTGCCAGCCGCATCGGTGGGCAGCCCATCTACCGCGCGCTCCAAGGGCAGATTGACCCGCGCGCTCCAAAGATCTTCGCACTTCTTCTTGAGATCGGCGAACTCGTAAGGCATCTTCTTCAGGACCGTGGAGCCGCAGCTGATGCACCTGACGTCGTTGTCGTCGCGGTGCAGCGCCTGGCACTTGCCGCACTCGAGCTGGGGGTTCTCGAGTTCCTTGCGGCAGAAGTCCAGCGGTGCCGGAGCAAAGACGTTGCCGTCGTTCTTCAGCGCCGCGGCAACGAACTTGTCGACCTCGCCGCTGGTGACGCGCTTCGGGTCCACGAGGTGCATCACGTCGACCCCATGCATCATGTGGCCGATCTCTGGCACCTCGAGAAACACGAAGTTCGGCTGCACGCCGTTGAGCCCCCGCGTCACCGCGTGGAACACGTCCCACTGCCGCCAGGGGCTCGGCGACATCAGAGCGACGCGAGCCGCCAGGATCTTGGTGAACACCTGGTTGCTGACCTGCGTGGCGTCCCGCTGCAGCGTTACCCTCAGCACCTCGGGATCCCACTCCAGGTACTCGGGGCCGTAGCGGTCCAGCAGCATCAGGGTCAGAACCACGGGGTGCGCCGCCTGGTCTTTCCACAGCGACGCCGGCGCCGCAGCGGTTTTTTCCCCGTCGTCGCTGACACCCCAGGCGCTGAGTTGCTCGGCGCAGCGCGCCGCCATGCCGTCCAGGCTGGGCTCGTGGTAGCTCGGCAGCACGCCGGGCTCCGCTGGAAGCGCCTCGGGCGCGGCCCCTGGTCGAGGCCACGCCCTTACGCCTTCCAGCTCGAGAACGCCGCCGCTCATGACTCCGCTGCGGCGACGTAGGTCAGGGCGTAGTCGTTGGTGCCGTTCGGCGCGCTGTTCGGCGAATAAGTGCCGTTGGGCGCCGTGGCTGCGAAGGTGCCATTGGTCACCACGGAGCCCGCGGCGACCTCGCGCAGCGGGCGCAGCAGGCCCGCCATGCTGCGCATCGGACGGCTCATCCCGATCAGGACGCCCCAGCCAATGCTCAGCGTTGCCGCATTCCCGTCGTTGGCCGGGATGTCCACTTGGTCGACGAAGCTGAACGCCTTGGTTCCAGCATCCGTCACGCCGCCACCCGCGGTCAGCGTGATCGTGTCGGTCTGAGCCACCAGCAGACCCATGAAGTCGCGAACGCGCCCCGTTATTGTGCACTCCACTGCCAAGACATCGGCGTCCGCCGTGGTCGTGATCGTGGCGTTGCGCGGCGGAACCATTTCACCGGTGCCCAGGACGCCGTTCCAGTTGGCGGAGGTGAAAGACTGCGGCGTCGCGGCAGTCGCGGCGGCGGTCTTGATGCCGTCGGGATCCGCGGCTGCGACGTTGGTGAACTCGTCGGTGTGGATGTAGCCGCCGTTCACCTGCATCGCCAGGAAGGCTTCCTCGGTGTCGAGGCGCAGGTCGGCGATCTCGCCGGGTAGCCCGCTCTTGCCTCGCTGAACGAGGTGCTGGAGACGGGCTGAGCGGTGTCCGAACAGTGTGCTGGGCATCTGATCCTCCGGTTAGGGCGTCCTAGACGCCTCTGCGTTTGCAAGTCGAGATAGTAACACCTTCTGGTCGTCCGGTAGAGACTTGAAGGCCTTCACGGGCTCCCGCTGGAACCGCAAGCTGAAGCCCACACCGAACACCTGATCGAGCTCCGGGGATTTTACGCTGTAGAGATTCAGCGTGTCTTCGGATACATGGTGTCCCTTGTGGGTCCAGGAGAACTGCGCCCCGAACTCGGCGTCGTGATCCGCTGCACTCTTCTCGTAAACCGCGAGCAGCGGCTCACGGAAGCCCGTCACGACGCGGCCGTAGTGCTCGTCCACTCCGGTCTCCCGATCGGCCTTCTTTAGCATCTCGACCATCACCGCAGGCGGGATATCGCCGCGGCGGTCGAGCAGCAGCTGGTATGCCGCGGTCTTCGGGGTGCCTTCGAACGCACGAACACGTCCCTCGAGTTCCGACGTGATGAAGCTGCCGTAGTCCGCGCCGCTGTAGGACGAGATTCGCCCCGCGACCTTGACGCCGAGGTCCGCGGCGCGCTGTGCCACCGTGACGGCGAATGCACGCTTCTGCGCGGCATCGAAGTCCCGGAAGTGCTCGTCGAAGTACAGCGAGGCCTGCTTCACCTGCGCCGCCGTATCGATCGGGTAGAGCTGCTGGTGCGGCAGCGCGTAATGCCGCGCCGCGACCTTGGCGGGTTTCTGCGCCGGAATCGGGATCTCTCCGGCGTACTGCCAGCTCGAGGTCTTCGGGGCCACGGCCATGCGGCTCGCGGGCGTGGCGCCGCGCGGGTCCGCTTTCATGGCGCCGTGGGAGCCGAGCTCGGTGCCGCTGGTGTTGGCGAGCTTCGCGTCGAACGGGTTCGGGTACTCGCCGCGGAACTCGTCGCTGCGCTTCGCCAGGGATCCGGTGCCGCTGAACTCGCGCTCCAGTGCCTCCCAGGCGTGGGGATCCCCGCTGTCGGACGTCACGATGCGGCCGGTGCCGGCGACCTTGGCGCCGCTGGCCTGGGCCGCACGGAACGCATCCATGTTGGCCTGGGACTTCGCGTGCTCCTCACGCAGCTTTGCCGGCGCCGCCATAAGGCTGAGGCCGGCATTGAGCGCCCCGAGGAGCGCGATCTTGACGAGGCGCTCCGGCGGTTCGGTGTCGTACCAGCTACAGGCGTTCACCAGGTTGCTGGCGACCTTCTGCTGCGTGGCCTCCGGTAGCTTCTCGCTGTTCGCCAGGAAGTACAGGATGGACGTGCCGAGGTGCGCCTCGTCATGCATCGCGAACTTCCGCAGCTGTGCGCCGCCGCAGGTACCGACCAGCGCAAACAGCCGATCGGGTAGGGCTGCGAGATCCTGGGGGCTCAGCAGAGAGGCGGAAGCCATCTTGGCAGGGAGCTCTTTGCCACCGAGCGCGTCACGCAGTACGGTCGCGCCGGGATCGTCATAGATGTCGAGGCTGAGGTCCATGGCACCAGCCTACACCAGGTGGCTGAGGAACCAGAAGCGCGATGCGAAAAAACGCCAGCGGCTCACCTATCAGAAGATGGGAAGGCCTTGTCACGAACACTAGCCGTTTAGGGAGCGACATGCAGCAGGGAGAGCAGACCTACTGCCAGGAGACTGGCAAAATGAAGAACTGCAATGCGTGGGCCGAA
>Ga0196978_1001149_pt1 | contig 12217 bp, 7 predicted proteins | sample S3v_2013CmetaG_FD_155491 | JGI IMG/M metagenome (GOLD analysis project Ga0196978, IMG submission 155491) | Soil microbial communities from Anza Borrego desert, Southern California, United States - S3+v_20-13C | ecosystem: Environmental > Terrestrial > Soil > Desert | place: USA: California... | reverse complement strand
TCATGCCCTTGCACATGATGGAGCTCAGGATCGCGCCGCTGGAGCCGACGAGCGCGCCGGTGATGATGAGGAGGTCGTTGGAGAGCATGAAGCCCGCGGCCGCGGCGGCCCAGCCCGAGTAGCTGTTGAGCATGGAGACGACCACGGGCATGTCGGCCCCGCCGATCGCCGCGACCAGGTGCACGCCGAGCACGCCGGTGATCACCGTGCCGACGACGAGCAGCACGAGCTGTGTCTGAGACGAATCGGCCCGGACAAACACGACGGCCAGGACAACCGTGGCGATCAGCATGGCGAGGTTGATCGCGTGGCGAGCGGGGATCAGCAGCGGCTTGCCGGAGATCTTGCCGTGGAGCTTGCCGCAGGCGACGACCGAGCCGGTGAGGGTGATCGAACCGATGCAGACCCCGACGAAGATCTCGGCGAGTTGGATGGCGTGCTCGGCGCCGGTCCCGGCGTGCAGCGGGTGGATGAGAGTGGCGAAGCCCACGAACACCGCGGCGAGCCCTACAAAGCTGTGCAGCAGAGCCACCAGCTGGGGCATCTCGGTCATCTTCACGCGGGCCGCCACCATGGCGCCGATGACGCCGGCGGGGATCACCGCGCCCAGGAGAAGCAGGAAGTTGCCCAGGCCCGCGTCGGGGCCGTCGCTTCCAGCAGCGGGGCCGGCTCCCCACGCTCCGCTGAGGCCGAAAGCGGTGGCGACCAGCGCGATGAGCATGCCGACGATCCCGAAGAGATTGCCGCGCCTCGAGGTCTCGGGGTGGGACAGCCCCCCGAGGCTCAGGATGAAGAGCGCGGCTGCGACGATGTAGGCTGCTTTGATCAGGTTGTCGGCCATGGCTACCTCTGGAACATCGCGAGCATGCGCCGGGTGACGAGGAAGCCGCCCGCGATATTGATCGCGGCGACCAGGACGGCGGCGAAGCCGAGGATCGTTGCCCCGCTCGTGAGCCCGCCGGAGAGGTGGAGCATTCCGCCGACGATGATGATGCCGCTGATCGCGTTGGTGACGCTCATCAGGGGGGTGTGCAGGGCGGGGGTGACGTTCCAGATGACCTGCCATCCGACGAAGCAGGCGAGCACGAACACGGTGAGGTGGCTCAGGAACGACTCGGGGGCCCACGCGCCGACGCCGATGAGGGCCGCCGCGCCGACCGCGAGCCACACGAGGCCCTTCGCCTTCTCGGCCACGACTGCGGGCTTCTGCTTGCCGGCCTGCTCGGTGGGCTCGTGCCACGGCTGCTCCGGCTGCTGCTCGGGGGCGCGGGGAGGCGCGGCCGCCGCTTGCGGGCTTGAGGCGGCGGGCTTGGGCTCGGGCCTCAGGGGGGGCCAGGTGATGCGTCCGGCGTGGGTGACCAGGGCGCCGCGCACGACCTCGTTGGTCTCGTCGGCGTGGAACCGCTCCGCGCCGCCCATCTCCTGGACCATGTTGACGAGGACGGAGGCGTAGAGCCAGCTTGCCTGGAGGGCCATCCGGCTGGGCAGGTCGGTGTAGCCGACGATGCGGACGCCGTGGTGCGTGATCACGGCGCCGGGCTGGGTGAGCGTGCAGTTGCCGCCCTGCGGTGCCGCGAGATCGACGATGACCGAGCCCTCGCGCATCGTCTCGACCATGCCGGCCGTGATGAGCTTGGGGGCCTCTCTGCCGGGGATGAGGGCGGTGGTGATGATGATGTCGACCTCCATGGCCTGGCGAGCGAAGAGGGCGCGCTCGGCCTCCAGGAAGGCGTCGGACATCTGCTTGGCGTATCCGCCCTCGCCGCGGGCGTCCTCCTGGAAATCCAGCTCGATGGGCTGGGCGCCCATGCTCCGGACCTGCTCCAGGGCCTCAGGGCGGGTGTCGAACGCGCGGACGACGGCGCCCAATCCGCGGGCGGCGCCGATCGCCGCCAGACCGGCGACGCCGGCGCCGATGACGAGCACCTTGGCCGGCGGGATCGAGCCGGCGGCGGTGACCTGACCGGCGAGGAACCGGGGATAGACCGTGGCGGCCTCGATCACGGCGCGGTAGCCGGCGGCGTTCGCCATCGCCGAGAGCGCATCGACCTTCTGTGCCCGCGTGATGCGCGGCACCGCGTCCATCGCGATGGTGGTGACGTTGCGCGCGGCGAGCTTCTCGAGCAGGTCCTTGTTCTGCGCGGGCCAGATGAAGCCGATCAGCGTGGCGCCGGGGCGGATCAGGTCGGCCTCGTGCTTCCCGAGGACGGGGTGAGCCTGGGGCGGCCGGACCTTGAGGATGATGTCGCATTCCCCCCAGAGGCGCTCGACGTCCTCGATGATCTGCCCGCCCGCCTCGGCGTAGCCCGCGTCGGGGTGCTCGGCCAGCTCGCCGGCCCCGCGCTCGACCCAGACCTCGAACCCCAAGTGGCACAGTTGTTGGACCGTGCGCGGCGTTCCCGCCACGCGCCGTTCGTCCTGGAAGATTTCCCGGGGGATGCCGATACGCATGACGTGGTCCTGTGTTCTGGGCGCGGAACGGGCGGATTGTACCCCGCACCCTCGCTGAGCCTTCCGCTCCGGAGCGCGTCGCAGGCGCAACCTGGCCGCCTGCTCTCGTGGTACCCTGCCCACACGCACCGACAGTGATCCCGCGAGGCGCCGCGGGCGAGGATTGCCGGCCATGACCGACCACACGGCCCACCCGGGCTCGATGATCACCGCCAAGCTCTCGGCGATGATGTTCCTTCAGTTCTTCCTCTGGGGCGCGTGGTATGTGACGGTCGGGAACTACATGGGCGAGCACCACATGGGCAGGGTGGTGTCATGGGCGTACACGGTCGGTCCGATAGCCGCCATCATCAGCCCGTTCTTCCTGGGCATGGTCGCGGACCGCTTCTTCGCGACAGAGCGGGTGCTCGCGGTGATGCACCTTCTGGGGGGGGCGTTCCTTTTCGCCGCCCCGTTCGTCGTGCCCGACAGCGCGGAATCCTCGCCTTGGCCTTTCATCGGCATGCTGATGCTGCACATGCTCTGCTACATGCCGACTCTCGGGCTGACCAACACGCTCGCGTTCCACAACATGAGCAACCCGGAGAAGCAGTTTCCGCGAGTACGCGTGTGGGGGACCATCGGCTGGATCGTGGCCGGGCTGGTGATCGCGCTCCTCGCGGCCATCGAGGTGCCGGAGACCGCATCGCTTGCCGGGGCCGAGCTGAACGCGGCTCGGAACGCGCTGCCCTTGTTCTTCTATCTCGCCGGCGCGTCGGGAGTGCTCCTCGGACTCTACTCGTTCTTCCTGCCGCATACACCGCCTCCGGCCCGCGGCAAGGCCTTCTCGGCCCGGGACGCGCTCGGGCTCGACGCGCTCTCGCTCATGAAGCATCCCTCGTTCGCGGTGTTCGTCCTCTGCTCACTTCTGACCTGCATCCCCCTCGCCGCCTACTACGCGTTTGCGCCCGTGTACGCCAACGACCTGGGCATGGCCGACGTGCCCTTCAAGATGTCGTTCGGTCAGATGTCCGAGATCTTCTTCATGGTGGTCATGCCCTTCTTCTTCGCCCGCTTCGGCGTGAAGTGGATGCTGCTCGTGGGCATGCTGGCGTGGGTGGCTCGCTACGGCCTGTTCTCGGGCGCGGCCGACGGGCGGGTCATGTGGATGGCGATCTTGGGGATCGCCCTGCACGGTATCTGCTACGACTTCTTCTTTGTCACCGGCTTCATCTACACCGACAAGCGCGCACCGAAATCGGTTCGGGGCGCGGCCCAGGGATTGCTCGTGCTGGTCACGCAGGGGCTCGGGCTCGGCCTCGGCGCTCAGATCGTGGGTTGGCTCAAGAACAGCAACACCGACGCGGGCGTCACCGACTGGCGGACGGTGTGGCTCATCCCGTGCCTTTTCGCGGCGGGCGTCGCCGTCGTCTTCTTTCTGTTCTTCCGCGACAGGGTCACCGCGACCCCGGAAGAGGTCGGAGACGCCCCGCTCCAGGCCGGCGACACGGAGACCGCGGTCTGATGGCGCGGCTCGGCGTGTGCTCCTGGTCTCTCCGGCCGTCGAGCCCGGCGGACCTCGCCGCGAGGGTGCGCGAGTGCGGGGTCGGCGCGGTGCAGCTGGCGCTCGATCCCGTGCGCTCGGGCGCGTGGGACGAGGGGGAAACGCGGGGAGTGCTCGGCGCCAATGGCATCGGAATCCTCTCCGGCATGATGGCGATGGAGGACGAGGATTATTCGACGCTGGACACGATCCGCGCGACCGGCGGCGTGCGCCCGGACGCGACCTGGCCGGCGAACCTCGCGGCCGCGAGGGCGAACGCCGCCCTCGCGGAGCGGCTCGGGTTGGGGCTCGTGACCTTCCACGCGGGGTTTCTCCCGCACGACCACGCTGATCCCGAGCGCGCACGGATGATCCGGCGCTTGCGCGAGCTGATCGAGGTGTTCGGGGAGCGGGGCGTGCGCGTCGCGTTCGAGACGGGGCAGGAATCCGCCGGCACGCTGCTCGACGTGCTCGCCGAGCTCCCGGAGTCTGCCGGCGTGAACTTCGACCCGGCGAACATGATCCTCTACGGCATGGGGGACCCGGTCGCGGCGCTGCGTCAACTGGCCGGGCGGGTGGTGCAGATCCACGTCAAGGACGCGCTGCCCGCCGAGACTCCGGGCGCGTGGGGCACGGAGGTTGTCGCGGGGTCGGGGGCTGTGCGCTGGGAGGAGCTCTTCGCCGCGCGGGGCGAGGCCGGGCTCTCGTGCGACCTGGTGGTCGAGCGCGAGGCCGGGGATTCGCGGATCCCGGACGTGCGCACCGCCGCGGCGCTCGTGCGCCGGTCGGCCCCCGTCGACGCCTAGGCCGTCGCGCCGAGCGCCGCGAGCTTTTTCCATCCCCGGCGGTCGCGCCATCGCTCCCGGTCGATTCGGATGAGGGTTGACTGCATCGCGCCGGGGCTCACCAGGAGCGTGAGCGGGTCCATGTCGCACTCGGCGGCGAGGTCCTTGACGAGAGCGCGGGTCTCGCGGTCGAGCCCGAGCATGCGCGCCATGCGGATGAACGCCCTCTCCCTGGCGGGGCGGCGGCCGTTGAAGCGGTGGTTGATCCACCAGGCGATGAGCGCCGCACCCAGCGCGACGAGCGCGAGGGCGCCGAGCAGCGCCCACGGGATGTCGGTGGTCGCGACGGACCCCACCGCCGGATCGCGGGCGTGCCCGGCGACAGCGCCGGTCGGCGCGATGCTCGCGGCGCCGGTGTGTGCGGCGGCTCCGGTCATGGCGGGAAGCTCCCGCCGGCGTGTGTCGCGGCGTGCGCGGCCGCGAGCCGGCGCGTGACGGCGGCGGCGCGTGCTCGCACCTGCGGGTCGGGATCGCCGCCGGCCAGGCAGTTCACGCGCGAGGCGAGCTCGGGCCAGCGCCGGCCGACCGGCTTGCTGGCGCCTCCCGTGAGGGCCCGCTGCACGACCCAGACGCCGGCGAGCCGGTGCGCGGGCCGCTGGTCGAGGAGCATGGAGATGATGCCTTGGACCGCCGCCCCGGCCGAGTCTCCGCTCGGCTTGGCGTCGGGCCAGGCGGCGAGGAGCGTGCGCAGCGCGCTCGCGCGCACCCGATGGTGGTCGTCTGCGGCGCCGCCGGTCAGGATTCTTCTGGAGCGATCCGGCAGCCTGCGCCGCCCGATCGCCTCGGCCGCGTTCGCCCGGACCCTGGGGTCGGGATGGCGGGCGAGGCATTCCGTGAGCACGGCGGCGACGCGGGCGGCCCTGAGATCGCCGAGGCAGGCGACGGCGGTCGCGGCCACGCGCGGGGCGGCGCCCGCGCTCTCCCCGAACGAGTCTCGCACGATCGAGAGGACAAGCGGCTCGACCGCGCCGATGGCGCCGATGCGCCGGCATGTCATGAGCGCCGCGACGGCCGCGCCGGTGTCTTCGGCGCGAACGGCCTCGCGGACCCAGTCCGCGAATGCGGCGGGGTCCGCCCCGAGAGCGCGGCGGGCGGCGAGTGCGCCGGCGGGATGATGGGGTCCGGGCGAGATGCGGGCGAGCTCCTCGCCGGCGATCGACCGCACCGATGGGTGCGGCGAGCGGACGAGCGAGGCGGCGAAGCGGCGGCGGTGCGGGTCGCCGGCGCGGAGGCGCCCGGATTCGGACGTGCCGCAGGCGCTCCAGGCGATGGCCGCGTGCCGGGCGATCGCCTCGTGAGCGTCGAAGCAGAAGTCGCGCAGCGTCGGCGGCGGGGTTGCGCGGGCGGCGCCGAGCCGGGCGAGGGGGTCGGGGTCGGCGAGGAACGGGTCCAGGGCGAGCGATCGGGCGGTCTCGTCGCCGCCAAACGAGGAGACCAGGCGCGGGACCTGCCGCCGATCGGCGGCGCTCAACGCCCGGAGCTGCGCGGGGTCCGGAAGGGGGCCCGAAGGCTGGAGGCGCCTCGCCGCGGGGGAGGCGCCGGGGGGGAGCTGCTCCTGCGGCGCCGGGCGGGTCACGATCGTCAACAGGCGCAGGCGGGCCGCGCGCGTGGGGGCGAGCGCGAGGTGCCCGAGCGAGAGCAGGGCGGCGTGATCCCGCACGGTGGGCGCTCGGGCGACCCGCTCGGCGCACGCGGGCGCGACCCGGCCCTCACGGAGCCACTGCCACGCGCGCCGGCGGGCGATCGGCGCCCGCGCGCGCCGGAATGCCCCGCGGAGCGCCGCGCCGGGCGGCGAGTCCTCCGCCTCGATCAGCGCCCGGAGCGGCAGGGCCGTGGGACTCTGGGACCGCGGGTGCTCGAGCAGGAGGATGGCGGCCAGGAGCAGCTCCTTGCGCCGGTGCGCGTCGAACGACGCGACGCCGCGAGCAACCGCGTGCGCGAGGGCGCCCAGGTCGTCCGCCGACCAGGCCTCGACGCCGGGATCCAGGATCGGCCGGAGCGCTGTGCCCGCAGCTTCGAGCCCGAGCAGCTCCGGATCGTTCTCCCCCGAAGCCCGGACGGCGAGGGCGAGCAGGGCCGTGGCTGCGGCGGCCGGGGCGGCTCCGGTCGCACCGTCGAGCACTCGCGCGAGCAGGGGGAGCGCGGCGGGGTGGCTCGCGTCCAGGGCCCACTCCGCCACCGCCTCGCCGGCGCGGAGCGTCGCGCGTTCATCGGCGGAAGGGCAGATGCGGGGCCAATGGGGGCGGCACGCGGCCAACGCCAGTTGGCGCAAGGAGTTGGGTATGTGCCTCCACGCGAGGGCGAGGGCCGTCGCCGCGCTGGCGCCGACCTGGTGATCTTCCCGGTCGGCGGCGAGTTCGATCAAGAGCAGCGTCAGCGGCTCCCGCTCCTCCGAGGAGGCGTGGGGCAGGACATCGGCGAGTGCCGCGGCCCGCTCGTCGGGCCGGAGGCGGCGGAGGGCGCGTAGGCGGCGGTCGATCTCTGGCATCGGGCGGGTTCCCAGGCCCTCTCTCTGTCGGGAGTAGCGTACTCAAAATCGCAACAGCTTGTGCAAAAAGGGATGGACTCGCCCGGTCCGCACCGGATATGTTGTGGCTACTCGTGGATTCGCTCCATCAGCACGGGCCAGGGCTGGCCCGGCTGGAGGGCCTCGAATATAGTGGATGCAAACTTCACGGCGACGGATTGCTGTGTCGGGGGCTGACCACACCGCGGCTCGCGTGAAAACGGATTCACCTTGCCGCCTGGTCCAACGAGGGCACGCATGGAAACGCCAGCCAGAGTGAACAGTCTGCAGACCTACCAGGTCATCCTGTACGACCGTGCCCTCCACCCCGAGTTCTTCGACCTCAAAGCGCGTCGCGTCGAGAATCTCAACTCGTGCGAATTCGAGGCGTGGCTGATGAGCGGGTCTCACGCGCTCCGCTTCGAGATGGGGCCGCTGTGCGCCTGCGAGCTGATCACGGACCAGGAGCGGGGGCTGCCTGTCGCGGGCGTCGTCGCCGCGTTCCTGTGCGCGGGCGAGCGGGACTACGACCATTCGTTCGGGGTCGCGCCGGTGAACTACATCACGACGGTGCAGACGGAGACGCTCGCCGAGAACCTGTACATGGCGACACACGAGGAGCTGGTGGCGTTCGGGAGGGAGTCCGAGGCGCTCATGCACCTGTGGGAGGACGAGGTCGGGCCCTGCCTCTCGATGCTGGACACCCAGAGGTACAGCCGCGAGATGCACGTGCAGGCCTACCACCTGCTGGCGAACCAGGGGATCGTGCTGCGGTCGCAGACGATCTTCGAACAGCGCTGATCGCCGGCGGAGGAGACGTGACAAATGGCGCGTCGCGGCTTGTCCGCGGGGCCTGAGCGGCCGATGATTCGGGCGTGAGGCGTTGCCGCGCCATCCGCGTTCGCCGGGGCTCGATCGGGCTCCGAATTCGCTAGCCCCGTTCGGGGGCGTGGGCGGCCGGACCGCCCGTGCCGGCCCGGCGGGGCTCGCCGCGACGCTACCCTCCACATCCGGAATCCTGACCAGGGCGGTGGCCGTCGTCCGCCCATCGAGAGCGACAGCCATGAGCGATGCGCCCGTGCGGAGCGAGAAGCCGGCCGAGAAGAAGGCCGCGAACAGGTACAAGGACACGCTGAACCTGCCCAAGACCTCGTTCGCGATGAAGGCGAACCTGGTGCAGAACGAGCCGGCGAGCATCGAGCGGTGGGGATCGATGGGGCTGTACGGCAGGCTGCGGGCGGCGCGGGCGGGGCGGGAGAAGTTCGTGTTCCACGACGGGCCGCCCTACGCGAACGGCTCGATCCACCTCGGCCACGTGCTCAACAAGACGCTCAAGGACATCGTCGTGCGCTCGCGCTCGATGATGGGGTTCGACGTGCCGTACGTGCCGGGCTGGGACTGCCACGGCCTGCCCATCGAGCACAAGGTCATGACCGGTCTGGTCGAGAGCGGCAAGATCAAGAAGCTGGCGACGCTCGACGAGGACACGCGGAAGATGGCGGTGCGGCGCGAATGCCAGGCGTACGCCGAGAAGTACGTCAAGCTGCAGGCGGGCGAGATGGTCCGCCTGCTGACGCTCGCCGACTACGAGAACCCGTACCTCACGATGCGCCCGGAGTTCGAGGGCGCGGTGCTGGAGACGCTGGCGGCCCTCGTCGAGCAGGGGCTCGTGTACCGCGCGCTCAAGCCGGTGCACTGGAGCATCGCGAACGAGACGGCGCTGGCGGAGGCGGAGCTCGAGTACTACGACCGGGAGGACCTCTCGGTGTACGTGGATTTCGAGGCCGACGACGCGGACGCGGTGTACGACGCATTCGGCTTGGAGGAGCAGAACGCGGAGGAGGCGGAGGAGGCGGAGGAGGAAGAAGGGACGCAGCGAGACAGCGAGACAGCGAGTCAGGGGGAGGAAGAAGACGCGTCGGCTGCGCCTCGCCCGGGAACGCGTCCGGGGATCCGGCCGAGCTTCATGATCTGGACGACGACGCCGTGGACGCTGCCGGCGAACCTGGCGATCGCGGTCAACCCGCGCTTCGAGTACGCCCTGGTGTGGGTGGACGGGAACGTGACGGTGATGGCCTCGGAGGCGGTCGAGCGGGTGACGAGGGCCGCCAAGGCCGAGGAAGTCGTGGTGCTCGCGAAGGCGAGCGGGGAGCGGCTTGTCGGCCTGCGCTACCGCCACCCGTTCGTGGAGGAGGCGCCGCAATCGCTCCAGGACCCGGGGGCAGACAGGTCCCGCTGCTACACGCTCGTCACCGCCGACTACGTCACGCTGGAGGACGGCACGGGTCTGGTGCACACGGCTCCCGGCCACGGCGCGGAAGACTTCGCGACCGGCAAGCGCGAGGGGCTGCCGGTCTATTGCCCGGTGCGCCACGACGGCACCTACGACCGGACCGTTCCGGACTGGCTGCGCGGCGTCGACATCTGGAAGGCCAACGAGGAGATCGCCGCACGGCTCGGCGCCAGCGGGCATCTCTTCTTCAGCCACCGGTTCACGCACAGCTACCCGCACGACTGGCGCAGCAAGACGCCGGTGGTGTTCCGGTGCACGGAGCAGTGGTTCATCGGCGTGGATGCGGCCACGGAGCGCGAGGGCAGGACCTTGCGAGAGCTTGCGCTCGCGACGACGGAGTCGGACGTGGACTTCGTGCCGGCGTGGGGGCGCAACCGCATGCGGGGCATGCTCGAGTCTCGCCCGGACTGGTGCATCAGCCGGCAGCGGTCGTGGGGATTGCCGATCCCGGCGTTTTTCACGCCTGAGGGCGAGTGCCTGATGACCGGCGCGAGCGTGCGTGCGGTCGCCAGGCTCGTCCGCGAGCAGGGCTCCGACGCGTGGTTCAAGAGCGGCGCCGAGGATCTGCTCAGGCACTACGACCCTGCGAGCGACCCCGACTGCCCACCCTCCGTCGCTTCGTCGGTCGGTCGCTCCGCCGCAGCGCTCCGCAAGAGCCCCGACATTCTCGACGTGTGGTTCGAGTCGGGCTCCACCTGGAACGGGTGCATGCGGGAGCGGCTGGGCGATGAGGGCTTCCCGGTCGAGCTCTACCTGGAGGGCTCGGACCAGCACCGCGGGTGGTTCCAATCGTCGCTGCTGGCGTCGCTCGGCGCGACGGGGCGCCCGCCGTTCAGGGCGATCCTCACACACGGCTTCATGGTGGACAAGGACGGGCGCAAGCTCAGCAAGAGCGCGGGGCACACGGTGGAGGACCTCTTCAAGCTCTACGGGGCGGACGTGGTCCGCTGGTGGGTGTGCTCGCTGAGCTACGAGAACGACATGAAGGTCGACGACGAGTTCTTCAAGCTCGCGGGCGAGAGCTACCGCAAGGTGAGGAACACGCTGCGGTTCATGCTGAGCAACCTCTATGACTACCCGCCCGCGGCGTCGGACGGGGCGCAGCGGGAGGACTCCCCCGCTTCGCTCGACGCGTGGGTGCTCGCGGCGTACGCGGAGCTGGAGCGGCGCGTCACCGAGGCATATGAGCGGTACGATTTCAAGACGGTCCACGGCGCGGTGTACGACTTCTGCAACGACGCGCTCAGCGCCGTGTATCTCGCCGCCGTCAAGGACCGGCTCTATTGCGACCGGGCGGACTCGCCCCGCCGCCGGCGCACGCAAGCGACGCTCTGGACGCTCACCGACGGCCTCTGCCGGCTGATCGCGCCGGTGCTGCCGCACACCGCCGACGAGGCATGGCGGGCGCTGTGGAACGCCGGGCCGGAGGACGGCGCGCGGTGCGTGCACTTGGAGGAGTTCCTGAACGAGTCGGCCGGCGATCCCGGCGCCCCGGCCGATACGGGCTGGACGCTTGTCATGGCCGAGCGCGATCGCGCGCTCCAAGCGCTCGAGCGCGCGAAGACGGAGCTGGGCGTCGAGAACCCGCTCGACGCGGGCGTGGTGCTGCCGGACGCGGCCGGCGAGCTGGCCGCCTTCGACCCCGCCGACCTCGCCGACCTACTCGGCGTCAGCCGCGTGGAGCTCGACCGCGCCGCGACGGAGCCCCGCGTGCTCGACCTCCGCGCCGAGCCCCGGTGCGAGCGGAGCTGGAAGCGCGACGGCACGGTGCGGGAGCGGTCGGACGGGGGGATGCTGACGGACCGGGACGCGGAGGCGGTGGGCGTGGCTTGAGTGATCGGTCGCGGAGGGTCGCGCGCTACCCCGCCCGGCGCGCGTCGTGCTCCGGATCGATCCCGAGCGCCCGCATCTTCTTGTAGAGCGTCGTCCGGTTGATCCCGAGGTCGTCGGCGGTTTTCTGGCGGTTCCAGTCGTTGGCGCGGAGGGCCTTCAGGAGGATGATGCGCTCCGGCTCGCGCAGGGCCTCCTCCAGCGGGATCGGGCTCCACGGCGTGTCGTCGCTGAGCACCGGGATCTCGCTGTGCACGGGTGCGCCGGTCGCCGCGGCCATGCGGGCGAGCACGCCGGGCCCGCCCTCGCCGGTGACCTGGCCCGGGAGGTCCTCGGCCTGGATGGTCTGCCCCTTGGTGAGCACGACCGCGCGCTGGACGAGGTTCTCGAGCTCGCGGATGTTGCCGGGGAATGGATAGCGCCGGAGGGCGTCGAGGGCCGCGGGGCTGAAGCCGACGACCTGCCGGCCCAGCTCCGCGGCGTATCGCCCGAGGAAGTGCTCGGCGAGGAGGGGGATGTCGCTGACGCGCTCGCGCAGGGGGGGCAGCTCGATCATCACGACGTTGATGCGGTAGAAGAGGTCCTGGCGGAAGTGCCCTTCGGCGACGAGCCGCTCGAGCGGCTGGTTGCTCGCGAGGATCACGCGTGCGTCCACGTCGATGGTCTTGTTGGAGCCGACGGGCTCGAACTTGCGCTCCTGCAGCACGCGGAGGAGCTTGAGCTGCATGGCCGGCGAGGCGGAGTTGATCTCGTCGAGGAAGATGGTGCCA
>Ga0196978_1001145_pt1 | contig 12249 bp, 9 predicted proteins | sample S3v_2013CmetaG_FD_155491 | JGI IMG/M metagenome (GOLD analysis project Ga0196978, IMG submission 155491) | Soil microbial communities from Anza Borrego desert, Southern California, United States - S3+v_20-13C | ecosystem: Environmental > Terrestrial > Soil > Desert | place: USA: California... | reverse complement strand
TGCGACAGCACCAGTCCGTCCAACGGCGTCGACGTCCTGGGCAGCGGTGCCTACGTCAGCGGCGGCTCGATTCGCGGGTGCGATGCCTACAGCCTGCGCGTCGGCGGCACCGGCAAGCATTCGGTGACGTCGATCGCGATCAAGGGCGGCGTCGACAGCGGCAAGGGTGTGGAAGTGTTGACCGGCTCGGACCTCAACAGGCTCACCGATATCGTGGTGACCAACAGCGGCACCGGCTTCCACATCTTCGGCAACAAGGGGAAGCTCAGCGGCCTGACCGCTTCGAGCTCCGATGACGAGGGCATCATCCTCGAGGGCAGCTCCAACAAGGTCACGCGCATGACTGCCGTCAATTCGACCAAGGAAGGCATCATCGTCAATGGATCGAACAACAAGATCCAGGACTGCGAAGCGGTGACGAGCGGCAACGGCGGCATCGTGCTCAACGGCGCGAACAACAGCCTGAAGGACTGCTCGGCCATCCGCGGCCTCGGTGACGGCTTCGAGGTCAACGGTGCGGGCAACTCCATTTCGGCGGCCGAGTCGGACAACAACGGCCAGCGCGGATACGACATTTTCGGCGACGCCACGCGCCTGAGCGACTCGACTGCCGTCAACAACGGCGGCGACGGCGTCCTCCTGCAGGAGGCCGCATCTACCGTCACCGGCGTCCGTTCCATCGGCAACGGCGGGAACGGCATCCAGGTCGATGCCGGAAACGTGCATTCGATCTCGCGCAGCGTCGCGCTCGAGAGCGGCGGCACGCATGACATCCGCGACAACACGAACTGCGCCGGCGCCACCTGGAACGACAACACGTTCCGCAGCGCCAACGATCCCTGCATCCAGTGACATGGGGTGGTCAGGTACGGAAGCGTGAATCGCCCTGATTCACGCTTGCGTACCTGACCCGGTTTCTGCGCCGTCAGCGATCGACGAGATCGGCCAGCGTCATTCCGTCCAGGGAATTCTCGCGGGCGCCGTGCAGGCGCGCCAGCAGCTCGCGAACGCGGGCATCCACCTTGCGCTTGTCCGCGTTCTTCTCGCCGCGCAGCGCCTCCAGGACTCGCACCACACGAATGCTTCCGGGCGACAGCGTCAGGAACACGCGCGACTGCTCTTCCCCGCCGAAATGCACGAGGCCGGCCTGGGCCAGAACGCACGCGACCTCGTTGATCTCCCTTACCGGCACGTCCAGCGAGGCCGAGATGCTCTCGAGCGTCGGAACCTCGCGCTTTTCGTAGGCTGCCGCCGCCATCTCGGTCACCATCGCCAATGCCAGCGTTTCGCGCTCGGCGATGGTCAGGTCCTTGTTGCGGCGCTTGCGGCTGAGCGCCGTCAGGTTCTGCACCGCCGCCGAGACCTCGGCGCCGGCCAGGACGATGGTCCAGCTGGTGTACATCCACACCATCAGCACCGGCAGCTGCGCCAGCGTTCCGTAGATCGCGTTGTAGTTGGCCATCCCGAACTGGAAGGCCAGATACGCCGACTGCGTCAGCTGCCACCCGACCCCGGCAACGATGCCGCCGGCCGCGGCGGCAAAAAGCCGTACCCTGGCATTGGGCAGAAACGTGTAGAGGAACGTGAAGAGCGCACAGAGCACGAGGTAGGGCAGCAGCGAAGTGCCCACGTGCATCAGCACCCCTGCCCCGCCGAGGCTGGACAGCCATGCCAGCATCGAGTTGGTCTTGAGCGCAGCCGTCACGCTGGTTGCGGCCGCAAGCAGGATGGGCGCACCCACCAGCAGCGCCAGATAATCGGCGCTGCGCCGAACGATCCCGCGCGGCTGCGCATTGCCCCAGATGACGTCGAGCGACTGCTCGACCTGGGCCATGACCGAGACCGAGGAAATCACGACGAACACCGCACCGATCACCCCGAGGCCGGTGATGCTGGTATTGTCGACATAGGAGACGATGGTATCGATGGCCTCGGGCGACATCAGGGTGAAGCGGTGCAGCAGCGCCGCCTCCAGACGATCGCCGGTCCAGCCCATGCCGCGCAGGAACGCGAAGGAGACCGCCATCACCGGAACCAGAGCCAGAAGGCTCGCGTACGTCAGCGCCGCTGCGCGCAGCGCGCACTGGTCGCGCAGGAAACCCTGGCCAGCGAACCAGGCCACGCGTGCCGACTTGACGCTCCAGCGGCGTGCCGAGGAGACCTCCTGTTCGGGATCGCGCCAGAGGAAATGCTCGAGCATTTGTCCGAGGCCGAATGTGTAGCCGCCCGACGATGCCATCGATGCTCGACTTAAGCCGGGTGCGAAGCCGTTTGGCAACCACCGCGAGCACTTTCGCACCGCGGCTGGGGCACCAGACCGCGTGCAGGCAGACGTGCAACGACGATCGCTCTCTCGGATCGCCGCACTCGTTGCTCCGCAAGAGCAGCGAATGATGGGCGCGCTGCCGAAAGCGATACTGCGGCGGCTCGCTCTGGCCGTTCCCACCGCCATCGGCGTGTGCACGCTGGTCTTTGCGGTGCTGCACGCGGTTCCCGGAGATCCGGTCGACGTGCTTCTCGGCGAGACCGCGGCCGCCGCAGACCGCGTCGAGTTGCGGGCGCGGCTCGGCCTGGATCGTCCGCTGCTGATCCAGTACGGCGCCTACATGGGAGGCCTCGTCCGCGGCGACCTCGGGCGTTCGGTTCGAAGCGGCCGCCCGGTGGCCGAGCTCGTCGTCGAGCGCGCTCCCGCCACGCTGCGGCTGGGTCTGGCGGCTGCCATCATCGCGGCGCTGCTCGGCATACCGCTCGGCGTGCTGTCTGCGTGGCGGCCGCACGGGCTGCTCGATCGCCTGACCCTGACCGCGAGCCTGTCGGCCGTGGCCGTCCCCAACTTCTGGCTCGGACCGATGCTGGTGATGCTGTTCTCCATCCAGCTCGGCTGGCTACCGGTGGCCGGCGACGCAACGGCCGCGCACCTGGTCCTTCCCGCGCTGACGCTCGGCAGCGGCATGAGCGGAATCCTGGTTCGGATGACGCGCGCAGCGATGCTCGAGACCATGAGCGAAGAGTATGTGCGCACCGCGCGGGCCAAGGGCCTGGGCGATGCACGCGTCTTGGTGCGGCACGCGCTGCCCAACGCGATGGTCCCGGTGCTGTCGCTGATCGGGCTGCAGCTCGGCGCCGTGCTGGCAGGGTCGGTGATCACCGAGACCATCTTTGCCTGGCCCGGACTCGGCCGCCTGGTCGTCGAAGCGATCCAGTCACGCGACTATCCCGTCGTGCAGGGAGCGGTGCTGACCATCGCCGGCGTCTACGTTCTGGTCAATCTGGCCACCGACCTGGCGCAGGCACTGGTGCATCCACGGCTGCGCGAGGCCGTGCCGTGACGGCTTCCGGCGAACCGGCGGCTCCCGCAGCGATGGCCACGATGCAAGGCCGACGCGCTGCGCGCATCAGGCGTGGCACCGCGGTCTCTCTTCTGTTCGGCGCTGCGGTCATCGCGGTGGTTTCGCTGGCCGCAGCGGGCGCCGATGTGCTGGCTCCGGCGCCGCCGCACACGATCGCGCTCGAGCAGGGCCTCGGCGCTCCGGGCTCTTCGCACCTGCTCGGACAGGACAAGCTCGGCCGCGACGTGCTCGCGCGGCTGATGCACGGAGCGCGCGTGTCGCTCGGCGTGGCGTCGGCTACGGTCTTGCTCTCCGTGGTCATCGGCGTCGCCGTCGGATCGATCGCGGGCTTTGCCGGCGGCCGCCTCGACTTCTGGCTGATGCGGATCGTCGACGTGCTGATGGCTTTTCCTGGCCTGCTCCTGGCCATCGCGCTTGCCGCAGCGCTGGGGCCAGGCATCGGCAACGTGGTGCTGGCGCTGTCGGTGATCGGATGGACCGGTTATGCGCGGGTGTCGCGGGCCGAGGTCATGGCACTGCGCGGGCGCGAGCACGTCGAGGCGGCGATCGCCCTTGGCGCGCCGCCCTGGCGCGTGCTGCTGCGCCACGTGCTGCCGCTTACGATTTCGCCGCTGCTGGTGCAGGCCGTCTTCGGAATGGCCGGGGCCGTAGTGGCAGAGGCCAGCCTGTCCTTTCTCGGCCTCGGAGTGCAGCCGCCGACGCCGTCGTGGGGATCGATGCTCGCCGACGGCCGCTCCTTCCTGATCGAAGCGCCGCACCTGACGGTGGCTCCGGGGCTTGCCATCACCTCGCTCGTGCTGGCACTGAACCTGCTGGGCGACGGCCTGCGCGACCTGCTCGACGTCCGGATGCGATAGCGCACGCACCCGGCCTGGATGGTGGAGCCGGATGACCGGGCCCGCGGCGCATGCCTGCGGTTTCGTCGGGCGTGTCGCGATGCTATCGGCGCCGCATGCGCAGAACCTGCCGCTTCGTCGCAGTCTTCCTGATGACAGCCGCCGCCTGCCCGCCATTGGTCATGGCCCACGAATCGCCGGCGGATCAGGCGCGCGAGGTCGAAGCGCTGCGGCGTCGCGTCGACGAACTCGAGCGCGTACTTCGTGAGCTGCAGTCCGGCCAGCAGCAGCGGTCGGCACCGCATGGCGTCGCGCCGGTTGCCGAGGAGGCCCCGGCAGCCGGCGCCGGCACTGCTACGGATCGCGCGGAGCCGGCGGCGGCGCCGGCCGTTGCGGCAAAAACGGCTGCCGTGGTGGGGTACGAGGACGGCTTCTTCCTGAAGTCGGGCGACGGCGACGATGAGCTGAAACTGAACGGCTTCGTCCATGCCGACAGCCGCTTCTTCCCCGGCGACGACCCCGAGAACGACCAGTTCTTCATCCGACGCGCGCGCATCGACATTCGCGGCAAGGTCGCAAAGCGTTTCTCCTTTCGTCTCACGCCCGACTTCGCCGGCAGCACGCTGACCCTGTTCGACGCCTCGCTGGACGTGAAGTTCGCGCCATGGCTCGTCCTTCGTCTGGGCAAGACCAAGACGCCGTTCGGTCTGGAGCGCCTGCAATCCTCGACCGACCTGGTCTTGATCGAGCGCTCGCTCGTCGACAACCTGGTGCCCAACCGCGACGTCGGCGTGATGCTGCACGGCGAAGCTGGCGGCGGCATCGCCGAGTATGCAGCGGCCGTGTTCAACGGAACGGCCGACGGCTCCAGCGGCGATACCAATCCGAACGATGGCGTCGACGTGGTCGCCCGCCTGTTCCTGCGACCGTTCCGCAACATGGACGTCGAGGCGCTGCACGGGCTCGGCTTCGGTGTGGCCGGCACCTACGGACGCGAGCAGGGAAGCGCTTCTTCGGCGCAGCTCGGCCGCCACCGCACCTCGAGCCGCGTCGTGTTCTTCCGCTACGCCAGCGCAAGCGACGCGCCGTTTTTCACGGCTGCCATTGCCTCGGGTGATCGCTGGCGCCTGTCGCCGCAGGGCCATTACTATTTCGGGCCGTTCGGTCTGCTAGGCGAGTACGTCGTCTCCAGTCAGGAGATCGCCGGCGCCGCGCGCGCCACCGCCACCAACGACGCATGGCAGGTTCAGGCGTCCTACGTGCTGACGGGAGAAGACGCATCGTACAAGGGCATCGAGCCCGAGAACGATTTCGACTTCGGCGACGGCGGCTGGGGCGCCTGGCAGATCGCGCTGCGCTATGCCGGGCTGGAAGCCGACGACGATCTGGTCGCGCGAGGGCTGGCCGTGGGGGCTCGCACAGCGGACACCGTGACCGCCGGACTGAACTGGCACCTGAACTCGAATGTCGCGCTGTACCTGAACTACGAGCACACCGAGTTCCGCCGTCCGCGCGGCCAGGAGGACGTCATCCTGAGCCGGGCGCAGTTCGCGTTCTGATCTACTGTGCCGGCGACGGCGGATTGTCGGCTCCGCCGGTCCCCAGTGGCGGCCCCGAAGCCGTCCGTGCCTTGGCGCGACCTTCTTCGAGCGGAGCGATCGAGCTGCCGATCCACCAGAGAACGGGACCCAGCATCGCCACTTCCGGGCCCGCATGGTCGGGAGCGAGCATGCTCGCTGTCCACCATAGAGAGAAGCCGATAGCCGCGCTGGCGGGCAGGTGCTCGGGCAGGAGCTTCCACTTGAACCACTGCACGGCGCGCTGGTAGCCGGCGCTGTTGCGTCTGTTCCGAAGCGTTGCAGTCAGATACGACTCGCGAGGATTCTGCTCGAGCAACACTTCGCCGTTTGCCGCTACCAGGCAGCAGCGCCAGACGCGTCTGGCGTCGTCCCGCAACGAAGCCTCGATGCGGTTGTTCACCTTCCAGAAGGCGACGAGAAAGCCGAGCAGGACGATCGCATCGTACGGATGGGCGGCAAAGGTATCGATGACGATGGCGGTGAAGTCCGGGAGAAAGATCTGTGACCACCCAAGCACCGTCGCGATCCATCCGGCGACTCCGCCGGATGCCCTCTCAGCTGGAGATATCCACCAGGGCATCGACACCAGAGCCACAGTCAATGCCACGGTCACGAAGTAGTTGATGCGGCGATACCACACGCGGTCCCAAACCCGTTCCATCGCTACAACCCGTTGCTTCACAAGATCGTCATCCCGAAGACGCTCGCGAAGCTCGGCGCTGACGAGCGGCGGCTCGGGCCGTCGGCTTCGCGGTTTGCCCCGGTTCTGGCTGTCCGGCTTGTCCGCGTTTTCCCTCCGGCCGTCCTGCGGCACGACCTTGAATCGCGGCGGCAAGCTGATGGGGGCATAGGAATCGGTTCCTTCGACCAGCCGATGGATGGCACTCTCGTGCACCATGACCTCGCGCAGCAGACCGTTTCCCTCTTCGGACTTGCGACGGTTCAGGACCAGCGGATCGTGCATGCCGATGGTTCGATCGTCGACGGGGTCCGTCCAGGCGGCGATCCTGCGCGGCTGGTAACGATAATAGACACCGGTGCCGGAACGGCTGTCGTGAATGGGACCGCAGCTGTTGGCCAGGTCCTCGTACCGATCGGTGATGCGATCCAGAGTCCGAAGGCCGGTCTGTTCGGCTTCGTTGAGCATCCACAACAAAGAGACGTAGCTCAGGCTTTCATCGGGGTAACCGCCGCCGACGTCGGCGTGCATCCCCGTGAACCACACCTGCTGCAGCCGCTCCTCGGTGATCCAGGGAGTGTCCGGATCCGCCGAGGCGATCCTGTCGCGCTCGTGGAGCTCGTCCCATAGCAGCGGATGGAACGAGTCGCGCTCGTCGTCCAGCGCCAGGGCGTGACGGGCACAGCGGACGCGGTCGGAGAGCTCGTAATCGGGCATGCTCAAACCGAAGATCCAGTTGTCGATGAAGCGCGTCAGCTCGACGAAGGGGCCGCCGTAGGCGGCAACCGTGTCCCATACGCCGACAAATCGGATGACGGGATGATAGTTCTTCGTGCTGTCGTAGATCGGAAGGTTGCGCCGCTTCGCGCGCCACTGGACCCATCCGTCGCGCATCGTTCGAAAAAGCTTCAGCGGCAGCTGCAGCTTGCGAGGCTTGAAGTCCTTTCGAAAAGCGCGGTACGCCTCCAGGCTCAGCCGGTTCAGCTCGGATTCGCTTTCGGCCCGGATCAGCCCTTCCTTGGCGATCATGGCGATCACCACTCGCATCGTGAAGGCGCCGCGACTGAACCCGAACCCGTAGATGTCGTCGCCTTCGTCGTTGCTCGTCGGCTGGCGGCCCTGCTCCGGGCCGGGTCGATAGTTGCGGCAGGCGTAGCGGTAGAGATCGAGCACGTTGCGCTTCAGGCCCCAGCCCACCGCGCCGCCGAGCAGCGCCAGCGGCGCCAGCGCCGAGGTGCCGACGCCGTCGTCGTAGTAGGCGATCTGTGGCCGGCCATTCTGCTTCGCGGGCCCCAGATCGACGGCCTCGTACATCCGCCAGACATTGGTCTTGAACAGCTTGGCGCTGCTGTTGCCGGTGCCGTCGGAGAAAAGAACGATGGATTTGGGTGCAGCGCTCGAGGCTGCAGCGGTTCCAGTCGGCTGTGCGGCAACTGTTCCGTTCGTCGTACTCATGTCGTGCTCCATGGCCGGCGCGGTCGCGGTTCGCGGCAGGTAGGCGCCGTGGCCGAACGTGCCTACACGGCCGACGCCGGTATGGCCATGCCGAAGCAGTGTGCCGCTTCACTCCCAGCGAATCTTTCGTGCGAGCCGAGCGCGAGAATCAGCGGTTGCTGCCCGCCAGCGCCCCCGATCGCATCACCGGCTCCAGCACGAAGACGACTGCCAGGGCCGGCGCCAGCATGATGCATGCGATGGCGCTGGCCATGCCCGGATAGCCGAACGCGGCGAAGTAGTAGAGGAGCGGCGGCAGCGTGCGATTGGTGACCTGGATCAGCATCGCGAACGCGAACTCGTCCCACGAAAGCAGGAACACCAGGATCGCAGCCGCACCGAGCGAGGGCCGCACCAGCGGGAGCGTCACGCGCACGAACAGGCCGAGCTCGCTGGCTCCGTCCAGGCGGGCAGCATGCTCGACGTCGGCCGGGACGTCGCGGAAAGCCTGGCGCAAGATGAAGAAGGCCACCGGGATGGCTGTCAGCGTGTGTGCCAGCACGAGGCCGACGCCGGCCGGATGATTGTAGATGCCGGCCCGCACGAACAGGCCGGCCAGAGGAACCGCCAGAGCGATCGAAGGAAAGAGCCGCGCCAGGACCGTCGCTGCATCGAGCGTGCGTTCCATTTCGGGCCGGCGCGCCGAGACATAGGCAGCCGGCAGCACCAGAAGCAGCGTGGCCATCACGGTGGCTACGGCCACGAACACGCTGAGCGCGAGGCCCATGGCCAGCTCGGGGCCCTGCATGAGCACGCCGAAGTTCTCGAACGTCAGGGTTTGCGGCATCCACGTGGGCGGCCACGCAAAGCTCTCCTGTTCCGGTGTGACCGCCTGCTTGAGGATCAGGGCCAGCGGCAGCAGGTCGGCCGTCGCGATGATCGCGGCCAACGCTGCGATGCGCAACGTGCGAGACGACGGCCTTGCGCGCCTCGGCCTGTGCGCGCTCACGCGACCATCCTCCGGCGCAGCAGCGGAATCGTCAGCGCCACGCTCATCATGGCCAGCAGCATCGAGGCGGCTGCGGCCGCCGGCTCGTTGCCGTAGTCGGACCACTGGTGGTAGGCGTACGTCGACAGCACCGGCGCGCCTTCGACGCCGGCCAGCACCAGCGGCGTCGCGAACATGCGCAGCGCGTCCAGACCGCGCAGCAGCACCGCCGAGAGGATCACCGGACGCAGCCACGGCAGCGTGATGTGCCGGAAGCGTGACCAGCCGCGAGCGCCGTCGAGCAACGCCGCCTCGTGGATCTGCTCGGGCATCGAGGCCAGGCCGGCCAGCAGCATCAGGAACACGATCGGCGTCACGTGCCAGGCATCGACCAGCACCACCGTGGCCATGGTCATGATGCTTCCGGGCGCCAGCCACTGGATCTGACCCAGGCCGATTGCCGCCAGCGCCGCGTTGGCATAGCCGCGCGGCGCGAAGATCGACCGCATCATCGTCAGGAATACGACCTCGGGAAGAGCCAGCGGGATGATCACGATGGCGCGAAGCGCGCGGCGGCCCGGGAAGCGCTCGTGCAGGAAGAGCGCAAGGGTGAGGCCTGCGATCAATTCGAGCGCGACGCTGGCCAGCGGCAGGACGACGTTGCCGGCAAGCGCACGCCAGAAGAGTGCATCGCTGCCCAAGGCGACGAAATTGTCGGGAACCGGCACTCGGCCCGTCAGCGGATCGGTCACGGCGAGCTTGATCGCGTATAGCGCCGGATACAGCAGGAACAGCGCGAAGAAGAGGACTACCGGAGCGGCCAGCCAGCGCGGCGGCTCATGCATGCTGGGTGGGGTCGACGGCGGCGGCGTCTGCGTCGGCTGATCGCTCGATCGCGCCGGCACCTCGGTGGCTCGCTCGCTCGTTGCAGCCGGCACCTTGGTGGCTCGCTCGCTCGATGCCGCCGGCATCCCGATCGTGTGGTCGCTCGATGCCGGCGGCACGTTCAATTCTCCTTCATCGACTCGCGTGCCGTCGCCAGAGCTTTGGCGGGCGCGACGTTCTCGAACAGCACGGCGCGAGCTGCCTGCTGCCAGGCTCGGCTCAGCCTCGGATAGTCCTTGCGCTCGGGACGCGGCCGGACGTGCGGCCGCATCGCGACGAAGCCGTCCAGCGCTGTGTTGTCGGTGGGCGGCGCGACGTCGCGGCGTCCGGAGAACCAGCCGAGCTCGGTGGCAAGACGCTGCTGCACTTCCCTGCTGAGCAGGAAGCGCAGAAGTGCCAGCGCATCGTCGCGATGCGGCGCCGCGCTCGGCACCGCCACGTAACCGCCGCCGAGCACCGTGGCACGGCCTCGTGGTCCTGCAGGCAGCGGAGCCGAACGGATGCGCTGCGGGGCCAGACCCTGGCTCTGGTAGAGCGACATGACCGCTGGCCAGTTCCAGTGCAGCACGATCTCGCCGCGTGCCATCGCTTCGGCGATTGCCGCCTCCTTGAACGTCTCGCTGTGCGGATGCAGGTGCGGGGCGAGCTCGGCGAGCATGCCCAGCGCCGCCTCGGCGCCCTCTTCGCCGAAGTCCTCGCCGCTGGCACCGGCGGCCCATACCAGCGGGAGCACGTCGCAGGCCAGACCTTCGTAGAGCGCGCCCTTGATCGCGATCCTGCCCGAGTGCGCACGCGCCACCTCCACGAGCTCGGACCAGCTGGCGGGCGGACTGGCGATGGCCTCATGGTCGTAGATCATCGCCTGCCACGACAGGCGGTGCGGCAGGAAGCGAAGGCCGCCAAAGCGGCCCGCAGCCAGCGCGTTCTCGTCGAGCGCATCGATCTCGCGTGCCAGCGCCTGCTCGTCGAGCTCGGCGACGTCGCCTGCCGCAACGGCAAGCGAGTAGACGTCGAGCTCGACCAGATCGAGAGTTCCGCGGCCGGCCTTGGACTCGGCGCCGAGCGCACGGCGGATGTCCGAGTATTGTTGCGGCACGATCATGACGCGTCTGCCGCTGCGGCGCTCGAACTCGCCGATGACGCTGCGATACACGGGCAACTCGGCCGGAAGCAGAGCAACCGCCAGGACGATGGCATCGGGGCCGCCGCTGCAGCCGGCGCCGAGCAGCGACAGGGTGGCCACGGCGGCGATGGCGAGAGAACGCGGCAGCGATGCCCACGCCGCTGGCGCCGCGGCGGTCGTGCGCCGAACATGATCAGCATCCGTGCGTACTTCTGCGGCTGCTCGCGCCGCAATGCTCATGCGCCGAACGTGATCAGCATCTGGGCGTATTTCTGCGGTTGCTCGTGCGCGAGCGCGTGCCCGGCCTTGTCGACGATTCCCAGGCGCGAGCCGGCGATCTTTTCGGCGAAGATCTTGCCGTACGACGGCGCCAGCAGGCGGTCCTGCGCTCCCCAGACGATCAGCGTCGGCGCGATGATCCGGTGCAGGCGCTTCTCGATGCCGGTGTCGGGAATGGGGAACAGGAACTTGGCCATGGTGCGGAGGCCGCGCTGGAGCCCCAGCAGGAACTCGACCTGGTCGTCGGTTCGATCGTCCTTGTCACTGAGCATGGCACTGATGCCGAGCATGCGGCGCGCACCCTCGCAGTTGGTGTCGTGGAAGAGGTAGGGCACGAACTCGTGCGACATCATGCCGAACATGTCCGGCACCGGAGCCTCGTCGCGCCAGATGCCGACGGGAGCCGCCAGCGCCAGGCGGCCCACTTCCTTCGGACGCAGCGCCGCCATCTCGGCGGCAAGCCAGCCGCCGAGCGATTCGCCGACGACGTAGGGGCGCTGCAGTCCAAGGGCTTCGACGACGTCGAAGCAGTGCAGCACCAGGTCGAGCTGGTCGTCGATGGCTTCGAGTCCGGTGGACTTGCCGAAGCCCGGGAGCAGCGGTGCGAAGACGTGAAAGCGTTCCGAGAGCAGCGGCAGCGCATCCTCCCAGATCGGAATGCCGCCGCCGCTGTGCAGGAACAGCAGCGGCTGGCCCTGTCCCGCCTCCAGCACTTCGATGACGCGCCTGCCATCGCCGAGGTCGAGCATGCGCGAGCGAACGTCGGTGGCGCTCATAGCGGCCTCCCCGTCTCGCGCTCGGCAACGGCCCGGACCGCATCGTTGTGCGCGCCGGGGCGCGATCGTTCCTCGATCGGCATCGGCCTGGGCGACCACAGGTCTTCGTACTCGTTCCAGAGCGGACGCAGGCGGGGCAGAACTTTCTGCGACAGCAGATAGGTGGAGCGATTGACCAGCTCGATGGGCGCAGAGCCGATGTGGACGCCGAGCAGCAGATGGCCCACGCGCAGCGAGCGCGCCAGCTCCTCGAGCTGCTGCGCGACCGTCTCGGCCGAGCCGGCCACGATGTAGCGCTGCTCGACGAGCTCCTTCCACG
>Ga0196978_1001144_pt1 | contig 12260 bp, 7 predicted proteins | sample S3v_2013CmetaG_FD_155491 | JGI IMG/M metagenome (GOLD analysis project Ga0196978, IMG submission 155491) | Soil microbial communities from Anza Borrego desert, Southern California, United States - S3+v_20-13C | ecosystem: Environmental > Terrestrial > Soil > Desert | place: USA: California... | reverse complement strand
AGCCGCGCTGTTTGCTGCAAAAGCGTTTCGAGCAGCACTGCGTTCATGAGGATCAGCAGCGGGCTCACGATGAAGCAGAACAGGGGCATGCGCGTGCTCACGAAAGAATAAAATGCGAAGACGAAAATGATGCAGGCCGGGTAGGCGATGCGCAGCGCCGGGTGATTTGCCTTTTTGTAGAAAATATAAAACGCGGCCGGCAGCAGCAGCGCGAACACCATCCCGAATTGCCAGGCGAGCTGCTCAAAGTGAAACCACCAGGGGCCCGGGTGACCGAGGTCTTCCGTGACGTGTTTCAGGAAATGTTCCGAAACCGCTTTTGATTCCAGCGGCCAGCGCAACGCGGAATAAATTTTCCAGGGCAAGGCGACCATCGCGGTGACGAGCAGCGCGGAGAGAAAATGCAGCCAGCGTTTTTTGTCGCGGCGCCATTCGCGTTGCAGCAGCAGCGCCAGTCCCCAGCCGCCGAAGACGAGCAGTCCCGGCAGCCATTTCACCAGGATCGCCGCGCCCGCGAGCACGCCCGTCAGCACGATCCATTTTCGTTTCGCGGCGAACGCGTATTCCGTCCACGCCCAGAAGCTGAGCAGCACGTAGGCGGAAAATACCACGTCGTTCTGATCCGTGTTCAAAAATCCCGACACCACGTTGATCTGCATGTTCGACAGCGCGAGCAGCAGCGCCGCTAAAAACCCGGTGCGCTCGTTGTGCAGCAGTTTTCCCATGCGGAACACCGCCGCCACCATCAGCACCGAGAGCAGCACCGAAGGCAGGCGGATCGCCAGCGGCGTCAACCCGAAGAGCTTGATGGAAAGCGCCATCTGCCAGAGGAAAAGCGGCGGCTTGTGCAGCCAGGTGTGATTCCCCGTCCAGTTCGCTGGGTCGTACGGCAGCGCGGGATCCTTGTAGAGCACCGGGTGCAGCGGGTCATTTGCCAGGTTGCTCGCCACCAGCGCATGGTACTGCTCGTCCCAGGGATGCAGGAACGGATCGATGAGCGCGGCGAGCAGGCGGAAGGTGAGCGCGGCGCAGAGCAGCGTGAGCAGCGCCAGCTTTATTTTTCCCCGAACGAAAAAGATGATCGCGAGCAAAGCGAGCGCGAAGCCCGCGGCAAGAAAATACAGGTCGAAGGTTTGGAAATGCGTTTCCATTTTCTGCGCCGACCAAGGTACGCAACGCGTCGGAGCGGGCGGGCGTTTTCTTAAATTTGATCATGCGCCCCGTATTTTTCCTCGTCTTCTTCTGCGCCTGCTTTTTCTCGCGCGCCGGACAGCTCGTGCTCGACGGGCGGTACCAGGGATTCAACATCTACATCCAAAATCCTTACGCGAGCGACAGCGGCTTTTGCACGCAGCAGGTGCTCGTCAACGGCAAAGAGATCGCTTTCGAGCGCGCGAGCGCATACGAGATCGACCTGAAGTCGCTGGGGCTGCAGGCGGGAGATTCGCTGCACATCGTGATCGAGCACAAGGACGATTGCATGCCGAAGGTGATGACCTACCATCAGCCGCGCAAAAGCACGTTCGAGCTCACGTCGATCGCGGTTACGCCGGAGGGTGTGCTGAAATGGGAAACGAAAAACGAAACGGCGAAGCAGGTTTACATCGTCGAGCAGTTCCGCTGGAACAAGTGGGTGAAGGTGGGCGAGGTGGACGGGCAGGGGTTGAGCGGTGGCAATGCTTATCAATGCAAAATTCTTTTTCACTCCGGCGAGAACCAGTTTCGCGTCAAGCAGATCGATTACAGCGGGCAGCCCCGCATTTCGCGTGCGGTGAAGTACACGTCCGCAATTCCCGGGATACGATTCTCCGTGAGCGATTCGACGAAAGAAGTGATCTTCTCCGCTGAAACGATGTACCAGCTGTACGATAAATACGGCAACATCCTGAAGACCGGCCAGGGCACGACGCTGCCGCTCGCCGGCATAAAGCGGGGCGTTTATTTTCTCAACCTCGACAACCGTACGGAAAAGCTGAAGTGGAAGGTCGAGTAAAGCTCCAGCGGAAATTGGAAAAGCTCAGCGGTAAAATCTGTGTGGATCTGCGCAAGCTGCGGCGCAAATCCCGTTCTTTGTGTTCGTAAAATTCCTGTCTCACGATGAACGTTCTCCTCCTCGGTTCCGGCGGCCGCGAGCATGCATTCGCCTGGAAGCTCAGCCAAAGCAAAAAGCTCACGAAATTATTCATCGCTCCCGGCAACGCGGGCACCGCTTCCTGCGGCACGAACGTGAGCATCGGGGTGAACGATTTTCCCGCGATCAAAAATTTCGTTCTGGACAACAATATTGCGCTCGTCGTCGTCGGTCCCGAAGATCCGCTGGTGAAAGGCGTGCATGACTTTTTCCTCGGCGATGCGCAGCTGAAAAATGTTCCCGTCATCGGCCCGCAGCAGCAGGGCGCGCAGCTCGAAGGCAGCAAGGATTTTTCCAAGCGCTTCATGCAGCGGCACAACATTCCTACCGCCGCGTACCAGACGTTCACGAAAGACACGCTGAAAGACGGGCTGAAGTTTTTGGAATCGCTCCGCCCGCCCTACGTGCTAAAAGCCGACGGCCTCGCCGCAGGAAAAGGCGTCGTCATCCCGCACACGCTCGACGAAGCGAAAGCCGAACTGACCTCCATGCTCGCCGACGCGAAATTCGGCGATGCCGGCAGCAAAGTGGTCATCGAGGAATTCCTGCAGGGCATCGAGCTTTCCGTCTTCGTGCTCACCGACGGCGTATCGTACAAGCTGCTGCCCGCTGCGAAAGATTACAAGCGCATCGGCGAAGGCGACACGGGTTTGAACACCGGCGGCATGGGCGCAGTTTCTCCCGTACCGTTCGCGGATGAAGAATTTTTGCGCAAGGTGGAAACGCGCATCGTGCGGCCCACGATCGAAGGCTTGAAAAAAGACGGCATTCCTTACGTCGGCTTCATCTTCGTCGGGCTGATGAACTGCGGCGGCGAGCCTTACGTGATCGAATACAACTGCCGCATGGGCGATCCGGAAACGGAAGTGGTGCTGCCGCGCATCCAAAGCGACCTGCTGGAAATTTTCGAAGCCGTCGGCGCGAAGCGTTTAAGCGAGATCGATCTGCGCCTCGACCCGCGCACCGCCCTCACCGTGATGATGGTGGCCGGCGGTTATCCCGGCGATTACGAAAAAGGGAAAGCGATCAGCGGTCTTGAAAATGTAAAAGACGCGATCGTTTTTCACGCCGGCACGAAGCAGGAGGGCGGCGAAATAAAATCAAACGGCGGCCGCGTCATGGCCTTCACCGCCTTCGGCGATTCGATCGAAGACGCGCTGAAGAATGCGTATGCGGCGGTGGAGAAAGTCAGCTTCCAGGATCGCTATTTCAGGAGAGATATCGGGCAGGACCTGTTAAGAATAGAGAATGTAAAACAGTGAAAGCTCGCACGAATAAAAAAGCACAGCGATCGCTCACTGTGCTTTTTTTATGACGTAAAAAGTTCGCGCTTATTTCAGCGTGCCTTTTGCTGCAGCTTCCTTGTTGTACCTGTGCTGCCAGAGCAGCCACCAGATCATGCACGCAGCGCCGATCACGATCAGGACTTTGTTCGGGCTGAGGTGATCATACACCCATTCGAGGCCTTCGAAGCATTTGTAGAAGAGGTCGCCGACGGTGTACCAGAATCCTTCTTGCTTTTCCATAGTGATTTTGGAATTAGATCGGCCAAAATTAGCATAAAAATCGTTTTCAAAAAAAGATTTTCCAGGTACCGTTTAATGCGATCCTGCTCGCAAACCAGGTACTGTTCCACAGGAAATAAAGGAAACGCAGGAAACGGGGGAAACAGGGGCGGTGTGCCCTTCGCGCCAAGCCTGCGCGCCTGCACATTGTGCGGCCGGCCCTGCGTTTGTTTCCTTATTCCTCCATTTCCTTTTTTACTTGTCCCGGTACTTGCGACGCGCAGCGAGCCTGCAGGCAGTTGAACTACGGTACCTTCCGCGCACTTATCCGTTTTCCATCTACAATTATTCCTCTTCCGCCGCGGAAATTATTCTCACCGCTTAACTTTACCGAAAATCCGCCGCCTGTGCTCATCCGCGCTGCCCGCCAGCATTCGCCTATAGCGCTTCTCCTGATCCCTTTGCTGGGCGTCCTGCTCTGGCTGCCCGGTTTTTTTTTCGAGTACGAGCCGCGCCCGCAGGTGCACATGCCTTTGTACGCGCTGATCGGCGAGTTCGCCGCCGAAGAGCCGCTCGTCTCGCGCATCGTGGCTTTGGTCCTGGTCTTCGCGCAGGCCGCGGGCTTTAACTACCTCGTGCAGCGCCACCAGCTGCTCACGCGCCGCTCTTACCTGCCCGCGCTTTTCTTCGTCGTGCTCAGCGCCTGCACCATCGGGCTGCTGCGCCTGCATCCCGCGCTGCTGGCGAACGTGTTCCTGCTGCCCGCCGTGTACCTCATGCTCGATACCTATCGCATGGACACGGCCTACAGCAAAATTTTCTACGCGGGCGTGCTCGTCTCCATGGCATCGCTCGTGTATTTCCCGGCTTTGATGTTCATGTTCTTCCTGCTCGCCTGCCTGGTCATCATGCGTCCCTTCATCTGGCGCGAATGGGTGATCCTGCTGTTCGGCCTGCTGTTCCCTTACGTGTATGCGGCCTCGTGGTTCTTCCTCACCGGCGCCTCGAAGCAGTTCTGGCGCGGCATGATCCTGGAGCCGATCGTCATGCGTGATTTTTTCCTGGCCCTGCCGCCCGCTTTTTATTTTCTCACCGCCACCACCGCCTTGCTGCTGCTCACCGCCGCCGGCCGCTTCATCGCCGGCGCAGGAACCGCCACGCTGAAAACGCGCAAGGGCATTTCCTGCATGCTGTGGATGGTTTTTTTCTCCCTGCTCGCCAGCCTCCCCGCCCAGGATTTCGGCGTCACCGGTTTCTTCTTCGCCGCCGTCCCGCTCTCGCTTTTCATCTCCAACTATTTCCTGCTCGCCCGCCGCCTCTGGCTGGCCGAAACGCTTTTCATATTGCTGCTGGCAGGTGTGGTCTCGGCGTATTGGCCGTATTTGAAAGGGTAATGGAAGTGTACCCGTACCGCCCGGCTTCGTTCGGGTTGACCTTACTTCGTTCAAAAAGATTTCTGCTGAAAAGATTAAGCATCGCTTTAGCAAACGCATTTTCCCGGATCAATTTTTCAGCAAGCGCATTTTCCAGAAACAATTTTCAACAAACGCATTTTTCGAAGGCTGGTTTTCAGCACCCCGTTTTTCAGGATCAATTTTTCCGCAAACGGATCTCCGAGCGAATTCTCACAAACCCCATCACAAAAACACATGTTCCACCGCCAATTCTATTCTCCTCAGCCCAACCCCTCCCGCACAATTCCCGTGTAATCCAACACAAGCACTCACTCAAGTCCACCACTTACTCAGTAATGCGCATCATCCATTGACTGGCATGCTTATTTAGTGCAACTTGCTCATTGAACACGTGAACCGCCCCCGACATGAGAAGAATACTTACGCTTATCACTTGCTGCTGCTTTGCCTTTTCCATCCTGCACGCGCAGCAGATCGGCACGCCCGGCTACCTCGCTAACCTGCCGCAGAACCCGAACGCGCGCAGCGGCCCGCCGGTTACTCCGCAGAACGGCAACAACGCGCTGGGCAACATCTACAGCAACACCGCCTGCGGGCTCAACTACGCGCAGGCCACCAACCGCCTGGGACAACGTTTCCAGCCCGTCGGTGTCGCGCAGCCCGCGCCGCTGGTCATCTCGGGCGTTCCCGCCTGCGCGGTGATCGACAAGGCGTACCTGTGGACGGAAGTGCTCGGGCCGAACGCGGTTCCCGTCACGGCCAGCCTGGTGAACCCGCTCGGCGCCACGACGAACTATCCGATGACGAACGTGGGCAGTTCCGTCGACGTGTGCTGGGGAATGAGCGGCACGCATGTCTACCGCGCCGACGTCACCTCCTGCATCACCGGCAACGGCACCTACAGCATCAGCGGCCTGCCCACCAGCATAAGCAACAGCGCGCACGACGTGGAAGGCGCCACGCTGATGATCATCTACCGCGATCTGTCCGCCTCCTACACCGGCAGCATCCGCATCGACGACGGCGCGCACACCGTCACCGGCGGCTCGCTCTCGCACACGATGAGCGGCATCAACGCCTGCGCCAATTCCTCCGCGGGCAGCGCCTTCATGCTCGTCGGCGACATGCAGATGAGCGGCTACACCATCACGATGAACGGCAGCGGCAACGTGCCTGTGAACTGGGACTGGTGGAACTTCATCAGCACGCCGACGTCGGTGACGAACGGGCAATCCACCTGCAGCTATTCGCTTAACCACAGCGGGGACTGCTTCACGCTGGCGGTGGCGGGGTTGTATTACCAGACGAGCTGCATGAACTGCACGCCGCTGACGCCCGTCCTCACGCTCAGCGCCGGCATCACGCCCGACAGCTGCAGCGGCAACGGCAGCGCCACGATCACCGTCAGCGGCGGAACGCCACCTTACACTTACGCCTGGGCCACGAACCCTCCGCAGTCCGGGCCGACGGCGACGAATCTTACCGCAGGAACTTATCAGGTACAGGTCACCGATTCGCTCGGCAATTGCGGCGGCATGACGGTTGTAATTCCTTACAGCGGCCCGGTGCTCTCGCTCAGCTCCACGCCCACCGGCTGCACCCCCAGCGGCACGGCCACCGCCAGCGTTAGCGGCGGCAGCGCGCCGTACACGTATCTCTGGAACAGCACGCCGCCGCAGAGCACGCCAACCGCCACGCAGCTCGGCGCAGGCACCTACAGCGTCACCGTAACCGACGCGAACAGCTGCGTCATCGGCGGCACGGTGCAGATCACGCAGCCGCCCACCCTGCAGCTTGGAACCGCGAGCAGCCCCGCCAGCTATTGCCTCTCCAACTCCGCTTCCGACGGTGAAGCCGTCGTTTATGTGATCTCGGGCGGAACACCGCCGTATACGTATGCATGGAATACGGTCCCGGTGCAAACGAACGACACCGCTTTCAACCTCGGCGCAGGCACCTACAGCGTTACCGTGACCGATGCGAACGGCTGCACCGGCACTGCGGTCGCTACCGTGGGTCAAACGCCTGCGATCTCGGTCAGCACTTCCGTTACGCCTGCGCCCTGCAACGGAACAGGCAGCGCCTCGGTGACGAACGTGAGCGGGGGATCACCGCCGTATACGTACAGCTGGAACAGCAGTCCGCCGCAGACCACGCCCACAGCGACGAATCTTCCGCCCGGCAATTACACCGTCACGGTGACGGACACGTCCGGCTGCGCGCACATCACGCCGATCGTCATCATCACGCAAAGCGGGTTTAATTTCACCACGAGCAGCACTCCTGCTACGTTTTGCAGTTCGAACTCGGCGAACGACGGTTCTGCGACTGTATTCGTCACCGGGGGCACACCGCCGTACTCCTATGCCTGGAGCACGAACCCGGTGCAGACGACGACAACTGCAAGCAACCTGTACACGGGATCTTACTACGTGCTCGTGACCGATTCCGTGGGCTGCACGGATTCCGTGACGGTGTACGTGGGCAGCTCGCCCACCATCACGCTGGCGACGAGCAGCACGCCCGCGCCCTGCAACGGCACCGGCACCGCGACGGTCTCTGCCTCCGGCGGCGCACCGCCTTACACGTATGCCTGGAATACCACGCCGGTGCAGATCACGCCGACAGCGACGGGATTGCAGCCCGGCAATTACCTCGTGAACGTAACGGATACCGCCGGCTGCATGGTAACGGCTCTTGTCACGGTCAATTCTGCTTCTGCCCTCAGCGTATCGATCAGCTCCACGTCCGCGCCTTGCAACGGTGTGGGATCGGCTACTGCAAACGTCACGAACGGCACGCCGCCGTACACGTACAGCTGGAACACGAATCCCGTGCAGACCACGCAGACGGCGAACGGTCTCGTGCCGGGAACTTATGCCGTGACCGTTACGGATTCCGCCGGCTGCAGCGTCACCGATTCAGTGGCCGTGACCTCGTCCGGTTTCGTGTTCGTGTACGCTTACCAGGTGCCCACGCCCTGCAACGCACCGCTGGCCGCAACAGCTTTCGTCTTCGGGGGAACGCCGCCGTACACTTTCGCGTGGAACACGAACCCGGTGCAGACCGGTGATACCGCTACAGGCCTGGCGCCCGGCAATTACCTCGTGCAGGTGACCGACGTGAACGGCTGCCAATCTACCGCGACAGTGACGATCGTTCCCGGGCCCTTCCAGGCCGGCGCATTCGGTCCTTCATGGACGGATTGCTCCACGGGAACTATTCTCTCCGGCTGGAGCAGCGACACAACGGCTGTTTTCACCTGGCAACCCGGCAACCTTAGCGGCAACAATATTTTCGTGAACCCGTTCGCGACGATCACGTACACGATGAGCGCGACGACTTCCTGCGGAACGGTGACGGATACGTTCACCGTGTACGTGGATACGGTGAACTATTACGCGGAAGACATCTGCGCCGTGACGGTGGACACTTCGGTGAACAAATACATGATCATCTGGCAGCGCCTGATGCCGATCAGCTCGGGCACGTACAACATTTACAAAGAGACGCCGCCGAACAGCAACACGTACGTGCTGATCGCTTCGCAGCCGGTGGCGCAGTTCAGCACCTACACGGATCCCGCTTCGAACCCCAGCTCCGCGCCCGACCGCTATAAGCTTACGACGACGGACACCTGCGGGTACGAATCGATGATCAGTCCGCATCACCGCCCGATCTTCCTCACGGTTGCGCCGGGGCAGACCAGCGGCTGGGATCTGAGCTGGACGACCTACGAGGGCTTCACGCCCTGGGGCCACGACATCTACCGCGGCACTTCGCTGAACAACATGAGCCTGCTCACCAGCGTCAGCGGCAGCACGTTCACCTACAGCGATCTCAACCCGCCCACCGGCACGCTGTTCTACATGATCGAAGCCTCGAACACGATCCTCTGCTCACCCTCGCGCACCGCCCAGTTCGCCCTTATCGACGACCGGCACGCGAGCTCGAACATCGCTTCAACCAACCTGCAAAGCATCGCCGGCCACACCTCGCCCGACGGCTCCCTCGTGCTAGCGCCGAATCCCGGCAGCGGCGAATTCAGCCTGAGCTTCACGGCGGCGGGAACGCAGAAATTGCAGGTACAGGTGTTCGATGCGCTCGGGCAATTGGTGCACGCGCAGGAGCAGCAGAACGCCACCGGCCATTACGCGACGCGTCTCGGCCTGCATCATTTGGCCGAAGGCGTGTACATGCTGCAGCTCAGCACCGAGCGCGGAAAAGTGATGCGCAAGCTGGTCATCAGCAGGTAACGGGGGAAATTCCAAAATAAAAATCCCAAATTCCAATAGATACGGTTGGGGTTTGGGATTTTTGTTTTGGGATTTTTAAGAGCGCTGGTTTTTGCGCGCGGGGCACGCACCCTTCTTTTTCCGTATCTTTGCGCAACAAAAACCAAGCGAAAACACAATGAAATTCGGCGTCGTCATATTCCCCGGCTCCAACTGCGATCAGGACATGATCTACGTGCTGGGAAAGATCATGGGACAGGAAGTGGTCGAGCTCTGGCACAAGGACACCGACCTGAAGGGTTGCGATTTCATCGTGCTGCCCGGCGGCTTCTCCTACGGCGATTACCTGCGTTCCGGCGCCATCGCGCGTTTCTCCCCGATCATGGACAAAGTGATCAGCTTCGCGGAGAACGGCGGCTACGTGTTCGGCGTGTGCAACGGCTTCCAGGTGCTTTGCGAAGCTCACCTGCTGCCCGGCGCGCTGCTGCACAACACCGAACGCAAGTTCAGCTGCAAGAATGTTTACATCAAAGCGCAAACGCAGGGAACATTGCTCACGTCCGCCGTTCCGCAGGATAAAGCCTTGAAAATTCCCATCGCGCACGGTGAAGGAAATTATTTCGCCGATGCGGACACGCTGAAGAAGCTGAACGCGAACGGCCAGGTGCTTTTCCGCTACTGCGACGAGCACGGGGCCGTCACACCCGCCGCCAATCCCAACGGCGCCATCGAGAATATCGCCGGCGTGTGCAATGAGCGCAAGAACGTGTTCGGCATGATGCCGCACCCCGAACGCGCCGCCGATCCCGAGCTGGGCAACACGGACGGCAGGCTGCTGTTCCAGTCGCTGCTGAGCCTTGTGACGAGCTGATCGGCAACGCATAAAAAACGATCGCCCCGGTTTTTCGAAAAGCCGGGGCGTTTTTTTTGCGCGAATAATTTCATTTCCATTTCGCGCGAAAACGTTCCGCCGCATTTTCCCTGATCGGCTTGCCGTGCCCGAAGCACACCATATCGAACTCGTGATCGCATAATTTGCGCAGGCTGCGTTTGCCTTCTTCGATGTCTTCGTAAGCCACGCTCAGATCCAAACCCAGGCCGGGAAGATTTGCGCAGGTGTCGACCGCGAATAAAATTTTCTGCTCGCCTTCGAGCAGCAGCGCGAGATGGCCTTTCGTATGGCCGGGCGTGTGAATCAGGCGCAGGCCTTTTCCGAAGGGCAATGTCTCGTCGCCGTGCAGCTCACGGTCGACGTGCACGGGCGGGATCGTTTCCTTCATCATGCTGATGGCCGTGAACATGGCCCAGCGCAGCAGGCCCGGCGCGCGTTTCAGCGGGCGCATCGGCTCTTCTCCTCTCAAAATGGGCGCGTCGGAAGCAGGCGCCCAGATCTGCGCGTTGCAATGTTTTTTCAGCCCCGCCGCCGCGCCCGCATGATCGGGGTGCGCGTGCGTGATGAGAATGTGCTTTAATTCCTGCGGCGAACGGCCGGTCTCGCGGATGGAGGAGAGGATGTGCGGCACGTGCCGCGAGAATCCCGTATCGATCAGCAGCAGCCCGGACGGATCTTCGATAAGATAAGTGTTCACCGGTCCGGCGGGGATCATGTGCACGTTCGGGGCGAGGAGCTGCATAGTTTTCTAAGGTACGGAAAAGGCGATGCAAAGGAAGATCGCACGATCCAATCCTTACCGAAACTTTTTCAAGCAATTCGCGTAAAACACTTGACAAAGTGCAAATTTGTTTTTTATATTTGTGCCATGATTATCACGATGACATACTTATCCTATCAACTGCTCAGCAGCCCGGCTACGCGCCTGGAGGGTAAGCCCATGTCTTCCTGATACCTCGTAAGACATTCGGAAAGCCTCTCAGGTCAAGCACTTGAGGGGCTTTTTGCTTTTGGCCTGTTTCACCGCTCGTCTTTTTTTCGAGGGCTTGAATGCTTTCCGACGATTAAAATGATCCGGCGAGGCGTTGATCGGCTATTTCCCAAAACGGGAAAAATTTCCGCCCTGTAAGTTCCAACGGGTAGAGACTACGGTTCGAGAGGCCGCGCAGTGCAGGTTCGATCCGATAGCCATCGGATCCTGCCAGGCGGACAAAAACAAAAAACCGCTCGTAGCCCAACGGCAGAGGCTGCGGTCTTAGAAACCGTACAGTGTGAGTTCGATCCGATAGATATCGGATCTCACCGGCGGACAAAACGGAAGAGTGACCGAGAGGCAAGGTACAAGCCTGCTAAGCTTTGATCAGGGTAACACCTGCACAGGTTCGACTCCTGTCTCTTCCGCGATAAGTACGATCGTGAAAAATAGCGACTGGCGTCTGCGAACCGATCGTGCTGAATGGAGGTATAGCATCAATTGGAAATGCACCAGTCTTGAAAACTGCGGTCAGGGTCACACCTGTACAGGTTCGAGTCCTGTAACCTCCGCTTGAGCAGGTTGAGAAAAAAGGGTCATTGCCAGCGGCAGCTCATTGGTTTGATTACCGCCTGCCAACTGCTGCTGCCGGCTGCACTTTCGCTTGCGAATTATTTGTACGAAAAATTGGGAAAGCGGCTGACGTTGGAGTGTCGCATCCGACTGTAAATCGGAGGTCGAAGGACATAGAGAGTTCGAATCTCTCCTTTCCCACAAAACAGGAATTTTCTCGGCTCAAAACCATCCGGCAGGAGAAAAGTCGCAGAAAAATTTGCGTAGTTAAATAGCTACATATATATTTGTAGCCAAATAGCTACACAATGAATTTAAGACGGGACGTATTTCAAGCCATCGCCGACCCGACAAGAAGGGCCATCTTGCTGCTGCTGGCTTCGCAATCGATGACCGCCGGCGCGATCGCTTCCAACTTCGACACGGCAAGGCCGACGATCTCAAAGCACCTGCACATACTCACCGAGTGCGAGTTGCTCGAACAAGAGCAGAACGGCAGGGAGATCTACTATCACTTCAACGCAAAAAAAAATGAA
>Ga0196978_1001140_pt1 | contig 12264 bp, 11 predicted proteins | sample S3v_2013CmetaG_FD_155491 | JGI IMG/M metagenome (GOLD analysis project Ga0196978, IMG submission 155491) | Soil microbial communities from Anza Borrego desert, Southern California, United States - S3+v_20-13C | ecosystem: Environmental > Terrestrial > Soil > Desert | place: USA: California... | reverse complement strand
GTCTTCTTATTTACAAAGCGGAAGGAGAATGACCAAGCGAAATTTAAAACGGTCGCGATCTGGCTTTCCATCGCGCTGTTGCTGATCCTGGTCGCAATTCCCTGGCCGTTCTCGCCGCTGGCTGCGCGGCCGTATTTCAGGGAGTTTTAGAAAAACGGCGAGCGGCTCTCGACGAAGAAGCGCATTTCCAGCATCACACCCAACTAACTCCTAAACACTTGCACATTTCCCCATAAATCCCGATATTTGCCGTCCGCAAAACGCGGATAGAATCTTAACTAATTAAAAACCAAACAAATGCCTGCGAAAATCAGACTACAACGTCACGGTAAGAAAGGCAACGCCTTCTTCCACATTGTAGTAGCCGACGGTCGTGCACCTCGCGATGGAAAATTCATTGAGAAGATAGGCACGTACAATCCGACTACTAACCCGGCTTCGATCGACATCAATCACGACGCCGCTTTTAACTGGCTGAAGAACGGCGCGCAGCCCAGCGACACCTGCCGCGCGATCCTTTCTTACAAAGGCGTGCTCATGCGCTACCACCTCTACAAAGGCGTGCTGAAAGGCGCCCTCTCGCAGGAGCAGGCCGACGCCAAGCTCAGCAAGTGGATGGAAGAGAAAGAGTCGAAAGTCGAAACCAAGAAGACCCGCCTCGCCGACAGCAGCCGCAGCGATTACCAGAAGCGCATGGATGCCGAGAAAGCCGCCAAAGAAGCGAAAGCCGCGAAGATCGCCGCCAAGAACGCTGAAGTCCTCGCCGCTCCCGCCGCCGAAGAAACGGCCGCCCCCGCGGAAGAGAACAAAGAGAACACGGAAGCATAAGCTTTTCGTTCATAAGCAAAGAAAGGGTACGGAGCGAAAGTTCCGTACCCTTTCTCTTTTGTCGCACCCGCCCCGCAGATCGTCGCGATCGCACGCGCACGTAATTGAAAAAGCGCCTGATCTTTGCTGCAGAATAACACACCAAAAACTTACGGTCATGGACAAAAAGCAATTCAAGATCACGATCAACGCCCCGAAAGAAAAAGTATGGGAGGTGCTCTGGGGCGAAACCTCGTATCCCGAATGGACCTCCGCGTTCTCGCCCAGCTCCACGGTGAAAACGAATTGGGAAAAAGGCAGCAAAGTCCTGTTCCTCGACGGAGAAGGCCGCGGCATGGTCTCTACGATCGCGGAAAAAATTCCCAATGAGTTCATGAGCTTCAGGCACCTCGGCGAAGTGAGCAACGGCGTGGAAGACACCACCAGCGAGCGCGTGCAGGCATGGGCCGGCAGCATGGAGAATTATACGCTCAAAGGCACGAACGGAACCACGGAGCTCGTCGTGGATGTGGACGTGAGCAAAGATTTCGAAGAGTTCATGTCGACCGCTTTCCCGAAGGCGCTGGATAAAGTGAAAGAACTCGCGGAGAAAAAATAGCAGCCGCACATTCGCCGCGCAAAACGGCAACGTTTCTTTCTGCCCGCATATTCGGCGCGCAAAATGCAACGGCTGCGCCGCAAAACGGCAAAAGGCAAAAGCAAAAAGTAAAAAGTAAAAAGTAAAAACAGCTTTCTGGCCATAGTCCGACGCCCAAACGTAAAAGCAAAAAATCGTTTTTAGTGGCGTGCTTGGCGCAGTTACAGGAGCGGGCGTGACAGCAGGCATACGATGATTGGTTAAGCGCAGCATTTTGCAAGCGGAAGCGTTGCGATTTTCGCGGCGCAGCCGTTGCGTTTTCCCGCCGCTACTTTTCCCGTACTTTTGCACACTCATGCGCAAGGACGATTGCTTTTTCATCGGCATCATTTCCAAAACCAGCGGCCTCGCCGGGGAGCTTGTGCTGCAGCTCGACGTGGAAGATCCCGATAAGTACCGCAAGCTTGAATCGGTGCTCCTCGAGCTGGGCGGCACGCTCACGCCGTTCTTCGTGAAAAGCATCCGCCTCAGCGGCCGCGCCGCCCTCCTGCGCCTGGAAGGCATCGACACGCCGGAGCGCGCGGCGGACCTGGTGCGCGCGGAAGCGTACCTGCCGCTTTCCATGCTGCCGCCGCTGAAAGGCAATCGTTTTTATTTTCACGAGATCGAAGGCTTCGAAGCGATCGATGCGGCGTACGGGTTGGTGGGAACGGTTAACCACGTGCTGGAATTTCCGCACCAATTGATTCTCAGCGTGCAGAACGGCGTAAAGGAAGTGCTGATCCCGCTCGTGGACGAAGTGATCGAGCGCGTGGATCGCGATGCGCGCAAGCTCTACATCAAAGCGCCGGAAGGATTGATCGGCATTTACCTCGACGAAAGCAGGGGCGAAGAGGACTTGTAGCGGCCCGCCGAAGACAAGCTGATTTTTCCTTATATTAGCCTAAGGCCCGCGCCAACCGGGTTTTTATGTCGAGCAGCAATTTTGCGTTCAAGCAATTCAGCATTCGCCAGGACAAATGCGCCATGAAAGTGGGCACTGACGGCGTGCTGCTCGGCGCGTGGGTGAAGACGGACAACGTGCAGCGCATTCTCGACGTAGGCACGGGCACGGGGCTGATCGCGCTGATGCTCGCGCAAAAATCACAAGCCTTCATCGACGCCATCGACATCGACGAGCTCGCCTGCGCGCAGGCCCGCGAGAACGTGATGGAAAGCCGCTGGCCCGAGCGCGTGCGCGTGCTGCAGGTCTCGCTGCAGGAATACGCCGCGCGCAGCGAAACGCGCTATGACCTGATCGTGAGCAACCCGCCGTACTTCGCCGATTCCACCAAAGCCTTGCAGGAAGCCCGCACCAAGGCCCGGCACGCCGACCTGCTGCCTTTCGTTGCGCTGATCGACGGCGTGGCGCAGCTGCTGGACAAGAACGGCACCTTCTGCGTGATCCTGCCGGTGAAGGAAGGCGAGCTCTTCCGCGACATCGCCGCGGAGCGAAAGCTATTCCTGAACAAGCTCGTGCGCATCAAAACCACGCCCGAAAAAACCGAGAAGCGCCTCATCATGCAATTCGGTTTCGCGCGAAAAACCTTTTCCGAATCCACGCTTGTGATCGAAAAAGATAATTTGAACGAGCAGCATTATACCGACGAATACCGCGAGCTGACGAAAGAGTACTATTTGTATTTTTAAAGAAGATTTTCCTAAACTGTTTTTACTCGAATCTTAGCTCATCTGCCCCCGGCTTGCCTTCCTTATTATTATGTATGCCTATTTGATATATAGTCTGTATTAATAAAATTATTAGACTGATAATCAGTTATTTATATTAAATTTAGCGCTAATCTGTGCAATTATATTAATAGTTGTTAATAACTTTGGCTTCGAAAATGTTTCACGAATCCATCTTCTTTTTACGTTTGCATCAATCACCACCACCCGAGAAAATTTAACCTGTTTAAAAAGGAAGCACCATGAGCAAAGAAGTGAATAAGGAAAAGCTGAAAGCGCTGCAACTGACGATCGACAAGCTGGAAAAAACGTACGGAAAAGGAACCATCATGAAGCTCGGCGACAGCCCCGTGGAAGCCATGGAAGTGATCTCGACCGGGTCGCTGTCCCTGGATATGGCCTTAGGCGTCGGCGGGTATCCCCGCGGCCGCGTGATCGAGATATACGGTCCCGAGTCCTCCGGTAAAACGACCCTGGCCATCCACGCCATCGCCGAAGTTCAAAAAACAGGCGGCATCGCCGCCATCATCGACGCGGAGCATGCTTTCGACCGCTTCTATGCCGAAAAGCTGGGCGTGGACGTGGAGACGCTTCTGATTTCGCAACCCGATAACGGCGAGCAGGCCCTCGAGATCGCCGACAACCTGATCCGCTCCGGCGCGATCGATATCCTCGTGGTCGACTCCGTCGCAGCTCTCACGCCGAAGAGCGAGATCGAAGGCGAAATGGGCGAGTCGAAAGTGGGCCTGCAGGCGCGACTGATGTCGCAAGCCATGCGCAAGCTCACCGCCACGATCAGCAAGACCGGCTGCTGCTGCATCTTCATCAACCAGCTGCGCGAGAAGATCGGCGTAATGTTTGGCAATCCCGAAACGACGACGGGCGGCAACGCGCTCAAATTCTACGCTTCCGTGCGCCTCGATATCCGCCGCATCGGGCAGATCAAAGAAGGCGAAGTGGCTTCGGGCAACCGTGCCCGCGTGAAAGTCGTGAAGAACAAAGTCGCCCCGCCTTTCCGCATCGCGGAATTCGACATCATCTTCGGCGAAGGCATTTCGAAGGTGGGCGAGATCATCGACCTGGGCGTGGAGCACAACATCATCAAGAAAAGCGGCTCCTGGTTCAGCTACGAAGAAACGAGGCTCGGACAAGGCCGCGACGCCGTCAAGCAGCTCTTCTTCGACAATCCGGAACTGATGGAAGAGATCGAGCAGCGCATTAAGGCTGCGGTCAAGCCCGTTGAAGAGCCGGTAGCCGTAAAGTGATTTGTAAAGCAATTGATTGATAAAAACCAGCGCGCGATCGCTTGCGAAAAAATCCGGAAGCGATCGCGCAAATGAAAATCAGATCTGAGCAGGGGGAACGAAACCGGTTGAATGCGCGGTGAAGTGGCGCCAAGCGCCTAGAACAGGACCAGGTGACCCTGTTCGCCGGGAAGGCAGTGATCGGCAGCGTTCCCCTGATCTCAGATCAGCTTACGAGCGAGTGAAACGATTGAATGATCTGTGTGCGGCTGGGTGCGGAAACATCCTTGCCATGGTTCGATCCGTAACCTGCCGCCTCACTCGCTCGTAAGAAAGACAGTTCACAACGTCCCGCAGCTTACGCATTTGTGCGTAACTTCGGGACGTTGTTTTTTATTGGGAGAAACGTACTTCTCCGCAACGCAATAGCCCTTTATGAAACGATTTTTTTTCGCAGCGCTGGCCTGCGCTTTTGCCGGCTCCGTTCTTTTTTCCTGCAGCGGCAACGGTGAAGGAACGAACGACTCCGCTAAGGTCGATACCACGCTGCCCAAACCTTTGCGCGACCTCAACGCCAAGCTGCGCAGCGACCCGAACAACCTCGACCTCTACCACGAGCGCGCGAAATATTTCATCGAGAAAAAACAGTTCAAGGAAGCCGAGGCTGACATCCGGCGCATCTTCAGTGTAGACAGCAGCAAATCGCCGCACCTGATGACCGCCGCCGATCTGTATTTCTTCATGAATCGCAGCGGCCGCGCCAAGCAACTGCTCGAGCGCGTCATGGCGCTCGACCCGAAAAACACCGAAGCGCGCCAGCGCCTGGCCCAGCTCTACATCTACACCGACCAGTTCCAGCCCGCGCTCAACCAGCTCGACACGCTGCTGATGCAAAATGAAAATAATGCGCAGGCGTACTTCATGAAAGGCATGGTCTTCAAGCTCACGAAAGACACCGCGAAGGCCATCTCCAGCATGCAGACCGCTGTAGAGCAGGACCCGGAATATTACAATGCTTATATCCAGCTCGGCCTGCTGCACGCCGCGAAGCACAGCCGCCTGGCGGTCGAGTACTACATGAACGCGCTGCGCATCCAGCCGCAAAGCACGGAAGCGATGTACAGCCTCGGCAAATTTTACCAGGATGAAGGAGAATACAACCTCGCGCTCGAAACCTACACGGCGCTGCTGAAAGCCGATCCGAACCATTACGACACGCACTTCAACCTCGGTGCGATCCACGCGAAACTGAAGAAGTACGATCAGGCCATCACCTATTTTTCGCAGGCCATCCAGATCGACGATCGGCAGCCGCGCGGCTATTACGGGCGCGGCTACAGCTACGAAATGAGTGGCGACATCGCGCGCGCGACGGAAGATTACCGATTCGCCCTCGGCATCGATCCGAATTACGAGGATGCACGTATCTCGCTCAACCGCGTGCTCGGCGGCGGAAAGAAATGACATCATTCTTCCTGTAAAAACAAAAGCCCGGCACTCGCCGGGCTTTTGTTTTTGTGTGCTCGAAAAAGCTTACTGCACCACGATCTTCTGAACCGTGCGTCCCAGGCTGGTCTGCGCTTCGAGCATATAAATGCCCTGCGCCAGGCTGCCGAGATCGAAGTTCATCGTCACGATGCCGTTCACGTCGCCGCGCTGCTGACGGCTGAGGACTTTGCCTTCCAGGCTCAGCACGCTGATCGTGAGGTCACCCGCGTTCTCCTGCGAGAAACGCACGGTGAACACGCCGCTGTTCGGGTTCGGGTAGCACTCGAGGGTGCCGCCGGCCGTGTACTCGAGAATGCCCACGCAGTCGTCGACGGTGATGTTCTGCGTCGCGCTGTTCGTGCAGCCGTTCGTGTCGGTATACGTGTACATGATCGGGAACGTGCCGGCCGCCGAAGGATCGAACATGCCGCCGTTCACGCCGGTGCCGCTGTACGTGCCGCCCGCAGGCGATCCGCCCGTGAGGGCCGAAGGTCCGTCATCTTCGCAGGGCTGTGAAGTAAAAGGTGCGAGCGTGACCGTGGGTGCAGCGTTCACAACAAGCGTTTGCGAAGCGCTGTCGCTGCAACCGAGGCTGTCGGTGTACGTGTAGGTGATCACCTGCGTGCCGTTCGCTGCATCGAATGTGGTGCCGCTGACGCCGGTGCCGCTCCAGGTGCCGCCTGCAGGCGATTCACCGCTGAGGGTTACCGAGCCGCCGTTGCTGCACACCGGTGTGAAAGGCGTAAGCGATACGGTGGGCGCCATGTTCACCGTGAACATCATCGAGTCGCTGTCGCTGCAGCCGTTGCTGTCCGTGTATGCATACATGATCGTCTGCGTGCCGCTGCTGGGGTCGAACATGTTGCCGCTGACGCCGGTGCCGCTCCAGGTGCCGCCCGCAGGCGACTCGCCGGTAAGCGTGACCATGCCGCTGTTGCTGCACACTGCCATGAAAGGCGTAAGCGCGACCGTGGGCGCGGCGTTCACCATTTGCATTTCAGTCGCCATGTTCGTGCAGCCATTGCTATCGGTATACGTGTACATGATCGACTGCGAGCCCGAAGCGGGATCGAACATGTTGCCGGTAACGCCGGTGCCGCTCCAGGTGCCGCCTGCGGGCGATTCGCCGCCAAGCGTGACCATGCCGCCGTTGTCGCAGACAGCCGTAAAGGGCGTAAGCGTCACAGTCGGTGCTGCGTTCACAGGGAACGTTTCCGAAGCCATGTTCGAGCAGCCGTTGCCGTCGGTATACGTGTAGGTGATCGCCTGCGAACCGGAAGCAGGATCGAACATGTTACCGGTCACGCCGGTGCCGCTCCAGGTGCCGCCTGAAGGCGATTCGCCGGTAAGCGTAACCATGCCGCCGTTGTCGCAAACAGCTGTGAAGGGCGTGAGCGCCACGGTGGGGGCGGTGTTCACCGTCAGCGTGGCTGCCGTGGATTGCGGACAGCCGTAGATATCGGTCAGCGAGTAAGTGATGCTTTGCGATCCCGAAGCGGGATCGAACATGCCGCCGGTCACGCCGGTACCGCTGTACGTTCCGCCTGCAGGCGAGCCTTCGACCAGCGTATAGAGCGGGCCGTTATCGCAGAGAGCAGGGAAGGCGCTGAGCGATGCGCCGCCGGTGGGGCAGGCGATGCTGATCGAATACGCCTGCGATCCGCTGCAGCCGCTGGCATCGGATACCGTCACCGTGAAGTTATACGTGCCGGTAGCCGTGGGCGTGCCGCTGATGGTGCCGGACGTGGAGAGCGTGAGGCCCGGGGGAAGTGAACCCGCGGTCACTGCATAGCTGGGCGTTCCGAGAGCGCCCGTTTGTCCCAGCGTCTGGCTGTAAGCGCTGCCGGCCGTGCCGCCTGCAAGCGAGCCGGTGACGGTGAGCGTCGGGCACACGTAGGGCGTCCACACGAAGTTGTCGATGCCGATGTAGTCGGAGTTCGTTCCGCTGAAGCCGGCATTCGTCACGAAGTAACGGAACGCGATGCGTCCCGAGGTCGGGGCGGTGAGGCCGGATATGGTGATCGAATAGAGCGTCCATGCTTCCGGGTAGCCGGTTCCCGTCAGCGTAGGATTGATGTCCAGCAGCAGTGTCGAGAAGTCGCCCACCGATGTGGCGGTCGTACCGACGTTCGTGCTGGCGCCGTTCGTGCTCATGCATACCTGCAGGCGGTCGGCGTACGTCGACACGGCCTGGCGCGTATAGAAAGCGATCACGTCGCCGTTGCGCAAGGTCATCGTGGGAGCGATCAGCCAGTTGCTGATGGTGCCCGTGTTGCCTGTATTGTTGTAGTTGGCCCCGATATAGGCTGTTGCTGCGCCGTTGAAAGCAGCGAATACGGTGTTGTTGCCCTGGAACCAGCCGGTGCTGCCCACAGGCTGGCTGTTGTTCTGCATGAACCAGCCTGCCCCGGTGAGGGTAGTGATGTTGTCGAAGTTCTCCGTGAGCTGCGCGCTTGCCGGGATCCCGAGCAGGGCCGAGAGCGCAAAGGGAAGGAGACCTTTTTTAATGCGTTGGGTATGTTTCATTCGTTGGTGTGTTTTTTTTAAATGAGAAAAATTACCGTGAGGCCTGCTGCTTTTTAACCAGCGCGATCTCGCTTTCGATCGCTTTTTTCAAATCCGCTTCCGGTTGCGCATTCAGCTGCTCCTGCAACGCAGCGAGGTAAGCGTCCATCGAAGCGCGGAGCTTGTCCTGCGCTTCGACTCCCGTGGCGCGCGAGCCGGTGGCGGCCATCTGCACGTCCTGCTGCGCCTGAACGAGCTGGGCTGCCAGCGTTTTCAATTTTGGCGCCTGCTGCACGGTTTGATCGTGTCCAGGCAGTTGCGTTTCTCCCGACTGCGCGAACGCTGATGCGCCGAAAAGGAGGAACAGCACAAATAGTAAGTGCGTTTTCTTCATGTAACAAAGTTTAAATGGGTTAACTGGTTTGTGAATTGCCGGGAAAAAGATACAATTTTTAACCGGGCTTCTGTCTATCACCGGAGAAATTACGCCCCGGCCGCGCGCAACAGCATGCCGAACGTCTCCGCCGCGAAGCCCGGCAGCTCCCGCCAATCCTTCACATCCATGCGGCGCATCAGCTTGACGAAGGCTCTCGCCCGGATAAGCTCACGCAGCTCTTCCGCCCCCAGCTCATCCATTGCGCGGTAATTGTCAGCGGAAACCTCATGCCGCCAGGGATCGCTGTGCACGCCGAAGAAAAAATTTTTCTTGCGCAGCAGCTCCGCGTTCAGCAGCAGCTGCGGGCGGAGCTTTTCCAGCGCGCCGCCTTGCAGATGCAGCGTGCAGGTGAAGCCGTGGCTCCACCAGAACAAGGTGCGGTAGGCGAACACTTCTTCTTTGTCGAAGAGGCGCGGAAAATCCAGCACCATCCAGGGCAGCTGCAGGTAATTTTCGCCCTTCGAAATTTTTCCCGTGCGCAGATCCGTTCCCGCAGGAAAAAAAGCAGCCTGTTTTTCGACCGCAGGCAGCAGCGCGTCACGCGTGTCCGCCAGCAACTGCTCCAGTTTTTTGAAGGCCGAAGCTTTCAGCAAGGGATAAGCGGCGGAATCCAGCAGGCGCAGCTCTTCGGGTGTGAACGGTTCGGACATTGCGGTTCAAAAGTAGCTGAAATCCCTTGCCGGCAGAGGCTTGCGCCGGGTTACGCTTTTTTTATCTTTGATTTGAACACATAAACTAAAAACACATGAAAAAACAGCTACTCATTTTTTGCCTGCCCCTGCTCGGTCTTCTCATCCCGGAAACGGCCCGCACGCAGTCCTGCTCCACGACCACGACGCCGCAGATGACCGTGATGTCGGGCCTGACGGCGAACATCATGTCGACCGATCCTTTCACCATTCACATCTGCACCAACGCGATCGCCTACGACACGCTGGGCGGCGGCAGCCACGAGTACCACATGGAGCCCGGCAGCGCGCTCTACATCCGGCTGAACAACACGACCTTCGTGTACATGCAGCAGAGCGCCTACCTCGATCACTTCAACGACAACGGCACGCTGATGATCAGCTACGAAGCGGGCGCGACCATCGTGAACCACTCAGGCCCGATGTTCCCGCCCTGCCCGTCGGTCACTTTCCCGCCCGCCACCTGCCTGATGAGCATCGATGACCTGGTTTCAAAAACGGGATTGAATCTGTACCCGAATCCCGCGGTCAACGAGCTGCACCTGCTTTACAAAGGAAGCTCCGGCGAGCTGAAAGCCGAGATCACCGACCTGCTCGGACGCGTGGTCGACGTGCTCACGCTCGAAGCGAACAAACCCGCGACGTATTCCACCGCGAAGCTGCAGGAGGCCGTGTATTTCGTAACGGTGAAGAAGGACGGTCAGATCGTGGAGAAAAAGAAGCTGATGGTGGTGCGCTAAGCAGCTGCTAAAGAAAAAGCCGTGGAATAGTTCTCATCCCGTCGGGGCGTGACGCTTCCACGGATCGCTGCCTTGCTCCACGGCTTTTTTCTTTCTTATTCTATCTTTGGATCTAATTCCTGGACACCCCATGCAACGACTTTTATTTTTTTTCGCGGTTACATGGTTCATGCTCTCCCCGGCGCAGCTCTCGGCGCAATGCATCACGACGAGCGCTCCGCAATTCACCGTTTTGTCGGGGCAAACGGCCGTCATTACGCCCGGCCATCCGAACATCATCCACGTCTGCGGCAATGCCGTGGCCTACGATACGCTGGGCAACAGCGTCGGGCGCGAGTATCACCTCGATCCGGGCAGCGCTTTGTACATCAGGCTGGACAGCGCGACAACCGTGTTCATGAAATCAACGGCGCTGCTCGATCACTACAACGACCCTTCTACGATCGCGATCAACTACGAGGTCAGCTCCACCATCGCGAATGTCATCAGCTCGCTGCTCAACCTGTGCCCGCTGATCACGTTCCCGCAAGCCATTTGCACGATGGGGGTCGACGAATTCTCCATGCAGCGCGGCCTGCACTTGTACCCGAATCCCACGGTGAACGAGCTGCATCTTTTTTACAACGGCAACGCAGGCGAAATGAAAGCCGAGATTACCGACCTGCTCGGCCGCGTGGTCGATGAGCTCACGCTAGAAGCGAACAAGCCCGCGACGTATTCCACCGCGAAGCTGCAGGAAGCCGTGTATTTCGTGACCTTGAAGAAAGACGGGCGGATCGTGGAGAAAAAGAAATTGATGGTGGTGCGGTAAGTACGCGCTATAGAAAAGCTGTGGAACGGTTCTCAGGCCGTCGAAGCATGACGCTTCGACGGATCACCCTGCTCCACGGCTTTTTTATTGTACGCTTCCCGCTTCGCGGGCGAAGAACACGAATCCACCTTCCCTGCGTACTTCTTTCAAATGCGGATACGCCTTGCGCATCTCCTCCGCGGCGGTGTTCCTGCACGCAAACCAGGCGGGCCGGTCGATCTCCCCGCGCAGCATCCATTCGCGCTGCAGGCGGATCTCATTTTCCGAGACGGAAGCGGCGCCCTGCGGTTCCAGGAAACCGGCGGACTGCGCCGCGCGCCATTTCAGGTACAGCGGGTTTTGCGCGATGCCGGGCTGGCGGCGGCCGTAGAAAAACTGCGCGTAGCTTTTATAGCCCAGCGATTCGGAATACACGTTCTGCTTCGCGGCCTCTTTGAAAAAGCGGATGGCGGGCGCCTGCGAATACTGCTCCACCCGAGGCGCGAGCAATAATGCGGCAAGATTCGTAGTCACGAGCGTAGCGCCGAAAAGAATATAAAAAGCAGGCAGGTAGCGCTTGCGGTACAAGCCCCAGAGCGCGCTGCCTGCGCCGAGCAGCAGCAAAATTCCAGTGACGAATTCATAGCCGCCCCAGTCCACCGGCCGCAGCAGCGAATCGATCGCGAAAGGATCTTTGATCAGCGCGCTTTCGACCAGGCGGTGCTTGTACTGCTCGATGAAAGGCAGCAGCGTGAAGGCCAGCGCGAGCACGGAGGCGATGCCGATGAACAAGCCGCTCATCCATTTTTTCCAGTGCAGCTGCCCGTTGATCATCTTGTACGCCGCATACGCCGCGAGGTAGGTGAGCGGGAACCAGCACAGCGATGAGTAGTGCACGATCTTCGTTTTCACGATGGAGAACAGGATCAGCACTACCCAGAACAGCACGCGCATCGAACGTTTCATGCCGCGCTCCATCGTCGTGTCGGCACCGCCGCGGAACAAGCCGGGGATCGCGGGGATCGAAGCGGGAAAGCAGCCGATCAGCAGCACGATCCAGTGATAATAGAACGGCCCCCCGTGTCCCGCGTCCTCGGTGTTGAACAAACGGATTTGATACACGATAAAATCCACGATGATGTGCGCGCGGCCTTGCGCGGCGAGGATGAGGAACCACACGCCGCCCACGAAACCCGCCGCCAGCACGTACAATCCGAAATGCTTCCATCTCATCAGCGG
>Ga0196978_1001139_pt1 | contig 12267 bp, 10 predicted proteins | sample S3v_2013CmetaG_FD_155491 | JGI IMG/M metagenome (GOLD analysis project Ga0196978, IMG submission 155491) | Soil microbial communities from Anza Borrego desert, Southern California, United States - S3+v_20-13C | ecosystem: Environmental > Terrestrial > Soil > Desert | place: USA: California... | reverse complement strand
GCGAGCGCTCACTTCGTTCGCCCTTGCGAATCTCTATCTTATGCGTCGAGCGATCGTGCCGAAACGGGAGTGGTGTCTCTAAACACGCGCATTCTTGAGTGGCGCACGATCAAGTTCGTGGCGATGGACCGTTGAAACCGGGCCCAACGCTCATCGCATTACTCACACTGTTGGAAATCGCTCCGGTTGATCAGAGGTTCCCTAGGGCTCCGCGTACAGTTGTATTGCCATCCGATTGGGGAGGGCGGTACGAGCTCGATCAAGAAAGCGATAGGAGAGCTCGGGTTCGGACACTGTCTCATTCGCGTTAAATGTTGCGAGCCCAATTACGATGAGCGGCTAGAGCTGACAGGCGAGACATGGGCATGGAATGACACGGGATGGGGGAGATTCCATGGCCACCGCAAAAGTTCGCCCAAGGACATAATGCATCCATAGTTCTTATCATGCCGTCAGATAATAATGATTCTGATTGCGCGGCTGAGAACTGCATCAGAAAGAAATACGAGCAACTCCTCCTTATGGGATACGAGTATCCGGCGACGGGGTATCTCATGGGCCCCAACAGCAACACCCTTGCAAAGGAGTTATTGACGTCATGCGGCATCAAAGTTCCCGAGTGGCCAGATGGTATACTTCTTTTCAATTAGGATTGCGATGCGATCGGCGGCCCTTTGGTATGGAGTACACATGGCGGTGATCAGCATCGCGGCCGTTGGGTTGCTTCGGATCGGGATAGGCGGCATCGCGGTGGCCGTTGCGTTGCTCCTTGTGGTCAGCGCAATTGCGGCAATCGCTTTTGCGACACGCGAGCTTTCGTTTCGAATTTATGCCTGGCCGGTAATCGCGTCGGGATTATCTCTATCGCTAGCTCTGCTGCTGATTGATTGGGCGGCATCGACGGATGATCGCGCTATTACATTCTTGTCATTCATGTCATACGTCGCCGCGGCGATTCTGTCTCCAGGAATCCTGTTTATTGCAGGGCCGCTACTGTTGTTGTTCGCCGCGGCCTCAGTTGGTATGTTGGTGGGCAGATCCATCAAACGTCGGTCTGACGTCAGAGCGCGGGTTGGCCGCGCGCGTCCATGAACGCCGTCGTGTTGACGAGAGATGCGTCACGTCGAGATGACCCGTGCGAAACGCTCGATCTGCCGCGCCTCGAACGGCGGCTGCCCAAAGCGATCCTCTCGGTTGCGGAGGTTGAGGCGATCATGAGCGCCCGACATCAAAACGCCGATGGGTATCCGCGACCTCGAAGTGCTCTACTCGACCGGCGTTCGTCGCGCGGAGGTCTGCGCGCTAAAGTTGTACGACAGGGATGCCGAGCGCCACTGAAGGAACTAGCAGAGCGCGATCCGGGCCACGTGGAAGGTCTCGGAACCGTACGAGAAGAAGCACGCGACGCCCTCTCGATGCTCCGGTCTGGATAGCGCCCACCCACCCGCCACTCCGCACGGCCGCACGGGCTCACGCGAATCGGACGCGTGTCGCGGCCGATGCAGGCGCGTGCGAAAAGGAAGTTGCCTCTCGGCACGACCACGTACTTCGTTTACGACGGCACGACGCTGCGCCTCGAGGGTCTGGCCTGCTCGATCCGGCACCGGATGGCGGAGGCGGACCGGCCGTGGTCCCGAATCGGCCGGTCACCACCAATGCGGCCGGCAACGAGACTGCATTCGTTGCCACTCGAACCTACTCCCCCGCAATCTGTTGGCGGCCGTCACCGATGTGAGCGAGCCCGGCGAGCCGCTGCAGCACAAGATCGAATACGGCTATGACGGCCGCGGAGTCGCGCGTCATCCGTTCCGAATCACCGGCCGACGGCTCCGATACCACGGCACGCCGCTACTCGATCTATTCGCCCGAGCTGCAACTGTTCGCCGCCACCTACGACGACGGCACGAACGTCTGGACCCTTCCGCGCAACGCATCGAATGTTTATCCTCGCAAGTTTGGGCGGGCATGTCGTTGGTGATCGAATGAATGCGACTTCAGAGTCATGAATCGTGCCGGCTGAATGGGGGCGCGCGGCGCACCCACCGTCGCCGCCGTTGTGACCGTTGCATCGCCCGCGAACCCCGCGCGGCAACGGGTGCCCGTCGACAACGCTAACGCCACGGCAACGCCGAAACGCCACCACCGATCCGCTCCACGGCGTTCTCGATCTCGCGCTGTGCCGCTGTCGCGGCGCGGAGCGGCTTCCCGTTGTTCTGTTGCTCCCAAAGCCTCCAGCGTTGCAGCGCCACACCGTGCTTTCCTGACTTGAGGTGAACTTCACTCGTGTGTGCGAGCAGCCGGGTCTCGAGCTCCCTGGCCGCGGCGCCGCCGCTGACGATCGGCTCTTTGGCTTCGTTGACGAGCGCGAGAAGCTCGCGCCCAGATGCGGCCAGCCCGTCCAACTGCCACGGCTGCAGTTTCGATACAGCGCCCAGCAACGCCGGCCATCGTGTGCGATGAAACAGTACGTCGGGATGATCCGCGAGACCGGATAAGACCCTGAAGATCACTGGACCGCGCGCGTGCGGCCACCACGATGTTTTCAGTGCTTCGCCGGTCAGCGTATCCGCAAGAGCCACGAGAAACTCCTTCGGTCGAACTGTTCATTCAGATCGATGAATTATGTTTCGCGGCCGCGTGCTTCGACGCATGAGCCAAAGTCCGCAGGCGCCGACCGCGATCGACAACAAGAACTCGAAGACGATCTGGGCTCGCGACGGCGGCGCTCCGAATGGGTCGTTGTCATTCGATGCCTGCGCGCCGGCCGGATCGGCAAACGCTAAGAGTTGCATGAAAGAAAAACGGCGCTGACGAGTATGAGCAGAACGCCGAGAACGCGGCCGATGGCCTTGCGGCTACTCATTCACCCTCCCCGCTCGCGTTCATATCGATCGATGATCTCGTCGGACGCCCCATCCCCGACGATCGCACCTTGCGACAGCCAGATCGTGCGCGCGCAGAGATGGCGGATCACCGGCAGCTCGTGCGACACCACCAGCACCGTGGAACCGGCCGTGAGAAAGCGCTGGATACGCTCGTCGCAGCGCGCGCGGAACGAGGCGTCGCCGACCGCAAGGATCTCGTCGAGCAGGATCGTGTCGGCGTCCACGGCGGTCGCGATCGAAAACGCCAGCCGCGCCACCATGCCCGTCGAGTACGTCCGCAGCGGCGTGTCGATGAAGCGCTCCAGGCCTGAGAACGCGATGATCTCTTCGAGATGCGCCTCCATCTGCTCGTGCGAGCGGCCGAGGAGCGCGCCGTTGAAGAAAATGTTCTCGCGTCCGGAGAGCTCGGTCTCGAAGCCGGTGCCCAGCTCGAGGAGCGGCGCCATGGTGCCGCGGCTCACCGCCATCCCCGCGGTCGGCGTGATGATGCCCGCGGCCACGCGCAGCAGCGTCGACTTGCCGGCGCCGTTGTCGCCGATGATGCCCACCGACTCGCCGCGCGCGATCCGCAGCGACACGTCGCGCAGCGCGTAAACGCGCGAGTCGTCGCGGTTACGCACCACCGTGCGCACGGTGAACTCTTTCAGCGAGCGGATGCGGTGCATCCGGTACGTCACGCTCACTCGGTGCAGCTCAATCGCGTCGTCAGACATGCGCATGAAACCGCGGCGCGAGGCGGCTGAAAATCATCCAGCCGAACACCACCGACGCGATCGACACCATCACCGCAATGGTCATCGTGAGAGGCGTGGGCAGGATGCCGTAGTAGATCGGATCGCGCACGATCTCGAGCACGTACGCGACCGGATTGAGCTTGAAGAACGGACGCCACCGCTCGGGGATGATCGAGATCGGATAGATGATCGGCGTCAGATACATGACCGCGGGTAGCGCCGCCTGAATCATCTCGCGTACGTCGGCGAAGAAGACCGACACCGCCGCCAGCGCCAGTGCGATGCCGAACGTGAACATCGCCAGCACGACCAGGCTCACCGGCAAAAACAGCAGCGTGGGCCGCAGGGGCGCGCCTGCGATGAGCATGATCACGAAGAGCATCGCCAGCGACAGCAGGAGGTTGATCAGGCCCGAGATCGTCGCCGATATCGTGAAGATCGACGGCGGGACGCGGATGCGCTTCATCAGCGGACCGTTCCACGCTACCGCGGCCATCACGTGCGTGACCGTCTGCGCGAAGAAGATCCAGCCGATGTATTCGGACAGAAAGTACGTCTCGTAGTGCGGCGTCTGAAAGCGGAAGACGTTCGAGAAGACGACCAGGAAGATGAGCATCAGCAGGAGCGGATGCAGCATCGTCCAGAGAAAGCCGAGGACGGAGCGTTTGTAGCGGATGGTGAGGTCGCGATGGACGAGCTGCCGCGCGAGATGCGCGTGCTGCATGAGATCGCGCAGCTCGTTGCCGAGGCGAAGCGGTTCGCCGGCGACGGTACGGCGCTCGAGGATGGTTGCGGACACGACGGTGCTTTGTACCACTGTTATGAGTGCCGCAGCGCGAGCTGCCGCTTTCAGTGGAAAGCGGCGACTGCGTCGCCGCACTCCATAATGCCGCGATGATTCCATTCACCTCGAATCCGCTCGACCGCGTCGCGGACAAACGCAAGGACGCCGCCTGGCTGCGCGCCCGGCTCGACGATCCATCGACGGTCACCATCGCGATGAAAGACGGCAAGCCCCTCCTGCGCGACGGCGCACTCGCCCGCGTCACCCCCTGCGACCACGCCCTCTTCCTCGGCCTGCAGCACGATGTCGCCTACTTTGCAATCGAGAGCGATCACGACGACGGCGCGTTCGAAGACTTCCGCGGTGCCGCGTCGACATTGCCCGCGCACGAGGCGGCGATCGCCGCGACAGCGCGCAGTCTCTTCGAATGGCATCGCCGCCATCGCTTCTGCTCCGCATGCGGCCAGCCGTCGGAGCTCGCGTGCGGCGGATGGCAGCGCATCTGTCGCGCGTGCAACGCCGAGCACTTCCCGCGCGTCGATCCGGTGGTGATCATGCTGCCGCTCTTCCGCGACCGCTGTCTTCTCGGCCGGCAAGGCTCGTGGCCGCGCGGCCGCATGTCGGCGTTCGCCGGCTTCATGGAGCCGGGCGAAACCATCGAAGAAGCATGCGCGCGCGAAGTGCAGGAAGAAGCCGGTCTCATCGCCACGCGCATCCGCTACTTCGCGAGTCAGCCGTGGCCGTTCCCTTCATCATTAATGATCGGGCTCTTCGCCGAGGTCGAGGGCGACGAGGCGGTGGCGGATGGCGAGGAGATCGAAGAAGTACGCTGGTTCACCCCTGAGGAGATGCGCGAAGTGCTCGAGGGGAAGCATCCGGAGGTGCTGTCGCCCTCGTCGCTCGGCATCTCACGCTACCTGATGGAAGCCTGGGCGGCGGGTCAATTCTGAAGCACACGCTTCCATCTTGACCCATCATCCATCCATAAATGCTCAGCTGTTGAGCCACCGCTGCGGAAGTGCCTGCCGTAACTGCATCAATCTAAAGACACCGAAGCGTGGCTGACGCCTTGCTCAAGGGACCGCTCACCTGACTATCCACTTACATAAGGAGAACTGTCCCTGATGCGCAAGATCGCTTCGTCGTTCCTTGCTGTACTGATGATCACTGCCGTCGCGAACGCTGCCCCCGGCATCCACGCTGCCGGTGCGAAGCTGCAGCACTCGGAGTTCGGCCTCACCCTCCCCTCGGCCGAGCCCGCCGCGGACATCGTTCGCGGATATGTCGGCCGTTCCGCCGGGGACCTCGCCGTGCAGAGCGAAGCGTCGTCGAAGAACGGCGCGCGCCACGTGCGGTTGCAGCAGATGTTCGACGGACGCCCGGTCTACGGCGCGTACGTCAGGGGCACCGTTGATGCGCAGGGCCGCCTGCGCCACGTCATCGATGCCTCCGTCGAAGCGTCGTCGAACGTGAAGCGTTCGTCGATCACCGCCGACACAGCGCTGTCGGCCGCGCTCGGCCATCGTTATGCGGGCAAGAGCGCTCCCGCGTTCTTCCGCTCGCCGCTCGTGCAGCCGGTGGTCCTGCCGACCGACGGCGGCCTCGAGGAAGGCTACCTCGTCGAGACGTGGGAGCTGCGCAGCAATGATCTGTGGCACACCGTCGTGAACGGATCGGGCAAGGTCGTGTCGGAAGAGCACCGCACCAACACCGACTCGTACTTCATCTTCTCGATCCACCCGAACGCGACGCCGCAGGCGGTCGTGAGCGGTCCGGGCAGCGCCGGCAACGCCGAATCGCCGCTCGGCTGGGTGACGAACAACACCACCATCGGCAACAACGTCGATGCGTACCTCGACCGCGACAACAGCAACACGCCGGATGCGACGAACGCCCGTCCGGTCTCGGCCACGCAGGACTTCATCTACGCCTGGGACTCGCTCAGCGCGCCGACGACCGCCGTCAATCAGAACCTCGCGGTCGCGAATCTCTTCTATCTGAACAACGTCATTCACGACAAGCTCTATCGCCACGGCTTCGTCGAGGCGCAGGGCAACTTCCAGACGAACAACTTCGGCAAGGGCGGCGCCGGCAACGACGCGGTACTGGCCGAGGCGCAGGATGGCGGCGGCACGAACAACGCGAACTTCGCCACTCCCGCTGACGGCAGCAAGCCGCGCATGCAGATGTACCTGTGGAACACCGCCACGCCGAGCCGCGACGGCGACATCGATGCCGACGTGGTCTTCCATGAATACGGCCACGGCCTCACGTGGCGCATGATCGGCAGCATGGGCGGCGGTCTGGCCGGCTCCATCGGCGAAGGCATGTCGGACACCGTGGCCTGCTACATGACTGGCCAGGACACGGTCGGCGAGTACGTCAAGAACAACACGGTCGGCATCCGCCGCTATCCGTACACGAACTATCCGCTCACCTATCGCAGCGCGAACACCACCAGCGTGCACGCAAACGGCGAGATCTACGCCGCGACGATGTGGAAGCTGCGCGGTCTGTGGCTCAACGCCGGCTACTCGATGGACGAGCTGTGGGATTACGTGATCGACGGCATGAACTTCACGCCGGCGAACCCCGAGTACGAAGAGATGCGCAACGGCATTCTGCAGGCCGTTCCGACGCAGGCGCAGGATTGCATCGTGTGGGATGCGTTCGCCTCGATGGGCATCGGCGTCAACGCCGTCGGTACCGACTCCTGCAACTTCCTCGGCAACTGCACCATCAACATCACCGAAGACTTCACGAAGCCGGCCGTTTGCGGCGGCACGCCTGCGCCGTACACGCTGACGGCGAGCGGCGCGATCTCAGGCGGCCGTCCGCGCACGACGCTCAACTGGGCCGGCGCCACCGGCTCCAACGTCGACATCTTCCGCAACAACGTCCGCATCACGACCACCGCGAACGACGGCAATCACGTCGATCAGCTTTCGAAGAATCAGCGCGGCACGTTCACCTACAAGGTGTGCAACGCCGGCACGACCACCTGCTCGAACAACGCGAGCGTCACGTACTAAGACACAAGCAATTGGTCATGGAGGCGGCCGCGAAAGCGGCCGCCTTTTTTTATGGAGTGCGGCGGCATCGCCGCCGCTTTGAAAGCTGCGCTGCCGCACTCCATACGGATACGATGCGCGCCTATGCGGCTGACGCGCTTTCTCACACAACTCATCAGCGAAACGAGCGGACTCTCCCTGCACGACACGCTGGTGCTCGCCGAACAATCCGCGACACCTTCCGAAGACCTCGCGCAGATTCGCGAGTTTCGCGACCTCCTCGGACGATTCCGCCTCGACGAGACGCCGATCGAGACGCTGCTCGATCATCCGGTGTCGCTCGCGCTCGAAGGATTCTTTCGCGCGTTTCCGATTCCCTTTCGCGACGAGCACATTCATCTCACCGGCTCGCTCGGTGCCGACTTCGTCTATCCGCGCCTGGCGCGGCTGCTCGACGGGCCGCAGCGCGCGCTGTATGAATCGAAAATCGCGGACGTGTACGGCCGCGATGCGCTCCCGATCCGCAACGTTGCCGACGTCGATCGCCTCATTCGTCTCGGCGAAGGCGAGCGCTTCGATCGCTACCTGAAAATCCTCTATCTCCCGAAGCTCGTGCTCGTCGATCGCGAAGCGCATCGCGACGCGGCGTATCACATGGCCAGTCGCCTCTGGCGCACGTCGAACGTCGGCTCGCTGCGTCTCAAGTTCACGCTCATGCGCGAGACCACCGATCCCGCGGAACAGATCCCCGGCATCAACGAGCTGACACCCGAAGATGTGGTGATGGGGTTGTATGAAGGCTTCCGCAGGTTTCAGAGCGAACAGCCCGCGTTCCACTTCATCCTCTCTCCGAGCTTCCGCAAGGAGCCCGGCTTCTACGATGCGACGCGCTATCCGTCGAAGAAAGCGAGCTTCGATGATCAGGTGCGGCAGATCATCGAGCTGGTGAAGAAGCATCCGGAGCTCGCGGATGTACTCAACGAAGTCGACACCGTCGGCAACGAACGCGGCTTCTATCGCAAGGCGCATTTCCAGGAGATGCGCGTCGGCATGCGCAAGCTGCAGGGCTACGGCTTTCGCACGCGCAGCCATCACGGCGAGACCTGGAACACGCTGCGGCAAGGCGTGCAGGCGGTCGACAACGCCATGAACATCTGGCACGTCGAAGCGATTGAGCACGGCCTCAGCCTCGGGATCAATCCGAACTTCTACTTTCATTCGATGCTGCAGCGGATGTTGCGCGGCAACGCCAATCGCGAGGCCATCGCCGCGGGCTCGCGCGAACACTCGGAACTGCTGGACATGGACTGGATCGGCCGCGAGGGGATCCGCGACAAGCTGCTGAACGGCGAACCGCTGACCGCGCAGGAAGCGACGCTGGCGACCAAGACGAAGTTCCATCACGCGGGCGAGGTCGAGCACTATCAGCACGACGTGCTCAATCGCATGATCGACAAACGGCTGACGCTCGTGTCGCTGCCGTCGTCGAACAAGAAGCTCACCGGCGCGCTTGCGGATTACAAAGACCATCCCTTCTCATGGTGGGAAAAGAAAGGCCTGCGCCTCGGCGTCGGGACCGACAACGACATCACCCTGAATACGAGCTTCCTGCGCGAGATGCTGATCCTGCTCTACACGGATCCGCTCGAACTCAAGATCACGAAACTGCTCATCGTCACGACCGGCGAATCGCGGCGGCCCTACCTCTCGCACCTCTTGTGGCAGATGAGGAAGGCCGGTTGATCACGCTGTCGCGCGCGGAGGTGCGGCGGCTGATGGTCGCGCATCTCGGACTGGCGCGTCCTCTTGGCAAAGGCGCGCGGGGGACGCGTGCGGTGCTCGAACGCCTGCGCTGCATTCAACTCGATCCGCTTGACGCGATCGGTACGAACGCGGATCTCGTAGTGATGGCGCGCGCCGAAGGCGTCGGTCGCGGGGATGTGTGGCGTCATCTCTATCCGCATCATGCGTTCGAGCACTTCGCGAAGGAACGCTGCATCCTGCCGGTGCGCGCGTTTCCGTACTACCGCCGTCACGGCCATGAGGCGCAGACGCCGTGGTGGCAGCACGGCGAGCGCGAACGGCGCGTGCCGGCGAAGCTCGTGCGCGCGGTGCTCGAGGAGATTCGCGAGCGCGGCCCGATCACCGCGCGCGAGCTCACCGATCACGGCGCGGTCGAGCCGCTCGACTGGAGCGGCTGGATGGGGACCTCGAAAGCGACGTCGATGGCCATCGAGATCCTCTGGACGCTCTGCGACATCGTGGTCGTCGGCCGCACGGAATCGGGCGCGAAGATCTACGACGTGCCCGAGCGCGTATTCGGTGAAGTGACGCCGGCGACCGAACCGTTCGATCGCTGGGCCTTGCGCGAACGCGTGCACGCCGCGGGCTTGCTGACGCGCGCGGGAGGCTCGATGTGGTCGATGCTCGGCGGCGTGCGTACATCGGGCCTCGTCGACGAAATGATCGAGGCCGGCGAGCTGCTCGAAGTCGCAATCGAAGACTCCCCTCGCCGTTACCTTGCGTTGTCCTCGTTCCTCGAAACGAAACGCGTCCGCTACGACGATCGCGTGCGCATCCTCGGTCCACTCGATCCGCTGCTCTGGGATCGCAACCTCGTGCGACATGCGTTCGACTTCGAGTACGTGTGGGAGGTCTACAAACCCGCGTCGCAACGGCGCTGGGGTTGGTATGTGTGCCCGCTGTTGCAACGCGATGCGCTGATCGGGCGTGTCGAAGCGCGCGTGGAAAAGAATGCGTTGGCAGTGAAGAAGCTGTGGCTCGAAGGCGACGCCGATCGCGATGCGATCGACGCGGCCTTCGAACGGCACGCGGAGCTCTGCGGCGCGACGAAGGTCGTGAACCGCAGACGCCCTTTAGCGTCTTCTTGACGTCTTGAATTATGCCTGGGAGTATTGCGTAATGGGAGTATGTCATGAAAAACTCGCTCATTGCGTTGTTCACGGTACTCATCGCAGCGTCGGCGGACGCGCAGGTATGCCAGAAGTGCTACTCGCCGCCGGCCGGGTGGGGTAGCCCGCCGCAGTGTGGGATCACGACCTACAACGGTTGGGAGACCTGCGAGATCATTGACGGATACATCTGCAAGCTCACCGGCATATGCCAGGGCTCCGGCCCGGAGTGCACAGGCACTCGTCCATGCCCGATTGATAAATGGGCAGACGGATCGCAGTTGCCGGAACGGGCGCGCTGGATGGTTGCGAGCGTCGAGATCCGTAAGCAGGAACCGCAGCGGGCGAAATCGTGATCGCAGTGCTCGTGTGGGCGGCAGTCGCTACCGCCGATCCATTCCCTGCCGGCAACCTGTGCATCGCGGACCTCCCGTGCATCGCCACGGAAGGCCGGCAGGTGCAGATCGCGCCCGCACCGCAGCCGCGCCGATTTGTCTGGACCGCCGACGATCGCAGCGTTGTCGCGATCGGAATCATCGATGCCGTCGCGACGGCAATCGCGCTCGCTACCGGGACGTCGCGGCCCTTGCGGATCCTCGGATCGGGCCAGAGCGAGATCGCGTTCGAGATCGCATCGCCGTCGTCGCGATGGCAATGGACCGTCGCCAAGCCGCCGCCGTCGATCCGGCTGATCCACCCGATCTGCCCCGACTGCGTACTGTCCGCGCAGGCGAACGGATTCCGGAAATTCGAGAAGCCGCTGCGCGACGTTCGTGACATCGTGCTGCATCCGTGGCCGCATCTGCGGGGACGAGTGGTCGACCGCGAAACGAAAGCGGCGCTCCCGGGGGCCACCATCACCGCGAGCGGGATCCTGCTCGCGAAAACGGATGCAAACGGCGCATTCGACGCGGCCATCGAAAAGCATTGGCCGGGCGTGATCGACGTCGAGTTTCCCGGCCGCGCGCCGCGGCGCATCGCGGTGCCGAGGGTGTCCGTCGACACCGAGCTGCCTCCGATCTCCATGTCGGCCGGAGGAGCTCTGCGCGTGACGATCGAAACGCCGGTGGCCGAAAAACTGACGTGGGAGCTCCGCGATTCAGCGTCGGGCGATCTCCTCCGCCACGGCACGCTCGCGCCTTCGGCGACCCTGGTCGTCGTGGACGGCGTCGGGGAGGGAAAGCAGACCTTCGTGATTCGCGGCGAACGGCCGCTGCAGCGCCTGGCCACGTTCGTCGACATCCACCCGGAACAAGTGACGGAGGCGTCGATATCCATCGAGCGAAGCACGCTCCATCTCGGCGTGAAGCGAGGCGCCACGCCGTTCGCGTACGCCAAAACGAAAGTGCGGATGGTGGACCGCTGGGATGGTGAGCTCGTCCTCGACGAGGACGGACGCGCGACGGAGGAGCTCTGGCAACGGGGAAAGATGAGCGCGTTGATCTACCGAAACGATCGCATCATCTACTTCGACGACAAGGACGTCGACTCGGAAGAGGCAACGTGGCACATCACCGTCCCCGATCGCCGTGTCATCGGCCGGGTCATCGACGCCACGACCGGCGCTCCACTGCACGACGCGCAGGTCGCGCTTTCGTTCCACGCGGCGGGGAAAGGCGGCATGGTGCTCGCCAACTCTGATGCCGATGGTCGCTTCATGTTCGATGGAATCGACGAGGGGACGCACGAGCTGGAGGCGCGTCGCGAAGGCTACCAGTCCGCGAAGGAAATCATGGTTGCCGTCGGCGAAGGCGAAGGGGAGTACCCGCGGGACATCCAGTTGCACTCGCGCAACAGCGGCCGGCCGCTCATCGTCACAAACGATCAGGGGTTTCCGGTCGCCGGCGCGGCGGTGATCGTCGCCGGCGCCAACGGTGTTCGCGAAGTCGGCTACACCGGCGCTGACGGCACGGCCTCCGTCCCTCTCGGCCTCACCGAACG
>Ga0196978_1001137_pt1 | contig 12279 bp, 10 predicted proteins | sample S3v_2013CmetaG_FD_155491 | JGI IMG/M metagenome (GOLD analysis project Ga0196978, IMG submission 155491) | Soil microbial communities from Anza Borrego desert, Southern California, United States - S3+v_20-13C | ecosystem: Environmental > Terrestrial > Soil > Desert | place: USA: California... | reverse complement strand
CGCGAAAAACGTGGTGCTGATGCCCTCGTTCGTGAACATCGGGGCCTACGTCGACGAAGGCACGATGGTGGACACGTGGGCGACCGTCGGATCGTGCGCGCAGATCGGCAGGAACGTGCACCTCTCGGGCGGCGTCGGTATCGGCGGCGTGCTCGAGCCGCTGCAGGCGAACCCGACGATCATCGAGGACAACTGCTTCGTCGGCGCCCGCTCCGAGATCGTAGAGGGCGTGGTGGTCGAGGAAGGCAGCGTCATCTCGATGGGCGTTTTCATCGGCGCCAGCACCAAGATCTATTGCCGCGACACCGGCGAAGTCATCTACGGCAAAGTGCCGGCGGGCTCGGTGGTCGTGCCGGGGTCGCTCCCGTCGCCCACAGGCGAGTGCAGCCTGTACTGCGCGGTCATCGTGAAGCAGGTGGACGCGAAAACGCGCGCGAAAACCAGCATCAACGAGCTTCTGCGCAGCGATTAGCGGCTCTTTCACGGTGATTCTTAAGCCTTTTCTGGCACAATAGCCTCGCCGCATCCGCGGGGAGGAAGCCCATGTTCGTCAGACAGTACTTCAAGCTGATGGCCGACACGCACGCGTCGGATCTTTTCGTCACGGCGGGCTCGCCGGTTCAGATCAAGATCAAGGGCGAAGTCGTCCCGGTGGACCAGAACAGGCTCGACCCGGCCAAGATCAAGGAGATCGTGTACGAGACGCTCAGCGAAGCGCAGATCGCTCAGTTCGAGCGCGATCTCGAATTGAACTATTCGCTGGTCGAACCGGGCATCGGCAGCTTCCGCGTGAACATCTTCAAGCAGCGCGGTGCGACCGGGATGGTCATACGGCACATCAAGCATGGCATTCCGACGATCGAGCAGCTCGGGGTGCCCGCCGCGCTGAAAGACCTCGTGATGGAAAAGCGCGGCCTCATCCTCGTGGTCGGCGCGACGGGCTCGGGCAAGTCGAGCACCCTCGCCGCGATGATCAACCACCGCAACATGAACGCCTCGGGACACATCCTCACGATCGAGGATCCGATCGAGTTCATGTACAAGCACGCGAAGAGCATTGTCAACCAGCGCGAGGTCGGCATCGACACGCGCAACTATCACAACGCGCTGGTGTCCGCGATGCGCGAAGCGCCGGACGTGATCCTGATCGGGGAGTGCCGCGACCGCGAGACCTTCCAGGCGGCGCTGCAGTACGCGCAGACGGGGCACCTGTGCCTCTCGACGCTGCACTCGAACAACAGCTACTACGCGCTGAACCGCATCATGAACATGTTCCCGCACGACCAGCGCGACAGTCTGCTCATGGACCTTTCGGTGAGCCTGAAAGCGATCGTTTCGCAGCGCCTGATCCACGACGTGAACGGCGACATCGTCCCAGCCGTGGAGCTCATGCTCAATACCAAGCACGTCCAGGAGCTCATCAAGAAAGGCGACATCGACCAGATCAAGGATGCGATGGAGCAGAGCCTCGCGCCGGGATCGCAGACGTTCGAGCAGGCGCTCTTCAACTTCATTCAGGAAGGGCGGGTATCGCTCGACGAAGCCATGCTCAATGCCGATTCGCCGACGAACCTCCACTGGCTCATCAACAACGCGAAGAAAGCCCCGCCGCCCCCGCCCACCACTCCGGGTTCGCCGCCGAGCGCGCCGGCACGCGCCCCCGCAGGCCAGGAAGACCTCTCGAGCATCAAGCTCAATCTGGACGCTCTCGGCTGAGCGCGCGGCGCTCGTCTCCGACCGTAAGCTCGGCGCTGCGCGACACCGCGCGGCGCCTGCGGGAAGCCGGCGTCGCTTTCGGACACGGGACGACGAACGCGCGCGACGAAGCGGCGTGGCTCGTGCTTTCCGCGCTGCGCCTCCCGCTCGATCGCCTCGATCCGCATCTCGAGCGCGTGCTGACGCCGCGTGAAACGCAGCGCATCGGCGAGCTCGTGGCGAAGCGAATCCGCACGCGCAAACCCACGGCGTATCTCACGCGCGAGGCGTGGCTCGGCGAGCACCGCTTCTATGTCGACGAGCGCACGATCGTGCCGCGCTCGTTCATCGCCGAGCTCCTGCGCGATCGGCTCGAGCCGTGGCTGCCGCCGCATGCGCGCGTGCGCACGGCGCTCGATCTGTGCACCGGTTCCGGCTGTCTCGCGATACTCGTCGCGCTCGCGTTTCCACGCGTACGCGTGGACGCCGCGGACGTCTCGCGCGATGCGCTGGAGGTCGCGCGCCGCAACGTCCGCGATTACGGGCTGGCAGCCCGTGTGACGCTCTTCGAGTCCGACCTGTACTCCACGCTCGCCGGCCGGCGCTACGACCTGATCGTGACCAATCCGCCGTACGTGCGCGCGGCCGTCATGCGCACGCTGCCCGCGGAGTACCGGAGAGAGCCGGTGCTGGCGCTCGCCGGCGGCCGCGACGGGCTCGACTTCGTGCGCACCATCGTGCGGCGGGCGCCGGAGCATCTGCATGAACGCGGAGTGCTGGTCGTCGAAGTCGGACACGCGCGCGAGCGCGTCGAGCGCGCATTTCCCGAGCTGCCGCTCGCGTGGCCGCAGACGAGCGGCGGCGACGACTGCGTGTTCGTGATTACGCGCGAGGCGTTGACTGCGGCGAGGGCGCCGTCTCGTCGAGCCATGCGAGGAGCCGCTTCACCTCGGCAGCCGGCAGCGCGCTCACCTGCCCCCGCTTCAGCCTCGGCGGCAGCGCGATCACGCCGAAACGCACGCGGATCAGGCGGCTGACGGTCAATCCGAGCGCTTCGAACATCCGCCGTACCACGCGGTTGCGGCCTTCCCGCAGCATGATGCGATACCAGTGGTTGGTGCCCTCGCCGCCCTGGTCCTCGACCGACAGGCATGCCGCGGGACCGTCCGCGAGCTCGATCCCGTTCGTCAGCCGCGCGATCTGCGCGGACGTGAGCTGTCCCACGATGCGCACTGCGTACTCGCGCTCGACCGCGAAGCGCGGATGCATCATGCGGTTAGCGAGCTCGCCGGACGTGGTGAAGATCAGCAGTCCGGAGGTGTTGTAGTCGAGACGGCCGACGGCGAGCCATTTCGCGCCGCGCAGCGCCGGGAGGCGCTCGAACACGCTGGTACGGCCTTGCGGGTCCTCGCGCGAGACGATCTCGCCCTCCGGCTTGTGGTACAGCAGCACGCGCGGCAGGCGCTGCGTCATCGGCCAGCGCACGACCTTGTGCCCGACGCGTATGAGATCGTCGGGCTTCACCCGCGTGCCGATCGCCGCGACCTCTCCGTTGACCGTGATCTTGCCTTCGCGGATCCACTCCTCCATCGTGCGCCGCGAGCCCAGTCCGCTCTGGGCGAGCACCTTGTGGAGCTTCTGTGACGGCTCAGCGGCAACCGGTACCGGCAGATCGCGGCCGCGCGCTCGTGCGCCCGTCGGAGCTGCGCGTCCACGCTCCGCGGTCTTGCGCGCCGGCGGGCGCAGCGGCCCTCTCTTGCGGCCGCGCGTGCGCTGCGCGGAAGTCCGTGCGGCCATTTTCGTAGCCCTTTGAGTCAAGTTTCGCGGCGCTCGAGCACGGCCTGCGCGAGCGTGCCGCTGTCCACGTGCTCGAGCTCGCCGCCGACGGGAAGCCCGCGCGCGATGCGGCTCACCTTGATGCTCTTCGCGCGCAGGAGCTCGCCGACATAGTGCGCTGTCGCTTCGCCTTCGACGGTGAAGTTCGTCGCGAGTATCGCTTCACGCACGATACCGTCGGACGCGCGCTTCACCAGCCGGTCGAGATGTATCTCACGCGGGCCGATGCCGTCCAGCGGCGAAAGTGCGCCCATCAGCACGAAATAGAGGCCCTGGTAGCACTGCGCCTGCTCCATCATGAGGAGATCCGCCGGCGTCTCCACGATGCACAGCAGCGCCGGATCGCGCCGGGGCGAGCGGCACAGCGTGCACACCGCTTCCTCTGCAAAGCTGTTGCACTTCTCGCAATGGCGGATGCGCTCGAGCGCAAGGCCGAGCGCCAGCGCGAGGCGCTGCGCGCCCGGCTTGTCGCGCTGGAGCAGGTGGTAGGCCATGCGCTGCGCGGACTTGGGGCCTACGCCGGGCAGGCAGCGCAGCGCGGCGATGAGCTCGTCGAGGGCGGCGGGTGCTTTCATCCTTCAAATCAAAAACGGGGTCAGATCCCATTTTCGCCTTGCTTCGAAAACGAGGTCAGACCCCAATGATGCGACCGCCCTGCTTGCGAGCCGGCCGCGAATCAAAACGGCATTTTGAAACCCGGCGGCAGCGGTAAACCCGCGGTCACGCCCGCCATCTTCTCCTGCACTGTCGTTTCGACCCGTCTCACCGCATCGTTCACCGCGGCCGCGATCAGGTCCTCCAGCATGTCCTTATCATCCTTGAGCAGGCTTTCGTCGATCGTCACACGCCTGACGTCGTGACGGCACGTCATGACGACCTTCACCATGCCGGCGCCGGACTGCCCCTCCACCTCGGTGCCGGCGAGCTGCTCCTGCACCTTCTTCATGTTCTCCTGCATCTGCTGCGCCTGTTTCATCAGGCCTGCAAGCTGTCCTTTCATGGCCGCCCCGCTACTGGATGGGTTTGATGGAGTTCACGCGCGCGTCGAAGTTCTCGACGAGATCGCGCACGAACGGATCCTGCTCGATATCGGCAACCGCGCGCGCCTCGCGCCGCTGGCGCTCGCGATCCGCGATCTCGGCCGGTGAGTTGCCGGTGGACTCACCGAGGCGTATCGCGAGCTGAACATTGCCCCCGTAGCGCTTCTGAAGCGCCGCCTTGAGCCGCTCCTGATACTCCTTGCTCAGGAAGCGCTCGTGCGCGCGCGCAAGCTTCAACTCGACGCGCCCGCCCTCCATCGATGCGAGCTCGCAGCGGTCCGCGAGCTGGCGCGCCATGCCGGTCAGGCCGAGCCCGGCCACGATGTCGCTCCACTGCGCGGACGCACCGGGCAACGCGGCCGCGCCGGCTTCGGGCTCCCGCGCCACTGCTACCGGCGCAGCCGGGGGCGCGGATGCGCTCGCCGCTTTGTCCGGCGCGCGTGGCGCAGCCCGAGCAGGGCGCGAGGCCTTCGGCTCGGCCGCGCTGCCGGAAGGCGTAAAAGCGAGCATGCGTAAGAGCGCCATGGTGAAACCGGCGTACTCGTCGGGCGCGAGGCCGATCTCGCTGCGCGCCTGCACCGCGATCTGATAACAGAGCTGGAGATCCTCGGCGGCGAACAAGCCTGCGAGCTCCCGCAGCGTCTGGCGATCAGGATCGTCTTCGGCGGCCGCATCCGGCACGATCTGGATCAGCGCGAGCCGGTGCAGGAGCGTGCCCAGCTCCTGCAGCGCCATCTCGAACGAGAGGCTGCGCTCGGCCATCCGATCGGCCTCCGCGAGCAGCTGCGCGCCGTCGCCCGCCGCGAGCGCGCGCAGGATCGCGTGCAGGTAGGTCTGATCGACCGCGCCCAGCATCGCGCGCGTGGCAGCCGTCTCGACCTTCCCGGCGCCGTGCGCGATCGCCTGATCGAGCAGCGACAGCGCGTCGCGCAGGCTCCCCTGCGCCGCACGCGCGACGAGCGCAAGCGCTGCGGGCTCCGAGGCGACGCCTTCCGCTTCCAGGATTTTCGTAAGCCGCGCCTGAATCTGCGCCTGCGGGATCTGCTTCAGGTTGAACTGCAGGCAGCGCGACAACACCGTCACGGGTATCTTCTGCGGGTCGGTCGTCGCCAGCACGAACTTCACGTGCTCCGGAGGCTCTTCGAGCGTCTTGAGCATCGCGTTGAACGCATTGCGCGAGAGCATGTGGACTTCGTCGATGATGTAGACCTTGTAGCGGCCTGCGGTCGGCGCGTACATCGCGTTCTCGAGCAGCTCGCGCATGTTGTCGACCTGCGTGTTCGACGCCGCGTCGAGCTCGATCAGATCGACGAAACGGCCGCTGTCGATCTCGACGCAGGCCGCGCACTTGCCGCAAGGCTCGTCCGTCGGACCCTGCTCGCAGTTCAGCGCTTTCGCGATGATGCGCGCGAGCGTGGTCTTGCCTACGCCGCGCGTGCCGGTGAAGAGATACGCGTGATGCAGTCGCCGGCCGCGCAGGGCATTCGTGAGCGCGCGCACCACATGCTCCTGTCCGACGAGCTCCGCGAAGGTGCGGGGCCGCCACTTGCGGGCAAGAACCTGGGTCACGGACGTTCGGCGCGTTTAGAACCAGTACTGCAGCCGGACCTGGTGAAAATTGATGCCGCCGTTCGGCCGCTTGATGCTGGCGTTGGACAGATGCTGGAAGCGGTAGCTCAGGTCGTAGTGCGACCGGGCGCCGAAGCGGTAACCGAGGCCGACGTGATTGCCGAACTGGAACGCGGTGCTCATGCGCGTCTCGCCGATCGTGGTGTGGGAGAGGAGGTGCGCGCCGAGCCCGACCTCCGCGTACGGCCCGACACGGCCGTTGCCCTGGAGGCGCAGCACCGGTGTGAAGCCCAGATCCAGAATGTCCTCGTTGCGGCCGGGATTGACGTCGCTCTGGTGCCAGTAGCCGACGGCGAGATCGAAGTACGTGCCGAGCTGCCAGTTCTGGAACTGAAGCAGCGGCTTTTTGAGCTCCCACTGCACGCCGATCCGGCCCATGTTGACGTCATCGCCGCGGCCGAGCTCGAGCGACAGACCGTCCAGCGCGTGCGCCGGCGCGCACGTGAACGCCGCAACAACGATCGTGGCAGCGGCGAGCGCGCGCGGCTTCATCGATAAAAGGGGTGGCGAGCCGTACCCCCGGCACTTGCAGAGAATAGCTGTGGCTGCTTCCTTCCGGACCTGACCAGGTTCACTACCATGCAATGCGGGGCGGCCCGCCATAGAAGAGTTTTTCGAAGGCGTGATTATGCCGTTCGCGCGCCATGCGCGCCAGCGCCGCGACGCTCCAACTGCTTGATTCGGCCGCCTTTACAACACAGGTGTTTAGTGCTTCCATTTGCCGCAATCACTCGTTGTCGCCCGGAGGCGCCACATGTCCACGATCGAGACCGTCCTGCAGGAAAACCGCGTCTTCCCTCCGTCGCGCGAGTTCGTTGCGCAGGCGAACATCTCCGGCATGGACGCGTATCGAACGCTTTGCGCGGAAGCCGAGCGCGATTTCCAGGGCTTCTGGGCGCGACTCGCACGCGAGGAACTGCTGTGGCACAAGCCTTTCACCAAAGTACTCAATGAGTCCGACGCGCCGTTTTTCAAGTGGTTCGAGGATGGCGAGCTGAACGCGTCGTACAACTGCCTGGACCGGCATCTCACGACCCAGCCGGACAAGACTGCGATCATTTTCGAGGCCGACGACGGCAAGCTGAGCCGAATCACGTACCGGGAGCTCCACCGCCGCGTCTGCACGATGGCGAACGGCCTTAAATCGCTCGGTATACGTAAGAGCGACCGCGTGCTCATCTATATGCCGATGTCGATCGAAGTGGTCGCCGCGATGCTGGCGTGCGCGCGCATCGGCGCGATCCATTCGGTCGTGTTCGGCGGATTTTCTGCGAAGAGCATCCACGAGCGGATCATCGATGCCGGCGCCGTCGCCGTCATCACCGCAGACGAACAGATGCGCGGCGGACGCGTGATCCCGCTCAAGGCGGCTGTGGACGAGGCGCTGGGCATGGGCGGCTGCGAATCCATCAAGAAAGTGGTGGTCTACCAGCGCACCGGCGGCAAAGTCGCGTTCGACGCCAGGCGCGATATATGGCTGCACGACCTCCTGCAGGGTCAGGCCGAAACGTGCGAGCCCGAGTGGGTCGGCGCGGAACATCCGCTTTTCATCCTGTACACCTCGGGCTCCACCGGAAAGCCCAAGGGGATACAGCATTCCACGGGCGGCTATCTCCTGTGGAACATCCTCACCATGAAGTGGGTCTTCGACTACAAGCCGAAGGACGTCTTCTGGTGCACGGCGGACGTGGGCTGGGTCACGGGTCACTCATACGTATGCTACGGCCCGCTCGCCTGCGGCGCGACCGAGATCATGTTCGAAGGCGTGCCGACCTATCCGGACGCCGGCCGCTTCTGGAAAATGATCCAGGACCACAAGGTGAGCGTGTTCTATACGGCGCCCACGGCGATCCGCTCGCTCATCAAGGCCGGCGGCGACCTGCCGAAGAAATACGATCTCAGCAGTTTGCGCATCCTCGGCACGGTAGGCGAGCCGATCAATCCGGAAGCGTGGATGTGGTACCACGAAACGGTCGGCGGCGGCCGCTGCCCGATCGTGGACACGTGGTGGCAGACGGAGACCGGCGGACACATGATCACGCCGCTGCCCGGCGCGACGCCGACCAAGCCCGGGTCGGCCACGTTCCCGCTGCCGGGCATCATTGTCGACATCGTCGATGAGGCCGGTCACTCCGTCGGCCGCGGCAAAGGCGGCGTCCTCGTGATCAAGCGGCCGTGGCCGAGCATGCTGCGCACGATCTGGGGCGATCCCGAACGCTTCAGGAAGACCTACTACCCCACAGAGTACCAGGGGCGCTATTACCTCGCCGGCGACGGCGCGTCGTACGACGAGGACGGGTACATCCGCATCGTCGGCCGCATCGACGACGTGCTGAACGTCGCCGGCCACCGCCTCGGCACGATGGAAATCGAGTCGGCGCTCGTGGCGAATCCGAAAGTCGCCGAAGCGGCCGTCGTAGGCCGTCCGGACGATGTCACCGGCGAGGCCGTCGTGGCCTTCGTGGTGCTGAAGCAGGTGCGCCCGGAAGGCGAGCAGGCGCACGCGCTCGTCAAGGAGCTCCAGGACTGGGTCGGCAAGGAGATCGGACCGATCGCCAAGCCCAGGGACATCCGTTTCGGCGAGAACCTGCCGAAGACGCGCTCGGGCAAGATCATGCGGCGGCTGCTGCGCTCGCTCGCCAAAGGCGAAGCGATCACGCAGGACGTGACGACGCTCGAGAATCCGGCGATCCTGGAGCAGCTCAAGCAGACGGCGTGACATGGAGCGCTCGAGCCTGAAGGGACAGCGCCTCACCGCGCTCTTCCTGCTGGGCGGTCTGCTGCTCAACTATCCGCTGTTCTCCCTCTTCACCGGAGCGGCGCACCTTTTCGGCGTGCCGCTGCTGTACGTGTATGTGTTCTTCGCGTGGGCGCTCGTGATCGCGCTCATGGCGTTCGTGGTCGAACGCTCGGCGGACTAGGTGGGACTCGCCTCTCGGCTCTGCGCACCTGACGGACAGAGAGAAACCTTCCACGCAAGGCGCGGGCACTTGGCCGCACTGTGTTCCCTCCGTAACCTCCCTGCGCCCATGCTGTTCGCATGTTGACGGCGACCGTCATCGTCCTCGCGTCGTTCCTGTACGTAGGGCTGCTCTTCGCCATCGCCTATTACGGCGACAAGCGTGCCGACGCCGGCCGCAGCATCATCGCAAACCCGTACATCTACGCACTCTCGCTCGCGGTCTACTGCACGTCGTGGACCTTCTACGGCAGCGTCGGGCGCGCGGCGACCAGCGGCATCGGCTTCCTGCCGATCTATCTCGGACCGACGCTCATGGCCGCGTTGTGGTGGTACGTGCTGGTGAAAATCGTGCGCATCAGCAAGGCCCACCGCATCACATCGATCGCCGATTTCATCGCCTCGCGCTACGGCAAGAGCCAGCTTCTCGGGGGGCTGGTCACGATCATCGCCGTCCTCGGCGTCGTCCCCTATATCGCGCTCCAGTTGAAGGCGATCTCCACGAGCTTCTCGATCATCCTCAAGTATCCGGACGTGGTGATGCCCAGCCAGCAGGGCGCGCCGCTGTTCCTCGGCGACAACACGTTTTACATCGCCATGCTGCTGGCGGCATTCACGATCCTGTTCGGCACCCGGCACCTGGACGCGACCGAGCGCCACGAGGGCCTCGTCGCCGCCGTCGCCTTCGAGTCGCTCGTGAAGCTGCTCGCGTTCGTCGCGGTCGGTATCTTCGTCACGTTCGGGATGTACAACGGCTTCGGCGATATCTTTGAGCGAGCGCACGCGAACGCGGCGCTCGCGGGGCTGCTCATGCTGGGCGGCGCGGCGGGCAACTACATGACGTGGGCGTCTCTCATGTTCGTTTCGATGCTCGCGATCATGTTCCTGCCGCGCCAGTTCCAGGTGGCCGTCGTGGAGAACGTCGACGAGCGCCACATCGCCAAGGCGATCTGGCTCTTTCCGCTCTATCTCCTGGCCATCAACATCTTCGTGCTGCCGATCGCGCTCGGCGGGCTCATGCACTTTCCGGCCGGGCGTGTCGACGCGGATACCTTCGTGCTCACGCTGCCCATGGCCGAGCAGCAACCGGCGCTCGCCCTGCTCGCGTTCATCGGCGGCCTTTCCGCCGCGACGGGCATGGTGATCGTGGAAACGATCGCGCTCTCGACGATGGTGTGCAACGACCTCGTCATGCCGGTGCTGCTGCGCTGGAAGCTCCTGGGGCTCACCGGGCGCCGCGATCTCTCCGCGCTGCTGCTCGCGATCCGGCGCGGTGCGATCGTGATGATCCTCATGCTGGGCTATCTGTACTTCTATCTCGCCGGGGAAGCGTACGCGCTCGTGTCGATCGGGCTGATCTCCTTCACGGCCGTCGCCCAGTTCGCGCCCGCGATCATCGGCGGCATCTACTGGAAAGGCGGCACGCGTCTCGGGGCGGCCTGGGGCCTCGCCGCCGGTTTCACGGTCTGGCTCTACACGCTGCTCCTGCCCTCCTTCGCGAAATCCGGCTGGTTACCCATCACCTTTCTTGCGGAAGGTCTGTTCGGCACCGAGCTCCTGCGGCCGCAGAACCTGTTCGGTCTCGGCGGCTTCGACGAGATCAGTCATTGCCTCTTCTGGAGCCTCTCCCTGAACGTCGGGCTGTATGCCGGCATCTCGCTCGCGCGCAGGCCCGGCGCGGCCGAGCACAGCCAGGCGACACTGTTCGTCGACGCGCTGGAGCAGCGCTCGGGCGCAGCCTCGCAGTTCTGGCGCGGCAGCGCGTCCGTGCAGGAGCTCGCCGAGCTTCTCGGCCGCTTTCTCGGTCCGGAGCGGGCCGCCGAAGCGCTGCAGGCGTATGCGCTCGCGCGGGGCCTGCGCTCGAGCGATCAGCTCCCTGCGAACGCAGCGCTCGTGCACCACGTCGAGTCGCTGCTCGCCGGCGCGATCGGCAGCGCCTCGGCGCGCGTCATGGTCGCCTCGGTCGTGGAGGAAGAACCGCTTAAGCTGGACGAGGTGCTCCACATCATCGACGAGGCTTCGCAGGCCCTCGCCCACAGCCGCGAGCTCGAGCAGAAATCACGCGAGCTCGAAGCGGCGACGAACGAGCTGCGCGCGGCGAACCGCCGGCTCCAGGAGCTCGACCGGTTGAAGGACGATTTCATCTCGACCGTCACGCACGAGCTGCGTACGCCGCTCACGTCGATCCGCGCGTTCTCGGAAATCCTCCACGACAATCCGCAGCTCGACGCCGAGCAGCGTGCGAAGTTCCTCGGCGTCGTCATCAAGGAATCCGAGCGCCTCACGCGGCTCATCAACCAGGTGCTCGATCTTGCCAAGATCGAGTCGGGCAACGCCGAGTGGCAGACCGGCGAGATCGACGTCGCCCAAGTCATCGACGACGCGGTGAGCTCCGTGAGCCAGCTCTTCAAGGACCATGCGGTCGCGCTGGAGATCGACGTCGCCGCCGCCCTTCCGCCGGTCTCGGCGGATCGTGACCGGCTGCTCCAGGTCCTGCTCAACCTGCTCTCGAATGCAGAAAAATTCTCCGCGCGCCCCGACGGCCGCGTCAGGATACGGGCGCGCCGCGTGGGGGCGGAGGTCAGGGTGGACGTCACCGACAACGGCGGCGGCATCACGCCCGAAGACCAGCACGTCATTTTCGAAAAGTTCAGACAGGCGGGCGATACGCTCACGCAGAAACCCGCCGGCAGCGGCCTCGGCCTCGCGATTTCCAGGCAGATCATCGATCACTTCGGCGGGCGGCTCTGGGTAACGAGCCCGCCAGGCGCCGGCGCGACGTTCTCCTTCACCCTGCCCGCGGCACGGCTTGCGCCGGCGGCTTTGGCGGAACGGCACGTCGTGCTGGGCGCGTGAGCCGTGAAGCGCGTGCTGATCGCCGAAGACGAGGCGAGCATCGTGATGTCGCTGGAGTTTCTCTTTGGGCGCGCCGGATACGAAGTGTTCACCGCCGTCAACGGCGCGCAAGCGCTCGCGCTGGCCGAAGCACGCACGCCGGACCTGATCGTACTCGACATCATGCTGCCGGTAGTCGACGGGTTCGCGGTGTGCCGCGCGATCCGGGCCAATCCGGCGCTCGCGGCGACACGCATCCTGATGCTGACGGCGCGCGGCCGCGAG
>Ga0196978_1001133_pt1 | contig 12300 bp, 9 predicted proteins | sample S3v_2013CmetaG_FD_155491 | JGI IMG/M metagenome (GOLD analysis project Ga0196978, IMG submission 155491) | Soil microbial communities from Anza Borrego desert, Southern California, United States - S3+v_20-13C | ecosystem: Environmental > Terrestrial > Soil > Desert | place: USA: California... | reverse complement strand
CGACGCGTACACCATCGCGCAGGAGCCTATCGCTTCCATCGACCTGATGGAGCGCGCCGCGAAAGCCTGCGCCGATTGGCTGCGCGCGCATCTCGCACCCGCCGCGGAACTCGTCATCCTCTGCGGCAACGGCAACAACGGCGGCGACGGCCTGGCCGTCGCGCGCCTGCTGCGGGAAGAGCCGCATTTCGACGTGCACGTTTTTACGTTCCCGCTGTCGTCGAAGGACAGCGAGGATTTCAGCAAAAATCTTTCGCGCCTGCGAAATGTCCCCGGCGTGCAGCTGCACGAATGCAAAGACGCCGCACCGTTCAAAAATTTTCAGCTCGATCCGCGGCGCCACGTGATCGTCGATGCGCTTTTCGGCTCGGGCCTGGGCCGCGCGCCGGAAGGTGCGGCGGCGGAAATTATTTCACAGGTGAATGCGAGCCGCTGCGAAGTGATCGCGATCGACGTGCCTTCGGGCTTGTTCGGCGACGACAACAGCGCGAACGATCGTAAGCACGTGATCCGCGCAACGGCCACGCTAACTTTCCAGTCGCCGAAGCTGGCTTTTCTTTTTGCGGAGAACGCGCCTTTCACCGGCGATTTTCACGTGCTCGATATCGGCCTGCACCCGGAATTTCTTGCGCAGGCAAAAACGCCGCATCATTTCATCACTGCGGATATGATCGCCGCGATCTACCGGCCGCGCCCGAAGTTTGCGCACAAGGGAACTTTCGGTCATGCGCTGCTCGTGTGCGGGAGCAGGGGGAAAATGGGCGCGGGCGTGCTGGCGGCTTCCGCCTGTTTGAGCTCGGGCGTGGGCTTGCTGACCGTGCTGGTTCCGCGCTGCGGCTATGAGATCCTGCAGACCGCCGTTCCCGCCGCGATGACGATCGAAAGCGAAGAGGAGAGCATTATTTCCGGCAAGATCCCGAACGGCTTCCAGGCGGTGGGCATGGGGCCGGGCATCGGCACGGAAAAGGCGACGGAGCAGGCGCTGAAGCAATTGATCCAGGAGCGGAATGCGCCGCTGGTGCTGGATGCGGATGCGCTGAACATCCTGGCGGAGAACAAGACCTGGCTGGCTTTCCTGCACGAAGAAATTATTTTAACACCGCACCCGGGCGAATTTGACCGCCTCACGGAGAAACATAATTCCGGGCACGCTCGTTTAACAAGCCAGCAGGCATTCGCCAGGCGATTCGGCGTGCACGTCGTTTTGAAAGGAGCGCACACTTCGATCGCCTGCCCGGACGGCACGGTTTACTTCAACAGCACCGGCAACCCGGGAATGGCCACGGGCGGGAGCGGCGACGTGCTCACGGGCATCATCACCGCTTTGCGCGCGCAGGGCTACGGCGCGAGAGAAGCCTGCATCCTGGGTGTGTGGTTGCACGGCGTGGGAGGCGATCTGCACAGGCAGTATCACAGTGAGGAAAGTTTGACGGCGACTGAGCTCGTGCGGAACCTGGGAGAAGCATTCCGGTACGCGGCAGGATTGGGAAACGATTCCCGGCTCCTGCGAAAACAATAAGCGCATGCTCAGGAAGATCCTCTTCATCTGTTGCAGCACCTTCTCCCTGCTGGGCATTTCCCTCTGGGCCATCGTGCAGCATGCGACGGAAATTCCACCCGATTCCGCCAACCGTTTTCGCGTCGACGGACTCGATCTCACCGTGGTGAAGTATCGCGGGGAAGGAGGCCGCTGCGATTACGCTGAAAAAGGCGACACTGCCGTTTGGGCGAATTTCACGCAGGATTCCTTGATCGACGATGCGCAGCAATACGGCATCGCGCTGCACCTGAAGCTCAATTACTATTCCGAGCCGAAGTCCTTCGCGCAAAATGCTTTTGTTTCCGAAGCGCACGCAACGCCTGCTCCCGGCGTCGACTGGAGCAAAGAGAAGATCAGCTGGGTAGGCCTGCTGGTGAAAGACCTCGAGACAGGAAAGGTCAGCGACATCAGCACGGGCGTGCACGGCAAGAGCAGCTTCAGCCGCGCGAGCCTGGAAATGAAAACCTGGAATCCCGGCGCGTTCATCAACCAGGGCGCTTCCTGCTACAAGCGCTCGCAGCCGTTCCAGAATTTGTACGCGATGAAATCCTGGTTCAATACGAAGCCGGAAAAGTACTCGATCTTCCAGCCGGGCGACGCCAATTTTTTCTTCCTCTTCGATCCCGTGGTGCAGGCCGAGCTTCCCGACAAGTTCGAATTGCAGATGTTCATCCTGCTTTCCGACTGGACGTACATCCAGGGAAACGCGCGCGGGGAAAACCGCATGTTCAGAGAATAGCGCTCACTTCGCCCATGCCTTCGCGGATCACGGTGAACTCGCCGCCCGTGCAATCGATCACGGTGGAAGGCTGCAGGTTTCCGAAACCGCCGTTCACGACCAGCTCCACTTTATCGCCGTATTTCGCCTCGATCATTTCCGGGTCGGAATAATATTCCATCAGGTCGTCGTCGTCATGCACGGAGGTAGAAGCGATGGGATTCCCTAAAGCTTTCACGATCGCGCGGCAGATGTTGTTGTCGGGGATGCGGATGCCCACTGTTTTCTTTTTGCCTTGAAAGATCTTCGGCACTTTCGCGTTCGCTTCGAGGATGAAGGTGTACGGTCCCGGCAGGGCTTTTTTCAGCACGCGGAACACGTGGTTGTCCAGCGGCCGCGTGAAATCCGCGAGGTGGCTGAGATCGTGGCAGATGATGGAAAAATTCGCCTGCTCCGGCTTGATGCCTTTGAGGCGGCATAAACGCTCGAGCGCCTTCGGCTGGGTGATGTCGCAGCCCATGCCGTAAACCGTGTCGGTCGGATAGATCACGATGCACCCGCGCCGCAGGCATTCGGCCACCTGCTCGATGGATTCGGATTGCGGCTTTTCGGAATTGATACGGATGAGCATGACGAAAGGTAGCGTGAAGTATTAACGTCGCAGCAAAAAATGTTCCCGCGGCCGATCCATTTTTTCACTGCCAGCCCATGCGACCTCCCCGCCGCCAGATCAAGCGGGGGCAAGAACAGGTGGGCTTACGCAAACTTCTTCGCGTCCTCGAGGAATTGCTTCAGGCCGTTGTCCGTGAGCGGGTGCTTGAGCAAAGCGAGGATCGCGCTGAGCGGGCAGGTGGCCACGTCGGCGCCGAGCTTTGCGCAGTCGATGATGTGCATCGGGTGGCGGACGGAAGCGGCGAGTATCTGCGTGCGGTAGCCGTAGTTGTCGTAGATGAGGCGGATGTCCTCGATCAGTTGCAGGCCGTCGGTGGAAACGTCGTCGAGGCGGCCGATGAACGGGGAAACGTAGGTAGCGCCGGCTTTTGCGGCGAGCAGGGCCTGCCCGGGGGAGAAGACGAGCGTGCAGTTGGTGTGAATGCCTTTCGAGGAAAAGTATTTGATCGCTTTTATGCCGTCCTTGATCATCGGCACCTTCACCACGATGCGCGGATGCAACTCGGCCAAGTTTTCTCCCTCGCGGACGATCCCGTCGAAATCCGTGGCGATCACCTCCGCGCTCACGTCGCCGGTCACGATGTTGCAGATGTCGACGTAATGCTTCAGCACGGCAGACTGGCCTTTGATGCCTTCTTTCGCCATCAGCGAGGGGTTGGTCGTTACGCCGTCGAGCACGCCCAGCTCTTGCGCTTCGCGGATCTGGTCGAGGTTTGCGGTGTCGATGAAGAATTTCATAGCGGGAGTGTTTGGAACGCCCGGTAAAATTAGGAAGTCGCGGGGAGTTGGGCGGGAAAGTAATTAACAAAATATTAAGAGAGCTGCCGGCAAGAAAGATGTCGCTACATCTATCGAAAAGGGTAATTTTGCCTCATCCTTATTTTTAAAACACACGCTATGAAAAACAAACAACTTTTCCTTGTACCGGCGCTCGCGCTCGGCCTCTTCTTCTCCGCCGGCGCCCAGCAGCTGAAAACACCCGCGCCCAGCCCCACGCAAACCATCGACCAGGCCTTCGCGCTGTCGAACATCAAGATCGAATATTCCCGCCCCAGCGTCAAAGGCCGCACCGTGTTCGGCGATCTCGTCCCCTACGGCAAGATCTGGCGCACCGGCGCAAACGCGTCGACGAAGATCACTTTCGGCGAAGACGTGAAAGTGGAAGGCAACGCGCTGCCCGCCGGCACCTACGCGCTGTACACGATCCCCAACAAGACCGAATGGGAGCTCATGTTCTACAAAGACCTCACGCTCGGCGGCAACGTGGCGGAATACAAAACGGAGAACGAGGTGCTGCGCATCAAGGTGAAGCCTTCCACGACGATGAGCAAAACCGAAACGTTCACGATCGGCATCGCCGACATGACCAGCAGCACCGCGAAGGTCGAGCTGGAATGGGCGAATACGAAAGTCGCTTTCAACGTCACTGCCGACATCGAGCCGAAGATCATGAAGAACATCGAGACGGCGCTCGAGAAGGACAACCGCCCGTATTACCAGGCCGCCACTTACTATTACGAGAACGACAAGGACATGGCGAAAGCGCTCGAGTGGGTGAACAAAGCCGTTGAGCAGAACCCGAAAGCATTCTGGGTGAAGCACCTCAAAGCCAAGATCCAGCTCAAGATGAAAGACAAGGCCGGCGCGATCGCCACCGCGGAAGAATCGATGGCGCTCGCGAAGGAAGCGAAGAACGACGATTACGTGAAGCTGAACGAGAAGGTGATCGCCGACGCGAAGAAATTGAAATAGAAGCGAGCTTTAAAAAGCAAAAAGGAAAGTCCCTTGTAAAAGATCCCCGGCCGGCGAAGCGTGGCGCTTCGACGGATCAGAGAGCTACAAGGGGCTTTCCTTTTTGCTTTTAAACATTTCAAACACCAGCGCGAAACCCATCACCAGCAAGCAGCCGATCACGTTCAGCCAAAGGAACGCCGTCAGTTCCGTCAGCCAGGCGATGACGACGAAGACTTCCGCCAGCAGCGCCGCATAAAACACCGCGGTTCCGCCCACGCGCTTCAGGAAAAAAGCGACGATGAAAATGCCGAGGATCGTGCCGTAGAACAGCGAGCCTAGAATATTCACCGCTTCGATCAGGTTGCCGAGCCGTCCTGCGTACAAGGCGACGATCACGCAGAACAGGCCCCAGGCCACGGTCGTCCAGCGCGAGGCGGATAAATAATTTCCTTCGCTCGCGTCTTTTTTCACGAGACGCTTGTACACGTCGACCACCGTCGTCGATGCGAGCGAATTCAATCCGCTGGCGGTGGAGCCCATGGAGGCGAGGAAGATGATGGCGATCAAAAGACCGACCAGGCCCACGGGCAAATATTCGGTGACGAAGCGCAGGAAAATGTAATTCGTATCGTTCGTATCGGCTTTCGCGTTGTTCTTTTTCATCAGCCCGGTGGCTTCCGTGCGGATCGCGGCGGATCTTTTTTCCAGCCCGCGCAAAGCCTCGCGCTCGGCGTCGATCGCCGCTTCATTTTCCTGCCGCACTGCTCCCACCAGCGCGTTCACGTGCGGCTGCTTCTGCGCATGCACCTGCGCGTACGCGATCTCGAGGCTGTCGTACTTCGCCTTGTAGGCGCTGCTTTCGATCTTCCGCACTTCCACCTCGTTGAAGAACAGGGGCGGCTCGTGGAATTGATAGAATGAAAACACCAGCGTGCCGATGAGCAAAATGAAAAATTGCATCGGGATCTTCACCAGGCCGTTCATCACCAGGCCCAGCCGGCTCTGCGTGACGGAGCTGCCCGTGAGGTAACGCCCGACCTGCGACTGATCCGTGCCGAAGTACGAAAGCTGCAGGAAAAATCCGCCGATCAGTCCCGACCATAAATTGTAGCGGTTGTCCAGGTCGAACTCCGTGTCGATCGCGTTCAGCTTGCCCATTTTTCCCGCGATGTGCAGCGCGTCGGTAAAGCCCACGTTGGAAGGAAGCAAGTGCACCACCACTACCGCCGCGCAGATCAGCCCGCTGAAAATGATGAGCATCTGCAGCAGCTGCGTGTACGAAACCGCTTTCGTTCCGCCGTACACGGTGTACAGGATCACGATGCCGCCCATGAACAGCGTAGTGTACAGGATGTCGATGCGCAGGATGGTGGAGAGCACGATCGACGGCGCGTAGATGGTGATGCCGGTGGAAAGTCCGCGCTGCAGGAGAAAAAGAAAAGCGGTGAGCGTTCGCGTTTTCAGATCGAAACGCTTTTCCAAATATTCGTACGCGGTGTAAACGTTCAGCTTTTTGAAAATGGGGATGAAGGTGACGCAGAGCAGCACCATCGCGAAAGGCAGGCCGAAATAAAATTGCACGAAGCGCAGCCCGTCGCTGTAGGCTTGCCCGGGCGCGGAAAGAAAAGTGATGGCGCTGGCCTGCGTGGCCATGACGGAAAGGCCCACGTGGTACCAGGGCAGCTGCTTGTCGGCGAGCAGGTAGCCTTCGATGTTCTTCGTGCCGCGGCTTTTCCAGATGCCGTAGGCGACGATCGCGAGCAGCGTGAGGCCGAGCACCAGCCAGTCGATCGCGCTCATTCGAAAAAGCGGGTGAAGAGATAATACAACACGATCTGCGCGAGCAGGGCCCCGATCACCAGCAGGTAAACGTTGCGCCAGCTTTTCAGGATGGGCGGCTTTTCTTTTTCGTCGCTCATTTTTCTGCGTTCTCGGGCAGGCTCAGCAGGTTCGCGAACAGCCGGTACGCGCCGGGCACGCCCGCAGGCAGTTGGCGGAAGAAGGCGAGACCCGTGTACACGAAATTTCCTTTCCCGTATTTCGCGATCAGCAGGCTGCCTTCATTCGCTTTTTCGTTCGGATCGTTCATCGAAAGAACGGCTTGAAAATTTTTCTCCGGGTCGCTCGCGAAATAAATGCCGCGCTCCTGCACCCAGCCCTCGAAATCCGCCGCGCTGATCTTGTTCGGCGTGTTCAGCGCCGCGTGCTTCGCATCCACGAAACGCACCTCGGCCTGTTCATCCGTCACCCGCTCGCGCGTGATGTTGAGCGGGTAGGGCGCGATCTTCGCCACGATGGGGCCGATGCGGTTGTTCGTGTTGTATTGCACGATGAGGTTGCCGCCGTTCTTCACGTAAGCCATCAGCTTGTCGTACTGCGGCTGCAGCCAATCGTTCGTGTTGTACGCGCGTACGCCGGTGACGATCGCATCGTATTTCGAGAGGTCTTCGCTGCCGAGCAGGTTTTCATCCAGCACGGCGACCGTGTAGCCGACCTGCTTCAATGCCGCAGGAATATCATCGCCCGCGCCGGGAATGTAGCCGATGTTCGTGCCGCTTTTCTTCAGGTCGACGCTGACGAGCGCGGCTTCGGCGGGGCTGAGCGTGAACTGCTGCGGGATGTGATCGTACTCGATGCGGCGGATGCTGTGCGCGTAGAGCTGGTCGCCGATCTTCAATTGCGCGCGCAGCTTGCCGTTTCCGCTGCCTTTGCCCGAAGGCGTGAGCGTGACTTCGATGCGCTGCTCTTCACCTTTTGCCTTCAGCTCGAACGGCTTTTCCGTTGCCGATAAATTCCATCCTGCGGGAGCGATCAGCTGCAAGACGCCGCTCACGTTCGCCGCGTTCGATTTGACCGTGAGAATTATTTTTTGCGCGGAAGCATCACCGAACACGTAGGCCTTCTCCGAAAAATTGACCGTGGCAGGCGGAAGCACTTCGTACGGCCGGTAAATTTCTCCTTTCACCGGGTCGACGGACCTATGCACCACGCCGCGCTCTACGGAAAGCGGGAGGCCGCCGATGTCGAGGTGAAAAATTATTTTCTGCGCGGGCTCGTTCTCCGGCTTGCCGATCAGCTGCTGATCGCGCACCACGAACATGCCGTTGCCGTGCGTTTCGCTCAGCCAGTACGGGTTCGAAAAAGCGCTGCGCGCGGGCAGCGTGCTGCGGTGTTTGAACGAGCTCATTTGATTTTTTGAAAGCGTGAGCGCCGTCGCCGTATCCTGTCGCTCGGGCCAGGTGATGCGCTTGACCTGTACGGGCGCTTCGTTGCGCGAAAGGATTTGCACCGTGAGCTCGAGAGGTCCGCCGCTGACGCCCGAAGGCTCTGCAGCCGCGGCTTCCAGCCAGAGGCCGGCGCAGTTCATCAGAAGCGTTTCCGTTTCTTTCAGCTTCTGCGTTTTCCAATAGGCGAGCGAGGGATCGGTTGCGGGCAGGCTTTGCAGGAAGCGATAAATTTCCACCAGTGCAGGAATGCTTTTTTCCGGTGACTGCGCCTGGAAATTCTTCACCGCCTCATCGACCAGCTGCTGCATTTTCTCCGTACCCGCCCGGGTCGTTTTATTCGGCGCAGCAAAACGCAGCCAATCGAGGCGAATGCCTTCGAACAGGTCGCTGCGCGCGGAATCGCCTTTCAGCTGCTTGAAATATTCCAGGTTCGAGCCCCGCGCGCGCGCCGAGCCGAAGCCCTGGCTCTTGTGCATCGAGCGGCTCTCCGCCGCGATCTCGCCGTAGCTCTTGCCGAGCAGCGGGTTGAATCCCCCCGCATCGAGCTTGAGCTGGCCGGGCGACGTGGTGTTGTTGCCGCCGAAGTTGAAGGTGTTCCAGAACAAGCGCTTCGTTTGCCACACCTGCAGGTATTTCAGCTGCGAAGAAAAACGTTTCGGATCGGCAGCGGCTTCAAAAGCTTCTTCCGCTAAGATCGCAGAAGCCGTATGATGGCCGTGCCCGCCTTCGCCGGTGGTGGGAAAACGGCAAATGATGATGTCGGGACGAAAGCTGCGGATGACCCAGACCATGTCGGCGAGCACGCTGTCCTTGTTCCAGATGCGGAACGTTTCTTCGGGATTTTTCGAATAGCCGAAATCGTTCGCGCGCGTGAAGAATTGTTCTGCGCCGTCGGTGCGGCGTGCGGCCAATAATTCCTGCGTGCGGATGAGGCCGAGCAGCTCGCCCTGCTCTTTGCCCACGAGGTTCTGCCCGCCGTCGCCGCGCGTGATGGAGAGGTAGCCGGTGCGCAGGTTGCGCTCTTTGCTGAAGTAGGTGAGCAGGCGCGTGTTCTCGTCGTCGGGATGCGCGGCCACGTAAAGCACGCTGCCGATGGTGCCGAGCTTGTCCAGGCCCTGGAGGATTTCGGAGGAGCTGAGCTGCGGCGTTTGCGTATGCGCTGCGAGGCTTGCAAAACCCAGCAGCGCAAGTGTGATTTTCATTTTCATAAGGGAGCCTGAAATTACGCAATTTGGCGGCGATGTGCGGAGGAAGCGTATGGGCGGTGCGTGTGGTACACCTTCGGTAAACGACTGGAGCCTTTGCCACGGACACAGAGGGCCACGAGGGACATACTTTCCTTGTTTTCTCCTTGCCCTCCGTGCCCATGGTTTTTTATGACAACGCACTACCTTCGCCCCATGCGCAACGCCACCAAGCTGAAGCTCGTGCTGAGCAGATACGATTGCCTGTTTTCCATCAACGACGCGGGAATATTCCGCATCACCATGTTCGACAAAGCCGATAACAGTGAATTCCTGTTGGAAGGAGAAAGCTACACGGAAGTGCTGCGCAAGGCGTACAGCCGGATGCTGAAGCAGAAACCGAAAGAGTGACCGGCTACGCGCCGACCGCTTCGCCTTTTAGCACCCGCGCATACAATTTCTCATACATCGGCAGGATCAGCCTGATGTCGAATTTTTTCGCCTGTTCGAAAGCCTGGTTCTTGAACTGCTGCAGCGTGGCATCGTCTTTCAGGATATGCACCGCGTGGCGCGCCATGTCTTCCACGTCGCCTACGTTGCTCATGAAGCCGCTGTAGCCGTGCACGTTCACTTCGGGCAGGCCGCCGGTGTTCGTGCTGATCACGGGCACGCGCGCGGCCATGGCTTCGAGGGCGGCGAGACCGAAGCTTTCCGTTTCGGAAGGCAGGAGGAACAGGTCCGCCACGCCGATGATGGCGGTCGGGTTCACCACTTTTCCCAGCGAGCGGATGTCGTCGCAGGTGTTCAGCTCTCGGCAGAGCTTTTCGATGTTGTGGCGTTCCGGGCCGTCGCCGACGAGGATCAATTTTGCCGGCACCTGCTTGCGCACGCGGTCGAATACGCGCAGCACGTCGTCCACGCGTTTCACTTTCCGGAAATTCGACACGTGCAGCAGGATGCGCTCACCGTTCGGGGCGAAGGAGCTTTTGCTGCATTCGTGCGCGGCGCGCTCGTACTCCTCGACGCGGATGAAATTGGGGATCACGTCGATCTCGCGCGTGACGCCGAAATGCGCGTAGGTGTCGCGCTTCAGGCTTTCGGAGACGGCGGTGACGGCGTTGCTTTTGTTAATCGTAAAAGTAATGACCGGCTCGAACGATTCGTCGCGGCCCACCAGCGTGATGTCGGTGCCGTGCAGGGTGGTGATGTACGGAATTTCGATGCCCTGCGAGCGTAAAATCTGCTGCGCCATGTACGCGGCCGAGGCGTGCGGGATGGCGTAATGCACGTGCAGCAGGTCGAGCTTCTCGTGCTTCACCACGTCGACCATGCGGCTGCTAAGCACGAGCTCGTAAGGCTGGTAGTCGAACAGCGGGTAATCGGAAACGGAAACTTCGTGGTAAAAAATATTCTGCGTGAACGAATCCAGCCGCACGGGCTGGCTGTAGGTGATGAAATGCACTTCATGTCCCTTCAGAGCGAGCGCCTTGCCCAGCTCCGTAGCCACCACGCCCGAACCGCCGAACGTGGGATAGCAAACGATGCCGATCTTCATGATGCAAAGGTAGGAAGATACTACTCAAAAAAATTAACCGCAGAGGGCCGCCGCACATTCCCCGCGCCGCAGAGGAAGGCGCAGAGTCCTCACGCGCAATCCAGCCCAACGCAGAGCTTTGCTACCTGACGGTGAGTAATTACAATTTTTTGGAAAAAGCTCTGCGACCTCTGCGGTTAAAGTTTTGAGCACGATCTTAATCTCCACCGATCTTGATCTGCATCCCATGCCGCCCGCCGCGATCGCCGCCGCCCATCTTGTTCAGCTTCCAGGTGAAATTGAGCAGCGCATAACGGCGCAGCAAATTGTACTCGAGATCTTCCACGTACATCGCGCTCGTGTTGCGCGTAATGCCGGTGTTGCGGTTGAGGATATCGTACACCTGCAGCTTCAGCTCGGCGCGGCCGCTTTTCGTGAACTGTTTCGCCAGGCTCGCTTTCCAGAGCGGGAACTCCGTGCGGATGCCGCCTGCGCTGCTGCTTTCGTTGATCACGTAGCTGAGCTCCGTCTGCAGCGTGAATTTTTTCGGGAACTCATAAAAGCCTTCGATGCCGTACGATTGCGAGGTGAAGCGGTTGTTCGATTCGCTCCGCAGCGAGTACGTCGCATCCGTGATCGTGATGCGCGCGTTGGCGGCGATGTCGAACTTGTCGCTCCACACGAAGGTCCAGCGCAATGTCGGGCGGTAAGAAAAATTATTGCCGACGTTCTCTTCGCCGTTGATGTAGCTCACCGTTCTGTTCCAGCTGACTTCCGGCTCGATGGCGATGCGGCTTTTCAATTTTCTGACCGGGAATTCGCCGCCGGAGAAAAAGTTCCCGCTGTAGCGCGGCGCACCGTTCACCGGCCGCGAGGTCGTGATGCCGAGGCTGTCGATCATGTCGGAGGAAGTGATGGCCTTGTCGGTACGGCTTACGCTGGCGAAAACGAAAAGATGCTTGTTCTCGAAAGGATTCAGCGTTTTGAAATCGAAGCGCAGGTTCTGCGACTGCTCCGGCTGCAGCGAAGTGTTGCCCGTGCGGATGTAGAGCGGGTTCGACACGTCCGTCACCGGCTGCAGGTTGCTGATCGAAGGCGCGCGCAGCTCGGTGCTGTAATTGAAACGCAGGTCGCGATACTTGGTGAAATTATAGGTGAGCTGCGCGTTTGGAAGCAAGTGAAAATAATTGTTCCGGAATAATGTCTCGCCCCCGCGCACGCCCCCGCTCAGCTGCGACTGCTGCACCGCCCCGCCGAAGGTGAGCGACAATTTTTTGCCCGCGTATTTGTAGCGCAGGCTTTGGTTCACGTAGCGGAAATCGCTCTGGAAACTGTTGCTCAGCAGGTCATGCAGCAAGTACGCATCGCTGCTGTCGTCGTACGCAAACGTGCTGCGCACGTTCGAGTTCAGCGAGAAGCTCGCTTTCGCGCCGGCCTCGAGCAGGCTTCTTTTTCCCAGCGGCTCCGTCCACGCCAGCTTCAGCATCTCGTCGTGCTGCAGCGCGGATTGCTCCTGTTTCAATTGCTGCTCCAGGGTGAACAGCGCTTCGCCGTTGTCGTTGTAAAACGTCGTGCTGTTGTCGTTCAATTGAAAGCTTTCGCCTTCGCGGTAATTCGACGTGAGCTGCACGCTGTACGTGCGGCCTTTTTTCGCGAGGCCGCGCTGGAAAAGCAGATCGTTGCCCAGCGTG
>Ga0196978_1001132_pt1 | contig 12300 bp, 8 predicted proteins | sample S3v_2013CmetaG_FD_155491 | JGI IMG/M metagenome (GOLD analysis project Ga0196978, IMG submission 155491) | Soil microbial communities from Anza Borrego desert, Southern California, United States - S3+v_20-13C | ecosystem: Environmental > Terrestrial > Soil > Desert | place: USA: California... | reverse complement strand
TATTTTATCAGCATCGGCGGCTGGGGCTGCCAGGATTTCACGAACATGCAGAACCTGATCCAGACGGAGCAAGGACAAGCCACGCTGATCCAGAACTTCAAGGCGCTCGCAGAGAACCTGCCCATTTCCGGCATCGATTTCGACATGGAGGAAAGCTACGACACGGACATGCTGAATACCATTGTTTGGCTGACCGGCAACCTGTCGCAGCTCGGCTTGCAGGTGACGTATTGTCCCTACCAGCAGCAAAATTTCTGGTTTAACTGCCTGGCGCAATCGTATACGAAGTGCGGCAACAGGCAGCCGGTAAGCTGGCTGAACCTTCAATGCTACGCAGGCGGAGCTTCGAACACCCCGACGCTCTGGGCCCTGGAGATGCGGGCTTACGGCTTGAGCAAGATGGGCATCACGAATCCCAACGCGTTCATCATGCCGGGCTACTGGTGCAGGAACGCCGTGGACAACAACGGCGGACCGTACAACCCTTCCTGCCCGTACGACGATTGTCCCTCGACGATCCAAAACACGTTTGCGCAGCTCTCCAAAACGGATCCCGGCATCTGCGGCGGCTTCATCTGGAACTCGAGCGATATTTTCACCACGCTGATCAGCAACCCGCAATCCTGCACCGGCGGCACGATAACGCCCGCCGATTACGCACAAGCGATCATCAATGGGCTGGCAGGAAAAACTTCGGAGCTGAGCGATAAGCAGCGCGCGGAAGCGAGCCGCGGTTAGCAGCGCGCCACTTTTTTCTTCCCGGGGAAGGCGGTGCAGCATCGCTCTTCCCCGGGGAGGAGAGAAGTGTTTTTCCGTCTATGATTTCTTCGCAGTAAAGATCTTCCCCGGGTTCAATACCCCGTTCGGGTCGAACAGCGCTTTGATCCCGCGCTGCAATTCCAGCGCTTTCTCCGGGACCGCGATGCCGATGTACGGCTGCTGCACGAGCCCGATGCCGTGCTCGCCCGAGATCGTTCCGCCGAGCGAGACGCAAAGCTGGAAAATTTCCGTGATGCCTTTCGGCAATTCTTTTTCCCACACCTCATCCGGCAAATCGCCCTTGATGATGTTCACGTGCAGGTTGCCGTCGCCGGCATGCCCGTAGCACACGCTTCTGAACCCGTATTTTTTCCCGATCGCTTTTACGCCGCTCAGCAGGCGCGGAAGCTCGGCGCGGGGGACGACGGTGTCCTCCTCTTTGTAAACGCTGTTCGATTTCACCGCCTCCGCTACTTTGCGCCGCATCTTCCAGAGCATCGCTTTCTGGTCCGAAGATTCGGCGAACAAAATCTCATCGCAGCCGAATTGCTGCATGACCTCGCTGATGCGCTCGCAATCTTTGTACAATACGTCAAGATCGTTGCCGTCGACCTCCACGAGCAAATGCGCCTGCACTTCGGGCTTCACCTGCACATTCAGATCGTCCACGAATTTCATCACCCAGTCGATCGCGTCGCGCTCCATGAACTCCATTCCTGAAGGCGTGATGCCCGCGCGGAACACGGCGCTCACGGCTTCGCAGGCTTTTTCGGCAGAGAAGAATGGAACGAGCATGACGAGGTTGTGCTGCGGGTACGGCAGCAAACGGAAAACGATTTTCGTGATCACGCCCAGCGTGCCTTCGCTGCCGATCATCAATTGCGTGAGGTTGTAGCCGGTGGAATATTTCAGCACGTTCGCGCCCGTCCAGATGATTTCCCCGGTGGGCAATACGACCTGCATGTTCAGCACGTAATCGCGCGTGGTGCCGTATTTCACGGCTTTCGGACCGCCGGAACTGTGCGCGAGGTTGCCGCCGAGGAAGCAGCTGCCTTTGCTCGCGGGATCGGGCGGATAAAAAAGCCCTTTCTCTTTCACCGCCTCCTGGAACGCTTCGTTGATCATCCCGGGCTCGACCGTCGCCTGCAGGTTGCGCTCGTCGATCTCCAGGATGCGGTTGAAACGCTCCATGCTCAGGCACACGCCCCCGAATACCGGCAGCGCGCCCCCGCTCAAACCTGTGCCCGCCCCGCGCGGCGTGACGGGAATCTTTTCGGACTGGCAGATCTTTATGATCGCGGAAATTTCTTCGGGCGTACCCGGGCGCAAAACAACAGCGGGCTTGTACAGCAGGTCTTCCGTCTCGTCCTGCCCGTAACGCTCCAGCGATTCCGCATCGCTCAGCACGTGCTTCTCCCCGAGGAGATCGCGGAAGCGCTGGAGATGATCGGCGGTGAGTGCGTTGAAGGTCATCGTTTCTTCTTGGTCCTGCTTGCCCCCCATCCTACCCTTCCCCAAAAGGGAGGGGCGTGTACTTTCCCTTCCCTTTTGGGGAAGGTAGGGTGGGGTCAGTACAACACAATTTTTCCGTGAACAACATAATTTTTTTCCCCGCTGAAACGGTAGAGATAAACACCGCTCGCCAGTTCATCCGTACGCACCGTCCTTCTCCCTGCAGAAATCTTTTCCCGGCGCACGCAAGCCCCGCTGAGATCGAACAGCTCGAACGTTCCCGCGCTTTTCGCTTCGACGGAAAAAATTTCCTGCGCGGGGTTGGGGAAAATTTTCAGGGCGCCGCCGGGTTGCGTGAATTCATTTTCGCCGACGAAGCCTTCGATGCGCGCCTTGCGGTAGATGATCGAATTCGTCATCACGTCCGTGTACACGAAGTGAAAATAGCCGCCGCCGTAGGCTACGTTGACATTGTTCTGCGTGCCCGCGTCGCTCGCCGTATCGTTGACCTGGAGCACCGTGTTCAATCCCGGCGCGCCGTCGACCGAAACGCTGAGCCAGCAATCGGGATTGCCGTTGCGGTTATCGTCCCAGGTCACGCCCAGCGTGTCGCCGCTGCCGGCCACTGAGGGACGGGAAGCGGGAAAGCTCGCGGGCGGGTTCGGGTCGGCGAGGCGATTAAACCCGAATTGCTGCGTGGCGGTGTTCCAGGTGCCGGCGAAGATGCGCGTGAGCGTGCCCTGCCGCGACATCCACACCGCCGTGAGCGAATCGCCGTTCAGGTGCAGGTCGGGGCCGGAGGTCGGGCAGGCGGTGATGTTCCAGGCGGAGAAATCGAATTGCGCGGCGGGGAAAAACGAAGCGCCGTTGTTCGCGGAGCTTGAAACGTAGCATTCGCGCAGGTTGTTCAGGTTGTTGCGGTACGCGATAAAAACGTTCGTATCGCGCAGCGCGATGGCGGGCGGGCAGCATTCGCAGGGCTGGCCGACGGAAGCGTCGCTGGCGATCACTTCGGGCAGAAACGTATTCCCGCCGTCGGTCGAGCGAATGAAATAGTGCTTCGGGAAATTGAAGTTCGCATCCGAAGCTTCGTAGGCGATATACGGATTCCCGCCCGGGCCAACCGCCACTACCGGCGTGTACGGCAGCAGCGAATCCTGCTGATCGATGCGCAGCGTGTCGCTCCAGCTGAGCCCGCCGTCGGAAGAGCGGAACGCGTAGAGGCGATCGTCGGTGGTAAACATCACCGCGTACGCGGTATCGCCTTTCGCCGCGAGCTCGGGACCTTCGGCGGTGCTGACGTAGCAATTCACACCGGCGGGCGTGAGCGTGGCCGGCGCGGTGAAGGCCGAGCCGTTCCAGCGTGAAGCAAAAAGCTGCGCATTATTTTTTCCCCAGGAAACGAGGGGAATGCTGTCCTGCACCAGCGCGATGCGCGGCCGCTGCGAGCCGTAAGCGCTTCCGCCTGCGACGGTGACGGGTGACGACCAGGATAAAGAAAGCGTTTGAGCGGAAAGAAACCCATGCGCAAAAACGGCGATCGTCAGCCAGAAAAATTTAGGCATGACGGCATTAAGGCATAAAGGCATTATCGAATTCCATGTAACGCCTTTATGCCCGGATGCCTGGATGCCTGCCCGTACTTGCCTTTTCATCGTGCCTTTTATTGGTCCTGGATGCCGTTTGTCCATGCTGAAATCCCCCTCTGGGGATTTGTTCTTATTTTCAGGCCTCAAATTAACAAACAGAAGATGAACCACCGGCATCTGATCTTTCTTTTTCTGCTGCTGAGCGCTTTCACGGTCAACGCGCAGCGCAAATCGCTCAACCTCCAGGAGATCTGGGGCAAGCCCGTTTTCCGCACGGAAGCCGTGTGGGGCATGAACTCCATGAAGGACGGCCTGCACTACACCGCCCTGTCGGCGGAAGGCGATCTGGAAAAATTCGACTATAAAAGCGGCAAGAAGATCAGCACGATCTTCAAAGGCGGCGACCTGAAAGCGCAGGACGGCAGCGCGCTCGACTACGAAGAGTTCGTGCTCAGCCCCGACGAAACAAAGCTGATCTTTTCCACGAGCGTGGAGCACATCTACCGTCATTCCAGCATCGAGGAGAATTACGTGTACGACCTGAAGACGAAAGGCATGCGCCGCCTCTCCACCGGCGGGAAGCAGCGCCTCGCCACCTTCTCGCCCGACGGGAAAAAGATCGCCTTCGTGCGCGGCAACAATTTATTCGTGACCGACCTCGAATCCTGGAAAGAAGAGCAGATCACCAGCGACGGCGCGACGAACAAGATCATCAACGGCGGCACCGACTGGGTATACGAAGAAGAATTCGCGCTGGAAAAAGGGCTGGCCTGGTCGCCCGACAGCAAGAAGATCTCGTTCTACAAATTCGACGAAAGCCGCGTGAAGGAATTCATGATGCCCACGTACGGCACCCTGTATCCCGGCGAATACCGCTACAAGTACCCGAAAGCGGGCGAAGAGAATGCGATCGTTTCCATCCACGTATACGATCTCGCTACGAAAAAAACGCAGCCGGTGGACGTGGGGCAGGAAACCGACCAGTACATCGCGCGCATGAAGTGGACGCGCGATCCGAACAAGTTCGTGCTGTACCGCCTGAATCGCCTGCAAAACAAAGGCGAGCTGCTGATGGCCGACGCCGGCACCGGCCGCACGAGCGTGATCCTCACCGAGACCAGCGACACGTACATCGAGGTATACGATCACCTCACCTTTCTGCCCGACGGCAAAACGTTCCTCTGGAGCAGCGAGCGCGACGGGCGCCTGCAGCTCTACCATTACGCGCTCGACGGCAAGCTCATCCGCCAGCTCACCAGCGGCAACTTCGACGTGATCGCTTTCTACGGCATCGACGAGAAAACAAAAACGATCTTTTACCAGTCGAACGAAGAATCGCCGGTGACGCGCACGGTGTACAGCATCAAGCTCGACGGCTCGGGCAAAAAGAAATTGTCGGCGCGCAAAGGCACGAACAGCGCGCAGTTCAGCAGCGGCATGCAGTATTACATCAACACCTGGAGCGACGCCAACACGCCGTATTACATCACGCTGAACAGCGCCGACGGCAGGGAGATAAAAATGCTGAAAGACAACAGCGCGCTGAAGCAGAAGATACAGGAGTACGGCTTCGCGAAAAAAGAATTCTTCACTTTCAAGAACAGCAGCAGCACCGAGCTGCACGGCTGGATGATCAAACCCACGCCTTTCGACCCGACGCGCAATTACCCCGTGTACATGTTCGTCTACGGTGGCCCCGGCCACAACACCGTGAACGACCAGTGGGAAACTGGCGATTTCTACTGGCACCAGTTCCTCGCGCAGCAGGGCTACATCGTGGTGTCGGTGGACAATCGCGGAACGGAATACCGCGGCGCTGAGTTCAAAAAATGCACCTACGGACAGATGGGCAAATTGGAAACGCAGGACCAGATCGACGCCGCGAAGTACGTGGGCGGCTTGCCGAACGTGGACAAGAGCCGCATCGGCATCCAGGGCTGGAGCTACGGCGGCTACATGAGCTCGATGTGCCTGATGCAGGGCGCGGAATATTTCAAGATGGCGATCGCGGTGGCGCCGGTGACGAACTGGCGTTATTACGATTCGATCTACACCGAGCGTTACATGGGCCTTCCGAAAGACAATGCCCGCGGCTACGACGACAACGCGCCCACCGGCAACGTAAGCAAGATGCGCGGCAAGTTCCTGCTCGTGCACGGCACCGCCGACGACAACGTGCATTTCCAGAATTCGGTGGAGCTGGTCAGCGCGCTGGTGGAGGCGAACAAGCAGTTCGAGTTCTACATTTACCCGGATAAGAATCACAGCATCCGCGGGGGGAATGCGCGCCTGCATTTGTACACGAAGATCTGGGATTTCGTGAAGGCGAACCTTTAAAAAAACGTTTTATCGTTTTACCGTTTACCGTTTTGCCGTTTTCAGCTTCCCGATGTGTTGCGTAACGAGAAAACGGTAAACGGCAAAACGATAAACGGTAAACAGTTAAAATAATATCTTCGCACATCAACTAACCTGAACCAACCGATGAGTAATCAACCCAGCCAAGGACACCCCAAAGGCCTGTACGTGCTGTTCGTGACCGAAATGTGGGAACGCTTCAGCTATTACGGTATGCGGGCCATTTTCGTGCTGTTTCTGACGCAAGCACTGTTGTATGATAAAGCAACTGCTTCCGATGGATTTTACGGCAGTTATACCGGACTTGTTTATCTCACACCGCTGATCGGCGGATACGTGGCCGACCGTTATTGGGGCAACCGTCGTTCAATTATTTTCGGCGGAGTCCTGATGGCCATCGGGCAATTTCTCATGTTCCTCTCCGGCTCGTTTTATGAACAAACCGATCTGGCTCGCGGCATCATGCTGGGCGGTTTGGGCTTCCTGATTTTCGGCAACGGCTTCTTCAAGCCGAATATTTCAACGATGGTCGGACAGCTTTATCCGAAAGGCGACAAACGCATCGACGCGGCCTTTACGATTTTTTACATGGGCATTAACCTCGGAGCCTTCCTTTCACCGATCATCTGCGGCGGCCTGGGCGAGAAATACGACATCGTCGGAAATAGTCTTCCCGGGGAATTCAAATGGGGCTTCCTGGCAGCTTGCATCGGCATGCTTGTCAGCACGGCTATTTTCGTCTGGCTGAAAGATCACTATATCGTGACACCCGACGGGCAGCCGATCGGCGCAGCGCCGAACAAAACCCGCGAAACAGTTGATATCGACACCGCGAGCGAAGTCAAGCAGGAATTCAGCATGGGACAGATCATAACATGGCTCGGCATCGAGATTGCGCTTTTCTTTGCGTTCTTCTTCCTTGGAACTGATGTAATCGGGTCCTTCATCTTCTCCTTATCCATTGCAGCGCCCGGCTTTATCATCTCGGATCGTTCGCTCACTAAGATCGAACGGCAACGCATTTGGGTTATTTACATCGTCGCCTTCTTCGTGATCTTTTTCTGGGCTGCTTTCGAGCAGGCTGGCGCTTCGCTCACGTTCTTCGCTGCAGAGCAAACGGAACGCACGCTCGACTGGAAAATCGCGCCTGGCATCGCTTACGCGGTTCTCGGATTGTTGCTGGTTGTTCTCGGCTGGATCCTGTTTAAGGTTTGGACCGGCATGAAGAATGAAAAAAAATATCTGCGGGAAGTCTGCGCCATTATAACGCTCGGCATGATGGCCGGCATCGGTTATCTCTTTACCGGCATTGAAGCCGACGGTGTAAAGATCATGGAAGTTCCCGCTAGTTTCTTCCAATCGATCAACGCAGTTGCCATTGTGATTTTTGCCCCTCTGTTCGCGCTCATCTGGGCCGGGCTCGGCAAACGCAACAGGGAGCCGGCATCACCTTTCAAACAAGCCATCGGCCTGTTCCTGCTCGCTGTAGGTTATGTCGTTATCGCTTTCGGCGTAAAAGACGCAGCGCCCGGTGTAAAGGTGAGCATGCTCTGGCTCTTCAGCCTTTACATTATTCACACTTTCGGAGAGCTTTGCCTTTCGCCCATTGGTCTTTCCATGGTGAATAAGCTGGCGCCGGTGAAATTCGCTTCGCTGCTGATGGGCGTATGGTTCCTCTCGACTTCTGCAGCAAACAAATTTGCAGGTATGCTTAGTGCCTTGTACCCGGAAGACGTGAAGCAAGTCAACACTATCGTCGCGAAAGATTTCAAAGTGCTGATCCGTCCTGCGCAGGATACTGTTCCCGCGCAGATCGAAGCCGCTCCGAACGACAGCACATACATCGTCAATAATTTCAAGACGACACGCGATTTTTTTGCCGAATCATTCGAAGCCAGAGTGAACAAACCGGGTGACACTTCCTATGTGCTGAAAGCAAATGTCCCGGTATTTGCCTTCGATACGGTAAAAACCAAACCCGACAAAAAAGGTGAAAAGCAAGACTCGTTAGTCATGCTGAAATTCATGTACACCAAGAATGACTTCAGCATACCGCAGCATAAATTCAAGCAGATCGTCAAGTTTGAGCCGATGATCGAAGGAAAGACGGAAGATGATAAACGGAAGATCGAAGCTGACCGTATTTCTAACCGCGACGAGCGCAGCATGCGTTTCAGCTTTACTCCCGAAGGCGATCACCTGGCCCTCTGGACAAAAGGCGAGGTGCAGCTTTGGAAGATCAGTCCCGATAAGCCCAAATTCATGGGCTTCGAGGTCACAGGTCTTTACGAGTTCTTCATGATCTTCGTCGTTCTCGCAGGCGCGGCTTCCGTGGTGCTGTTCATCCTGGCCAAATGGCTGGTTAGAATGATGCACGGCATAAGATAAAAGAGTATTCGCGCTTCACTTAGCCCTTAGCAATTAGCCTGGCAAACTAATTGTTAAGGGCTAATTGCTGATAGCTGCGCGCAGGCTGTGCGGCTACGCGCTGAGGCCTAAGAACCAAGCGCTAATATTCGTAACTTAGTATGATAATTTAGTTCCTATGAAACGTTTTACGATCATCGCTTTCCTGCTCTCCGCCTGCGTAGCCGTAGGCGCCGCTTTTCGTCCAGGCGACGAAGGAAAAGCTGAAAAGATAAAGTGGTACACGCTCGAAGAAGCGCTTAAGCTCAGCGAAAAAGAGCCGCGCAAAATTTTCCTCGATGTGTATACCGGTTGGTGCGGCTGGTGCAAGGTGATGGACAACAAAACCTTCAGCAACCCGGTCATCGCGAAATACATGAACAAGCATTACTACCCGGTGAAGTTCGACGCCGAGGGCCGCGATACGGTCACGTTCAACGGGCAGAAATTCGTCAACGACGGCCCCGCCGGCCGCGGCACGCACCAGTTCGCCGTCACCGTGCTGCAGGGCCGCCTCTCCTACCCGTCCTTCGTGTTCATCGACGAGACGCGCAACAATTTCACGATCCTGCAGGGTTACCAGGACGCTGAAAAATTCGAGCCTTACCTGCACTATTACGGCGAAGGCAAAAGCAAGACGGTATCGTACGAGGATTTTCTGAAGACTTTCAAAAGCGAATTGAAAAGATAGTCACCGGCCATAAAGGCATTACAAGTGAGATCCGCAATGCCTTTATGCCTGGTGACTGTCCCTATTGGGTTTAACCAACGCGTTCCCCTCGCGCATGCAAGAACAGGAAAGCAACAACGAATTTCTCGAGCACAACCTGCCGAACCTTAAAGAGCGCATCGTCTCCGTGCTCAAGGCGAAAAATTTCAGCTACGAAGAACTGGTGAATTACCTGGGCACCACGGAAGCCGTGCTGGACAAGGCCCTCGAAGAGAACAGCATCGAGATCCGCACGCTCGAGCAGATTTCAAAAGAGCTGCGCATTCCCCTCTACAGCTTTTTCCGCGGCCCGCTTCCCGAAGGCGAAGAAGGCGAGCAGTCGTATTACAACGTCAACATCTGGGCGCCCTCCGAGATCCAGCTCCTGGCCGAGAACAGCACCCTGCGCAAAGAGATCGAACGCCTCAAGCTCGAGCTCGCGAAAAAAGAATTGCTCATCCAGTCCATCGAAGAGCAATTGAAAAAACGCATCTAGCGCGTCGAAGTACGAACCGGTAGCGAATGACCGGCGAAGAGCGCGCATGCGCTCGTAATTCGTAAATTCGTACGCTATTCGTAATTCGATGCGATCATGAAAAAATATTTCTTCCCCGCGCTCCTCCTACTCACGCTCGCTTTTTCTTCCTGCGGCAACGACGCCAAACCCGAGCCGGCCCCCGACACCGTCCTCCCGAAGCGACCCGATAGCACCGAGCAGGCCGCCTACATCTGCCCCATGGGCGCGAAATGCGGCTACAGCGATACGGCAGGGAAATGCGCGAGCTGCGGGATGGACCTTGTAGCAAACAAGCACTGAATCTGCACGCGTTCCTCCGCTTTTGATGTTTTCAGATATGCAGATGGATTATACCGGGTCCATCTGAAATTTGCATAATCTGTCCATCTGTCCAAGTTTTCAACAACCTTTGCCATCCCGCCCGCCTTCTAGTACTTTCAACTGCACTTAAATCCCTACCCACATGCTCAGCGCAATCAGCTCACCCGCAGAACGGCCGCGGCCGGAAGGCGTAAAGCATCCCGATGCTTCTACTGTAGAATACTTGTCGTTCGAAGGCGGGGGCGGAAAGGGCCTGGCTTACCTCGGCGCCATCCGTTATCTCGAAACGCCCGAGATGGGCCTGCTGCCGATGAATACCGGCCGTGTGAAAGGCCTGGCGGGCGCTTCGGCAGGCGCGATCACGAGCTTTTTTCTTTCGGTAGGCATGACGGCGAAAGACATCCAGCAGCGCATCAGCAACAATGATTTCGCGCAGTTCTGGGACGAGCCCATGCCCGGCCTGTACAAAGCGGTGAAATTCGACGGCACGCGCAACGTGCCCGGCTACACCAGCGACAGCATCACCTCGCACATGAGCGCCGGCGACAAGCCGCAGCTGGTGCTCGATCGCATGACGTCCGGCTCGAACTTTTACGCCGATCTCGCCACCGCGAAAACGGAAGGCGCGAAGAACCAGGACCTGCTCGAGCGCGGCTTCGGCTTCTTGCGCGTGATGAAGCTCGCCGGGAATTTGCTCAACGTAGGCAAGCGCCTCAACGGCTCGGGCGACGCGCTGATGACCACGCTCGTCAAAGGTCCCGACGGCAAGCCCAGCGACAAAAAAGTGTACGATTATTTTTACAGCGAGCTGATGGACCGCGGCCTGTTCTCCGGCGAAGGCATCCGCAAATACCTGCGCATAGCCATGGCGGAAGGGTTGACGAAAAATTTCTTCGTGCCCATGCAGCTCGCCGGCATCCCTCCCGACCTGTTCAACGCAGACAAGGCGGGCCTGCTCACGTTCGCGGAATTATACAAGATCACCGGCCGCGATTTCATCGTGTCGAGCACGAACATCACCACCGAGCGGCCGATGCTGTTCTCCTGGAAATGGACGCCCGATTTTCCCGTCGTGGAAGCGGTGTGCATGTCGATGTCGATCCCGGGAGTTTTCAAGCCGACCTTCGTCAACGCGGTGGTCAACAAGGCTTACGCGGCGAATCACCCGGAGAACGTCAAGTACAAAGGTTTCTACGTCGACGGCGGCACGCTGAACAACCTGCCCATCCACGCCTGGGACATCGCGCCCGATCAGCCGATGAACCCGGCCGTGCTCGGCATCCGCGTCACCGGCGGCATCGACAAGCAAGACGAGACCTACGACAAAGATCCGCTCTGGATCAAATACACCGATACGAAAAACGCGCAGCTGCAGCAGGAAGGAAAACCGAAAGTGCCGTACAAGCGCATGATCAAAAGCGAAGTGCAATACGACGGCTTCGGCATGCTCACGGTGGAAAGCGACTTGAAAATTTTCCTCAGCCCGCTTGGCGGCTACGCAGGCGACATCCTGGGAACGCTGATGTATCCCGCGGAGGAAGGACAGATCCGCACGCCCGAAGAAGCCGCGAAGACGATCGAATTTTTCTCGTACGAGATCGGCGTGCTGGATTTTACGCCTGACGCTGATCTGCGCACCTTCGTGCAGCAGCGCGCGGAGGATAAGATGCGCGCGTATTTCGAAAAATAGATCCGGAAAATTTTTCTTCCCCGCGAAATGCAGACGTCCTTTGCATTTTTCGCGGGGATCTTTTTTAATGGACTTCTCCTTCGTCCATAAAGAACGCGCTCACGCGCACGAACGGCGTGATCTTCACTTCTCCTGAATCCAAGCGGAGATGGAAGAATTCGTGCTGCTTCGTGTCCAGCGTCAGCTCGTAGCCCATCACCGGCTTTTCCTGCCGCGGGCGAAAACCTTCGATCAGCAAACGATGCGCGCCGGGCAGCAGGCGCAGCACCAGCGAATCCTGGTCGCCGTAATAAACGTCATACTTTTCAGGATACGTGTCGGCCACCGCTTCCACCTGCAGCTCCCAGCGGAAGCCCGAGCGAAAGAGCGTGTGATTGAAATGCAGCGTGACGTTTTTCTTCTGTTCGTTCAGCTTCCCGCGCACCAGGCTTTCCACCGCCTCGCGGCAGAAGCGGTAATTGTCCTGCCAGCCTTCATTCACCACGCTCATCCCCGAATT
>Ga0196978_1001129_pt1 | contig 12307 bp, 12 predicted proteins | sample S3v_2013CmetaG_FD_155491 | JGI IMG/M metagenome (GOLD analysis project Ga0196978, IMG submission 155491) | Soil microbial communities from Anza Borrego desert, Southern California, United States - S3+v_20-13C | ecosystem: Environmental > Terrestrial > Soil > Desert | place: USA: California... | reverse complement strand
GCGCTGTATCTGCTGAACAAGTACCCGGACATCAAGGATTTCTTCATCGGTGAAGAGGTGGAAACGTATTTCCCGGAGACGAGCCAGCGTATCCATATCGGCGTGTGGGGCCTCAACGAGGAGCAGCATCGCGAGATCCAGCGGCTGCGGCGCAACATCCGCGAGCTCATCCCCTACATGAAGTCGCAGCGGCTGATCTTCGGGATCAACCACCTCTTTCAGAACTACCGGATGAAGAACGTGGCCGGCCGCTACATCGCCGAGCTGCTGGAGATGTTCGACATCTTCGAGGTCGTGAACGGCGCGATGGCGTCGTTCCACAACCGGATGGTGCAGCAGCTCGTCGAGCACGTGAAGCACGAGCACGGCAAGCAGGTGTCGATGGTGGGCGGCTCGGATGCGCACACGTTGAAGCACGTGGCGAAAGTGCACACGGTGTCGAAGGGCGAGACGGTCGAAGAGTTCCTCGAGAACATCCGCGCCGGCAACTGCTTCGCGTGGGGCAGCGAGATGCGCTTCCGCGAGCTGGTGGCTGACATCTACCTGCTGACCATCTCGTATCAGAGCGAGATGGGCGCCGACCTCCGCTCGACGAATTACACGGCGATGGACAAGACCATCCAGCTCGCCGGCCGCCTGGCGTCGATTCCCACCGCGATCTCCGGCCTCCCCGCCGCGATCACGTCGCTGAACTACCTCAAGCAGATCGTGGTGACGAAAGGCTTGTCGTTGAGGTTCGCGCGGTTGGTGGAAGAGATCCGGCCCGGGTTCATCGGCGGCGAGAGGCCGTAGCGCGCGAGTGCGAATTCCTCTGATATTCGACTTCGTCGCGACCGCGTAGCCCGACGCCCACGCGCTCGTTTCGGCCCGGCGACGCCCATCCCTCCTCGCAACGCCGCGTGAATGGCGAGCCGCCGCTGCCTCCGGTCGTGCGCCTCGGCTCCTCTTCCCCGCCCGGACTCGAGACCCGATGGAGAGGGAGGTTCCGACAAAAAAAGAAATCCCGGCTGTATTTTTCCGCGCCGCTGCCGGACTCACATGGCAGAACCAAACAAAATAAGGGGAAAAACAATGAAGAAAGTTATTTTTGCAGTGGCATTCGTAGTCCTGGTTACCAACGCGGCGTCGGCGGCGACGAGCTCGGGCACGCTGACGGTCACCGGCACCGTGACGAGCGCCATCAACCTCACCATCGAGTCGGCGGGCGGCACGACCAGCGGCACCGGCACGGCCGCCGCGACCTCGGCTCTCGGCAGCATCAGCCGTTTCAGCGCGGCACCCACCGGCTTCACACTCGCCCGGGGCGCCTCTGACTGGACGATCTCCGCGTCGGCCGGCGTGAAAGTGGACAAGGCGAATCTGACGAGCACCGACTACACCCTGACGGCGCAACTCGGCTCCGCTCCCGCCAGCGGCGTCGTCTGGAAGCTGAACGGCTCAACGCTGAGCGACTCGGCCGCGACTACGCTTTCGTCGACCGGAACGTATGGCTCGACCGGCTCGTACTCCTGGGACATCGTCATCGCGAACTCCGCGGCGGCGGCTGCTATCAACAACACGATCAACTTTACGGCGACATCGAACTGACCGCATGAGAGCAAGGCCGGCCTTGGCCGGCCTTGCTCGCGGAAGAATGGCAATGAAGAACTCAATCGTCACGGCCGCGATCCTGCTGATCTTCGGCGCCGGCACCGTCTCCGCGGAGACGGTGACCAGGCGTCTGGGCGTGATCGCAAATGCGTCAGGCTCGATCGAACTGACAATCCAGTCGATCGGCGGGACGCCGAGTGGTCTCGGTACTGCGACGGTGACCACGGCAATGGGTACGATCAGCAAGACCGGACCGGTGCCGACGGGGTTCACACGGCAGATCCAGGCGACGAAGTTCATCCTCACCACCCCCGTGGGAATCCGTGTGACAAAGAGCAACCTCACGAGCGCAAACTACACCCTCACGGCAGCGCTCACTGCCAATCCGGCCAGTGGAGTCCTTTGGCTACTGAATAACCTGCTGCTCAGTGCAAACACAACCAGCACCATCACCACCACCGGTACCTACGGTGTGACGCAATCGCACACCTTGCGCGTCGACATCAACGACAGCACCGTGCCGCAGTCGCTGAACCGCACGGTGACCTTGAGTGTGGTGTCCAATTGAGTGCAGGAAGCCTCATGAAACGTTTCCTGCTCTCGCTCGTTGCCGTGCTATCGGCCACCTCCGCATCGGCGGCCACAGACAATGGGACGGTGTCACTTACCGGAACACTCGAGAGCTCGCTGACCATCGCCATTACGGCGAACATAGGCGCGTCGAGCGGAAGCGGGACCAGCACGGTTTCCGTCGGTCTGGGAACGATCGCCAAGTCGGGCGCGGTCCCGATCGCAGTGGTGCGCACCGTCCAGACCACCGACTGGAAAGTCGGCGCGTTGATCGGCATCGTGGTTTCCAAGGCGAATCTCAACAGCAGCAGCTACACCTTGACCGCGCAGCTCGCCTCGTCCACGCCGGCCGGCATTACCTGGAAGTTGAATGACGTCGCGCTCTCGCATCTTTCGCCGATCACGCTCACCAGCGCCGGAGTTTATGCCGAGTCACTGATGCCACTTTGGGAGGTCGTGATCGCTAACTCCGCGGCGCCCACCTCGATCAACAACACCATCCACTTCACCGCCACCTCCAACTGACGACGATGCGCACAATCCTGATCACACTGCTCATCCTAGCGCTGGCGACGCCCGCCTCCGCAAGACGCCGCTCTCGCGGAATCGCGACCGGCACGAAACCGCAATTGAACATGTCGTTCACCGGCATGGGCATCGACACCGGAGGAGACGCACTGCTCGACGCAGGGAACATCACCCGGACTCGGGGACCGAACCGGCGCATGACCGCGCGGTCTACGGTGACGACCCATACGTTCGGCATCCGCGTCGAGCGCGCCGGCGGCGAGAACAGCGGCAGCGTCACCGTCCGCGCGTTTCTCGAAGCCTCCGACCCGCGCTGGTCGATCCGCATCGACGGCAAAACGATCGGTACGATGCCTCTGGTGATCGATCCGACAGCGCCGATCGGACAAGTCCGCATGCACACCATGGAGCTCGACATTCCCACCGCCATGCCGGAAGGCACCGTGTTCAACTCCGTTGTCTGGGAAATCACGACGAACTGAAGAGGGACCATGAAACAAATCCTTGGACTGCTGTTCTCGATCACGACCCTCGCGACGCCCATCTGGGCGCAGGATGGCGCACAGACACTCTCGCTCTCGCCGGCCGTGGTCATGTTGCGCGGCGAGCTGGGACAGAGTGCGACGCAGACGCTCACGCTGAGCAACGCCACGGAGTTGCCGTTCGAATTCGCTCTGGTGGCCGAGGATGTCGTCGTGCGTGACGGCAAACGCGTGTTCGTTCCTGCCGGCGAGCTCGCCGGCAGCATCGCCGCGACCGCGGTGTTCTCGTCGAAACGCGTCACCATCCCGGCGGGGAAGCATGCTTCCATCGAGGTGACGGTCACGCTGCCGCCGAATGCGACCTCGCGCGCGGTGGTCGTACTTTTCCGCGGTGTAAACGAGGTCATGTCCGGCAACACTCCCATGACCGCTTCGCTCGGAACGCTGCTCACGTTCAAGATCTCGGACGACACACAGTTGACCGTCCAGCCCGCGGTGGTGCGCCCGCAGACCTCGACCGTCAACGTGGGGGTGGTACAGCGCGGCACGAACGAGGGCGCCGAACCGCTCGTTGCCAAAGCCGTCATGGCGGTGATCGATGCACAGGGAAAGCTCGTCGGCACGTCCGCCATCGAGCCGCGCCGGCTGCTCCCGGGGGAGGTCTCCGAGTTCCACGGGGAGTACGATGGGGAGCTGCCACCCGGCCGCTATCGCCTGCTGCTCACGTACGACTATGAAGGAAAGTCGCTCACGGAGACCGTCGAGCTGACCGTGCCATGAAACGGGTCGTTTTCGCCCTTGTCATCGCAGCGTGCGCGCAGAGTGCGTACGCGTCGTACGCGGTGCGCGTGAGCGAGACGGTCACGGTCGAGCTGAGCGGCGCGACATCGGCGTTCGCCATCGATCCCGAAATTGCGGAGGTCTCGGTGACGCGCGGCGCGCTCACCGTCCGCGGACGCGCTCCGGGACGGACCAATGTCGTCGTGGTGACGCCGTACGGCCAGAGCACATACGCCATCATCGTCGAAGCTGCCGTGGCCGCGCCGAACCGATTCGACGCTTCCGGCAGCGCCACGATCGGTCAATCCGAAGTGCGCTATACGAGCGCGCCGCGCACGGTGCAGGGAACGATCGCCGCCAGCCACGAAAGCCGGAAGACGCGGACGGAGCTGCAGTTGCAGACCATTCGTCATGGCTCCGACCGTCTGGATGGCGAACCCCAGATCTCGATTCCATCCGCTTCGCTGCGGTTCTTTCGCGGCCGATCGGAGCTGACACTGCTGGACCGGATCGTCGATCACACGCCGCTCACCATCTCCGGTACGCCGCTGCGCGGTGCACACTACCTCGACGACCGGTGGCGCATTCACGCCGGCTATTCGGCTTACACGCAATTCCAATCGTTTCTGTTGCCGACGAGCCGCGAGCTCGCCATCGGCGCCTCGTACGCAAAGCGCACGGGCACGTCTTCGCAACTGATCACCAGCCTTTTCGCTTTCCCCGGCGCCGACGAAATGCGTAGCGGCACGCGGGGAGCCGTGGCGTCAGTTCTGTACGAATACAAGCCGGACGACCATCTCATCGCTCGCGGCGAGGTGGCCTGGGGCGGAAAGCCGGGCGCGTCCGCCGAGGTCGCGTACCAATCGAAGCGCGACCAGGTGCGCCTCGACGTACGGTATCGCCCGCGCGGCTTCGCCGGTCTCAGCAGCGTGGCGTCGGGCTTCTTCGCCGACGGCGCGTGGAACACGACCCTGAGCCCGAAGTGGACGGCGGACTTCGGCACGTCCGCGTACGAATACGACCTCGCCCAGTTCCAGCAACGCGCGGTCACCGGGTCGGGCGAAGTGCGCTTTGCGGCGACCGACGCGCTCTCGATCTTCACCGGCGCGCGCTACGGCCGCTTCTCCACGCCATCGGAGGCGGCGGACACGCGTAGTATCGTCATCCCGGCCGGCATGCAGTTCCAGCTCGCCCAGTTCGCTCTCGGCGGCACGTACCGCTACAGCCGCAACTCGACGACGAACGAGGGAGGCCACGGCATTCGTCTGACCGCACGTGCATCAACCCGTTCGTTCCACGCTTCGGGATACTTTGATTACGAGACGCAGGCGCCGACGCTGCAACTGATCTTCAGCGAGTCGCCCGAGCTCGCGCTCGCGCTCGCGGAGCTCGGCATCACCGCCACCACGTCCGAGGACATCGCGCGGGCGCTGCGGGACAACGCGGCGCTCATCGCACAGGGGTTCATCGAAGGTGTGACGATCGATCTCGCGACCGCGCGCACCCAGGCAGGTTTTGATCTTGCGTGGATCGATCCGTCGGAGGCACGCCGGCAGCTCCGCTTCCGCTTGCTCGTCAATCGCAGCGAGGGCGTCGACGCCGAAACCACTGTCGCCATCGCTTCGCTCAGTTGGTCACAGCAAATCTCCGCAGCAAACGACATCGTCGCGGCTTACTCGCTCTTGCGGACCACGGCGGGGAACGTGCGGTTCACGCAGCCGCTCGTCGAGCTGAGCATCCGCCATCGATTCAACAAGCTCCCGTCGCTGCCCTCACTCCGCGGCGGCACGATCGCCGGTTACGTGTTCCTCGACGAAAATCTCGACGGGGTAGCAGACGGCGATGCGCGAATCCGCGATGCAGAGATCGAGCTCGATGGGGCACACAAGACCCGCACCGGCGCCAACGGCTCATTTGCGTTTCGTGGAGTGAAGGGTCTTACCCATCAGGTGGTCGCGCGCCTTGGATCGCAGTCCGATGCGTTCTTCACCACGCCTTCCCGCGTCGAGACGACCTCTGGTGGCGAAGTGCGCTTCGGCGTCGCTTACACGCCCGCTCGAGCAATCGGAACCGTCGTGGACGACGTTGGCGATGGCATCGCAGGACTCACACTGGTGGCGTCGCGTGGCGAGCACCGGTTTCAGGAGATAACAAACGGCAATGGCAAGGCTTCGGTCGCGCTTCCGACGGGCGAATGGGAGATCTCGATTTCTCCATCCTCGGTTCCGCCCGGTTATTCACTGACGACGCTCGAATCGCAGACTGTGTCGCTCGAACGCGGCAAGTCGGCTGACGTTCGCTTCCTGTTGAAGGCGAACCGCAGCATCAGTGGGCGAGTCGTCGGGGCGCGCAGCGCGGAAGTCACCATCGAGCCGACCGGAAGGCGCATGGTGACGGACAAGGAAGGACGGTACTCCTTCCGCTCGCTGCTGCCCGGGACCTACACGATCGCGACCACCGTTGCGCAGAAACGCATCACCCGCTCGGTCACCATCCCGCGTGCTCCGGCGACGCTCAAGGATGTCGATCTCGCCGCATCCGAAGAGCCTCAGATCTCCGCCGTCGCGACGGAAGCGGTCGGTGAGCGTCCCGGAACGATGTACTTCGTGCAGCTCGGTGTGTACCGCCAGCCGGAGAACGCCACCGCCACCGCCACACGCGCGCGCTCCGCCGGATTCGAGCCACAACTGGTCGCCGACGCATCGACGACCATCGTGCGCGTTGGACCCTTTACCACGGTCGCGGAAGCGAAAGCGACCGCGGAGCAACTGCAGCGAGTAGGGATGGAGACGGCCGTGCTGTCGGTAAATTGACATTCGTCGGCGACACGCACGCGTCTCTTCAAAGCGTTCAAAAAACAAACACACTCCGCTTTCAGCACAGTAACCAAATTTAACTTTCCTTTGTTTTCAATGGTTTACGTAGGCCTACGGCTTGATCTAAGTCGAGGCATGTCCAGAATTCTCGTAGTCGATGACGAGCCAATCATTGTCGCGGTCATCCAGGAGCTGCTCGAGCTGAACGGCTTTTCGTCTGCATCGGCGGGCGACGTCGATTGCGCCGCTGAGCTGATTGTGAACGAGTACTTCCCGATCATCCTGGCCGACCTTCGGCTACGCACCGAAGAAGACGGCTTTCGGCTGCTCGAAGCGGTCCGCCGCCTGAGCCCGCGCTCGCGAGTCGCCACGATCACGGGATATGCGGACGCCGCTACGGAAGCGCGCCTCCGCGAGGTCGGATCGCACTTGGTGCTGCGCAAACCCTTCCGCGAAGAAGAGCTGATGGCGGCGCTGCGCGAGATGCTCGCCGTGATCGAAGCGGCCGAAACGGCGCACCCGGAAATCGACGATGAGTTGTACGCCGCAACGCACTCCAAGCTGCAGGCAGTCGCGAGGGGGCGTTTCGGTTTCCCGCGAGAAGACGCCGAGGAGCTGGTGCAGGAGACGTGGGTGCTCTATCTTCGAAAGCGTCAGGAGATTCGAACGCCGCGCGTGTGGCTGTCCGGCACGATTGCGAACCTCTGCAGGCAGGAGATCGAGCGCCGCGTGAAGGACCGCTCCCGGCACGCCACCACCGAGATTGTCGAGGATCGCCCGGCGTTCCGTTCGGACGACACCGTGCTCTCAGTACGGCAGGCTCTTGCAAAACTGGACGACCGGTCGCGCATGCTGTGCATGCGGATCGGCATCGAACAGCAGTCGTATCACGAGGTGAGCGCAGCGGAGAACATTCCGATCGGCAGCGTGGGTCCGCTCTACATGCGCGCAAAGGAGAGGTTGCGGAAGGCGCTCTGATCGGAGACCGGGGGCGCCTCCGGCGGCAGCGCACGGCGCTGAACCCGTTTGGCGGGCCTAGCGTCGTGAGCCGTTCACGGCGTGAGCCATCGAGCAACGTTGCGAACGTACGTTTTCACGTCCTCGAGACGCGCGGGATCACGCACCACGTCCGTGGAAGGCGGATCGGCGACGAATGATGGCGCGCCGGCACGCGTGTTCCAGTTGTAATCGCAGAAGTGATGGAAGCTCGATTCGGCGATGCCGCGTCCGCTGGTGCCGTCGCCTCCGAATGCCACGATGAGATTGAAGTCACGTTGCGTCGTCGCGCTCTTGCCGGTGGCGATCACGCGCGCGTCGTCCGCGCCGGCCGGAGCTCCGACCGCACCTTCATGCGGATGCGCCGGGAACCACTCCAGCGGCGAGCCGTCGCCGCCCTGCAGCAGAGGATGCGTGTCTCCCATGACAGTAATTCGCTGATACTCCCCGTTCTGTCCAGAGTGATAGTTCGGCCAGTCGATGTCCGCGGCCTGCCCGTCATCGCGCGCGTGCCGCGAGCGATCCGGATCGAGATTGCGCGAGTGGAAGTAGTGCGCTGCGCCGACGCCGCCGATCGTGCAGACGGACGATCCGAGATCCTGATGATCGCGCGTGACGAGCAGACCGCGGCCGCTGCGGCGGAAGCGCGTCAGCGCGGCACACTCTTCTTCGTCGATACCGTCGCCCGCATCGACAGCGAACAACCAGATCTGATCGAAGTCGGATCGATCGATGCCGGCGAGGCTTTCGTCGCGATTGCGGCTCGTCACTTCGTGACCGCTTTCGGCGAGCACTCGATGAAGCATCGAGAAGCGGCCGATGTGCCAATCGTCGGGCGTCGACGGAATCGTGGTCTGCAGCAGGATGCGCATGCGCAGAGGATAATCTGCGGTCCGCATGGGCGACACCTTGAAAGACTTCTTCTCGCCTTCCCTGATACGCCGGCTGGCGAGCGAGATCTCGCGCGTGTATCCCGCGTTTCGTGAGCGCGCGTTCGTGAAGCGCGCCACGGACGGATTGGACGAACTGGAACTGCTCGATCGCGGCAGGCACATCGCGCGAGCGCTCGCCGGACATCTCCCCAGCGACTATCCCGAGGCCATCGGCGTGCTGCTTCGGTCGCTCGGTCCGGAGCATGCGTCCGATGAATTGGTCGGCGCCGGCATGGCGCCGTTCTTCTATCTGCCGCACACGATCTTCGTCGCCGAGCGTGGCCTCGATCATTTCGAGCTGTCGCTCCGTGCGCAGGTCGAGTTGACGAAGCGCTTCAGCGCCGAGTCGAGCATCCGCCCGTACATCGCACGAGATCCGGAGCGGACGTTCGCATTTCTTCGCGAGTGCACGCGCGATGCAAATCCTCACGTGCGGCGGCTCGCGTCTGAAGGAACGCGTCTGCGGCTGCCGTGGGCGCAGCGAGTGGCGTGGCTGGATGAACATCCGGAACGCGTGCTCGAGTTGCTCGAGGTCCTGAAGGATGATCCGTCGACGCTCGTCCGCAGAAGCGTCGCCAACAGTCTGAACGACCTCGGCAAAGTGCGGCCCGAGCTCCTGACGCGCACGTGTGCGGCCTGGCTCGAAGATGCAACGCCCGAACGCCGCGCGCTCATCGAGCACGCACTGCGCAGCGCCATCAAGCGCGGCGACGCCGGCGCCTTGCGTCTTCTCGGTTACGCAAACAAGCCGAAGGTGGCGATCGAGAAAGCGACGTTCGACCCTCCGCAAGTCGCGATCGGCGGACGCGTGTCGATGAGCTTCGTGTTGCGGAGCAAATCCGCGCGGCCACAGGACCTGCTCGTCGACGTGGCCGTGCATTTCGTCAAAGCGCGCGGACACGCCGCGCCGAAAGTGTTCAAGCTCGAGCGGCTGGTGCTTCCCGCGCGAGCGACCGTGGAGTTGCGCACGTCGTTTTCGCTCGCGGTCCACACCACTCGCAAATCGCAACCCGGCGTGCATCGCGTGGAGGTGCTCATCAATGGAGACGCGCTGCCGGCCGGCTCGTTTCGGGTGATCGCATCTTGAGCGAGTCGCACTACACACTCGGCGGAACCGACGAGGAGCTGCGTCGTCTGGTGTCGCTGGCGGCGCATGAGGAGGACCATGTCGTCGACGCGTGCCGCCGCGCCGGCGTGACAGTGGGCATGGTCGTCGCCGACCTCGGCTGCGGACCACTCGGCGCGCTCGGCGCGCTGGCGCGCGTCGTCGGAAGCAGCGGCGTCGTGATCGGTGTCGATGCGAACGTGCACGCGTTGGAAAAAGCGCGCACGCTGCTGGCGGAAGCAGCGAACGTGCGGCTCGTCGCAGGCGATGTCAATAGCGTCTCACGCGAACAGCTCGGCGTCGCGGCGATCGACGCGGTGTACTGCCGGCTGATGCTCCTGCACCAGCCCGATCCGGCCCGCGTGCTCGCGCGCATGTCGGCGCTGTTGAGGCCGGGCGGTGTGGTCATCGCGCATGAGCCATCCGACGATCTCGCGCATGCACCCGCATCCGAGCCGGACGTGCCGGCGATGACGCGCGTGTGGGAGCTCGTGATCGGCGCCGCTCGCAGTCGCGGCGCGCGAACGGACTTCGGACGGCGCGGCCGCGCCTATCTCGCAGCGGCGGGCTTCGCGATCGAGCACACCCGCGCGTATGTCGTTCACTATCCGCCGCGGATCGGCTACGAGATTCCGCGCGTCGCACTCGCGTCGCTGCGGCCGGTCATCGACGAGCATGGACTGGCGACGAACGAAGAGGTCGCGCAACTCGATGCCAAACTGCGGCAGGCGCAGCAGCTTGACGACGGCCAGTGGGTCTCAAGTCCGCTGATGTTCGAATGGATCGCGCGGAAGCGCCGGGGAAATCTGACGTCGGCATGACATGAAAAGTCCCGCGCGATGTCCCTGGTTCTCCTCGCCGTCCTGCTGAGCGCAACTCCCGCTTGGCTGACACTCACTTCACCCGCTTCCACTACGCCAACTTCAATTCGCCCGTCGGGGCGCATTCACGGCGTACTACCCGTGCGAGGCGGACTGGTCGTCGTGGGGCATCACTTCCAATTACAAGGAAATCATCGAAAGCTGGGACGACTGCGAGTCCAACCCGCAGACGCGGAGCTGCTGGATCTTCGACTGTGGCGTCTGGACGCAGGTGACCTGCCCCTGAACCACGCCGGCGAGGTGATGCACAGCGTCGCGTCGCGTCGCATCGCCTATCGTTCCCTCATTCGCGGATCCCGACCTGCCACAACATGAACGTTTAGTGGAAGGCGAGCTCCTTCAACTGCTCAGAGCGGCCCGACGGCCCGGCATGCCCCGATCCCATGTTCACCGAGAGCAACACCGGGTTCGAATTCGTCTTCCGCTCGCGTAATTTCGCCGCGAATTTGGCGCCCTCCCAAAATCCGACCCGGTTGTCGTTGAGCGACACCTCCATCAGCAACGCGGGATACGCGTCCGCGTGGATATTGTCGTAAGGCGCGGTGACCAGCAGGCCGCCGGCACTGCGGCCCGCGGCCACAAGTCGATCGCTGGCCGTGTATTTCTGCTTGATTAAAATACTCGCCGGCCGCGACGAAATCGGGAGAAGGAGTTGCGCTTGTGCATCATCTTCCCTGCTTCGCGCCACGGCTGGCCCATGATCACGGACACCTTCTCGCACCTGGCCCACCATCGCGGCCAATTGGCGGTGTATCTGCGGCTGAACGACCAGCCGGTGTCATCGATCTACGGACCGACCGCCGACGAAGGCTGGCAGGGTTAGGGACGACGAAACGACTCGTTGAGTTCCGCGAAAGGGACCGCGCGGCCGAGGACGGCGAATGTGCCTTTTGCCGCGATCTCGCGAGCGGCCTCGAGAAACCCCGCCCACGCCGCACGCGCGAGTGCGCCACCGACGCTGATACGGCGCACGCCCAGCGCGCGTAGCTCCTCGACGTTCGTGAAGTCGCTACCGACGAGCACATTCACCGGTTTCGGCGCTACAGCGTCGACGATCGCTTTGATGTCATCGATGTTGCGCACGCCTGGCGCATAGAGACAATCAGCGCCCGCGGCGGCGTACGCGGCGAGCCGGCGGATAGCTTCACCGAGATCGGGACGGCCGACGAGATACGTCTCGCACCGCGCCGTCAGCACGACTCCGGTGCCGCTGTCATCGATTGCACGTCGCGCGGCGCGAATGCGATCAACGGAGAGGTCGAAGTCGAACAACGGGGTCGCGCCGTTCACGGTCGAGTCTTCGATCGACACTCCCGCGATGCCGGTGGCAACCGCAGCGGCGACGTTCGCGCCCACGGCATCGGCATCGACGGCAAATCCACCTTCGAAATCACCGTTGACTGGCACGTTCACGGCCGCGCTGATTCCGCGGAAATGCGCGAGCGCTTCCTCGATCGTCACGTGATTGTCCGCGCGGCCAAGCGACCACGCGAAGCCGGAGCTCGTGGTGGCGAGTGCGGGAAAGCCCATCGACTCGAGCATCCGCGCGCTGCCGATATCCCACGGGTTGGGCATGACGAAGCAGCCGGAGGCGTGCAGTTCGTGAAAGCGAGAGGTGGCGATGGTC
>Ga0196978_1001127_pt1 | contig 12313 bp, 7 predicted proteins | sample S3v_2013CmetaG_FD_155491 | JGI IMG/M metagenome (GOLD analysis project Ga0196978, IMG submission 155491) | Soil microbial communities from Anza Borrego desert, Southern California, United States - S3+v_20-13C | ecosystem: Environmental > Terrestrial > Soil > Desert | place: USA: California... | reverse complement strand
GCCCCCACTCACCTGGCTCACGCCCGGGGTCCGCGTCTACGACTCGGTCGGGACGATCGTGTACGAGGCGCTGCCCGACATGTTCGACGACGCGTTCGGGCTGGACTTCACCGGCTCGCTGGATCCCGCCCGCTACTACGCGGACCTGGACTTCGGCGCTCTGGGGATCGACTACGCCGAGGGCGCGACGCCGTTCGAGGGCGTGTTCAGCCTGTCGGTGTGGGGCGGCGAGCCCTACTACATCGAGGTGTTCGGCACCAGCGGCTCCGGGCGCTACAACGCGTTCGTCTCGGTGGACGGCTTCCCCGACCCGAGCGACGAGGACAACTGGTCCACGATCCAGTCGGACACGCCGCTCGCCGACGACTCGTTCGACGGCATCGCCGACGACACGGGCACGCGGACGGTCTCCGGCTTCATCGAGGCCCCCAACAACTTCAACAACGCGCCGATCGACTTCGCGAACGCCTGGCAGATCGACCTCGGCGTGGGGAGCGGCGCCTGGGCCGGGCCGACGGGCAGCTCGGACGCGTATCTCGACAGCTCGGCGCTGATGGAGCGCGCCTTCGTGATGGGCCTGGCTGACTACCCGACGCCGTGGACCTTCCCGTTCTCGATCGCCGACGCCTTCGGCGCGACGCTCCTGACGGGGTACGACGACGACAACGCCATGATGGGGGCCCAGTACGACAACACGGGCGTCACCGTGCTTCGCGAGTCCGGCATCGCCGGGATCGAGCACCCGCTGGACAACGACCTCTACACCTTCCGGGCCGCGGCCACCGGGTACGCCGAGATCCGCATCAACACCACCCAGCTGAGCGACTGGTTCGAGGAATGGATCGCCGACGGCGCGGGCCCGCTCGTGGACGCCAGCATCGCGGAGGAGTTCGGCGACGATGAGGACGACGACGGCGACAACGACGACGGCGACACCGTGGGCGACGGCGACTCCCACAACGAGGACGAGGGGGACGACCCCTTCGACCGGTACGACGACCTGGGCTGGTACCTGGACGACGACGGCGAGCCGGCCGGCGACTTCGTGACGCCGCAGAACTTCAGCGCGACCAAGATCTACAACTCGATCCTGGACTCGGCGCTGCGCATTTTCAACAACGACTTCGAGCAGGTCGGCTACAACAACGACAACAACTCGATCCCGGGCGAGACCGACACGACCTACGCGGGCGCCAACGGGGAGCGCACGTTCCACAAGCGCGACGCGTACATCTCCTTCCCGATCGTCAAGGGCGAGGTGTACTACATCCAGGTCGAGAGCGGGCAGGCCGGGCAGTACGAGGCGCGGCGGGACGACCCGACGATGGCGGTCGCCTGGCAGCACCTCATCGGCTCCTACGAGCTGCTCGTGCACACGGTGCCCACGCTCACCAACGACGACTTCGTCAACGCCTCGACGACCGACGCGACGGTGCTCGGCATCGACGAGGCCACCGGCATCGCCACGATCAGCGGCGAGATCGACAACAACATCAGCAACCCGCTGGACGCGGATCTTTTCGCGTTCATCTCGCCGGCGACGGCGGAGATGACGATCACCGTCGGGCGCCAGAGCGGCGAGACGCTGATCCCCGACGTCGTGATCTACCGCGAGAACGAGCTGGGCAACATCGAGCAGCTCGCCAGCGGGACGGCCTCCAGCGACGGCTCGATCACGATCACGACGCAGGCCACCAAGGGCGAGCGCTACTTCATCCAGGTCTTCGGCGCCGGCGCGTCCGAGGGCCTGTACGACGTGACCGTCTCCGGCCTCACCGTCGAGGACGACCACGCCGACTGGCTGGAGTTCCAGGGGGCGACCGAGGTGGAGCTGCTCGACTTCCTCGGCTCGGCCAGCGCCGAGGGCTCGATCGAGGGCAACGGCGACACCGACGTCTTCAGGTTCCGCGCGGGCGACTTCACCGACGCCACCATCACCGTGCAGGCCGAGACGCTCGGGTTCAACCCGTTCGTCGAGGTGTACGAGGTGAGCGTGGATCCGCTGGGCAACCCCGTGCTGCTCCGCCTGAACTTCAACGACGACTACACCGACTCGGCGGACGCCCAGGTGACGATCGGCCTGACGCCCAACCGCATCTCGGACATCACCGGTCTCGAGTACCCCTTCTACTACGTGGTCGTGCGCGCGTCGGAGATCCAGACCGACGAGGGCGACTACACCGTGGAATTCGACATCACGAAGACCGACGACCACCCCGACGTGGGCCAGTTCCAGTACGCGACCGCGATCGCGGTGGACAACGAGTTCGGCCAAGGGTCCGACACCGGCACGATCGAGATCGTCGGCGACTCAGACCTCTTCCGCTTCACGGCCCTCGCGGGCGGCATCGGGCGGATCACCGTGTCGCGCCCGACGGGCAGCGACTTCCTCCCGAAGGTCACGCTCCTGGACTCCGAGGGCAACGTCCTCGACGTCTCGGACGGGATCACGCCCGGCATCGTGGAATCCTCGATCACGCGCGGGCTGGTGTACTTCGTGCTCGTCGAGGCCTCCAGCCTCGCCTCTGGCGACTCGGAGACCGGCGACTACACGGTGGCGCTCGCGGCGCCGCCCCTGGACGACTACCCCAACGCCGGCGAGTGGTCGATCGCGCACTCGATCGCCCTCGACCCGACGACCGGCGACGGCGGGCTCGGCACCGACACCCTGGGCGACCCGCTGAACCCGCGGATCGACGTGGTCAACGACACCGACCTCTTCACGTTCCGCACCATCGCCGCCGGCAACGTCACGATCACCTTCGCGCCGCTCGACGACAGCGCCCTGGGCCTGAGGCCAGAGCTGACGATCTTCGACGCGGACCACAACGAGGTGGAGACGATCTCCTCCTTCACGCCCGGCGATCCGATCAGCATCGTGCTGACCGGGACGACGGCCGACCAGCGGTACTTCGTCCTGGTGAACGATCTGGTCGGCAACCGCACCGGCGAGTACCAGGTCGCGATCGAGGGCAATGCCGGCTCCGACGGCGGCGGGGGCGGGATCGGCGACATCGATTTCGACGACGCCGAGGAGGTCGCACTCGACCCGATCAACGCCGACGGGACGGCCAGCGGCGTGATCTCGCAGGCGGGCGAGCGCGACCTGTTCGCGTTCACCGCGCCGGCCGGCGGCACGATCTACGTGCAGCTCACCACCCCGCGCGGCTCGCTGCTCGACGCCACCATCACGATCCTCGACGCCGCGAGCGAGGAGGCCGTGGTCAGCTTCGACGCGACGGGCATCCCCGGCGTGAACGCCGCGGTGCGCTTCGCATCGGCGGGCGAGGGGCAGCAGTACTACGTGGTCGTGGACGGGATCGGCACCGGCGTGGGCTCGTACACGCTCACGATCGACGCGGAGCCCGAGGTGTACCGCGTGTTCTACCCGGCCGGGTTCACCGGCCCGACGATCCGCGAGTTCGTCTCGGTCGCCAACCCCAACAACTTCGACATCACCTACTCGGTGATCCTGCACTACGAGACCGGAGAGCGGGACCAGGTGGTCCTTTCGAACGCCACGCTCGAGGCCGGCAGCCGCGGCGGCGTGACGATCAGCAACGGCGCCGAGGGCTCGCCGGTGGGCGCTCGGATCGCTCCGTACTCGATCGAGGTCCGCGCCGTCGGCGGCCCGATCGGGGCCTCCATGGGGCACTTCGATTTCGGCGCCACCACCGGCGACGCCTTCACGAACCAGATCTCGCCGCTGTGGAGCTTCGCCCGCCTGGAGCGCAACTCCGGGATCGTCAACGACTTCCTCCTCTACTTCAACCCCCACGACTTCGATGTGGAGATCACGCTCACCGCGTACGACGCGGCTGGCGAGGAGATCGAGATCACCCAGACGGTGGGCGCCCTGCGCCGCGGCGGGCTGAACCTCGATCAGGTGCTCGAGCTCCCGACCGGTGTCTTCGGCGGCGTCGTGACGGCGGCCCCCGTGGACGCCGCCAACAACGGCGAGTTCCTCGGCATCGTCGCCGGACACAGCCACTACGAGCTGGTCGACGGCTCAGGCTTCGGCATCGTCGGCGACCCCGCGGGCGGCGGCCTCGCCGGCGCGACACCCAGCCTCGTGCAGGGAGCCGGCGCCGACAGCGAGGTGGTGATCTTCAACCCCAACCCGTTCGTCAGCACGATCACGCTGCACGGCCAGTACGTCCGCACCGACCTGCCCGACTTCACACAGACCTTCACCGTCCCCGCGCGGGGCACGCTGGTCCTCAGCGGAACGGACCTCGGCTTCATCAGCGAGCAGCCCCTGGGGATCAACTTCACGTCGAACTTCCCCGTCACGGTCATGGGCAACCAGGCGCAGTTCGGCGACGCCGACGGCGCAGCGGGCGCGACGCAGGCCGGGACCGGCTGGTTCTTCGGCGCCGCGTTCATCAACTCCGACCTCGCGGGCGACCAGTACTTCGAGACGCTGTCGCTCTATAACCCGACCTCCGTCTCCACCGAGATCGCGGTCGAGCTGTTCTTCTACGACGGCACCAGCGAGACGCTCGTCGTGAATCTCGGGGCCGGCGAGTTCGGCGAGGTGCGCCTGCACGAGACCGTCGGTTCGGACTTCGAGCCCAACACCAACCGGCCCGCGCACTTCAGTGAGACCGCCGTCCTCGGCCGGCCCGGCCTCAACTACTTCTCCGTGTTCGTCACCGCGGCCAACCCGATCGCGGTCAACTTCACCCACTACGACCTGTTCCTCCAGGGCGGCTGGACCAACGGCGGGGCCGCCCTCGGCCCGGTCGTCCCGATGGCCGCGTTCATCTGAGCCGGCCGGCCAACCGCGCAGCGCACGGCATCCCCCTCACGGAGCGGCGCCCCCTCGGGGCCCGCTCCGGTTTCTTTTTTGTCGAGGGCCCGCAGGGCCCTGCGTCTAGGTGCGCGGGGCGATGGCTACGAACCGGCCTCGGTATCGGCCCCGTCCTGCGCGGCGGGGGGCTCCGAGGTCTCGGCCTCGTACCCGCTGCTCCGCCACTCCGCGAGCCCGCCGGGGAAGAAGCGGATGCCGGAGTAGCCGACGGCCAGCAGCCGCTTGAACATCGCCTTCGCGACGGCGCTCCCCGGGTTCTCGCCGTACACGACGAGGCGCGCGTACCGCTCCAGCGCGGGATCGCGGGGCTGGTCCTCGCGCACGTCCGGCAGGCGGAGGTTACGTGCCCCCGGGAGATGACCCTCGGCGAAGTACTTGGGCGCCCTGGGGTCGATCAGGAGCAGGGCGTGCTCCTCCCCCGCGTCCCGATCGCTCATCATCTGGCGGACGTCCGCCAGGGAGACGAGCACGCTCTCCTTGGCGAGGTCCTTGTCGCTCGTGGAGGTCTCGCACCCGGAAAGGGCCCAGAGCGAGCCTGCCAGGAGAAAGGCGCCGAGAGGGCCGCGAACATGCATGCGGGGAGAATACCCTCAGGGCGGGCGTTGTTCTCCCCGGGTCGCCCCAGGAGTTCGCCAGTGCTTACCCCGATCGTGCTCCTGATTGCCCTGGTGGCCGCCCCCAGAGATCCCGCGCAGCCGGACGCCCTCCACGCCCGCCCGACACTCATCGCGGAGAGCGCGGGCGCGACGCCCGGCCGGACAATCTGGTTCGCCCTGGATTTCGAGATCGATCCGGGCTGGCACATGTATTGGCCGGGGCAGAACGACTCCGGGTTCGCCCTGCGCGCGGAGTTCGAAACCTCTCCGAATGTCACGATCGGGGAGCCCGTGTGGCCGGCGCCCCACCGCTATTTCCCGACGGACGGGATCCTCGACCACGTATTCGAGGAGAGGCTGACGGTGCTCGTGCCCGCCTCCGTCAGCGCCGACGCCAAGCCCGGTGACCGCGTCTCGATCGGGGCGGAGCTCACCTGGCTCGCCTGTGCGGAGGTCTGCATCGCGGAGGACGCGGAGGTTTCGCTCCAGGTGCCCGTCTCCGTCGGTGAGGCCCCGGCGGATGCCCGTCACGCCAAGGCGTTCGCGGAAGCACGGGCGCGCGTGCCGCGGGACCCGGAGCCCGACGACGGCGTGTGCGTCGAGGTTTCGGACCAGATGCTGCGGATACACGCTGCGGGCGCCACGCGCCTGGCGTTTTACCCGCTGGAGGGCGCCCGCCGCCCGCGTCGGCTGATCCGCGACGGAGAGCGGGAGGGCGACACGTTGGAGATCGAGCTGCGGGAGGGCGCCGAGCCGATCGCGGGGGTGCTGGAGGTCTGGACGGAACGCCGGGCCGTTTCCCGCGTCTTCACCATCCGATGGCCCGTCGGCCCTGAGGCCGCCGCTCCCGAAGCCGGCTCTTGAATCGGTCAACAGCCGCACCGAACGGTTCACGCACCAGGAGGTATCGATGAGCACGAGGATCGCAAGCAGAGCGTTCGCCGCACTTCTCGCCGCCGGCCTTGTCTCCGTGGGCGCGGCCTCATCCGCGACGGCGCAGGGGCAGCCGGAGAAGCACGCCGCGCCCGCGCAGCCGGCGCACAAGATCAAGCTGGAGAAGGTCGCCAAGGGGGGCGAGATCGCGGACCAGGAGAGCCTCGTCGGGAAGAAGGCGCTGGATTTCACCCTCACCGACACGGAGGGCACGGAGCACACGCTGAGCACCTACCTCGGCGAGGGCAAGATCGTCGTCCTGGAGTGGTTCAATCCGGGGTGCCCGTATGTCGTGAAGCATCACGAGAAGCACTCGACGATGCGCGATCTCGCGTCGAAGTACGAGGACCAGGGCGTGGTGTGGCTCGCCGTCAACTCCGGGCCGAACGAGACCGCCGAGGGCAACCAGTCCAAGCGCGAGGCGTGGTCGATCGAGTACCCGGTCCTCCTGGATTCCGAGGGCGACGTGGGCAAGGCCTACGGCTCGAAGAACACGCCGACCATGTACGTCATCGACAAGGAGGGCGTGATCCAGTACGTCGGGGCGATCGACAGCGACGCGAGCCCGAGCAAGCTGGGCGACGTGAACTATGTCGCGCAGGCCCTGGACGCGATCCTCGCCGACTCGAACGTGGAGACCGCCTACTCCAAGCCCTACGGCTGCAACGTGAAGTACAAGAAGACCAAGGGCTGACCGTCCTCCCACGCCTCTCCATCGCCGGCCCGGGGCGTGAAGCCCCGGGCCGGCCGGCATTTTGGCCCGTGCGGCCGGGATCTGTCAGAACCCGCGGGCCGGGCGACCGATACGATCATCCGATATGGAATCACTCCTGGCGGCGCTCACACCCCTGCTCAACCTGCTTCTGGTCATCGTCGGATTCGGGCTCGTGGTGTTCATCCACGAGCTCGGCCACTTCCTGACGGCGCGGTGGGCCGGCATCCGGGTCTTCGCGTTCGCGCTGGGCTTCGGGCCGGCGCTGCTCTCCTATCGCAGGGGGCTCGGCTGGCGGCGGGGCTCGAGCGAGCGAGAGTACGTCCAGCGCCTGCAGGCCCAAGCCGCCGGTGCAACAACAGCCGAAGGGCAGCGAACCACGTATCACGGCGTGAGCCCCACCGAGTACCGCCTCAACGCGCTTCCGTTCGGCGGCTACGTGAAGATGCTCGGCCAGCACGACCTCCATCCCGAGGCGACCGCCACCGCGCCCGACAGCTACCTCGCCAAGCCCATCTGGAAGCGGATGATCGTGATCTCCGGCGGCGTGGTGATGAACGTGCTGCTCGCGCTCGCGATCTTCATGTTTGTCTTCTACGTCGGCCTGCGCACCGAGCCGGCGAAGATCGGGATCGCCTATCCCGACGGGCCCGCGGCGTCGGCCGTGGCGGTCAATGCCGACCAGGTCGGCGCCACCCAGACCGGCCTGCGCTCCGGCGACGTGGTGCTCGCCGTCAACGGCAGGAAGCCCGACAACTTCGACAGCATCCTGATGGCCGCGGCGATGACGGGGCCGGGGGAGACGGTCTCGCTTCGGGTCGCGCGGGCGGGGATCGCCGAGCCGCTGCACTTCGAGATCGCCCCCGAGCGCAGCCAGTTCTCCAACCTGCTCGAGATCGGGATCGAGCCGGCGCGCTCGCTCACGATCCCCGAGGCGTACGTGGCCCACGCCGAAGAGTGGCGGGCGCTCGTCGAACGCTTCGGCCTTCAGGGCGTGGAGCCCGGCATGCGCCTCGTGGCGGTGGGCGACCGCACCGATCTCCACTCCGCGGGCGACCTTGTCGAGGCCGCTCGGGCGTCGGGCGGCGGGCCGATCGCGCTCACGTTCGGCGCCGAGGACGGGCGGCTCGCGGCCGTCACCGTGGAGCCCGTGCCCGAGCTGATGCTCGACGACGGGGATCCCGCGCCGGGCGTGATCCTTCCGGTCGAGCACCTGCTCGGTCTGCTGCCCGTCATGAAGGTCGGCCCGCTCGGGCCCGGAGACCGCGGCTACGCGCAGGGGCTGCGCGAGGGCGACATCTTCGCGCGCCTGGGCGAAGTCGAGTTCCCGAGCGTGGACGCGGGCATCCGCGAGGTGCGGCGTCACGCGGGGGGCGAGATCGACGTCGTGGTGCTGCGCGGCGGCGGCGCGGACCGGCACGAGGTGGCCTTCACGGCGAGCGTCAGCCCCGAGGGGATGATCGGGTTCCCCCCCGGGGATACCGCGGACGATTCCACGCTCGTGACGGTCGCGCCGGCCGCGCTGCGCGAGTTGAAGACGGGCGCCGAGCCGTACGCGCCGGCCGCCGCGGGAGTCATCACGCGCCCCGGCACGCGGATTCTGTCGATCGACGGCAAGCCCGTGGAGAGCTTCGCGGCGATCAGGGAGGCGCTGCTCGCGGCCACCGCGGGCGCGCACGCCGCGGGCGCGGAGCACGCGTCGGTGCCGCTCGGGCTCCAGCCGCCGCTGCCGCCCCAGCCCGACGGCTCCGTGCTCACGCAGAGCGTGACTCTGACTATCCCCCGTCAGCAGCTCGAGCGCCTGCACTCGCTCTCGTGGGAGCTGCCCTTCAGCACCGCGATCTTCGAGCCCGAGAGCTTCGTGCTCAAGGCGAGCGGCCCGATCGACGCGGTGCGCATGGGGCTCAGCCGCACGCGCCAGATGATGGTGATGACCTACCTCACGCTCGCGCGGCTCGTGCAGGGGACGGTCAAGGTCGAGAACCTCAAGGGCCCGGTCGGCATCGCCCACCTGGGGACGCAGGTCGCCACGCGCGGCTACATCTGGCTGGTCTTCTTCATGGGCCTGATCAGCATCAACCTCGCGGTCATCAACTTCCTGCCGCTGCCGATCGCCGACGGCGGGCAGTTCCTCATGCTGCTCTATGAGCAGGTGCGCGGGAGGCCCCTGCCGATCCCGGTGCAGAACGCCGTGACCGCCGCGGGGCTTGTGCTGCTGGTCTCGCTCTTCCTGCTGGTCACGTTCAACGACGTGGCCCGCCTGCTGGGCCAGTAGACTGCCGCCGTGGGCCTGGCCATCCTCCTCGCCGCAGGCTTTCTGGTCTTCTGGGCGACGCTCGTCGGGCTCACCCTGCGCGCGCTCCTTTACCCGCCGCGCCGCACGTTCGCGTGGAGCGTCTCGCGCGGGCAGCCGGCGGATCCGGGCGCGCTGTCGCCGCCCCGCGCGTTCGAAGCGCTCATGCTCCGCGACCCGGCGCGCCCGCGGGAGACGCTGCCTTACTGGGTGATCCGCGGCGACGACCCGGCCGGGCCAGTAACGATCTTCTCGCATGGATGGGGCGAGTCCCGCCAGTCGGTGCTGCAACGCGTCGGCGCGCTTGCGCCGGTGTGCTCAAGGATCGTCGCGTGGGACATGCCGGGCCACGGGGAGTCCGGCCCCGGGCCATGCAGGCTGGGCGTCGAGGAACACCGTCCACTGATCGCCCTCGCCGAGCAGTTCGCAGGCTCCGCCGTCGTGCTCCACGGCTTCTCGCTCGGCGCCGGCGTCAGCATCGCGGCGGCGGCGGCGGGCGCCCCCGTGGCGGCGGTGATCGCGGAAGCCCCGTACCGCCTGCCCTCCACGCCGGCGCGATGCGTGATGCGGTTTCGCGGCCTGCCATACCGCCTGAACCTCGGCCCGGCGATGATGCTCGCGGGCGCCGTTCTCGGGGCGGGCCCGCTGTGGCGGCGCTTCGATCGGGCCAAGCTCGCGCCCCGGGTGCAGTGCCCGCTGCTCGTGCTGCACGCGGTCGGCGATGAGATGTGCCCGGTCGCCGACGGCCGGGAGATCGCCGCGGCGGCGCCGCGGGGGCGAATGGTCGAGGCGGAGGGCGGCGCCCATCTCTCGATGTGGACGGATGCGGCGAGCCATGGCCGGTGGGCCGACGCGGTCCGCCTGGTCATCGGCGCGGCCCGGGAGACGTCGTCGTGCGCGCAGTCCGCGGGGTAATCCTTCTCGCCACCGCGTTCGTCGCGCTCGGCGCGTTGCTCGCCGTCGCCGGCGCGTGGGGTGTCGAACTCCTCAATAAGCAGCCGCAGCGGACGATCATGATTATGACTGAGGCGCCCGGTAGCCCGTACTCCGGGTGGGCGGTCGATGTGCCCGGCGATTGGCCGGCCAAGCCGATGAGCACCTCGTTCATCGGGCAGGGAGGGACGATCGACCCCGTCCCACCGGGCCGCGTCCGCGGCGCGGAGAGGTTGCGCGTCCGCCAAGGGATGTACCACGGCGTCGCGTCGTCGCCCGCGGGGGTCGCCTTCCTCGGCGACGACCCCACCTATGTCGTGGAGTGGATTGAGACGGGCTGGCCGATGCGCACCATGGGCCGGAGGGGGGACGACGACTCGACGCCCGCGCCGCGCGGGGGGCTCGCGAAGGTCTGGCGCGCCGGCGTTTCGATCGGCGGCGGGCGCGCTCTGCCTCTCCGGCCGGTCTGGCCCGGGTTCCTGCTCGTGACTCTCGCCGGCGCGGCGGTTGCGGCCTTGCCCTGGCTCGCCTGGCGCGGCGCACGCGCTGCCGTCGCCTCGATCCGCGCAGGGCGCGGCGGGTGCCCCGCGTGCGGCTACGACTGGGGCGAGCTCGGCGCATGCCCGGAGTGCGGCCGGGCGCGAGCTGCGGCCAGCGCGTGATCGGCTACCCTACCGGCGATGAACTTCGCGCTCCGCAGCCCGACGGTTGACCCGGTCATGGCCACGCGCCGCGCCGCGTCGTTCACGACGCGCTCGATCAAGGGCGAGGCGAAGTTCGCCGGGCTCAAGCTCGCGATCGCCATGACGGATCTCACCACGCTCGAGGGCAAGGACTCGCCCGAGAAGGTGCGGTCGCTCTGCCGCAAGGCGGTCCGGCCGTACGAGCGCGACGAGGAGGTGCTCGGCGAGCGACTCCCCCACTGCGCCGCGGTCTGCGTGTACCCGGCCGCGGTCGCCGTCGCGCGCGACGCGCTCTGCGGCTCTCCCGTGAGGATCGCCAGCGTCGCGACCGGCTTCCCGAGCGGCCAATACCCGCTGGGCGTGCGCCTGCGCGACACGGCGCAGGCGATCCAGGAGGGCGCCGACGAGATCGACATGGTCATCAACCGGGGCGCCTTTCTCTCGGGCCGTTACCGCGAGGTCGGCGCGGAGATCCGCGAGGTGGTCGCCCTCTGCGCGGACGCCGGCCGCCCCGTGCACCTCAAGGTGATTCTCGAGACGGGAGAGCTCGAGACTCTCGACAACGTGCGCAGGGCGTCCGATCTCGCCATTTCGTGCATCCGTGAGGGGGATTTCATCAAAACCAGCACGGGCAAAGTTGCTCCGGCGGCGACCATGCCGGTGACCCTGGTCATGCTCGAAGCGATCCGCGACGAGTACCTGCGCTCGGGGCGCAGATTCGGCATGAAGCCGGCCGGAGGCATCCGGACGGCGAAGCAGGCGCTGCACTATCTCGTCATGGTGCGCGAGACGCTCGGCGCCCTGCCCCCGCGCGCGGCGCGCGTCGGCGCGGGCTCGCCCGCCGGCCTGAACGGGTCCCAAGTCGCTGCGGGGCAGGCGGCTGCGTGCCCGTGGCTCTCGCCCGACCTGTTCCGCTTCGGCGCAAGCTCCCTGGTGAACGACCTGCTGCGTCAGCTCGTCACGCAGAAGACCGGTCGCTATGGCGCGTCGCACGACTTCTCGGAGGCGTGATGAATCGCGCTTCATGTCCGGCGCGACATCCGCACCGCCGACTCCGCTGAGCGGTTCACTCGCCCGGCGACCATCGCTTGCGTTGCGGTTCTGTTCGTCGGGTGAAACTCGCCTCCGGCGGAACTCAAAAACCCGGCGGGGACGGCCGGCGTAGTTTCAATGAACCGGGAGAGTACTAGGAGGTGGAAACATGAAGCGAGTTCCCGCACTGTGTCTGGTCAGCGGCGCCATTTTCGGCCTGTCGACGATGGTGGCTTGTGAGGAGGCCTACGACGACGGCACCGTGGACACGCCGACCACAACGGACACGACGCCTCCCGTGCAGGACACGACGGAGGA
>Ga0196978_1001125_pt1 | contig 12339 bp, 14 predicted proteins | sample S3v_2013CmetaG_FD_155491 | JGI IMG/M metagenome (GOLD analysis project Ga0196978, IMG submission 155491) | Soil microbial communities from Anza Borrego desert, Southern California, United States - S3+v_20-13C | ecosystem: Environmental > Terrestrial > Soil > Desert | place: USA: California... | reverse complement strand
GGGCGGACTCGCCGGCATGTCGGGGCCGCTGCCGACGATGTACGCGACGCTGCGCGCGTGGGGCAAGGACCAGCGGCGCAGCGTGTTGCAGGCCTTCAATCTGACGATCCTCGTCGTCGCCATGGTGACGCACGCCATGAGCGGCATGCTCAATGCCGAGCTCTGGCGTCTCGTGCTGGTTGCGATCCCCGGGACGTTCCTCGGCGCGTGGCTCGGCGCGCGCCTTTATCGCCGGCTGAGCGACCTGCGCTTCCACCGGATCATCCTGATCCTGCTCGGCACCTCGGGCGCGGTGCTGGTCGCGACGAGCGTCACAAAGGTCATCGGCTCATAAGCGAGGCGAGTCCCAGCCCGACCGGTTGCTCGCGCAACGCTCAGGGCATCAGATTGACATCGAAATACCGCGCCACCACGACCGTGCCGGCGAAGCAGACGAACGTCAGCAGCACGCCTGCGCCCAGCGCGATCCAGAAATTGACGCCCCGGTAAAGCAGTGCCGGCGTGAGCAGAAACATGGGCAGCGTCGGAACCACGTACCAGAAGGTGTAGTAGGCATGCCGCGCGACCTTCTCGATGCCCTGGTTCTCAACGTAAAGCCAGATCATCACCATGACCGTAACGAGCGGTAACGACGCGATGAGCGCGCCGAGCTTATCGTGCCGCTTCGCTATCTCGGAGACGAGCACGATCACGAGCGACGTGAGGGCGTACTTGGTTACGATCAGCAGCATGGGTGACCCTTCATAGTGGCAAACGGTCGGCGCCCGCCGAGTCTAGGGTGAGGTAGCCGTTTGACCCATCGGTGCCGTTATAGCAGCGCCAGGTCGAAGTAACTCCACCTCCAAACGGGAGATCCCAATGAACGAGATGAAGCCGCTGGGCCGGCCTCGGCCGTTCCCAGCGCCCCGCGGACCTCTCGGAGGCGTTGGCACGCGACTTCGGCAGCCCCGAGCGGTGAGCTGCGCAGTTCTCGGCAATGGGCAAAGCGCAGGGCGGGGGCTCGGGCTGGGTGTTGCTGACTTACTCACCGCGAAGCGGCAAGCTCATCAACCAGTGGGCGGCCGATCACACGACGACGACTGGCGACGGTGCCGTGATTCTCGCGCTCGATATGTACGAGCACTCGTACCATATTAGCGCGCCATGATCCCTCTCGCGCCGTTCGAGCTTTCGATTTTCCTTTTGGGCACGTTCGTCGCGGCATTCGTGACAGGCGTGAGCGGATTCGCTTTTGGCATGGTCGCCGCGGCGATCTGGCTGCACGCGCTCACATCCGTGCAGTCGACGCCGCTGATCGTCGCGTATGCGTTGCTGGTGCAGGGATACGCGGTGTGGAAGCTTCGCCGCGCGATCAACCTGCGTCGCCTCGCGCCGTTCGTGGCGGGCACGGCCGTCGGCGTTCCCGTCGGCGCGATCGTTCTGGAATGGGCCAGCACCGCGCATTTGCGTGCCGGCGTGGGTGTGCTGCTGATTCTGTTCAGCCTGTACAGCCTCATACGTCCCGCGCTGCCGCAGGTCAAACGCGCGGGCGTGGAACTCGATGGCGGCGTAGGCGTGCTCAACGGAATCATCGGCGCTTCGACCGGCCTCGGCGGTATTCTGCCCACGCTCTGGTGCGGCATGCGCGGCTGGAACCGCGACGAGCAACGCGCGGTGTTTCAGCCCACGGCGGTGGCAACGTTCCTGATGACGCTGCTATGGCTGGGCGCTACAGGCGCGACGACAGGTGACGTGTGGATCCTGTTCGCGGCCGGGCTGCCCGTGCTGGCGCTCGGTAGCTGGCTCGGATGGAAAACGTACGCCCATATCGACGAGGCCACGTTCCGCAAGATCGTGCTGTACGGATTGCTGCTCGCGGGCGTGACGCTGGTGTTGAAGTAGAGCTCCGCTACTGCGACAACGCGAGCCCGACGATGCCGCCGATCATCAGCGCGGTGCCGATGATGCGCTGCCGTGTATGGCCTTCCTGCAGAAGCTTGGCGCCGAAGTACGCGCCGACGAGCATCGACAGCTCGCGCGCGGGCGCCACGTAGCTCACCGGCGCGAGCCGCATCGCGAACAGCGACAGGATGTACGACAGCGGCATCAACGCGCCGACGTACACCGCCATCCTGACATTTCGCCGCCATTCGGCCTGAAGTGCCGTGAGATTCGCGGCGACCGATGGCGTCAGGAACGCGAGCCGCACGAGATTACCGAAGTAATCGATCATGATCGGTGAGACGAGCAGCACTTTCACCGCATATGCATCGTTCAAGGTGTAGGCCGCGATGCAAAGCCCCGTCGCGATCCCGTAACCCAGTCCTTTGGCCGCGCGCGCTGACGCGCGATACAGCGCAGGCGTCCACGCGCCGGCGATCACCAGGATGCCGATCACAATGAGCGCGATGCCGAGCGCGCCCACTGCGCCGGGCTGCTCACCCAGGAGAAGAATCGCGCCGACGCTCGAGATCAGGGGCCCCGTGCCGCGCGCGATCGGATAGACGACCGATAGATCGGCGAGCCGATAGCCGCGGTTGAGGGTGACCGCATACAGGAGATGGAGGATGCCGCTGGACGCGATCAATCCCCATTCCAGTGCGCCATACGAAAGCGGCTCGATCCACACGAGAACGGCGACGACCGGCGCGTACAACACGGCGGTCGCAAAAGAGAAAAGCCATACGAATGCGGATCCGCCTCCGGCCCGTTTGACGAGCAGGTTCCAGTAGGCGTGGATGAACGCGGCGGTGACGACGAGTGCGAGAGCGCTGAGCGGCATGAGTGCGACCTCCGAGGGCGAGTTGATCTCTCAACTTCTCCGCCTCTGGGTTTTTGCCCCTCGGGTGCAGGCCGCGAGTTGCCGGCTCTCCGTGACGCTCGGTCCAGACGCAGGCGGCGCCTGCCGGAACCCTAGTCACCACTCAGTTGACGTCGGCGACTATAGCCGCGCGACGCGTGACGTGTAAACGCGTAGCGGACCTCGGACCAAAGTCGGCACTGCCGCACCTGTGCGATTGCTGGAACAGTATGTTGCAGCAGCGCGATGGTCGTCGTCGCACCGATGCCTACAATGGCCGAACGTAGTCATAGCTGCTACTTGCGGACAGGAACGGCTGATGAACGAGGACTTTCGTGGCTTTCTCGGACGTTTGCGCGAGGAGCGCGAGTTAAGAGACATCACGCAAGCGGTCGACATTCGGCATGTCGCGACGCTCGTCGATCAAGCCGACGAAGCGCTCTACTTTCACAAAGTTCTCGGTTACGACCTGCCGATCGTCTCGGGCATTTACCGCACCCCGCGGCGCATGGCGCTCGGGATGGGCTGCAATACGCCGGTGGAAACCGAAGCCCGATTGCGGCAGGGCCTCGATCATCCCGTGCCACCGCGTTACGTCGAAACCGCGCCTCACAAAGAGGTGATCCAGGCCGGCGACGACGTGGACCTCTTTCGACTGCCGATCCCGATGTCGTCGATCTATGACGGCGGTCCGATGATCACCGGCGGCGCGGTCATCGCACGCGATCCCGAGCACGGGCTGAATTCGGGTTGCTATCGTTTCCTGGTGAAGGAAAAGAACCTCACCGGCATCGATATCGTCACGCCGAACAACATGCGGCTGTTCGCGCAGCGTGCGCTGGAGGCGGGCCGCCCGTGCCCCATCTCGATTTCGCTGGGCACGCATCCGATCGAGATGATGGGCGCGGGTTTCCGCGCGCCGCTCGGCACCGACGAGATGGGCATCGCCGGCGGTATACGCGGTGAGCCCGTCGAGCTCGTGCCGTGCGAAACCGTGGACGTGCCCTGCGTTGCCGGCGCCGAGATCGTGCTCGAGGGGGAGATCCTGCCCACCGGCTGGGTATGGCCTGAAGGGCGCTTCGGCGAATTCACCCGTCTCATGGGCGGGCTCCACTGGAACCCGCTGGTACGCATCACGGCGATCACGCGGCGCAGGGACGCGGTCTATTACTCGCTGCACATGCCGTGGGAGAACACCTGGCTCGGCGCGCCGACACGCTATGCGGCGATCCGCACGGCGCTCAAGAACGCGGGTGTGCAGGTGAAGGATATCAACGTGACCGTCGGCGGCTGCGCCTTCTGGCACGCGGTGATCTCGATCCGCAAACAGGCGGGCGAGGGTAAGAACGCGCTGCTGGCGGCGCTGTCCGTCATGGATTTGAAGCACGTCGTGGTCGTGGACGACGACATCGACGTGTTCAACGGCACCGACGTCGAGTGGGCGATCGCGACGCGCGTGCAGGGCGACCGCGACGTCTTCGTGATCCCCGGGACGCGCGCCAAGCCCCTGGACCCGAGCCTGCCGGTCATGCCGCCCGGAGTCGTGCCGGTCGGCGCCAAGGTCGGCATCGATGCGACCATCGGCGAAGGCATTCCGCGCGAGCGTTTCGAGCGCATCTCGTACGCCTACGCCGACCGCGTGAAGCTCGACGAGTACGTTGCGGGGAAAACGGACGAGGGGCCGCCGGGCGCGAGTGCCGCTTCGTCCGGGGTCGCGGCGCTCGCGCAGAAGATCCATGCGCTGATCGAGAAAGCGCCTTTGTATTACTCGGAAATCGTCGAGCGCTTTCCCGAGCACGATTTTCAGTCGATCACGCGCGCCTTCGGCAAGCTGCACGCGGACGAGAAGCTGTGGCAGGACCCACGCGGGCGTATGTGCATACGGGGCTCCGCGTTCGCAGCGAAGCCGCGCACGCAAGGCACCTCTCCGGGTTAGCGCTTGTTTCTCGGCGCAGCCTTCGATGGTTCCGCAGGCTGCGCGCTGATGAAGTCGATGAAGTGTCTCGCTGCCGGCATCAGGCCGCGCCGCGACAGGAACACGGCATAGAGCAGATGCGGAGACACGGACCAATCCGGAAGCACGAGCGCGAGCCTGCCGGCGGCCACGTCCGCATTACACACGACCTCGGGCAGCCGGACGATGCCGAGACCGCTGATCGCCGCCTGCCGCAGGCTTTCCATGTCGTCACTGATGAGCCGGGGATGATGCTGGTGCTCGGCTCGGCGGCCGTCGGCGGACGTCATGCTCCAGGTGTGACGCGCGCGGCGCGTCAGCGAATCGAGCGTCGGAAACGACTTCAGGTCCTGCGGCGTTCGAGGCCGCCCCTCGCGCTTGAGCAGCGCCGGTGCCGCGACCAGGCGCTGCACGGATCGCCAGACCACTTTGGTCACGACGCCACCCGCCTCTTCGATCCGCGTGCCGACCTTCAGCGCTATATCGACGCCTTCGTTGTAGAGATCGATCGTGCGATTGGTCACCAGCACCTCGACGCGCACCGCCGGATAGCGCTCGAGGAAGCGCGGCAGCAGCGGCGCCAGCAGGACGCGCGAGGCGGTGAGCGGGCAACTGACCGTCACTTTCCCGCTGGGCGATTCCTGGAGCTGAGAGATCTCGGCGAGGCCGCTTTGCGCCTCCGCGAGCATGAGCCGGCAGCGTTTCAGAAGTCGCTCCCCGGCGTCGGTCAGCGCCAGCCGGCGGGTCGAGCGTTGCAGCAGGCGCACGCCGAGCAGACTCTCGAGCTCGCTCACGCGCCGCGAGAGCCGCGAGCGCGGTATGCCGAGCGCGCGCTCCGCTGCGGAGTAACCGCCATGGTCCACGACGTGCACGAAGTACACGAGATCGTTGAAATCGAGCGCATCGGGTGCCGCGGACGTGGATTCCATCGGCTGCTCCATCAAAGGGCGTTTCGAATATTCGCGCACCACACCGGTTCGGCCCTGAACGCGCAGATGGTAAATCGATAAGGTCTCGCCTTACCGCGCCACATTCGAGGAGTCCGCCATGAGCAAAGAACGACTCAGCAGCGAGCAGTTACGGCGACGGGCGCTCGTCAGTGCTCTGGGCGCCACGGCCATCACATCCATGGGCGCCGCACGCGCTGCCGGCGCCCAGCCGTATCCGGTGCGTCCGATCCGCAGTCTCGTGCCCTTCGGCCCCGGCGGCATTACCGACATTGTCGCGCGCATCGTCGCCGAGAAGCTCGGCAAGGCGCTGCAACAGCAGATCGTCATCGATAACCGGCCCAGCGCAGGCGGCATCATCGCGACCGACCTCGCCGCGAAAGCGGAGCCCGACGGATACACGATGCTGTGGTTCGGCTCCAGCGCGACCGTCAGCGTGTCGCTCATGAAATCGCTGCCCTACGATCTGGTGCGCGACCTGGCGCCGATCTCCACCACCGGCTACAGCGCGCTCGTGCTGCTCGTCAACGCCAACTCGCCCATCCGCTCGGTGGCGGATCTGCTGGCGTTCGGTAAGGCCAACCCCAACAAGTTCAACATGGGCATCACCACCATCGGCGCGATGATCCACGTTGCAACGGAACTGTTCCTGTCGATGACGCGCGTGCCCGCGCAGGTCGTGCCTTTGCGCACGAGCGGTGCGCTCATCAGCGCAGTCAGAGGCAACGACGCGCAGGCGATGTTCGAGTTCATAGCGCCGGTGCTGCCGTTCATCGAAAGCGGGCAACTGCGGCCGCTGGCGGTCACGTCGGAACGGCGCTTCGAAGGTCTGCCGAACGTGCCGACGCTGGCGGAAGCCGGGGTCCCGGGCTACGAAGCGAGCGCCTGGACCGCGCTGGCCGTGCCTGCAAAAACGCCGCGACCGATCGTCGAGCGCCTGAGCCGGGAGGTCAACGCGATCGTCAAGATGCCGGACGTGAAGCAGCGGCTGCAGGATCTCGGCATCGCTGCGCGCGGCAGCACGCCCGAAGAGCTGCGCAAAATCATCGTGGCCGACATCGCGAAGTGGAAAAGGGTCGTGGAGACCGCAAAGATACCGAGACAATAGCGCGCCGGCGGTGCTCGCTTTTTGGAACAGTCTGTTGCCGTGTGGTGAATGTCTCGTTGCAACGGCGTGTCTAGAATCGTCGTTGCGCTCATGGACGCTCGAGAGGTGAGTATGCTGATCCGTAATAGCTGGTATGTGGCAGCCTGGTCGGAGGACGTGAAGCACGGCCAGTTGTTCGCCCGCACGATCGTCGGGGAGCCGCTGGTCTTCCTGCGCACTAAGAGCGGCGAGGTCGCCGCGATGGACGACCGTTGCCCGCACCGGCGCATGCCGCTGTCGCTGGGCCGCATCATGGAGGACGATCGGCTGGTGTGCGGCTATCACGGTCTCGCCTTCGATCCGCGAGGCGTGTGCGTCAACGTTCCCGGCCAGCCGGAGTCCGCCACGCGCGGCATTTGCGTCAGGAGCTACCCGGTCGTCGAGCGTTACGGACTGATCTGGATCTGGATGGGGGCGGCGGAGCAGGCGGATCCCGCGGCGATCGTCGAATGCCGGCCGCTCGAGCAACCGGGCTGGCATCAGACCAGGCTCTATCGTCATACGAAGGCGAATTACCTGCTGCTCAACGATAACCTCGCCGACCTCCTGCACGTCGCCTACCTGCACACGCAATCGGGCATCGGCAACGAGCACATGGGTCCCGCGAAAACCGAGCTCGAGCTGACCGACAGGGGCTACCACTTCGCGCGCGAGACGAACGACATTCCCAGCCCGCCGATCTACGCCAATCTGTCGAACGCGAAAAAGAACGTCGACCGCTGGCACATCGTCGATTACATCGCGCCGTCCATTTTCCTCGTGCACACCGGCGTCGCGGAGGTCGGCACCGGGGGCGCGAAGAGCCAGCTCACGTACGGCGCGGGGCGCTGGACCTTCTATGCGCTGTCATTCATCACACCCGAGACCGAGAACACGACGCACTACTTCAAGGTGCTCGCGCACGAGTGGACCGAATCGAGTGATTCGTGGCGTCAGTTCAATCAGGTGATCGACGAGGACATCTGGGCGGTAGAGGCCCAGCAGCGCAACATCGACCTTCAGCCGGACGCCGTGACCACGCCGATCCTGAGCGACTCGGCGATGTTCGAGATGCGAAAGATCATTCGGCGCCTCGAACAAGCTGAAGACAAGCCGGCCGGCCAGCCCGCTCGCGCCGCGGTCCGACTCGGCTGACCGCCACCGCCAGGAAAATCGGCCGCACCGCAGCGTGGGCGAGGCCTCCTCGAAATACTGGCCGTTCGTGGCGAGCTTGTCGAACCATGAATGGCGTTGATTCCGTTCGGACTTCGACGGGCTCAGCCCGAACGGAATCAGGGGCTACGCCGCGCCCAGCGTCCGCTCCGCCCACGCGCGATAGGTGTCGGTCTCGATCATCTTGCGGCGGATCGCACCGCGCAGCGTGAGGAGCTCTTCGTCAGTTGGCGGCGCGGTCGTCGGCGCCTGCGTCACGCCGAGGTCGAAGCCCGTGTTCTCACGGATCTCTTCGAGCGTGTGCGGCGGGTGGATCGATTCCAGACGCAGCTCGCCCGCGTCCTGGTCGAACGCGAACGTCGCTTTGGGCGTGACGACCTTGCTCGGACCGCCGAGGCGCAGCACATCGGGCGGCGTGTGGCCGGCCGCGGAGACGAAATCGACCTTTTCCACGAGCGAGCGGCGCGTGTGCTCGGTGCGGAACACGATCGTGCGGCGCGCGCAGTAATAGATCATTCCGCCGCCGTAGCCGCCGGGGAAGCGCACGTTCGGACGGTCGAGGTCCGGACCGAGCTGGTGCAGGTTGTAGTTGCCCTGGCGGTCGATCTGGACGCCGCTCACGAAGAAAAGCCCCAGCTCGCCGCGCTGCGCGAGGAAGTGGAACTGACGCGAGGTGCCGAATGGGCGAAACACCGTGTTGAGAATGATGAGCTCCGCGTCGGGCGCGTGCAGCTCCTTCGCGAGCAGGAGCGCCGCAGCGGGAATCTGCGAGAGCGCCCCGCAGGCGGACACTTCCCCGTCGCGCACCTCGCGCGCCATCAACACGACCATCAGCTCTTCGGCGTTGCAATCGAGGCCGTCATTGCGAGGAGCGCCAGTGCGCGACGCGGCAAACCCCGCGCTGTCATTGCGAGGCGCGCGAGTGCGCGACGCGGCAATCCCGTTGCGAACGCTCATGCTGGTATCGCCTGTCTCACGAAACGCTCCAGATATTCTTCGTGGTTGCGCACCCCGAACACGTACTTCTCCAGGTAAGCCGCAAATGCCGCGTCGTCACGCGAAGCCGTGACGTATTCGCGCATCGCTTCCTTATCCGGCGCATAGCGTCCGGTCATACCGCCGGGATGCGCGCCTGACGGCGCATGCACCACTGCGTCCACCAGGATCGATGGAATGAACGCGCCGCCGACCGCGTCCTTCTCTGTCACGCGATCGACGATCTCCTCCGCCGTTACGACGACATGCGCCGAGGCTTCGGCGAGGATCACGGCTTCCACCTGATAGCCGCACGAGACGTTGCCGTTGCGATCCGCCTTGTCGACGTGGAACACGGCGACATCCGGCCGCATGGCCTTGGCCACGACGCTCACCTTTCCGCTGCCGAACGGATCCGGCGCGACGACCATGTCGTCGCGGCGCTTCAACAGATCCGTGCCTACGAGGCCGATCACCGGCACGTAGGGAACTCCCATAGACCCAGCCTGGGCCTGTGAAAAGAGAATCCCTCAGGTATTGTCGAGCGCGCGCACGCGCGCGGACGTGACGTAGCGCGCGAAGTTCGGACCGGTGCGCGCGAATTCGCCCATCGTGACGCTGCACGTATCGACCACGGACACCGCACCGGCGCCGACCAGAAAGTCGATATTGAGATCGCCGCCGACCACGCCGATCACGCGCAGATCACGGAGCTTGCGGCGCACGAGCTCGCGCAGAAACGCCATCGGCGAACGCTGCAGGTTGGCGCTCATCACGATGCGCGCGCCGTTCTTCACGCACGCGGCAGCTTGTTCAAGCGATTCAAGTTTGGCCATTCGGATGCTCCAGAGGCGTCAGTGCGTCGATTCTAACGCGGCGCACCAACGCCTCCCGGAGCGCATCACGCCGCCTGCGCGGAAGGCTCGCTGCGGAAGCCCTTTTGCACCCAACGGTCCCAGCCGCCTTCCACTTCGACCACCTTGTAGCCCTGGCGCGCGAGCTCGAGTGCGGCCTCGGCGGCCATGTGGCACGTCTGGTCGTAGCAGTAGACGTAGATCGTCGCGTCCTTGCGCAGGCCGCGCGGGTTCTGCCACTTGCCCTTTGGCAGGTTGATCGCGCCCGGTACGTGGCCTTTCACATAGTCGCTGGGGAAGCGCACGTCCAGGACGATCGCGTCGCGCGCGCCCTGCTGCACCAGCACCTCGAGCTCGTGAACGCCGGTAGTGAAGGCGAGGCGCGATTCGAAGTATTCCTGGGCACGGTTGAAGTCATAGCTCTGCATGTCAGCTCCTTTCGGTTTCAGAGTTCCGCGGAGCGGCGCCCGCCGCCCTCGCATGGCTGCGCACGATACGGAGCCGGCATCGTTTGATAAATCGGGCGAATCGAATAACATTGTTCACGGAAACAAACCAATTGACCTGTGCACCAGCTCTCGGACATCGCCGTATTCGTCGCAGTCGCCCAGACGCTCAGCTTCACGGCGGCGGCCGAGCGCCTCGAGCTTTCGAAGGCGGTCGTCAGCAAGTACGTGAGCCGGCTGGAGCAGCGGCTCGGCGCGCGGCTCTTCCATCGCACGACGCGCCGTCTCACGCTGACCGAAGCCGGCGAGACGCTCTTCGGCCGTGGCGTGGCCGCGCTCGCGGAGCTGGAAGACGCCGAGCGCGACGTGGCGCAGCTTGCGGGCACGCCGCGCGGGCGCCTGCGGGTGTCGGCGCCGACCTATTTCGGCACCGTCACGCTCGCGCCGCTGCTCAGACCCTTTCTTACGAGATATCCGCAGATCACCGTCGATCTCGATCTCGACGATCGAATCGTCGATCTCGTGAAGGATCGCTTCGATGTCGCCATACGGATCTCGAGTACGCTCGATGCGTCGCTCGTGGCGCGCAAGCTCGCGTCGTCGTCGCTGGTCGCGGTCGCCTCGCCGGAGTATTTGCGCAAGCGCGGCGAGCCGAAGGTGCCCGCCGACATTCGCGAGCACGCGTGCCTCGGCTACAGCCGCGCCCGCATGCCGAACGAGTGGCGTTTCCGCGCGCGCAAGGGTTCGTGGATCGCGGTCACGATCGATGCGGCGCTGTACTGCAACAACGATTTCGCGCTCAAGCAGGCGGCGCTCGACGGCCTCGGCATCGGCGTTTTCCCGCGGTTCTTCGTGGCGCGCGAGCTCGACGATGGCCGCCTGCGTCACGTGCTGCCCGCCTACGGCATGCCGGCGCTTTCCATCAATGCGGTCTACGCCTCGCGCCGGCACCTCGCGCCGAAGGTGCGCGCGTTCGTGGACTTCATGGCCGAGTCGTTGGCATAGAATCCCGCTCATGAAAGTCCACGACCTCGTCGCGCGCTGCGCGAAAGCTGCCGAATCTTCCGACGCCATGTCCGCCGTGCGCGGCGTGCTGGAGGAGCTCAAGTCCGATCTCGCAGCCCTCGAGCGCTCCCTTTCGTACGTCTCCGGCGTCGGCGGAAACGCCCGGCAGGTGTTCTACCGCTCGCCCGAGCTCACCATGCTGAAAGTGTGTTTCCCTGCGGGCCGGCGCACCCCGCCGCACGATCACGGCACGTGGGCGACGATCCTGCTCCTGGCGGGCGAAGAAAAGAACACGCTCTACCGGCGCGAGAACGGCGCGTTGCGCAGGGCGGGCGAGAAAACGCTCACCAGCGGCGCGATCCTCACGATGCGCGCGGACACCGTGCACGTCGCGGAGTGCCTGAGCGAGAAGCCCGCGATCGGGCTGCACGTCTACGGCGGAGATATCTTCGAGCTGCCCCGGTTCATGTTCGATCCCGAGAGCCTTCAGGAACATCCGCTCGACTGGACCGTGTACGAGCGGTTCGCGCAGGTCGCGTCGAAGGCGAAGGGCGCGCCGCCGGGTTAAATCCCCACTGATCGTGAGGCGCGCATATTGCTCGGCTTCGACATCGCACCCTCAGCCGAACCGCGCCTATGTCACTCGCTCATCGTCTCGATGTGCCCCGCCGCTCGACCTCTGCCGACAAGCTCCTGTACGGATTCGCCGCCGGGTTCATTGCGGTGTTGCTGTTCCACCAACCGGCGCTCGCGCTGCTGAACCAGATCGGCCTCGCTCAAGCGACCCTCTACTCGCTGAAGAGCACCGCGCCCTTCGGCGTGCCGCAGATCGTGTCGATCGCGTTCTGGGGCGGCGTCTGGGGCATGCTGTTCGCGGCAGTCGAGCAGCGATTCCCGCGCGGCGCCGCGTACTGGCTGGCAGCGTTCGCGTTCGGCGCGATCCTGCCGACGCTCGTCGCGTGGTTCGTCGTGGCGCCGTTGAAAGGTCAACCGATGGCTGGCGGTTGGCAGATGAGCCGGATGCTCGTCGGGCCGATCATCAACGGCGCGTGGGGGTTCGGCACCGCGCTGCTGCTCGCG
>Ga0196978_1001123_pt1 | contig 12351 bp, 6 predicted proteins | sample S3v_2013CmetaG_FD_155491 | JGI IMG/M metagenome (GOLD analysis project Ga0196978, IMG submission 155491) | Soil microbial communities from Anza Borrego desert, Southern California, United States - S3+v_20-13C | ecosystem: Environmental > Terrestrial > Soil > Desert | place: USA: California... | reverse complement strand
TGGCGCCGATCGCGGGACTCGTCGCCATCGCGGGCCAGACCTGGCTGTTCCGTTTCGTGCTGGCGCCGCGCTCGGGATGGGTGGTGGCGTGCGTGCTGTGGGCGGTGGCGGTCTCACCCTTCGATCCGCTCTCGGCGCTGCCGGCGTCGATCGCGCTCGGACTGCTGGCCAAGGCGCACGGCGCGCCTGCAGCGGCGCTGGCGCACCTCCTGTGGACCGTGATCGTTACGCTGTGGATGCCGCTGCCACCGCAGACGGCGATGATCGTCGGCGCTCAGCTGACCGCTGTGGCGCTCTCGGTGTGGATCTCGTCCTCGTCGTCGGGCTCGCCGATTCGCCAATAGGTGTAGGCGGCGAGGACGGCCGTCGGCAGCATCGCCTCGAGCTCTTCCTCTTCGTCGATTTCGCGATCCTCGTCCTCGCCTTCATCTTCGAGCTCGAGCGTGTCGAGCACCTTCTGGAAACGTGACGAGAGCGCGACGATCGGACACAGCACGCGTCGCATCGCGCTGTCTTCCTCGATGTGCTCGATCCAGGCGCGAGCTTTCAGATCCAGACCGGTCAGATAGCCGTCGCACCACCCTGCTGCCGACACGCGCTCGCAGGTTCCTGGAAATGCGATCAATGGCTCGAACGATTCCTGGTTGCTGCTGTCGAAGAGCGCGCGAGCGATCTCGTTGCTCAGTCGCATGACGACGCCGACCATGTGCGAACCGGTAGCGCCCGTCGCCTTCTCGACGTCGCCGCCGAAGATGACCGGCAGCCACACCAGAGGTGGAAGAGGTCCGGGCACGCAGTGCAATGCCGTCAGAAAGCCGTGCACTTCCTCCAGGCTCATCGCGCGGCGTGCGCACGGGCGCTGGGCCAGGAAACCGGCCAGGGAAAACAGCTCGTCGTCGGTGGGTGACTCTGCGAGTCCGGGAAATGCTCTCATCGGTGGCTCATCATGCAATGGCCTGTTCGAGGCCAGCAACCGGTATTTGGCGCCTTTCTCGGGCCGGCAAGCCGCGGTCACCGGCTGCATCTCGGCGCCTGCCCTCCCTGTTGGGGACCTGCGCGGCACATCGGCAGCCGCAGCAATCGCCTCCCTGCCCATTGTCAGCCCGACCTGCAGCGTACTAGCATCGCGGGGCTCGCCCGTCGGCGAGCGTGCAGTCGCCCGGCAGGCCGCATTCAATTCAACAAGGAGCCCAGGGATGAGTGAAAGCGTCTACAAGATCATCGAGCTCGTAGGAACCAGCACGGACTCGTGGGAGAAGGCCGCTTCGGCTGCGATTTCGAAGGCTTCCAAGACGTTGCGCGATCTGCGCGTCGCCGAGGTTCGGGAGCTCGACGTGACCATCGAGGACGGCAAGGTCGCGCAGTACCGCGCCAAGCTGCGCGTGTCCTTCAAATACGAAGACTGACCATTCTCCCGTTGCCCTGAGGCGCGGCGGCGGCCAACTGCCGCCGCGCCTTTCCGTTGCAGGTTTGTCCGCCCCGATCTTTTTGCTAATGCCCGCGCGCCGCCGTGGCCACCTCCATCGCCAAGCCGCTGCTCCTGGTTCTGCTCGTGGCCGTCATCGCGGCTGGCGGCGTGCTCGTCACCCGCGCCGCGCCGGTGGGGCTCCTGGACATCGAGCGCGGCCGCAGTGACCTGATCGCGGCGGCCGAGCGCTTCCGCGATCGCGCCGGTCCCGGCTATCAACACGAGGCTCTGGCGGCGATCCGCCGAACCTGCCCCTACTCGCGCGTACTGCGCCTGGACGAGACCCCGCCCAGCGCCGTTGCCGAATCGGCCGCGCAAGAAGCGCCCGCGCAGCGCCAGACCATCCTGTTCGAGGCCGACTTCACGCGCGGGGAGCGAGCCGGCTTCGAGATTGTGGACGAAGACACTCGCATCGACGAAGACGCGGCCGCGCTCGCGCTGCGCGCGGGACAGGTGCGCACGTCCAGCGCGCTCGACATCGCCAGGGAGCGCATCGGCACCATCGAGATCGAGGCGGCAACGTCGGCGCCCTCGCATCTGCTGATCGGATGGAGCGACCGCGACGACGCCTTGCGCCTGCTCAAGAACAAGGCGCGCGTGGATCTGGTCGCCGACTCGCAGATGCACACGTATTCGATCGATGCGGCCAAGGCGCTGGAGCGCGGACTCGACGAGGACGCGGTCGTGCGACGGCTCTTTCTTTCCGCGCGCGGTGACGGCAAGTCGCCGGTGCGCATCCAGCGCATCCGTGTGCACTCCTGGCAGCATCGCTATCCTGCCTCGGGACATGGCATCAGCTACGAGAAGCTCGGCGGCGAGCTGCGCCGTACGCTCTTCCAGATGCCGGGCCATACGCTTCGCTTCGAAGTGACGATGCCGGTGCTGGCGCCGGTCTTCGAGGCCGGCCTCGGATCGCTCGGTGCCCGCGGCACGACCGAGTTCTCGCTCACGCTGGTCGAGGAGACGCGCAGCTACGAGCTTCTCAAGCGCATCGACAACGGCGTGGGATGGGACGACGTGCGCGTGGACCTGTCACGCTGGGCGGGCAAACGCGTGGCGTTGCAGATGAGCGCACGCGCCGAGGGCGAGGCCGTGGCTCTGTGGAGCTCGCCCGTCATCCGCAGCGAGCCCGCCGAGGATCACGCCCCGCCCTCGATCGTGATGATCCTGGAAGATGCGCTGCGAGCCGACCGCCTCGCTACCTACGGCGGGCCGGTTGCCTCGCCCGGTCACGATCGCCTGGCTGCGCGCGGCGTCGTCTTCGAGCGTGCCTTTGCGCAGGCGCCGCAGACGCGTTCGAGCGTTCCCTCGCTGATGACCTCGCTTTTGCCGAGCGCCACCGGAACCTGGGATTTCTCCGACAGCCTGCGCGAAGACTACGTCACGCTGGCCGAAGCGCTGCGTACATGCGGCTATCAGACCGCCTCGTTTCTCCAGAACGGAAACGCCGGCGTCTATGCCGGACTGCATCAAGGCTTCGACGTGGTCGTCGACGAGGAGCAGGCCGGGATCTCTGCCAGCCAGGTCTACGGGCTGGCGCACGGCTGGATCGAGGCACAGAAGGAGCGGCCGTTTTTCGTCTATATCCACGTGCTCGATCCGCACGGCCCCTTCGATCCCGAGCTTCGTCCTGCCGTCGCGGCCGGCGCAGGCGAGCCGTCGCTGGAAGTCGATCGCGCCATCGATCCCGTCTGGCTCGAGCAGCCGACCGCTTCGGCGCGGCGCGCACTCTACGATGGCGAGGTCGCCAGCACCGACGCGGCACTGGACGCGTTCCTGGCCTCGCTCGCGACGAAGGTCGACAAGACCGTCGTGGCGCTGCTCGCCGACCACGGCGAGTATCTGGGCGAGCACGGCGGCATGTGGCGCCACCATCCTCCGGGTCACCTGGAGGTCACGCGCGTGCCGCTGCAGCTGGCCGGCCCCGGCCTGCAGGCGGGCCGGCGCGTGGCGACGCCGGTGGCGCTGCTGGACCTGATGCCGACGCTGCTCGAGCTGGCGGGCGTGGATGGCGGCGCGCTGGCCATGCAGGGACGCTCGCTGCTTTCGCTCAAGTCGGGCCGCTCCACCCGCCTCATCGTCAGCGAAGAGCCCCAGCTCGAACGTGGCGAGCGTCGCGCGCAAGGCTGCGGCTCGCTCTACACCGCCGAGGTCCAGGTGCTGCTGGCCTGCATCTCCGACCAGGCTTCCTTGAGCGCGCGTACCCTGGCCGCGGCCGACGAGCTGGCGCGCCCACCGGTGCGCGCATTCGACATCGGCGCCTCCTACGGCGGCGAGAAAGCGATGGACCGCGCGGTCCGGATGCTTCTCGAGCATCGCACGCGAGCCGTGCTGGAAACGGTTCAGTCGATCGGGATCGAGGGGTGGCGCCGGATGTCGGGCGGCAGCGATGCCGTCATCCGCAGCGCGCCGGAGCAGACCGAGCGCCTGCGCGCTCTAGGCTACGTCGAATAGGAGGCGCTCCAGCAAGCCGGGTATTCGTCCGCGAATCGGTCCGAAAGGCCATGGCTCGCTCAACTCGGAGCCGGAAACGGTGCGGGCACCGTTTCCGGCTCCGGCTGGATCACGGCTCGCGGCACAGCATCTTGTCGCCGCCCACGTGCGTCGTGCACGGGATGGTGCCGAAGAACGTGTCGTCGCCGACGCGGAAGGTCACCTCCAGCGGCGAGGCGAAGGCCGCACCTTCGATGGTGGCGTTCTTGGCCTTGAACTTGACCGCGAACGGCTGACCGGCAAGTCCGACCGACAGCGTCGCCAGGCCGCTCGGATGGTCCGTCGACTTCCACTTGACCGTGTTGCCGGAAAGGCTCCAGAGCGCGTTCCCGGCCGGGATGACCACCGACCAGACCACCTCGCCCTCCTCGGACAGGATGATCTCGACCTGCTCGGTGAACGGATTGAATACGATGCCCGTACCGTTGATCGAGTTGCTGCCGAACTTGAGCTTCTGCAGCCCGGGGCCGGCGGCCAGCGAGCCGAGCTTGATCAGCTTGGTGCTGAAGTCGCGGTAGCAGCCGCTCTCGTTGAACCCGCAGTCACCCGCGCACGCCAGCGTGCCGCCGGCGTAGTCGAGGTCGGCGCAGGTGACGCCGCCGAGCTCGCTGCCGTCGCAGGTCTCGGTGCCGTTGATGATGCCGTCGCCGCAGTACGGATCGGTGACGCAGCCCGAGGTGTCGTAGCCGCAACCCATCGTGCAGGCCAGGGTGCCGCTGCTGAAGCCGAGGCCGCCGCAGGTCTGACCGCCGAGCTGGCTGCCGTCGCAGGTCTCGCCCTGGTCGCGGATGCCGTCGCCGCAGACCTCGGCGCTGCAATCGGGCCGGCAGCCGTCGCCGGTGGCGCCATTGTCGTCGTCGCACTCCTCGCCCGTGTCGGTGACGCCGTCGCCGCAGCTCGCGCTCGAGCAATCCTCGCGACATGCGTCGGGATTCTCGTCGCTGTTGAGAATGCCGTTGTCGCAGTCCTCGTCGCCGGCATGCAGGTGGCCGTCACCGCACGTCGCGTTCAGGCAGGTGTTCAGACACGCATCCGCGTTGGACTCGTTGTCGTCGTCGCACTCCTCGGGCGCCTGCACGACGCCGTCGCCGCAGCTGGCCAGCGAGCAGTTGTTGCGGCAGACGTCGTTGTCGATGCCGTTGCCGTCGTCGCAGCTCTCGCCGCTGTCGGTGACGCCGTCGCCGCAGCTGGGCGCGTCGCAGTCGGTGCGGCATGCATTGGGCGCCGTATTGCTGTTGGAACCGCCGTTGTCGCACTCCTCGCCGGTGTCGACCACGTTGTCGCCGCACTCGGGAAGCTCGCAGCTGGTGCGGCAGGTGTTCGGCAGCGTGTTGCTGTTGGCGTTGCCCTGATCGCATTCCTCGCCGCTGTCGACCACGTTGTCGCCGCAGTCGGCGAGCTCGCAGCTGGTACGACACGCGTTCGGGGTCGTGTTGCTGTTGGCGCCGCCGTCGTCGCAGGCCTCGCCGGCGTCGACCACGTCGTCGCCGCAGTGGGCGTTGCTGCAGTCGGTGCGGCACGCGTCCGGGGTCGAGTTGCTGTTGGACGGCCCGTTGTCGCACTGCTCGCCCGAGTCCACGACGCTGTCGCCGCAGCCGGCCAGGCTGCAATCCTCGCGGCAGGCGTTCGGAGCGGTGTCGCTGTTGTCGTCGCCGTTGTCGCAGGCCTCGCCCGAATCGATGACGTCGTCGCCGCAGCCCGGATCGGTGCAGTCCTCGCGGCACGCGTTGGGCGTCTCGTCGCTGTTGGCGTTGCCGTCGTCGCACTCCTCGCCGTCGTCGAGGTTGCCGTCGCCGCACGTGGCCACGCTGCCGGGGTAGCTGTTGGGATTGGCAGGGTTGGTGCCGGCGTCCAGCTCGTCGCGGTCGCGGTAGCCGTCCTCGTCGCGGTCGATACCGGCGCGGATGCCCGAGCCGAGCGGCATGCAGGTGTAGGTGATCTCCTGCCCCGCGGTGTTGGAGAGCGCGCGCAGCGAAGAGTCGCTGATCGTGCCTTCGGAGGCGCGGTCGCTGCTGAAGGTCCCGCTGGCGAAGACCCAGCCGCGAGCCTGGCCCGAGACCGTTCCCTTGGCGATGAGCTCGCACTCGCCGGCGTTGGCACGCTGCACCAGCAGCGTCATGCGCGGATCGATGGTCGCGCCGTTGGTCGAGGTGCGCGTGATCTGCTGGCCGACCACGGGAGCATGGTTGCTCGGGAACTGGAGCATGAACTGCTCCATGTTGCGGCGCTGGGTGTCGCTGGAGAAGCCGCCGTTGTTGAAGCTCCCCTGGTTGAAGACGGTGGCCTGGTGGAAGCGGAAGAGCGTGTCCACGCTGCCGTCGTGCATGAAGCCGAAGCCGCGGATCTGGTCGCCCTTGTGTCCGTTGTCGCCCGAGTTGAAGAAGCCGACCGCGGCCATGCCGAACATGCCGACCTTCTGGTACATGTTGCGCAGGTGGGCGACCTTGAAGATCTGCGTCTCGTTCTCGAAACTTCCGCGCCCGTCCGATCCGAAGAAACCCGGCCGCTCGATGTCGAACTGCGCGTTGCCGGCCGCGTTGGTGACGTGGCAGCCGTTGCAGTTCTGGAACGTGTCGGAGGCGGCGCCGAAGAAGAAGTTGCTGCCGGCCTGAGCCGCCGCCGTCAGCGTGTTGTCGAGATTGCGGATCGGGTTGGGCGGATAGTTCATCTGCAGGATGAAATCGGTGAACTGCTGCATCTCCTCGGCGGTCAGATCCGAGGAACGCCCGAGCAGGCCCGAAAACGCTCCGTTGAACTTCTTGAACGCGGCGTCCTCGTCGAACGCGCCGCTGTTGGGCTGCGCCGAGGAAGCGTCGTTGCCGCCGGTGCGGTCGCCGCGCCAGTGCATCGGTCCGTGGTTGTCCATGCCGCGCAGGCTCTGCGTGGTCATGGGGCCCTTCATCGGATGGAAGTCGGGGTCGTTGAACGGACCGACCACGAAGGGACCGGGGTTGTTGAGAGTCTCGTCGTCGGGGTTGCCGAGGTCCCAGGCCAGCTGGTCCAGGTCGCCGAAGATGTGGCAGCTGGCGCAGGCCGAGTCGCCGTGGCTGGAGCTGTGCTGGGCGTCGTAGAGGAAGCGGCGGCCGACCGTGATCGATTCCGACTCGGGGTTGTGCAGCGACAGATGCGCGGTCTCGATTCCGACGGCCGTATTGATGACCGAGATCGAGTTGTCGAAGCGGGTCAGCGCGTAGAGGCGCCCGTTGGCTTCGTCCAGCACCAGGCCGGCGGGGCCGCCGCCGGTGACGCTGATCTGATCGTCCTCGTCGGGAACGAACGTGTTGTTCTCGAGCTGGGCAGTGGAGAACACGCCGATCTTGCTCGAGCCGTTGGCGGCCACGTACAGCGTGGCGCCGTCGGAGCTGACGACCATCTCCAGCGGGAACGCCAGCGAGGTGGAGTTCTCCGTGCTCGGGTTCGGCCCGCAGCAGCTGTCGTAGTTGATGTGCTTGTTCAGGTGGCGCGGCGTGATCGTGGTGCCGTCGATGATGGTGATGCGGCTCTCGGCGATGTGTCCGCGCACCGTGCTGTCGGTAAAGATGCCCGGGCCCTCGAAGCGGACCTCGTTGCGAGCTTCGGTGTTGGAGACGTAGACCTTTCCGGTCACCGGGTTGGTGACCATGTTGAACAGCACGGTGCCCACGCCCTTGCGCAGTCCGGCCGCGCCGGCAACGGCGGTGGGCGGATTGGTGTTGGCGTTGATCAGGAAGACGTCGTTGTCGGGCAGGTTGAACATGACGTGACTCGACCAGTTGCGGTTGAGCTCGTCGACCCACTGCGTGCCGTTGTACTTCAGGATCAGGCCGACCTCGGGCTGAGGGTCGCCGGTGTGATCGGTGTTCGGAGCCGGAAGGCCTCCGGCGCCCTGGCCGCCGTTGGGAATGCGTCCCTCGCTCAGAGTCGTGGTGCGGTTGCCGGAGTGGAATGCGGCCGCGTAGACCGTGCTCTTGTCGGGGCTGACGGCAAGTGCGCGCGGCGTGTCGGCGAACAGCGTCAGGCGCGTCAGCGCAGTGCCGCCGAGCGTCGTGCCGAGGTTGGTGGCATCGAACACCCAAACGTCGGCGCGGCCGATGCCGGCCGTAGTCAGCTGCGGATCGAAGCCGCCGTTCTGGCCGCGATGCGCCGTGGTGATGAAGGCGCGGTTGCCGGAGGTGCCGGCAAAGACGATGTCGCGCGGCTCGTCGCCCACCAGCAGCGTGCGCGTCACGCGCGGGGCAGAGGGCGTGGAGACGTCGACGATGCTGACGCTGTCGGAGACGTGATTGACGACCCAGACCTCGCTGTTGGTGCGCGCGGCCACGGCCACCGGTTCCAGGCCGACCGGAACCGAGCCGACGTGGGTCAGGCCGCCGCCGCCGATCGAGAAGACCTCGAGGCGCGAGTCGGGCGTGTTGCACGCGAACAGGAGCGAGCCGTTGGGCGACATCGCCAGCGGCCGGACCTGGCCGGACTCGAAGAGCGTGTAGGACGGCGGCGCGGCGGCGGCACCTGTGGCGGTCATCACGAGGGCAGTCGCAAAGACGTAGAGTGCCGTCCGGCGGCGCCGATTCGCAAAAATCATTTTGTCGGATTCCTCCCCGAAGGCAGGGCCGCCCCTCGCGGCCCCAAGCTGCTACATAGCGTGTAAACAGTGCGGAGAGGCGAGACAACAGGAAATAGAGGCGCTGGCGCCGGAGGGTGGGGTTTCCGGTCTGGTATTCAGGGGGCCATCCCCCTGATCTTAAGGGGACTGTCCCCTTAGCATTGAGGGTGGGCGCAGCGCGTCATCGCGAGCGGGCGCGGCACCTCGCGCACTGGTCTCCCCTTCGCCGTGTCCACCCCCCTACTTTGTCCTTGCTTCGACCCAAATCGACGCCTACCCTCGGCGAGTTTGCCGGGGGAGGGAGCGGCGTCACTCCGATACCGTTCTGTCCGGCCTCACCAGTAACATTCGGAGATGACGATGATTCGATCGAAGCATTGGATCACGGCGGCCCTCATTGGCGTCGCCGTTGGAGCCACCTCGGCGCAGGCCGGGCCCTTTCCGGCCAACACCTGCGTCGCCAAGAAGCAGCAGGCCGCCGGCAAGCTTGCCGCCGCCGTCAACAAGGCGTTCGCCAGCCAGCTCAAGACCGGCGAAGACCCCCAAGCCGACATCGACGCGGCTGCTGCCAAGCTCGAGCTGGCCTGGGACAAGGCCGAGGCCGGCGCCGTAGCCAAGGGCTCCTCCTGCGACGAGGCGACCGCGCCCGTGGCGCAGATCACGTCGCTCATCACCGGCGGCATGGCCGACGCCGCGAGCGCGCTGACCACCGGGCTCGCGATCAACGACCCGGATGTTTCGGCCTGTGTGCAGAAGCAGCTCGGCGCCATCGGCAAGTACGTGGCCGCAGCAGCCAAGGCATCCGCCAAGTACATCAAGTATCCGGTCAAGGATCCGGGCAAGGCCACGTTGACCGCGTCGCAGGGCGAGCTATTGACTGCGCTCGATGCCACTCTCGCCGCCATCGTCGCCGATGCCGGCGTCGGCTGCGCCGCCGGTGATTCCGGCGCCCTCCACGAAGCGCTGGAAGACACGCTGTCCAGCCTCCACAACGATACCACCACGGCGCCGGGCTATCCGACCGCCGCACAGACCATCGTTCCGGCCGACACCGTCATCTACAACGGCAAGGAGCTCGAGCCGGCCTGCGTGCACGGCGACCCGTACCTGTTCTTCGGACGCCGCGGCACCGGCGACGACTACAACAAGGTCCTGATGTACTACCAGGGCGGCGGCGCGTGCTGGAACGGCGACAGCTGCTTCGCGATCGGCACGTGCTCGACGACAGCCGAGCCCAACGACAATCCCGAGCTGGTCGGAACCGGCTTCGCCGATCTCGACAATCCGAACAACCCCTTCAGCACCTGGAGCGTGGTGTTCGTGACCTACTGCTCCTGCGACGTGCACTGGGGCGGCGGGCTGAGCACGACCTACGGTGCCGGCCAGACCGCGCGCCACCGCGGCCGTACCAATGCGGCCGTAGTGGAGAAGTGGGCACGCGAGCATTTCCTGGATCCCGAAGCGGTCTTCGTGACGGGCTCGAGCGCCGGCTCCTACGGTGCCTTGATGAACTCGTACTACCTGATGAAGGACGTGTGGCCGAACGCGGATTTCTCCGTCCTCGGCGACGGCGGCATCGGCGTCATCACCAGCCAGTGGCTCAACCAGTACCTGCAGCAGTCGTGGGATGTCGAAGCCGTTTTCCCGAAGGACATTCCCGGCGTCGAGCCTCCCGTGCAGAACCTCTCGATCGTCGAGCTGACGCAGGGTCTGGCCGCCCGCTTCCCGAATGCCCGTTTCTCGCATTACGACTCGTCGTACGACGGTGGCCTGGGCAGCCAGTGCAACTTCTTCCAGGTCATGAAGAACGACTCCAACCCTGCCGAATGGGTCAACTGGTGGGAGCCGTCGTGTGAGTGGAATGCGTGCATGCGCGAGTTCAAGCAGCAGATTGCGACGGCGGCGCCGAACTACAAGCTCTTCACGGGCGCGGGATCGCGGCACACGATGTTCGGCTCGGACAAGGTCTACGTCGAGACCAAGAGCACGACCGCTTCGGGTGACGGCAAGACCATCCTCGAGTTCGTCAACGAGATGATCGCGGATTCGCCGAGCTGGGAGAACGTCGACTGCAACAATCCGGACGGAACCGAAGGAAGCGACTGCAACCTGAGCAACACCTGCCAGGGCGGCACCAACGCCGGCGGCCCGTGCACGGCGGGCTGCCCCGGCGGCTCTTGCGAGAACGATCCGGACACCAACAACGCGCCGTACGCCAACAACGACACGGTCACGTGCGCTCCGACCACGTGTCCGTGCAATGAGGTGAACTGCGCGGACTAGTAAACCGATGAGAGGGGCGGCCGCTGCCCCTTGACCAGGGCCGGACATGCATGCATGTGCGGCCCTTTTTCGTTTCAGCTTTCGAGCCAGTCCGGCGCGGGCAGATTCAGTGCGCGCAGGTAGGCAGCATTGAAGAGCTTGCTCTGATAGCGCTGTCCCCCATCGGCAAGGATGGTGACGATGGTGTGGCCGGGGCCGAGCTCACGCGCCAGACGCACGGCGCCCGCCACGTTGATGCCGGTCGAGCCGCCCACGCACAGGCCTTCCTCGCGTAGCAGCGCGAAGACGTAGCCCAGCATCTCGTCGTCGGGAATCTGGTAGGCGACGTCGACGGGCGCGCCTTCCAGGTTAGCGGTGATGCGGCCCTGACCGATGCCTTCGGTGATGGAGCTGCCCTGGCTCTCGAGCTTGCCGCGCGTGTAGTACGCATACAGAGCGGCGCCCATCGGATCGGCCAGCGCGATCTTGATGTCGGCGTTGCGTTCCTTGAGGAACATGCCCACTCCCGCCAGCGTGCCGCCGGTACCGACCGCCGAAACGAAGCCGTCGATGCGGCCGCCGGTCTGCTCCCAGATTTCGGCACCGGTGGTGCGGTAGTGACCGCGGCGGTTGGCGGTGTTGTCGAACTGCATTGCCCACACCGCCCCGCCGCTCTCGGTCCGGGCCAGCTCGCGCGCGAGTCGCTCGGAGACGTGCACGTAGTTGCCGGGGTCCTTGTAGGGCACCGCCGGCACCAGACGAAGGTCGGCGCCGAACAATCGCAGCGTCTCCTTCTTCTCCGCGCTCTGCGTCTCGGGCATCACGATGACGGCGCGATAGCCGCGTGCCGCCGCCACCAGCGCAAGTCCGATGCCGGTGTTGCCGGCGGTCCCTTCGACGATCACGCCGCCGGGCGCGAGCAATCCGCGTTCCTCGAAGTCATCGACGAGAAACCATGCCGTGCGGTCCTTGACCGAGCCTCCGGGATTGAGGAACTCGGCCTTGCCGAGGATGTCGCAGCCCGTGGCCACGGAGGGACCGCGCAGCCGTATCAAGGGCGTGCGTCCTATGGACTCGACGAATCCGCTGCGTATGTCCACGAACCTCCTCCCTGAAGCGTGGCGACACTACGCGGCTGCAACGCTCGGAACAAAGGCGCCGGGTGCATGACGCAGGCGGCGCCGGCCTGCCGCGAAGATTTGCTTGATTTTCAGCAAGTGCCGGTCGGAGCGATATGCACAAGCGATCGTTACAAGGGGCAAGATTTACGCTGTCGCCTTCTGCAAACCCCATTGTTGCCCGGCGTACGCCCCTGTAGGCACGAGACAGGGACGCGTTTTCTCTGCGTCTGCGCACGCCGCAACATCGAACCGCGGCGATGCCGGAGGGGCCGGACATGCGCGAAGGTTCTCGTATCAATCGAAGCGTTCTTTGTTTCACGAATGCGGCACTGCTGGCGGCCACGCTGGCGGCTCAGCCTGGGCTGGCACAAACGACGCAGGAAACAGTGTGCCGCACCGCCATCGGCAAGGGCGTGACCAAGTAC